>Ga0082212_10002158_pt1 | contig 28977 bp, 21 predicted proteins | sample TergutNt197P3_FD_71548 | JGI IMG/M metagenome (GOLD analysis project Ga0082212, IMG submission 71548) | Neocapritermes taracua P3 segment gut microbial communities from Petit-Saut dam, French Guiana - Nt197 P3 | ecosystem: Host-associated > Arthropoda: Insects > Digestive system > Gut ...
CATCCAAACCGTTTTAACAACTCCGAAAAGACCGTATCGGCAATCAAGAGCGATAACTGTGTAGGGAAAGGGTCTCTACCCAATTCCACGGACTCATCCCACGCCGTATCTGCCAGTGTCGGATAGCCGACATGACGGAGCCTTGCACCGAGGTTGGCAATGATCTCACGGCAATCTTCAGAAGCCTCGGCAAGCGGACGAAGCATCTCCTTATACTGTGAACCTTGCCCGGAAAACATGAAGGCTCGTAAACGAGGCGAAGTCATGGAGAGCATTGCATGCTTTTTCGGTTGGGAAATCGCCCTTTCGACGCGTGTTCCGCGTTCGAGAAGAACGCTGTACGATATTCCATACTTGTCTTCAACGGCATCGGTATTGAGAACGATAGAGAACAATCGTCCCGCCTCGTCATGCGGTTCCAACTTTTTCGATGCTCGGCAGAATTTCGATTTCGGTATTTCGTTCGTCCCGAAAATTTCCGGCGACTCCTGATGGTGCAAAGCGAGGATTGCCTTGATCAATGATGCCATCCCTGAAGCCCCTGCCAGATGACCAATCTGTCCGAAAACGCTTCCTAGTGCCGGGAACTGTGATTCGTTGCCCCCTCGTCTCTTTTGGGAAAAAGTCTGTTCCCACGAGGAAAGTGCCCGATTTCGGTTTTCCCATGAAAGACCACACGATGTTTCAAGCAGCGCAACGTCCGCACCCGATAATGCCGAATGTTGCAACGATGCTTGAATGGATTGTTCCACAATGCCCACTTGATCTTGTCCCGCCGAACAAGAGATGCCATGAATGATTGCGTGAATGCGGTCTCCGTCCGCTTTTGCCTGCTCGAGCGATTTCAAAAGGACAACTCCGACTCCTTCGCCGGGATAATAACCGTCGGCGTAGACATCAAGCGGGTCCAAATTGTGCGTTGCCCGGCATTTATTTTTCGAGAACGTATAATGGGCAGTGGTTGTCGAACGTTGTGCTCCCACACAAACGACCATACTGCTTTCACCAGTGCGGATCATGTCGAGGGCAGTATTGAGTGCTGCCATAGAGGACACATTGCCGGAATCGACCGTCACTGCTCCTCCCATCAAATCGAACGATTTTGTAATTCTCGATGCCAGCGTACTGGCAGTAAAACTTCCCGTTTCGTCTAATAGTGCCGGATACCGTCTAAAAACCAGTTTTTGATAGTCGATGACCGCCTTTTCTATATCGCGACCCTCCATGCCACCTTCTTCCAAGGTTTTTTTGATGACATCGACAATTTCCGGCAGTTGAAGTCCCATCTGGAGGGCAATGGCAAAATCGCCGCTGTCAAAAGCCATTCCAACAACGACCGATGTCCGTCGCCGATCAAATTCTTTATCGGTGTACCCTGCATTCTTGAGAGCCTGATCGACCGTGTCCAAGATCATGAACTGCAAGGGATTGGCTTGCACAATCTGCTTCGGGGGAATTTTATGCTTTTTCCAATCGTATTCCCAGTTCGTGATATATCCGCCCATGAATCGGCTCTGCGAATCATGTTCCGACCTGAAAAATAACTTATCCCAGGCGGATGCAGGACATTCTGTTTTGGGATCGGAACCACTATGGAGGAGATTCCAATAGGATTCCACTCCATTTGCGCCGGGAAAGAGGCACCCCATACCGATGACAGCGACTGGGGACGGTTTCTGCAACCGTCCGTCACTTGCCGACGGTTGCTTATTGCCAACCTCGTTCCACTCCTCCAAGACCACGTGCATATTAAGCCCGCCGATCCCGAATGAATTGACCGCAGCCTGAATAGGGGAGCCATCTTGCAGGGGAGTGAGCGGGGTCGTTTCCACGGGAACCTTTACGGCAACGTTCGCCCAATCGACCTGTTCGTTCAACTGTTCGATGTTGATTTGTCCCGGTACGATTTTATGTTCAAGAACCAATACGGCTTTTGCCAATCCAATCAGTCCGGCGGCTTCGAGAGTGTGTCCGACATTCGCTTTGACTCCGCCGATGAGGATTTTTTTGTCTCGCGGCAGAATTTCCCGAAAGACTTCATTGATCGCCGAAATTTCCGTTGGATCACCCAGTGGTGTCGAAGTCATGTGTCCTTCAACGAACCGTAATCGCTGCGGATCGCCGCCTTGACGATAGGCTCTGCGGATGGCTTCCATTTGCCCTTCTTTTCGGGGAGCCCAGAGGCTTTTTCCTCTACCATCGGAGGAAACGCCGATCCCGCGAATGACCGCCCGGATATGATCTCCGTCTTCTAATGCTTTTTTCAGCGTTTTTATGACGAAAAACACATGCCCTTCACCGCAAACGAGTCCGTCTGCGTTCGTATCGAAAGGACGCGACATGGTCCCCGAGACCGACTGCGCCTTGGAAAACAGAATCAAACTGTCGAAAGAGAAATACGAGGCACCTCCGACAATGGCTGCGTCAATTTCACCCATTGCAAGCGATCTCGCGGCAATAGAGAGAGCCGAAAGGGAAGAGGAACACGCGGCATCCATGATCATTGCCTGCCCTTCCAATTTCAGTGTTTCCGCAATGTTTCTCGCCGCAAGAATCGAAGCGGATTTATTAGGGTCCACCGATGTTGCCTTCGCGTATTCTGTTTGGAGCGATGTAACGATTCTTTCGATATATCCAGAACGTTTTTGGGGAGGAAGTTTCGCAATGATGTCGATTTCACTCAAATAGCGGACGACCTGTTCGACGTTCTGGGCAAATGTCCAGTCACGCCCCAGCCTGCTTCCTTTGGTGAACCCCATGAAAACGCCGGCGTTTTTGTGCGGGAAGTTTTTCGCCGAGTAGCCAGCGTTCCGGCACGCTTCCAGAGCGACGGACTGGGCAAGTAAAAACCCCCTATCTTCGATGTGAAAATTGTTGTTGATTGCCCGCAATTCCTTTTCCAACAGACGAAAATCGTAGGCGGCACCAACTTTGCTGTATGTTTTCCCGACAATGCCTTTTTGAGGGTCGTAATATATCGCTTTTTTTAATCGTTCTTCTGAAAGTTCCGTGTAATTGACTCTTCCTTCCATCAGCAACCTCCAGAACTCTTCCTCCGACGGTGCGCAGGGCAAGCGGAATGCCATGCCAACCACAGCCAAAGGACAGACTCCATCCAACTGATTGTGAGTCGATAACTCGTTCATATATTACCATCGAGCATTGGGAGTGCGCACCACCGCCGACGTAGTCGAACATATTATAATTGCCCGAACCCGTTCCTGCTACTGTTCAATGTGTACCTTTTATGAAATTTCACAAAAATACCCTCAAAAATTTCCATGTGTAGCAAAAATACGGAAATTTCACATTAAAACGATTATTCCGAAAATGACGATTATGACAGCACACTTGTCCTCGTACGTTTTAGGGGAAACGCACACGTCCCCGAATATAAGCGTCCTGTCCGAGAACTTGGACAGTCGGCGATTCCAGCAAAGCGGCAAGGGACATATTTTCCAAACCCCCGCCGCCCATGACGGGAATTGCCGACTCGCCGCCGATCAACTTCGGCGCAATGAAAGCATGCACCTCGTCGATACACTGCGCATCAAAAAACGTCCCAAACACATGCCGACCGCCTTCAATAAGCACATGTGTCCACTTTTTCAACGCAAAATGTTCCAGTAACGACCGGACAAAATTTCCCTGACGAGGGAGATGGAGAACTTCGCATCCATTCTGTTCCCACTGTCCACGCTTTGCCATGTCTTCCGTTTCGGTAACGATCAACACCGGAACTTCGCGGGCAGTCTGAACGAGTCGGCAATCCGGCGGGAGAATTCCTGATGAATCCAAAACGACCCGGCAGGGTGTTTTATTTCCATGGCGGTCCAATTCGTTGAGTCTGACGGTCAGCAACGGGTTGTCCATCATTGCTGTTCCTGCTCCGATGACGATAGCATCCATTCTGCTTCGTAACTGATGGACGACACTTCGTGACTCTTCGCCGGAAATCCATCGGCTATCGCCTGTTTTGGCGGCTAATTTGCCGTCTAATGTCATCGCCCACTTGGCGTGGATCCAGGGGCGATTATTTTCCAGCAACATCAAATACGGAGCGTTAAGACAACGTGCCTCTTCTTCAAGGACATGTTCCGTAATGGCAAGTCCCGCCTCTTGCAGAATGTGGATTCCCTTGCCGTTAACGGCGGGATTCGGGTCTCGCATCGCAACGACCACTCGACTGATCCCGGTTTGCAGAATTGCCTCTACACATGGCGGCGTTTTGCCGTAAAACGAGCAAGGTTCGAGAGTTACGTAACAAGTTGCTCCCGTCAAATCGGTGTTCGCAGACCGGATCGCTTCGACTTCGGCATGAGCATGTCCATATTGCGAGTGATAACCTTGACCGATGACGTGTCCGTCTCGAACGAGGACGCATCCAACCATCGGATTGGGTTCAACAAATCCTTCACCTTTCTTGGCAAGTTCCAGTGCCTGCCGCATGAAACCGCTGTCGCTCATAGTGCCGGTACTCCATCCTATTTGCAAGGACGCATGTGCTTGTGAATGGTCGGTAAACAGTCTTCCAAAAACTGTCTTACGTTATCCCCCTCTTCTCCGGCTCCAGAAAATGCTTCGGCTTGCAGTTTGTAAACATAGCGGTATGCCTGATATGTTGCACGCGCAGCCTCTACGGCAGTCCATGTATCGCCCGGACTTACAGCATAATAAAACGAAATTCGGTTGTTGGTGTCCAATGACCGACCGGTAAAACTAATCCGCCAAAACGAATCGACGACTTCATCTGTTTCCCGCTGTACATCGAATTGCACGGATGAGCGAGCGGCATCCTTTTCGTAATCCTTCCCGCCAAAACAAACTTCCGGCGTATGCACCGTAATTTTTCCGGTCGGTCCGACCATAAAGGTTAGATGCACAATCGCCTGTGTTGCCGAGTTTCTATACGTGCGCAACACGTATGAATCCTGAATCCGAAGCATCGTTATCGATGTCTTATCCAATTCCTCTTCCTTTTCAGCCTGCCAATCGCCGATTTCCATCGGCAGGGCTTTCAATGCGGCACGCGCATCGTCCAGTCCAGAAAACGTTCCCCAACGCCCCGAAAACGAGCCAGCGGATAACGTGACCGCCACCGTAACCACTGAGGTGATGACTATGCCGGTAAAAATCGGTATAATTCTCTTGTTCATAATGAAGTGAATGGTTGGATAAAGCGAATGAAGTCGCCCGCGAGTTGTCATTCATTGACTGGCGGCAAGTCGCGTTGGAGTTTGTCAAACATCTCCTTGTTTTCTTTCCCCATGTTGGGCGATATATCGCTCAACTGAGCCCGAGCCTGGTCAAACCAGCGGCGTGCCTGACCTGTGCGTCCTGCCTGATGTAGCGCAGTGGCAAGATGCAAGCAATAAACAGGAAGTTGGCACGACAACTCAACGGCTCGCTGTAACGGTTTTATGGCTTCCTCGGGATTCCCACTATTCATCAAAATCAGTCCTTTCGTGTCGAGCAAAACGACGTTATCTTTTTTGTCTTCCAACGCACTATCCACGATTTCCAAGGCTTTATCGTGCTGCTTGAGTGCCTGAGAATACAGCATTGCCAAATTATTCTGGAAAATCAAAGCCTTTCCTTCTTCGAGATCGCCCTGTTTCAGACTCGCTTCGTAGAGAGGAATTGCCCGCTCCGGCTTGCCGCGAACAATCCAATAGTCGGCAAGTGCCGAAACCATATCTGGATTGGGAGCGGATGGTGTCTTTTTATCGATCAATTCAGCGAGAACTCCCACCGAAGGCACATCGAACATCATCTCGAATGTCCCTGCCAATCTTTTGTCGAGTTTGATTCTCGCAACATCGACAGGCGAAGCCCACTCGACGAAGAATCCGCCCGGGATGTTCGTAATCTGCGGTTTACCTACTCCCTGTGCCCATAGCACTGTTGGGCTAAGTAGTGCCATACAAAGGCACATTGTACAAAATGTGTAACGGATCATACTCACCTCCTTTATGCTCCTCATGGGAGCGAAAAAAATGAAACTATTCATGTCAAACTGTTGGATGGAAAACCGACATTTGATTCTTGTTCTCCTCTGCACCGCTTGTAGTTAACTTTACCATAAACAAACACAAAGGAAAACAAAAATTTACGCCGTTCCGAAAAAATTATACTGAAAATGGGGACAAAAATGACCATTTTCACGCCATTTTCAGTACAGGGTATTCTTCAGCGACTCATTCCTCTGCCTCCAATTCTTCAGGACTGATAAATTCGATCATTGAGGGATCAAAGTTTTCTGTCTTTTCGGGAAATCGAATTACAAAGGACTGTATTTTTCGATACGGCACACGCCTTGTTCCAATTGAAACATGGCTGTCCTCGTCCGATGGTTCTATGTTGTACCGGAGCGTCAATCGATCTCCTCGTTCAATGCGATCCATCAAACGATCAATTCGCACAAAAACTTCCTCAGATGGTTGAAATTGCGCCAATAGTACCAAAATGGCGGGCAATAGCGACCGCAAGGCAGACGGCACGGCATCAATTTCGTCCAAAAGCCGCATGAATCCGCCGTCAACATCGCCGGATCTCGCCTCGCAAAGAGCAAGCGGATAGATATAATACCCGCCTCGCTGGGCTGTTTCTTCCAGATGTCGTTTCGCACTGTTATACATGAGCGAATCCAAAAACAATTTCCCAAGGGTCAAGTTCAGCGTGAATACTAACTCATCCTTCTCTGCTTTGCTCTTTGCCAATTTGATACACTGCTTGGCAATCGTATCCGCACCCGTCGCATCTTCTTTATCAATCGCCTCCTGAATTGCCGCATACATTCGACCATACGGCTGTGGAAGTTGTCCCGTCTGGGTATTCAACATTATTCCACGGAGTGCCGCCTGCCGAATCGTATCCTTGGCATCTTCGCTACGATCTGCACTTTCAAGGAGTCCAACGAGACGTTGCCAAATTTCGGGACGGTTATTGCCGTGGAGCGTTGCATCCTGATAATTTTTGATCAACGTTGCGCGGGTTTCCATATCATCTGGATTCGCCGTCAAATATTGCTCTTCGATCAAGGTGCGAAGGATATAAGTCATATCCCAATCGGGACGGCGACCTGCAATCTCTTCCTGCATTTTCCGCATTTCAGCGTAATCGGGGTCCTTTTCGGTAAGCATGATCCTTACGGAAATGTACCGCCACCTTGTGCCTCCTTCTTGGTCTCCTTCAATTTTTTTCAAACGTTCAACAACCAATTTCGCTTGTTCGATTTCTCCCCTCTCCAACGACAGATTTGCCAGCGTGAAAAATGCTTGCGGCTTGAGAGTCTCTGGTGACTCGTCAAACGTCGTCTTTAATTTTTGATAGTCTTTTTCAAAGGACGCATTGCCGTCCGATTCTCCTCCCCGCAAAGACTGCGCCATAGTGAGCAATTTTTCTTTCTTTTCAGGAGATAACTGGGCACTCGTACCCGCCTCGTCGATCACGACAAGAGCCCCCTCTCTATCATCACGTCGGAGACAATCGTTAATGCGAGCTTCGTAGTAGGCATCCTCTCCTCCCTCTGGAAATTCTCGCAATCTATCTAATAACCGGTCAAAATCGGAGCGAGCCGCTAAAGCACTGTAAATTCCCACCATTTCGGCTACGAAGGCGGGATCATCCATATAGTTTTTCACACTCCCGTCTTTACCGGGTGGGAAGGTTTGTTTTTCAAGTGCCCGAAACTTTCGGGTAGCATCAGCCATGGCTCCCAAGATCGTATCCGCATCGCTTGAAAGGTTTGCGCGGACTACTCCCAGATGGATGAGGCGAATATCGAGTGCCCACGGTTGCACCAACTCATCGCGACGCTGTGCCATCGTTTCTAATTCCTTTTCGATGGTATCCAATGCCGCCGAATTCGCAGTGTTTGATGCGACCTGCGAACGAAATAGAAGCATGGTGTAGGCATAACGGATGGACAAGTCCTCAGGGAAGCGTTCGGAGACATCCTTCAACGCCTGCGCTGCTCCGTCCAAGTCGCCCATTTGTTGAAGGGCAATAGATCTTCTGGTCAAGGCTCTCCTCTTAATATCGTCAGACGAAAAACGGGAAGCACGATCAAAATAGCGGGCGGCTTTATCCGGCTCATTCCATTCCAATTTCAAATCTCCGAGTTGTAACAGCGACTCCGGGAGAAGGATGTTATACACACTTCTCTTTTCGCCGAGAACAATGTAATCGTTTGGATCATTTCCCCAGTTGCCGAGTACTCGCTCATACGTCTGCGTGGATTCTGCTTTTTTCGACTGTGCCACGTTGTACAGCCGTCGGACTTCATCTGGACGATTCTCCTGTCGCACCGCATCGATTTTGGAAAGGGCACTGTTTGCCTCTGTATTTGCCAACTGAGCCGTGAGCAGACGCCGCATATCTTCGGTCCTCTTAAAATCTTCCGGTCGGCTAATACGAATCTCTACCAGAGTTCGTTCGAGATAGGCTAGTTTCTCTCGAACCTCATCAATCGCTTTTTGTTCGAGAAGCACCAAGACTAATCTTCCTATCAACTCCTCGTCATTGCGGTGGTTTGAGTTTTTAAGTCCGGTATCCCACACCTCTACCGCCTGCTTCGGTTCCCCTTTGACGAACAATAGGTAATCGCCAAGATACTGATATCCGAATGGATCGGCAGGATTATACTCGACGGTGCTGCGCAGATATTTTTCGGCTTTATTTTGCCAATCCAACGCACGCTCTGGTTCGTTGTTATTTTTGGCAATCCCTGACTGGTGAAGAGCGTCAAGACTCAATAAAATCAAAGCCTCACCGTTTCCCGGGGCTAATTCCAATACCTTTAGCAAATCGGGGTTCGCCTGGTCCAAGATACTGTTCCCCGCTAAATATCGCGCATTGAAGTAATGGCGTGCGAGGTAAGCGGTGTGATCTCTCTCATTGTCTTTGACCATCCTGTCGATAATTCTCGTCGCTTCGGCAAGCCGAACCTCGGGTGCTTTTTTAATCAGTGCATCACTGGCACTTTTACTGAAGGCAACTCGACGCTCAGTATCCAAATCCCGACTGTCAATACTAACGATGAATTCGGCATAACGTTTTGCAATTTCAATGTCATCGGGCTTCTTCAAGTATAGTTTTTCCAAGAGTAAATCCATCGTTGTGGGAAACACGTTTGGTGTCTGCAACTGGTATTTGAAAGGGTCGTATGCTTCCACGGGAAGATGTCCGTAGAGTGCCATCGTGATGTAACGCATTGCATCATAATTTTCCCCTCGCCCAGCTTTTTGACTCGCAGTAAGCAGGTCCTTCCCCCTGTCAATGATTCCCTGTAGATAATGGCGGTCCCACTCTAGTTCGAGCAAGCGAGTGTGGTATTTAATGGAATCCTCCTGGGAAACATTTTGCGAAAGTACAAGCGCAAGTTCACTCAACTGTTTACCGCGTTGGAGTCCCAATGCTGTCGAACCTTCACCATGATCTTTATAAAGGCTCTCCAAAATGTCATATAATTGTATGAGGACAGTTTCGTTCTGCGTTCCCTGATCTGTCTGCCGATAATTATTCAACAGGTTCGCCGCATCTGTGCGCAGTTTAATCGAGTCGGACATTTTTTGCCGCTTCACCGCAAGATCGCTCGTCTGTTCCATTTCCGCTTTGATTGCGTCGGACTTCTTAACCATATCAACGGCAACTCCAAGCACTTTACCTGCCATGTTCCGCGTCTGAAAAAAGAACGTCGCACCGACCACTCCGCCAATAATGAGGACAACAAGTAAGCCAACGAGGAGCCAAGTCCACGAAACTGTATGAGCGTAGATCGGTTCGGGTACCTGCTTCGGTTTCGATTCTGGGGCAGAAGACGTATTTGTTTCAGGGCTGGATGCTGACATGGTAAAGCCTATCGGACATTAAGTCGTCGTTAAGTTCTGTTAATGTTTCCCCCATTGTAGCGAATGGGAAAAGGTGTTGCAATCCCCCCCGCTCCGGTCAATCGACGGACTGGGTCAATCGACGAACGCACCGGCGCAAAAAATGGCACTCTGGTCGTAATTGTGGTATATTATCGGTCTCCATGAATCGTCCTCTCTTCCAAACACCGAAAGTCAAACGAATCGTCCAACTCTTGCTCGAAGGCGGGGCAAACGATTGTCTCTTCGTCGGCGGATGTGTGCGTGATCACTTTCTCAATATCGAAACCAAAGACATCGACATCGAAGTTTATGGGCTCTCGTACAAGAAAATCCTCAGAATCTTAAAACCGCACTTTCACACCGGCTGGGTTGGACAGAGTTTCGGCACCGTCAAGGTTGATAACGAAATCGATTTGAGTCTGCCCCGCACCGAGTCCAAAATCGGCACAGGGCACAAAGGTTTTGACATCATTTCCGATCCGTTTCTCGATCCTACCGTCGCACTCGCCCGGCGGGATTTTACGATCAATGCCGTTGCTATCCGAATGGACGGCACCGTCATTGACCCCTTTGGCGGTCTCGACGATTTGCAAAAAGGCATCCTTCGTGCACCGACAGAGGCGTTTTGCGAAGACCCGCTGCGCGTGCTACGAGGAATGCAGTTTGCCGCCCGATTCGGCTTTGAAATGGAAGAACGGACGCTTGAACTCTGTAAGCGGGTCCTGCCGGAGTATGACACGCTTTCAGCAGAGCGAATCTGGACGGAGTGGGAAAAGTGGGCAACCAAAGGACACTTTCCCGGAAAAGGTTTGCAACTGTTGCACGATTGCGGCTGGATTGCCCGATTTCCTGAAATCGAAGCACTGATTGGTGTACCGCAGAATCCATTGTACCATCCAGAAGGAGATGTCTTTGAACATACTAAATTGACATGCGATGCGGCAACCAAGATTGCCGATGAATTGAACCTTGATACTTCGGGGCGGACGATTCTGCTTTTTGCTGCGCTTTGCCATGATTTCGGCAAACCCTCTACGACGATTCTGAACGAGCGGGGAACGTGGTCGTCACCGCGTCATCCAGCGGAAGGCGTGCCAGTAGCGCAAAACTTTTTGAAGCGACTATCGGTACCGAATTTGATCATGGAACATGTTCCCATTTTAGTTGGTGAACATTTGGCACACATTGCTATTCCTCCCGATGAGTTACCGAGTTTCCAAGCGGTACGGCGGTTGGCGGTGCGGCTCGCTCCGTCGAATATCAAAATGTGGTCGGCACTTTGCCGGGCGGACTCTCTCGGTTGTGGGACAGGCAAGCCGAGGCATCGAGTATCGACTTGGGAAGAGGTGGCGGCAAAGTTGGATGTTCGGGAGAGTAAACCGAAGCCGATTTTACAGGGTCGGGACTTGCTCAAACTCGGCATGGAGCCGGGTCGAAAGATGGGAGAGGTGCTCCACCGTGCATACGAAGCCCAACTGGATGGCACTATCGCCAATCTGGAAGAGGCAATCGCTTGGGTGAAACCACTTACAGAGTCTGCCATGTCCTTTGCGAGTTCACTGCGCCCTTTGCGGTAAAATTAACCACAGAGAGCGCAAGGTTAACGTAAAGTGCGCAAAGAATCAAGAACCCTTCCTAAAAGCATGTGGTCGAAAATCGGAAGGTTTGACAAGAAATTCGGAAAATTTTCACTATGCCATTTATGGTACAATGTGTGGCGTTGACAGGAGTGTGAAAACCTTGTGTGAGCCGCCAGTAAGGGACATGGTCTGACAATATCGCACCGCACGAAAACACATTGCAGTGTAGGAAGAATGTCGGCAGAGTTGCCATGCCCTCGAACGTTGCCCGCTTTAACATCATCCCGCCCGTTTTGCGTTCCATTCGGCTTCGGTGAGAGAGTGGGCGAAGTAACAGTAGCCGATGAGTTTTCGGATGCGTTTGAAGAACCTCTTGCCGAAGAGGGGAAAGCGGTGTATATTGACCATTGGACATCTCCTGTAGATTCGATTTTCCTCTCGGAGATTTTTTGCAAACGAATCATAGCGAAATGTCCGCTTTTTTTGGCAAGAGCAAGCCAAAAAATGAGGGGTCCAATTTGTCCCCGTTTGCGGTATAGTCCCACGCCAACGTCGAATTGACAACATTATGTCCATTCTTTTGCCTCGATGAGCCGTTGAACATATTTGGCTAAAATATCCGTTTCAATGTTGACCGTGTCGCCTACTCGACACTGACCAAGTGTGGTTACTTTCAACGTGTAAGGAATCAATGCCACACTGAACATGTCCCGATCACATCGGACGAGGGTCAGCGAAACGCCGTCCACCGCAACGGAACCCTTGGATGCCATCTGTGCGGCAAGTTCCTGCGGCACAGAAAAATAGTAGTCCTGCCAATCGCCGTGATTATCGATTCGGGCAAGTTCTGCTTGTCCGTCAATGTGTCCCGATACGAAATGTCCACCGAGTCGGTCTCCCAGAGTCAATGCCCGTTCCAAATTGACTGGACTCCCCGAAACCAATTTGCCCAAATTGGTACGTGCCAACGTTTCCGGTCCCGCCTGAAAGGAGAACGTATGGTCATTTTTTTCGATGACCGTCAGACAACAACCGTTGACGGCAACACTGTCCGCCACTTTGACCGTGTGGGCGATAGCGGGTTCCTCAATGACCAATCGGCATCCTGGCGGTTCGGAAATAACCATCGCCGTTCGACCTAAGGCTTCGACAATTCCTGAAAACATGACTCATTTTCTGTTGAAGGATAGATGGAGTCTATACCGTTTTCCTTTTTTTTCTAGTGGGGAGACTGTCAGCCTGCAAGTTTCAATTTAGGATGGTATACTTTTCCCGATTGAAAATTCCGTTTACTTTTCGAAGAGTTGGAATTTTTCGGAGAGGAGCGAGCGCATCTCTCCCTTGTACTTCTACTGTGTCATGTACCGTAACTTCATTTACCGTATAGGTTTATGAATGATTTTGTCATTTTTGGCAAGCGACGATTGCTGCCTTTGTTCGGTTGAGCCATTGTGTACTTCGGAAGCAACGTCTTTGCTCAAACCTTGAAACTGCACTTAGCCAGTTGGAATGTTCGGGGAGATAAAACGAATGAACCGGAGGGGACGGCAGTGAAACACCACGAAACGTGAAAATGGAACGACGTTTTCTCGTTTCATGTCATGAAGCCGCACGACTGGTTTTCATAGAGCCACTGTCTCGCAAAAAGCCGATCACAGAAAGAAGGATTGTCCTTCGACATTCCATGTCCGAAAATTAAAACGGTGTCGCCGCATTTTGCTTCCGATAGTCCCAATGCCATCGCCTCCGCACGATCAGGCACGATCTTCGTTGCCCGCTCAGAAGTAAAGCAACGTCCAATGTCGCACGCCGCCGTTGCAGATGCGGAGTCCAAATAATCGGAGACCGAGGTCAGAATCACCGCATCCGAGTGCAACTCCAATGCTTTAGCGACTGTTGCCCGACGCTCCGGTTCATGATGGTCTGCCGTTCCGAACACGCAAATCAGGCGACCAGACGTTACTTCACGTGCCGTGCGCAATACCGTAGAGAGAGAATCGACAGTACGCGCTGAGTCAATATACACGTTAAAGTCCTGTCCACATTCGATCCGCTCCATTCTGCCCGGCACGTTTTCGACTCGGCTCACGCCCCTCGCAATCGTTTTAATGTCGATTTCCAAACCGATGCCCAGTGCTGTTGCCGCCAAACAGTTGTAAATGTGGTCGTCTCCAATCATTTTCGTTTGGTAGGGCACCGCCTCCGTTCCCGCCGTAACGATAAACGTCTGTTCGCTTGCACTGCGTTCTATCAACGTCGAACCGACCTCCGCATGATTTCGGATTCCCACGGAAAGCAACGGTTGATCGATCAACGGAATCACCGCTTCTGTAATGCGGTCGTCCACATTACAGATTGCCAACGCCTTCTTTTTGGCATAACGAAAGATACCGAGTTTGCTGCGTCGGTACTGTTCGACGGTCTTGTGATAATCAAGATGGTCACGTCGGATATTGGTAAGACAAATAGCATCGAATTCAATTCCGCCGAGATACCCCTGGGCAATCATTTGGCTGGAGGCTTCCACGATCACATGGGTACAGCCATTCATCATCATTCGGTACAGCCAAGCGGCAAATTGAGCGGGCTTTAAGTCGGCATCGGTTGCCGGATGAAATACCTGTCCGTCAAAAATGCCGAGCGACCCGACGAGTCCCACTTGAAAACCGGCTTCGGCAAGAACGCCGGAAATCAAGTACGAAGTCGATGTTTTGCCGCTTGTACCGGTGATTCCAATCATTTTCAGGGACTTTGCCGGATCATCATGCAGGGCGTGACAAACGGCGGCATAACATTCGCCCACATTGGGAACGATAAAAAAAGGAATCTTTTCTGCTCCGTGGGCTGGTCGCTCTGCAACGACGGCACAACAACCATGATGGATAGCGAGACCAATCGATTCATCGATGTCGTCTCGTTCCGGCAGAGCAATAAAGAGGTCGCCGGGACGAACTTCATCGGGATCGTCCGTGCAACTCTTGATTTTTATTTTCGTTCCAAAGGAACAATGTACTTTCTTGCAAACGCGATTCAGCGTTTTTCCGAGTGAAACGGCATCCGTGCCGCGACAACAGGTTCGCATCCTTGCCTCCTGAGGGTTATTTCAAGCGGGGGTACTATACACTGAATTGGGGGTTCGTGTCAATGCCAATTTCAGCAAAAAAATTCCTCTTAACCTTTTCGGTTTTATTTGCTACAATCCCCATCGTACATGTACATGGCAGAGCCGCAATCTTTAGATTGCGCCGGAGGAATTTCAATGAATAGACGGCTCTTTATATTTTCCACGATGGCTGGCTTGGGAGGATTTTCGCTCTTCGGGAGTGAAGCGACCAAGCCATTGCTCCGTTATCGGTTCAAACCGGGGGAAGAACTGCATTGGAACGTCCAACATACGCTCAAAATGAAAAACATCATTGGGGGCATCGAAGAAAATATCGAAACGAGAAGCCGAGCCGTGAAGATTTGGAAGACCCTGAGCGTCGATCATCAAGGGGCGGCAACATTTGAATATCGGGTCGAGGATATTGACATGCACCAAGCCCAGACGGGGCAGGATGATGCCGTCTATAACAGCCGTCGGGACAAAATGATTCCACCGGAATTCATCAATTTGGAAGGAAAAATCGGCAGACCGCTGGCACATATCAAGGTTGATCCACAGGGGAACACAACGAAAAAGCCTATTCGGGAATACGACGGAAGTATCTCGGAAAACCGCATCGTGATTCCGCTTCCCGATGTGCCGGTTGCTATTGGTTCTGCGTGGACAGAAACGAAACAGAGAGACCTTCCGCAGCCCAATCAAACCGTGAAGAAAATCAAGATGCGGGATGAATTCACGTTGGAAAAAATCCAGAGCGGCTTGGCAACGATTAAATTTGCTACCCTCACTTTTACCCCGTTGACTCCTAAGGAGGAATCGCAACTCTTGGACTATTTTTCGGTGGGAACGATGGCACTCGATTTGGAGGCGGGGCATTTCATTCGGCACGAAGCGACCGTGGACAGACAGGTGGTAGGAATCCAAGGGGCATCGGACAGTATTCGTTACTTTTCACGGACAACCGAATGCTGTTGCGGCCGTCAGGCTTGCGGCATTTGCAGTGCCAGAGGGACTTGAAATACTATATTTGAAACGGAGTGAAATGGAACTTTGTGACATTTGCGAATCCTCTGTGCCCTTTGCGGTAAAACCGTCTTTTTTAACCGCAAAGGGCGCAAAGCCCCACCCGTGTGTGAACCGGTGGACAAATCCATAAGGGCGGTCGGGTTACTTATGTCCAGTCCGTCTATTCTCAATCCATCGGCTTGATTTTTATACTGGACGTGTGCTACAATGGTGCCGAAAAGAGAATATCCGTTCACCTTTAACATCCTACAACGCTATGAAAACACTACGTTTTTTCACGAGGATTGCCGTTCTTGTGACGGTATGTGCAACCGTTTCCGCATCGGAAACCTCCGATAACTTCGCAAAGTGGGTTCCCAACCTTGCCTCGACCGACTTGAATACAAAAAAGGATGCCCAACAGAATTGGCAAAATTTCTGCCGACAGCAAGGACATCTTCCCGAAGTTCAAAAGGAGATCATTAAGGTTTCCGTAGAACAATTGGCAAAGGACAATCCTGTGGACACCACCGTCTGGATCGTGCGGCAACTCGGGGCGGTCGGGGATGCTACGGCGGTGTCGGCACTGGAAAAATGCCTGGCAAGCAACGAAGTCCGAATCCGTGATGAAGCCGCTCGGGCGTTAGCCAACATACCCGGTAAGGAAGCAGAAGACGTTCTCAAGAGCAGTAATACAATCCTCATCGCACAACATGCAAAGGATGCAATCACCGCACGCGCCATTAAAGCCAACCCGCCGAAAAACGATGGAGTCGAAACGCAATTTCCACAGGCAATACCCTATATTCCCATTGCCAGTGCCAGCGAAATCAGCACTTGGATGGAAGGATACGGAAAATTAACCGACATAGAAAAAGCCCAAGTGTTGAGTAATTTGACTGCCCGATCCGCACGAATGCGGGTGACGATGCAGCAACGCCGTTTATCAGGAACAACAGGGACTCCCAACGCGGGAAATCGTCCTGGCGGAGCAGGAGGCGGATCGGGACGACCCAACAATCCGTACATTCCGCTTGCCCTTGAAGCCGCAACAAGTTCTGACGATGCTTTGCGTGATGCAGGAATCTTGGCGGTCGGTGCTCTGGGCGGAACAGCGGAAGTGCCGTTCCTGCTCGAACAGGCGCGCACAGGTGCCAACAAAGATTTGGCAAAATTGGCTCTTTCGCGCATGAGCGGGCAACGAATCGATCCTCTGTTGATTACAAATCTAAAGGCGGAGCAAGATGCAGAAAAATTCGGTATCCTTGCGGATGTGTTGAATCGCCGATTCAATGCGGAGATACGACCGATCCTGCTGGAACGAGCGAAGGCAACGGGCACTCATGACAGGTTGCAACTCTTGCAATGGGCAGAGCCTGCGTCAACGAAGAAAGATGTCGCTGATTTCGTGGCGGCTTGGACGTTGATTTCGGATCGAGGACAAAAGGATCGTGCCGAACAAATCATTGCCCGGCTGTCCGAAGGGGATGCGGGAGCGGTCATGCAAACATTGGGAGAGTGGGACACCCCGGAAGGGTTGTCGCTACTGGGACGTATTGGTGATGCGAATGCGCTGGAAAAAATCAGACAAAGCAAAAATGCTGTTCACGCATTCCGTACTTGGACGAATGCTGTGGTGGCGGATGATCTCCTGAAAGTTGTTCGCGACAACAAGTATTCTGACGAAGAACGCACTCTTGCCCTTCGGGCTTTTGTGCGCGTGATGTCCTTGCCGAATAATCAAATCGGTATTCAAATCAATAATGCGGAAAAAGTCAATCGGCTTGCCGAGGCGTATGGACTGGCGAAGGCGGTCGATGAAAAACGGCTCATTATTGAACGTGTTGGGCAAATTCGTACCATCGAGTCATTACGGTTTGTCTTAAAATATGTTGACGATGCCGAACTTCAAGAGAGAGCATGCGAATCTGTTTTGGATTTGGCGCATCAAGTCGAACTGAAGCGGACGGCACTGGACGAATTCAATGCCGCCCTGGATAAGGTGCTTGCTGTTACCAAGCGGGACGATTTTCGCGAACGGGTCAATCGGTATAAGTCGCAACGGTAAGGCTTGCGCCGGGGAATATACTGAAAGCGGCATGAAATGGTCATTTTTGTCATTCCTGCGCAAGCAGGAATCCAGACGTGAGACGTGAGACGTTTCCTTCTGGATTCCGGCTTTCGCCGGAATGACGGGAAAATCGAACTTGTCGACGGACAGTGGAAAAGCGAAAAGGTAGGCACTCGATTGCCTACCTTTTGCCATTTATGCTAAAATACCGTGAACGTACTTGCTCAAAGGACTCCCACCATGAAAAAGCCGCTGCTCGCCGTTGTTGTCATGTTGTTCGCCGTAACAACCGCCCTCGCCGAAACACCCCAATGGACGTTCACCGAAGAACAACTCCAACTCTTCCAACCGCCGACCAATGCCGATGCCGAAAATATGCTCGAATGGACGGAAACATTGGATCGTCCCCATCCCGAAAACTTCGAACCGTATGGCGGACCCGAAAATTGGCTAAAACAAATTCAACTAATGCGAATCATGGTCGGTCGGGCTATCCTCGCCACCAACCCGCCATTTGAATTGGAAAAAAAGGCATGGCATTGCCTTTGGTTTCCTTATCTCGTTCTTAGCAAAGAAGTAAACCGAGACGAGTGGCTTCCAAAAATGAAAGCAACTTACGATGAGTTGACCGAACTTTCCCGCAAAAAAGGGGAAGTGGTGGACGAATACACCGCCATGTATTTCACTTACCGGGCAGTCTTTTTTCACTACATTACCGACGTGGATAATGATTTTCTCCCGTACGCCGACAAACTCCTTGATGAGATCGGTGATGCGATGAAAAAACATCGTGAATTCGACCGCTTGGCAGAGCAACTTCATGAAGCCAAAAATCGTGTGTTCTCGGCAATGTCAGAAGTGGGTGTTATTACCGAACAACACAGAAAACTCTGGTCCGAATTTAGTACGGAACAAACGGAACTCGCTCGGCAAAATGAGGATCGCATACAAACAGCGTCTTGGTACAGATTACTTCAACCGAGTCGTCCTTATGGCACCCCTGAAAAACAAGCGGAAGTCTATCGCTGGATCGAGAAGTATCAAAAATTGATCGACACCAACGAGGAAACGAAGCGGTTTGAAACCAGAGATGTCAACGTCATTGTGTTTTATCAAGGAGAATTGTTTACATCACTGATTCAAACAGATGAAACGCTGATTCCAAAATTTTTGACATTCCTTGAAGCATTGGAAAGGAAAATCGATCCGAACGATCAACAGTTGAATTACTATTTTTCCAGCGGCTATCGTAATATTGCGGAGAATAAAGTCCGAACATTCACCAAGAACGGAGGGAGCGACGACGATCTTGCGATGATTTTCTATGCGATGGAGAAATTTCTTGATATAGACAACAGTTATTATGCCGCGCATTGGATTCGCGCTTTCGTGCTGATCCACGAACCCACACCTTTCGAGCAATGCACGCCGCAGCAACAGGAATTTTTCATGAATCGGCTGAATCAACTGGTTGCCAAGATGGAAGCAAGGGAAAACACGTGGAAAGATGCCAGAAAAAGAATGAGCGATGAAGGCGACGTAGAACGGCTTCGGAAGTACGTCGACTTTTTGCGGTTGCCCGGTACGGTCGTGCCGATTGCCGGAAAGATGGTCGATGGCGAGCCTTTTGACATTGTGCAGTATCGAGGAAAAGTGGTGGTGTTGCATCTTTGGGCAACATCGTGTGCTCCTTGTCTCCGGCAAATTCCGATGTTGCAGGAACTGCATACGAAGTATCACGACCAGGGTTTTGAGGTATTGGGTATTTGTTACGATGGCAAGCCGGAGCCGGTTCGGGAATTTCTCGAAAAACGAAAATTGCCATGGATTTCCCTGTTCGACAAGGATTTGGAAATCTTCAATCGTTTTTCGCATGGCAATTCGTCGATTGATTGTTTGCTCGACCGGGAAGGCAAAGCCGTCTTCTATCGAAGCGACGAGGAACTCAAAGGGATACTGGAAAAAATGTTTGCAAGGTAGGCAATCGACCTCAACCGACACGAAATTTTGCGGTGCATGTCTAACATGAACATCATTGGACTCGGGACGGACATTATCGAATGTGAACGAATTGCTCGCATGCTCACACGGCATGGCGAGCGGTTTACGAATCACGTTTATACTGACGAAGAAGTTCGCTATTGTTCGGGAAAAAAGGTTACCGAGCAGCATTTTGCAGGTCGTTGGGCGGCGAAAGAAGCCGTCTTAAAAGCGTTCGGCACCGGTTGGATTGCAGGGATTGCTTGGCGGGATGTCGAAATCGTGATTCAACCCGGCGGAAAGCCGGCGGTGAGGCTACATCGTGGAGCGGCGGAAAAGGCTGCCGAACTCGGAATTGCCGAAGTTCTCATCAGCATTTCGCACTGCAAATCGCACGCAACGGCAACGGCGATTGCCGTGGGATATTGAATTGGGGACAAAATAAGGTTGATCTTCCTGCCTATTTCGCTGTTCGATTGCGCTGTCGTATTAGAGCAATATCTGTGTGCCAGAACAATTCTGAAAACGTTCATTCGGCTTCAAATTTTCTTTTCAGCAGCGCTCCCGCTACCAATTCGAGCGGCGATTCAACGGTATCGACGGCACGGAGCAATGTCTCCAAACGCTGCTTTTGGAACGCCAGCAACTCTGGTTGCGAGAGCCAGCGGATAAGCCAATCTGCCATGTCAGCGGAGCGGTCAGTGGATGTCAAAAATTCAGGAAAAAACATTCGGTTACGGTCTTCCACACTCGGTTCCTTCGGAATGATTTTGACAGAATCATCATAAAAAACCGACTGTCCCTTTTGTGTACTCGCTCCCAATAGATTGACCAACGTGATATACCGGGTCCGCCGGAAAAACCGCTGGATAAAAAGTCCGAACCCGCCGACTCGAAAATAGATCACCGAAGGTTTATTACACGCCAACAGTTCCATCGAAACCGATCCTGAAACTGCCATACAACAGTCCGCCGCACGAATGAGTTCCGTCGTCCGACCAGCAAAGACAGGTATCGACATGTTCTGTTTGATAAGTTGCTGCTGAATCATTGCAGCGAATTCGTCATTGAGTGCCGCAAAAACCGGTTGAACGTTCGGCACTTCATATTGAACACGTTGGATTGCCGAAAGCATGTCGTGGAGATTCGCTTGAATTTCCTGTCTTCTTGAACCGGCAAGGACTGTTAAAATCGGGGCATGACCATACTGGGCATAAAATTTTTCCAAAAATTCGGGATCGGACTGCTTCCTGCGGATTTCCTCAAGGAAGGGATGACCGATAAAGAGGGCTTTGCACCCTTTTCGCCGAAACCATTGCCACTCAAAGGGCAACGCACAGAGGACGAGATCGATGAGCCGCCGCATTTTTTTGACACGATACTGTGCCCAAGCCCAAACTTGCGGAGGCATAAAATAGACAACGGGAACCTCTAAATCTTGGGCGGCTTGAGCAATATGCCAATTAAAGCCGGGATAATCGACGAGAACGACGGCATCAATTTTTTCAAAGAGTAACACTTGTTTCGCTTTGGCAAGGAGTTTCCGATAGCGGAAATACTGTTTGACGGGTTGCCACAACCACATGACAGCGAATTGGGTCAAATCGGCAATGAGTCGACAACCTGCTTGTTCCATGTGCGAACCGCCGAACCCGACGAATTCCGCATCAGGGGCGTGTACTTTGATCGTTTCGATCAGTGCTGCCGCATGAATATCGCCGCTCGGTTCGCCTGCTGAAAAGAAAAATTTCATCGAACGATGGTGAGTGTTGCTGATGCAAGGGGTTATTTTACCACAGTTTTGCCCGCCGAGAGTCATTCACACCAACACGTTTTCCACCATGAAACAACTACCGTCCCGCTCACGATGCGGAGAATTTGTAACATATCAGCCGAGAGTAGCGAATTTTTCAAAAATTGCTCTTGGTGCTTTTGGAATATTGGTGTATAACGTTGCTCGATGACGGCAACCTCCCGTTCCGCACCGGACATTCTCTCCCTCTTGGAAAACGGTTTCAATGCCGTATCCAAAAAAATGATATATTATCGAAATGATCACACGAGTGCTTTGAACGATAACGATGAAAAGTATTAACAACACGAATGGCGAAGCAGTTATCAACTCCCAGGACGAACAGTGGTGTAGTCGCCCGCTTCCTATTTTTGACACACACGCTCATCTCGATTTTCCACAATTCGAGTCTGACCGTGTTGCTCTCATTCGCCGCTTGGAAACAGGCACCTTTCCCGGCGGGCTCGCTCCCGAAGAATTGAAGGATCTGCCGATAAAAATTGCTGGCGTTCTGATTCCCGGCATTGATACCGCTTCATGTCAAAGAGCCATTGAAATGTCGTCTCTTTCCAATTTGTTTCATGTTGCCGTTGCCATTCATCCGAATCACACTGCCAGCACGACCGAAGAAGATTGGTACACCATTTCCGACCTTGCCCAACAAGAGAACGTCGTTGCCATCGGAGAAACAGGGTTGGATCGCCACTGGGACGATGCTCCGATTGAGGTACAGATCGACTGGTTTCATCGGCACCTGGAACTCTCGCAGGAGACCAACAAACCGATCTTGATCCATTGCCGAGATGCTTGGGAAGACTTGATTCCGATTTTGCAGCAGGCAGGGAAACTGTGCGGTGCGATTCACGCTTTCAGCGGCAATGTGGATCAGATGTTTGCCTGTGTGGAACTCGGTTTACACATCAGTTTTGCGGGTTCGGTCACGTACCGCAATGCAAAATTTGCATCTCTTTGGGAAGCAGCCCAAAAGACTCCGTTGGATCGCCTCCTGATCGAAACGGACGCACCGTTTATGATCCCGCATCCGTTTCGAGGAAAGTTGCCAAGAAATGAGCCGACGCTTGTTGCCTTGACAGCATTGCGACTTGCAGAACTTCGGAAGGACGCGTTACAAATGATTGCCGAAGCGACGACGCAGAATGCGTATCGACTGTTTTGAGAGTCGGACATTGCGGCGGGAGAATCTAACCGCTTCACTGCGTTTCGCTCCCGTTTTTCATTCTTCTGTTCAAGTAAAACGACACATTAAGGTGATCTCTCTCAGAGTTTTTTCAAAAATTCCACAAGTTGTATCGGATTGTCCATGTTAACCAGTTGCTCGATTTTGTGTGGTTCCACTCCCAGTTGGGACAATGCGGCAGAGATGCGTTTCCAAACCTGCTGTCTCTTTTTTCCTTCAGCCAAATAGAGGTCGGTCGTCAGTTCCGATAACTTTTGCGACACAATTGCCTCCCGGTTATTGTAGTAACGCTTGATAATCTGCTGTTGGTAGGGTGTATGTTCCATCATTTATTCTCCTACTGAAAGCCGGAAACGATAGAGAACTTCGGTCATAAGTCCTTGAGGAACCGGCAGAAAATAAGCACAAAACGGCTCCAACAGGTATCGCTCCTGTTGTGTGAGCAACAGCAGACCATTGTACCGAATTTGGTAAGCATGAATGTCGCTCCAGCGGATAAGCCACTTTCGTCCAAGAACCGTGCGCACAATGCCGTGGTTGTTGATTTCCAACCGCACCGGGAGAAAGAGATACCACACGGTCACGAAAATCAAAAGAAGACCAGCACTCATCGCAAATCCGCCGCTGAAATGCCAGATCGCAAAACAAATACTCGTCGTCACCAATCCCAGCACGACCGCACTCCACTTCTGGTCGAATATCAAGCAGAACGAATAATAAATCGGTTTGGTTTCCATGGATAAGGAGTAAGGAGTAAGGAGTAAGGAGTAAGGAGTTGCCTATAAACATACTTCTTTCTCCTTTCTCCTTTCTCCTATTTAATCTGCGTACTGCAACAAATGCGACAACCGGATTTGTTCGAGTTTATCGGCAAAACCGCCGTCCCTTCCTGCCATCTGGTAGTATGGAATGTCTTTCACGACAATACCATCCACCGATGTACCAGTATTCACTAACTTACGATAGACATCCTCCATTGCAGCCAAGACCGTTTCACCTTGACGAACGCAAAGGAGTGTTGAATCCGTGCTCGAAGCCATAATCAGCGATTCCGCCGCATTGGCAACCGGTGGTACGACTACGATAATCAGCGAATAGCCACTCGGATTGGAAGGACTCAACTCCAACGAGTCGAGCATTTCCCGAAAGCGTCCGTCTCCCAGCAGTTCGTAGGGCGTTACATCCAACTGACCTGCCGAAAGAAGATGCAAATTTGGCTCTTTTTCATTCTGAACCACCGCCTCTCCAAGACGGCTACGGAAAGAAAGAACGTCTGCCAAGCCGATCCCGGTCTCTTCGTTTCCGAACAGCAAATGCAAACGTCCGACCCGCATATCCCCGTCAATGAGCAATACATTGCCCTCCTTCATCTGTGCCATTGCAACAGCAATCTGCACCGCGAGGAACGTTTTCCCATCGTCTCCAGCAACGCTTGCCACCGCTAGCGTTTTGCATGAACGGAAGGGATCACTTAACAGGAGGTGCGTACACCAGTTATGAACGCTTTCCCGATACCGTGCCAACCGTTTGCGAAACGTTGCTCCGTGAACCCAAGAGACCGGTGGTTCCATGATTTCGCCGATCAACACTTGCGGGATGGCACGACGTACCTGCGAAACATGGTATAAGCGAGGTTTCATCCGTTCAACTGCAATACCCAAAAGCAATGGGAAAACGGAAAGCATCGCCGCCCCCATTCCTACGACCATAAGTTGTTTTGACAGACTTGGCACCGAAGAAACCGCATCGGATAGGAGAGTGATCTGACCGGGTGCTCGTTGTTCCGACTGAATAGCAAGAATTCGATCATCGATCTGATCTAAAGTCTTATCCACACGTGCCAATTGGACTCGGCTAAACGCAACGCTCGCTGCGCCCTCGGAACGGTCCGCACTATTAATGAGTTGCTCATCGTATTTTGCCCTCAAGTCTTTAACGAGAATCTCTTGTGCCCGAATATCCTGCTTGAGAGTCCACTCATTCATTTTTTCATTGAGTTGTAATTGTATGAGTACGTCTTTCATACCGCTCCCATCAGCACTGAGCATGTTAGCCATATCCTTATCTATTTGCTCGATTTGTAAATCAATTTGTTTGATTCGAGGGTGGTCTGGGCTGGTTTGTGCATAACTTTCCCGTTGACGTTGCAATTCATCACGTCTCGCCGTTTGGTTTGCCAAACCAGGGTTCATCTGTATGAGAACCTCCGTGGGAATGGTATTCGGTTGCGAAATCCGTTCCTGAATGGCTCTCAGTTTTGCCTGCATGGAAACAAGTTGTGCTTCCTGCATATAGACATCTCGCAACAAGGATTCGCCTTGCGCAAGTCCTCCTCCCAATCCTCCTTCAGTTGTCGATGTCGCTCCCAGTCCCGCCGCCTTCCTTGTCTCTGAGCGAATGTTTTCTTGAAGTTGCTGCGCCTGCTGGGCTTGCCGCCGTCGCTCCACGTTAAGACTGATCACCATTTTATTGTCGGTCTCCCGGGTGGTGTCTTCGATAAATTTAAGATAGGTTGTAACAATGGCATTGACAATTTTTTCCGAGGCATCCGCGGTATCTGTCTCGATACTGACCGCTACGATTTCTGACTTTCCATCGGGCTTCACTCGGAGTTGTTTCGAAAGCCATGTCTTTCTGTCCTTTTGTTTGAGAATACACTGCAATTTAGCAACGTCAGGGTCTTCCAGTGCCTTACCAATAACCATCGGGCTTCGCATTAAGGCGAGTTGCGTGTTCACAAAATCGTCATATCTGCCTGTCTGACGGACATCGAATAGAAATTGTTGCTTTGCCGAGCGAATTTGGATGGCTGCTCTCGCTTCGTATTGAAGGGGAAATGCCAAATAAAGTGCCCCCGCTGTAAGTAATCCCAAAATCAGTCCCATCGGCAGGCTCCATTTCCAATGCCGCTTGAGCCCCGACAAGACGAGCAGAACCAAAATCTGCGGTGTGAGTTTTGCCGACTCGATGGGGTCAATCATCGGAGCCCTGTTTCGGGCGTAGGTTTGCGGTTCTTGCGGCGGTTGCCAGTAACCTCCACCGCCGCCCCCTCCGTAGGGATCAGGCGGTCCCACAGGGGGACCGCCTTGGGGTCCATAAGCCCCCGGAGACATTTCCTGCGGACCATATCCACCCGGCATGTCCATGTAACCGTAGCCATCACCCGCCGCCATGTTTGCACCCCCTTGGGGAACTCCACTATTGTCAAAAGGAACTTGTTGGGACATAATCATTGACCTTTCACAAAATCGCTATCTCCGCATTGGAGGGCAAGCACATCGTTTTGTGCCCCATTCCTTTGCTCCCGCTACGCGGAGATGCCTGCTAAATTTCAACTTTCCTGAATACCTTTCCTAGATACCAGATAAACAACGCAAACAAACCAAGTGCGAGAAAGATCGCAACCTTCCCCGCAAACGCATCGGCAACCACTCCTACACTCTGCCCTTCAGCCGTCCATCGTGCCACACTCTCGTAGTAATGTTCAAGGAGGATTCCTGTGATGGCAATTCTCGTTGCATTAACGAACAACGCCAGCGGTGCGGCGACAGCCAAAATAAGGATGTTCTGGATCCAGGGGCGGCGCAACAACAATACCGACGCAAAGGCGATGGCGAAAACACTCATCAAAAACCGGAGACCGCTACAAGCCGCCTCGACTCCGAGTTCCATGGAACTCAAACGAATGGTATTCTTGATCGGAACTGCCGCTTCGCCCATAATCTGCAACAGTACCGCCGCAAAATGGGCTGCAAAATACTGTAGATGGTTCTTCATCAACACATCAACCCGCCACGGGAGTTGGAACATGAATATGAGAAAACAGAGCGAAGGGAGTGCCCAAAGGAATACCCGGCTACCGTAAAAAAACCAAACGACACTCAGCATCCAGAACCAAATTGCCACCATATCGAGAGGATCCATGTACCGTATCCCTGCGAAAATTCGAAGCACTCCATAGATGAAAATGGGAAACAAACCAATCCAGTCGAGTTTATAGCGTGTACCGGGATAGGTATCCATCCTCATACACAAAAAAAGAATCGTTGCTGGGATGACAAGGAATCCATGACTGTAATCGTCTGTGTGATACCACTCATAGAGCATTGATTCCCAGGAGGGAAAGGATGCCCAAATACAAAGGGGAACCATGACTGCCGCCAAAAAAAGCAACCGAATTCGCTCAAAGTGAACATCTATTGGAAGTCGAGCCGGTTGAATGGGTTTGGGTACAATACGGACGGGATTTTCGGACTGTTTGGGTTGTTTCGGTTGAGCCGGTTGAACAGGCTTACGACCACTGCCCCCATCAAAACGTCCGGCAGTCGCCGGGCTTGGTGCCGCCGGGGGCGGAGGAGAAGTGGGCGGAGGAGGAGCCATTGCCGGAGGAACAGCGGGTTCAGCGACGGGAATCTGAGCGTCCGGGACACTGCTGGACGCATCAGAACGTGGAGTGGCGGACACGCTACGGCGCGGTCTCATGCCGTCCGACACATGTCGTCTCCTTTTGGGGGTACCTGGAATGTGCTGACCGTCGCCTTTACCAGGTTCTATTGGTTGTGAAGATGGGCTTTGATTCTCCGTCATGTCAAGTGATAATGGTTTGTGAGTGGAATTGGCGGAGCGTTGCGCCAGGATAAACCAGCCGCACACTGACCGCACGAAACTTCACCATCCATTGTACCATGTTTTCTGCGATTGGAAACTTTTTTTTCAATAATTTTCCCCAAATCCGAATAATCAAACTATTTTTCCTAAAAGAATAGTCGGTAAAGACGGGTTTTTCCGGTCATTCCGAAAATTCGTAACATATCAGCCGATTGTAGCGAATTTTTCAAAAATTGCTCTCGGTGTTTTTGTGATATTGGTGTATAACGTTGCCCGATGAAGGTAAACACTGGTTCTCGCCCCGACATTGACCTCATTCGGCAGCGAATCATCGACGAAGTGAGCGTTCCCGTCGGTACCGTGCCGCTCTATCAAGTCTGCGAATCAAAGTCCGTGGCGTGAGGGTGCGCTCATTCCCAGTTGCGCGATTGGGGGCTATAGGTAAAATAGGTTGGTTATTATTCTCTAACCCGAACAAATTGCTATGCCGAAGCGTCAGAAACTCGACGACCAAACCGCCCGCAAACTCTTTCTTGAACAAACCGCCGCTTACTACGACGAACTCAACGCCACCATTCAAAACGCTCCGGTCGGCAAAGGATTCGACCATGCCGAAACGTTTGCCGTTGGTTCAGGGGCGAGCGATTGGGAGTGGACAGGTGGAGGGGGCGTGCAAGAACTTGATTGGGAAGAGATTAAAGCAGACATGGGCGAAGTGGTTGGGACCCAGACTCAATCGAATGGCGACGATCTGTACCATACGCTACTGTGACAAGTGGAAAAAATACTGGAAACAGGCAAAATGAATGTGCAACTATATTTGAGCGCACCCCACTCCAAGACAAATTAACGTTACCCCCTTGCAAAAACAGCAATTTTTAGTACAATTCCTGCTCTTTTTGAGATCGTAGCTCAGTTGGTAGAGCAACGGACTTTTAATCCGTAGGTCCTGGGTTCAAGTCCCAGCGGTCTCATGATGTAAATACTGAAAGTAGAAAGGTTTAAGCCTTACCTTCGGACGTTCCGAAGTGCTACAAAAATGCCGAAATAACGGGTAGTACCCGTTATTTTTTCAACAATGTAGTACAAGGAGCAAAAAATGCCGAAGAAAAACATTCCAACTTACCGCCATCACAAGGCATCCGGTCAGGCTTTCGTAGAACTCGGCGGTCGCCGATTTTACCTCGGCAAACACGGTAGCAAGGCAAGCCGAGAGGCTTACGAACAGCGGGTCGCCGACTACCTCGCCAATGGGCGGCAGTTACAGACGACGCACACGAAGACGGGGACATCCTGCCAAGAATTGGCAGTCCGTTTCTGCGAATGGGCAGAGGAATACTTCATGAGCCAGCCAAAGTCTTTTAATCATGTGAAGACGGCGATGGGGTTCTTGGTGAAGCATTTCGGGCGGGAATCTGCCGATAATTTTGCCCCTATGTCGCTCGTTTCCTTGCAAAAGCAACTCGTGGAACACGGATACGCCCGTCTCATGGTGAACCGTTACGTTGCCGTTATCAAACAAGCTTTCAAGCACGGGGCAAAGTTTGGATGGGTAAATCCTCAGACCAGTTATGCTCTACAAGTGGTGGACAATCTAAAAAAGGGGCGAACCAAGGCTCATGAATATCGGGATGTCAAGCCTGTCGATCCCGATGATATTGAGAAGACACTGCTGGAACTTCCCAAAAGGGTTGCGGACATGGCTCGGACACAGCGTTTGTGCGTTATGCGCCCGCAAGATGTGTGCAATCTGCGTCTGGTGGAC
>Ga0082212_10002159_pt1 | contig 28976 bp, 25 predicted proteins | sample TergutNt197P3_FD_71548 | JGI IMG/M metagenome (GOLD analysis project Ga0082212, IMG submission 71548) | Neocapritermes taracua P3 segment gut microbial communities from Petit-Saut dam, French Guiana - Nt197 P3 | ecosystem: Host-associated > Arthropoda: Insects > Digestive system > Gut ...
TAAATTTTATAATCATAAATAATTGAAAATATGAATAGAAAAATCAAAATCCCTTTTGCATCGCAAAAGGTAAAAAAAAGAGGTGTAGTGGCAACGCTGTGTGTTCTAGTATTAGCAGGTGTTTTTTTTGCCTGCACAAAGGAGATGGACATTGATAAAGCCATTTTAGGTAAATGGGAATTGACTGAAGTTGAAAAATCCAATATGGCTCACGACATATATAGCATCAAATATGCAAATGGTGACTATTGGGATTTTTTTTCAGATGGAACTGTAAAAACACGCATATTAACATATCGCTATGCAAATGGTGAATATTATCCAGCAGATTCAGATGACATAAAAATCCCATATGAAATATTGAGAATAGGCACATATAAAGTGGATGCAGATTTTTTAAAATATGAATTTCCTTATTCCGAACCTTCTGACTTCAATTGTTCCCATATCTCCCCCAGTTTTTTGGGTAAAATAAAATACAGTATTACAAAAAATCAACTTCAATTTATTATCTGTAGAGAAGTTGGTTGCGGTCATAGTCTCCCAGATTTTTTTGCCCTTGATGATGAAATACAATCTACTAAATCATTGACATTTAAACGAATAAACTAAAAATGGAAAAATAATTTTGTTTTGGCATTTTTGTTGGTGGTGCTAACCACTACAGCGAAAGTATCCACCACTTATTTTGAAGAAAAAGACGCCTTTCAATCACTGCCGTTTACAGGAATCAAAAAGAAGCGGCAAACTATTTGCCGCTTCTTTTTGAAAAAATCAATATTTTTTCTTTTTTTACATTATACATCAATAATCTATTTTGTAGACTCGAAAATAATATCTACATTTGTGCAGATTGAAAATACTACCAGTAGTCAACAATTCTTTATGGCGCTTAATTACATTTGGACAGGTTTTTTTGCAGTAGCATTTGTGGTGGCATTTATTCGCTTTGCCGTCACAGGTGATGCTGAAATATTTAAAGTTATTATAGACAGCACGTTCAGCTCGTCGAAAAGCGCTGTGATGGATATTGCCCTGCCGCTAACCGGCGTGATGGTTTTGTGGTTAGGATTGATGAATATCGGCGAAAGAGCCGGAGCGGTGAATTTTCTGGCGAGGATTGTCGGGCCGTTTTTTGAACGTCTTTTCCCAGAATTACCACGTAAAAGTCCTGTGTTCGGACAGATGCTGATGAACTTTTCGGCCAATATGCTCGGGTTGGACAATGCCGCTACTCCGCTCGGACTAAAAGCCATGCAGGGACTGCAGGATGAGAATCCCCAAAAAGATACCGCCTCCAATGCACAAATCATGTTCCTGGTGATCAATACGTCCAGCTTAACGATTATTCCCGTCAGCATCCTTGCACAACGGGCTATACTCGGCGCCGTCAATCCCACCGACATATTTATTCCAGTGTTGCTGGCTACGGCAGTTTCCACTCTTACAGGCATTATCGTAGTAGCGTTACGACAACGCATCAACCTGTTCGACAGAGTGATCGTTTCGTGGATTGGTGGAATTATCGCGGCTATCGGTGCGCTTACTTTGTGGATCGGGAGTATGGAAAAGGAACAGATAGAGGTGGTGTCGAAAGTAGGGAGTAATCTGTTGTTAATATTGGTTATCGGCAGTTTTATCGCAGGAGCAGTTTTCAGGAAAGTGAACGTATACGAGGCTTTTATTGATGGCGCAAAAAGCGGTTTCGACGTAACCATCAAAATCATTCCCTATTTAGTGGGGATGTTGGTGGGGATTGCCGTTTTTCGTGCATCGGGCGCCATGGATTACATCATCGGCGGTTTGGCGTGGTTTTTCGGCGCTGTAGGTTTAGATACGGATTTTGTTGCGGCTTTGCCGACGGCGTTCATGAAACCGTTGAGCGGCAGCGGCGCTAAAGCCATGATGGTAGAAGCCATGCAGCATTACGGCCCGGATTCTTTCGTAGGACGGCTTTCGTGTCTTTTTCAGGGAGCGGCTGATACTACTTTTTATATCATTGCCCTGTATTTTGGTTCGGTAGGCATCCGCAAAACCCGCTATGCCGTTACAGTCGGCCTGATTGCCGATTTGGCAGGTATTGTTGCCGCTATTGTGCTGGCATATCTGTTTTTTGCATAAACAAGATTTTCCGGCATTGAAAAAACGTATCAACATCATCACTATGGGATGCTCGAAAAATCTGGTGGATTCGGAGCATCTGATGCGGCAGTTGGAGGCGGCAGGTTACAAAACCATGCACGATGCGCGGTTGGATGAAGCGCCGGTTGTGGTGGTGAATACCTGCGGTTTTATTCATGATGCGCGGCAGGAATCGGTGGATATGATTCTACAATGCGTTGATGCAAAAAATAAGGGTTTTATCGAACAGTTATTTGTGACCGGTTGCTTGTCGGAATTGTACAAAAAAGAGATGGAACAGGAAGTACCGGAAGTTGACCAATATTTCGGCGCCCGCAACAAAGAGGAAATTATTCGCAGGCTGGCAGGCGATTTTCGTTACGATCTTCGCAACGAGCGGGTCATTTCTACCCCTGCCCATTATGCCTACCTCAAAATTGCCGAAGGATGCGACCGTACCTGTGCGTTCTGTTCCATTCCGCATATCCGCGGGCCGCATGTTTCAACGCCGCTGGAAGATTTGGTGAGCGAGGCAAAGTTTCTTTCCGGTAAAGGCGTCAGGGAGTTGCTGGTCATTTCGCAGGACATCAGTTATTACGGTCTGGATTTGTATCGGAAACAAATGCTACCCGAACTGACAGCCCGAATCTGCGAAATAGAAGGTATCGGATGGGTGAGGCTGCATTACGCTTATCCCAATCGCTTCCCGATGGAAATTGCGAAAATGATGCAGCGCGAACGGAAAATATGTCGTTATTTAGACATCCCCATACAACACATTTCGGACAAGATACTGAAAAACATGCGGCGCAACTTCACAGGAAAGGAAACCATCGCCTTGATTGAAAAAATCCGCGGCAAAGTACCCGATATAGCGCTTCGCACCACGCTGATTGTAGGTCATCCGGGCGAAACAGACAAGGATTTTGCGCAATTAGCCGATTTCGTGGAACAAACACGCTTCGACCGATTAGGCGTATTTACCTACTCGCACGAGGAAAATACTTACGCCGCCAATCACTACCGCGATAGCATACCCCAAAAGGTGAAACTGGAACGCGCAGACTATATCATGGAAATTCAGCGGCGTATTTCAGAAGAACAGAATCGGGAAAAAATCGGCAAAACGTTCACTGTCATTATCGACCGGATAGATGGCGATCATTACATCGGCCGCACCGAATTCGACTCGCCCGAAGTGGATATGGAAGTACTGATACCTGTCAAAAAGCCGGAGGTTTCAAAAACCCCAAATGTCTTACCCGGAAATTTTCATGAAGTAGAAATTTACAATGCAACCGAGTTTGATTTGTATGGCGAAATAAAATGTTGAGGTACTGGATATTGAGCAAATCATTCCAATTGACTATGTGAAAAAATCGTAAGAACTTCAAAGTAATATTCACCATCGAATAATCCAAAAAATATGGACAGTCTTCTAAAAATCAAAAAAAATGATTAGGAAGTAAACAACTAATTAGTACTTTTGTCAAAAAATTATCAAAAAATGGTTCATCATTTTTATAAAGACAAAGTGGCTGTTATTACCGGAGCATCTTCGGGTATTGGGAAGGCTATAGCCGTTGAATTGGCTCATCGGGGAGCAAAAGTTGTTCTTGGTGCGCGACGCGAAAATAAACTGACGGAAGTTGTCGCCGCCATCAATGATAAGGGGGGCGAAGCTATTTATTGTGTGATGGACGTAACTCAGGATGACCTGTGTCAGAAACTTATCAACACAGCCATAGGGCAATACGGAAGATTAGATATTTTGGTTTGTAATGCGGGGATTTCCATGCGCGCCAATTTTGGCGATGTGGATATGGAGGTTTTGCATCAACTGATGAACGTGAACTTTTGGGGGGTGGTTTATTGTACGAAACACGCTCTTCCATGGCTCATCAAATCGAAAGGCAGTTTGGTGGGCATTTCATCTGTTGCCGGTCTTCACGGTTTACCGGGGCGAACAGGTTATTCGGCGTCTAAATTTGCTTTAACGGGATTTTTGGAAACCGTCAGGGTAGAGAATCTAAAAAATAAATTGCATGTTATGGTTCCCGTACCCGGATTTACGGCAACCAACATCCGCTATAAGGCTTTAACTGCCAATGGTTCGGAACAGGGAGGTACGCCTCGAAACGAAGGTAAAATGATGAGCGCCGAAACGGCTGCCACTTATATTGTGCGTGGAATCAGGCGAAAAAGGCGTTATCTGATTTTAGACCTGGAAGGCAAACTCGTCTTTTTGATCAAAAAGTTCACCACTTCATTACTCGATAAAGCCTTCTATCGCGCGATGGCAAAAGAACCCGATTCACCCCTAAAAGCAAAAATAAAATGATTGATATAAAAGAAGTTAAAACAAAGAAAGAGCTCAAACAGTTTATCCGTTATCCCAAACAATTGTATAAGGATTGTCCTTATTATGTTCCTGTATTAGAAAACGATGAATATCAGACTCTTACAAATCATCCTGCCCGTTCGTTTTGTGATGCGCGTTTTTGGCTGGCTTATAAAAACGGTAAAATCGCAGGGCGGATCGGAGGAATTATCAATCATCGGTACAATGAGTTGAAAAATAAAAAACGTATCCGCTTCGGGTGGTTTGATACGGACAACGATATTGAAGTAGCCAAAGCCTTACTTGCAACGGTTGAAAATTGGGGCAGGGAAAAAAAACTGCTTGACATGAGCGGCCCGTCAAGGTATTCCAATATGGAAAAACAGGGAATGCTTTTCGAAGGATTTGATGTGATGCCTACCATTTCCAGCGAATATAATTATCCGTACTATCCTCTTTTTATGGATGAGTTGGGTTATGTCAAAGAGGAGGATTATAATCAGATGGAAGTTGAGATCAAAGAAATTCCCGAGAAAATCAAGAACATCAGTAAGCATATCTCCGAACGTTATGGTATTAAAACTAAGGTGTTTAATAACAAAAAGGAAGTAGCCGGCTATGCGAAAAAATTCTTTGAAGTACTGAACGAATCATTTATCAATATTTATAACTTTATCCCTTTAACAGACAGCGAAATAGAATATGTCATCAAAAATAATTTTTCGGTGGTAGATAAAGATGAAATTGTTGTTTTGGTGGATGAAAATGACCATTTGGTCGGATTCAGTCTTAGTGTTCCTTCGTTGAATAAAGCGTTTCGCAAAGCCAACGGGAAAATGTTTCCTTTCGGATGGTATCATATTTTGAAGGCATTGAAGAAAAACGATACGGTTGATTTATACCTCAACGGTGTTCTTCCGCAATGGATCAGTCGTGGAATACATGCCCTGTATCACTATCAACTGCATCAAAACTATCTCGACAAGGGATACAAATATGCCATCACCACGCAACAGTCGGAAAGCAGCAACAGTTACCGTGTCTGGGAAAGATACGGAGGAAAAGTCATTTCCAGAAGAAGATGTTATGTGAAAGAATTATAGTATCAGAAAATCTCTAAAAACTCTCCCCGTCATGCAGAGATTATTTCAGAATCTCCTCTTTTTCAGTAGATTGCGGATCAAGCCCGCAATGACGTGCATATAAAAAATAGGGTATTTTCATTCCGGGCGATCTTAGGTATATCAAAGTAAAATATTGTTTCATTTTTAAAAACCATAATGTCATGAAAACATTACAAAAAATTATCAGTACAAGCCTGTTGCTGTTTGCATTTCTCTGCCCGGGAATGAATGTCAATGCACAGGAAGATAGCTATTTTACGGTAAGCGGTATCATCAAAGACAGAGTAACCCGCAGACCGATCGAATATGTCACCATCTCGGTGGTCGATCACAACATCGGAACGGTGAGCAACGCCGATGGTGAATTTACGTTGAAAATACCCCATACGACCAATGCGGCTTTCGTTGAGTGTTCGCATATAGGGTATTACAGTTTTCGCATTCCCGTGAAGGGCGAAAACATTACCGGTAACGAAGTGTTACTTGTAGCCTATGCCGCTGCATTGAGCGACGTCATCATTCGTGGATGGGATGCGCGTTACCTGATGCAGGAGGCCGTCAATAAAATTGCCCAAAATTATTGCGCCTCGCCGAGTCAATTAACCGGATTTTACAGAGAAACGGTACAAAAGCGCCGTAATTACATCAATATCTCCGAAGCGGTGATAGATATGTACAAAACTCCATATTCCGAAACTATGGATAGAGACCTCGTACAGATCATCAAAGGTCGTAAATTACTAAGCCAAAAGGCGTCTGACACATTAGCCGTAAAATTGCTGGGTGGGCCTAACCTGTCGATTTTCGTGGATATAGTGAAAAATCCGGATATACTGCTGGATAAGGAGTCACTTTCGAATTTCAGTTTCACCATGGAGGATATGACCCAAATCAATGGCCGCGACCAATACGTAATTTCGTTCCAGCCGCAGATCATCAAGCCGTATCCGCTGTATTTCGGTAAATTTTACATCGACAAGGAATCATTAGCTTTTACCCGCGCTGAGTTCCGGCTCGACATGAGCGACCGCAACAAGGCTTCGGATATGATTCTCAGGAAAAAACCCTTTGGCCTGAACTTTCGTCCGGAAGAAGTTGCTTACGTGGTTACTTATCAGGAACGTGGCGGTATCAGTTATTTGAGCTATATCAGCAATGAAATCAACTTCAGATGCGATTGGCGACGCCGGCTGTTCTCCACCAATTATTCGATTGTGAGCGAAATGGTGGTAACCGACGTCAACACGCAAAATGTAACGGCGTTTCCGCGAAGAGATGCATTCCGTCCCAATCAGATATTGAACGACAGGGTAATGGATTTTTATGATGAAGATTTCTGGGGCGCCTATAATATCATCGAGCCTACCGAATCGCTGGAATCGGCTGTTGCAAGGCTGAAACGGCAGCAAAGGAATTAGAAGCCGATCGAGGCCATTTCAAAAGAAGAACGTCATTGCGGGCTTGACCCGCAATCTTCTTGTACAGTGTCGTCGACTATCAGGGGATTGCGGGTCAAGCCCGCAATGACAACCCAAAGATAGTTTTGAAACAACCCTCTTTGAATTAGAAATCAAAAATATTCATGAACGATCTTGTGCTATATTCAAAGGTTCGCGAAAGCGATATACACGCATTCGAAACGCTGTTCAGGCGTTACTTCGAGCCTTTGAGCATGTATGGCAACAAAATCACAGGCGATATGGATGTTGCCGAAGAGATTGTTCAGGAACTTTTTTATAAGATTTGGAAAGATCGTTCAAACCTGCGGATCGTATTGTCGGTGAAATCATACCTGTACGGCGCTGTGCGGAATCAATCGCTGCAATACCTCGAACATTTGCAGGTTCGCGAAAGATATTATCAGCATGTTGCGGATGAATTAACGGAAAGCGCCTCATATGAGTCTCCGCAGGAAATTCTTGAATACAAGGAACTGGAACAACGGGTGGAATTTGCGTTGGAACGTTTACCCAAACGGCGACGCGACATCTTCAGGATGAACCGGTTTGAAGGGAAAAAATATGAACAGATTGCGTGTGAATTATCGCTTTCGGTGAAAACCATCGAAGCGGAGATGAGTAAGGCGCTTCGTGTGTTAAGAAAAGTAGTTTAAAGTTGAAATTTGAAATATTATGTCAATGAATGTAGATCAAGCGTGGGATAAGTTGCATGCCCGGCTGAAAGATGAGGGACTGCTTGTCTCCGAAAACGAAAAAGCGAAAATCGTTCCGTTTGTCGTCAGGATGAGGCGGGTGGCAGCCGTTGCAGTATTATGTATATGCGGCGGTGCGATGGTCTTGTATTTAAGTCCGAAAAAAGAAAACGGCGCCTTCGTTTCCATATACAACAGCGACATTTCCAATACATTGGTAAGCACATTGGACGACGGTTCCATCGTTTACCTTACCGGCGGCGCCATACTCACCTGTCCCGAACAGTTTACCGGCGACAAGCGGCAAGTCTCCCTGAAAGGGGAAGCGCTGTTCGACGTGCACGGCAACAAAGATCGCCCCTTCCTGATCGAAACAGAACCGGCTGTGGTTGAAGTAACGGGTACGGCTTTTAACATCAAATCGGCAGAAAAGAACTCGTTCGAACTCTCCGTACAGCACGGCTCGGTGACGGTTACGTTAAAATCGACCGGAATACCTGTTCGGGTGGAAAGCGGAGAAACGGTTCGTTTGCTTACCGACCAACTGCAAAAAACATGGTCGGACAACCAGCATCAGTTTGCCCGCTACACCGAAAAAATGCAGTTTAAAGACGACCGGTTGGATCATATTGTCAGAGTAATCAATAAAATATCCGATAAACCTGTAGTTTTTGCCGACGATAGTTTCAAAAACCGTGAGATAACCATTGCTTTCGACAACAACACGATCACAGAGATGGTCGGATTGTTGTGTGCGGCGTTGGAATTGACATTTACCGATGAGGGAAAAGAGTTTATTATCGGTCATTGAACGTACAAAAGATTTTATTGAAGATAAAAATTGTAAGGAATTGGAAAATGAAAAAATAATTTAGTGCGTTTGCCCTGGCAGGTGCATATCAAATTTTTTATTTTGGCGGATTTTCTCTTACTTTGTATTCATTATTTTTTGTTCGTTTTGAAGATTTTTTTATTTTTTCTATTGTTTTCGGGATGTACGTCTTCACCTTCGGCGTCTGCTGTTTGTCAGGAAGTTATTGCTCCGGGTACCGATTCCGTCAGGTTAGTATTTGCCGGCGATGTGATGGGGCATAGTTTGCAGATTACGGGCGCATGGCAGGATGGAGGCGATAGTTGTTATCATTATCACCCTGTGTTTCAATGGGTGAAGGATTATTTTTCGGCGGCTGATATAGCGGTCGCCAATTTGGAAGTGACGTTGGCCGGCGCTCCTTATGAGGGTTATCCGCGATTCTCGAGCCATCAATCGTTAGCCGGCGCTTTACATGACGTCGGTTTCAACGTACTGCTCAATGCCAACAACCATGCGCTCGACCGCTACAAAAGAGGAATGGAACGTACCCTTGATGTACTGGACAGCATCGGAATGTTGCACACCGGTACTTTCAGAGATTCGTCCGAATGGGAAGCCCATTATCCGTTGATGATCGAAAAAAAAAACTTTCGCATAGCATTGCTCAATTATACGTACAGTACCAATGGCATCCCTGTGGAAAAACCCAATATAGTCAATTTTATTGATACCTTGAGGATGTTCGCCGATCTTGCCAAAACGCGCGATTTGAAACCCGACTATATCATTACCTGTATCCATTGGGGCGAGGAATACAATAATAACGAAAACGCCACACAACGCGAACTTGCAACTTTTCTTGCGCGAAATGGCTGTAACCTTGTGGTAGGCTCGCATCCGCATGTGGTTCAACCGTTGGAAATGTTATCTGTCGGGAACAATGAGGCTGTACCTGTCGCGTATTCGCTGGGCAATTTTGTGTCTAACCAGCGCGACCGCTACCGCAACGGCGGTATCACCCTCGAATTGACATTGACCAAAACAGACAGTCTTGTTACGCTTCAATCCATCGGTTACGAGCCGTTCTGGGTATATCGTTATCCTGTAAACAAAGTTCCGGTCTTCAGGCTCATCCCTGTCAACGATTATCTCGAACATCCCGAACATTACCCTGCGATCAGCGAAAATGACAAGAAACTGATGTTGCAATTTTATAATGACACAAAGGAAATCATTGAAATACCTGATTAATCATGTCCAATTTCACGCATCTGCACGTTCATACGCATTATTCCACCCTCGATGGAGCGTCGCAAATACCTGCATTAGTTGACAAAGCCATTGCCGACGGTATGAATGCGATGGCGATTACCGACCATGGTAATATGTTCGGAGTCAAAGAGTTTTTTAACTATGCCGCATCTATCGGTAAAAAAACAGGCAACCCTTTCAAGCCCATTATCGGGTGCGAGGTTTACGTAGCGCCTACCAGCCGTTTCGACAAAAAGGGCAAGGAAGACCGAAGCGGTAATCACCTGATCCTGCTGGCAAAGAACAAAACAGGGTACCATAATCTGGTGAAATTAGTTTCATTCGGTTATATCGATGGTTTTCATTATAAACCACGCATTGATAAGGTATTACTCGAACAGTACCGCGAAGGACTGATTGTTTCATCAGCCTGTATCGCGGGTGAAATACCGCAATCCATTATTGACGGGGACATTGCGGCGGCAGAAGCGGCTATTCTGTGGTTCAAGGAATATTTCGGCAACGATTTTTACCTTGAACTCCAACGCCACAAGACCGATAAACCCGATGCCGCAACCGACGTGTTCCCGAATCAAGAGAAAATCAATCCTGTGTTGGTTGAACTGTCGAAAAAACACGGAGTGAAGTGTATCGTTACCAACGATGTGCATTTTGTGAACGAAAACGAAGCCGAAGCGCACGACCGCCTTTTGTGCATCAGCACGGCTGCCGATGTGAACGACCCCGTTCGCATGCGCTACACCAAACAGGAATGGTTCAAGACGCGCACCGAAATGGAAGCCATTTTTCCGGATCATCTTGAAGCGCTCGAAAACACAAATGAAATAGCCGAAAAAGTTGAGTTCTACGACATCAATAACGCGCCCGTCATGCCCGATTTTCCATTGCCGGAAGGATTTAACGACGCCGATGCGTATTTGCGGCATCTCACCTACGAAGGCGCTAAAAAACGCTATGGCGTCAATATCGAAGATAATTTGCGGGAACGTATTGATTTCGAGTTGGAAACCATCAGGAACATGGGTTATCCGGGATACTTCCTCATTGTGCAGGATTTTATTGCTGCGGCTCGTGCGATGAGCGTTTCCGTCGGACCGGGACGCGGTTCGGCTGCCGGTTCGGTAGTGGCGTACTGCCTGCGCATCACTGATATTGACCCCATCAAATATGACCTCCTGTTTGAACGTTTTCTCAATCCCGACCGTATTTCGATGCCCGATATTGACATTGACTTTGACGACGACGGTCGCGGGCAGGTACTGCAATGGGTAACCGAAAAATATGGCAGGGAACGGGTGGCGCACATAATAACATTCGGAACGATGGCTGCCAAATCGGCAATAAAGGACGTGGCGCGCGTACAAAACGTACCGTTGTCTGAAGCCGACCGGCTGAGCAAGTTAATTGACGAAATACCGCGCGACAAAAAGGTGAGTATCAAAAATGCCGTTGACTTTGTGCCTGCCATGAAAGAGGCCTATAATTCAGACAATCAGCAAATTGCCGATACAATCAAATATGCGCAGATGCTCGAAGGGACAATACGCCAAACCGGCGTACATGCTTGCGGAGTGGTGATTGGTCCCGACGACCTCACCAATTACGTGCCCATCAGCACGGTTTTCGACAAGGAGACAAACGCAAAACTTCTTGTTACTCAATACGAAGGATCTATGATTGAGGATGTGGGTATGATGAAAATGGACTTCCTCGGACTGAAAACCCTTTCCATCATCAGGGAAGCCCTGGCGAACATCAGGCAAAGGCGCGGTATAGACCTTGATATTGACGCTATTCCGCTTGACGATGCGCCAACCTACGAACTGTACAGCAGGGGTGGAACCACCGGCACGTTCCAGTTCGAATCAGACGGTATGAAAAAGCACCTCCGCGACTTGCGACCCACCAAGTTTGAAGACCTCATCGCCATGAACGCACTCTACCGCCCGGGACCGATGGACTATATCCCCGACTTCATCGCGCGAAAGCACGGCCGCAAACCGATAGAATACGATATTCCGATGATGGAAGAACGCCTGAAAGACACTTACGGAATTACGGTGTATCAGGAACAGGTGATGCTTCTGAGCCGCGACCTCGCAGGATTCACGCGCGGACAAAGCGACGAACTTCGCAAGGCAATGGGAAAAAAACTCATTGATAAGATGAACGCCTTGAAAGAGAAGTTCGTTGCGGGATGCCAAGCCAACGGTCACGACGAAAAGGTGGTCAACAAGATTTGGGACGACTGGGTAAGTTTCGCCATGTATGCGTTCAACAAGTCGCATGCCACCTGTTACTCGTGGGTGGCTTACCAAACGGCGTACCTCAAGGCGAATTACCCGTCGGAGTACATGGCTGCCGTACTGAGCCGCAACATATCAAACATCACGGAAATAACCAAATTCATGGATGAATGCCGCCGAATGGGTATTGAAGTACTCGGCCCTGATGTGAACGAAAGTAACCTGACATTTACGGTGAACAAGCAGGGAAACATCCGGTTTGGATTAGGGGCTGTGAAAGGCGTGGGCGCCAATGCGGTGGCAAGTATCGTAGACGAACGTACCAAAGGCGGTGCGTTCAGAGATATTTTTGATTTTGTGGAAAGAGTAAATCTGCAAGCCTGCAACAAGAAAACTTTAGAAGCGCTGTCGCAGTCAGGGGCATTTGACGATTTCACAGGTATCATACGCGAACAGTTCTTTGCCAAAAATAACGCCGATGAAACCTTCACCGAAGTATTGCTGCGGTTTGGCAACAAAATGCAATCCGATAAGCAACTGAATCAGAACTCGCTCTTTGGCGGAAGTCAGGCCATAGCCATCACACGTCCCGAAATACCGCACACAGAGGAATGGAGTATTTTTGAGAAGCTGAACCGCGAAAAAGAACTGATCGGGATGTATCTTTCTGCACATCCGCTTGATCAGTACCGGATTGAAATGAAGCATTTGGTCAACACGCAGTTAGCCGATTTTAAACAGGCGATGCCCGAAGGAAAAGAGTTTGCCATTGCAGGGTTAGTGAGTGCGGCGCGTAACGGGATCAGCAAAAACGGAAAACCATGGGGAGCGATTACCCTTGAGGATTTCAGCGGATCGCACGAATTTCCCTTTTTCGGGAAAGACCATGAAACGTACCAAAACTACATCAGAGAGGGCTTGCCTTTGTTGATCAGGGGAAGCATTCAGCGCAACTTCCGCGATGAATTGGGACCTAAAATAAAGTCTATCACCTATCTAAGTAATGCACGGGAGGATATGCTGAAAAGTATTTCTCTCATGCTCCCGCTCGACCGCATTACCGACGACCTGGTGAACGAACTGAACATTCGCACCGAAGCCAATAAAGGCAACATTATGCTGCGTTTCAAAATCGTTGATATCGAAACAAGTCAGGTGGTAGAAGTGTTTTCGCGGAAACAAAGGGTGAACCTGAATAAAGAGTTTGTTGATTATTTAGAGAGTTTGGATGTGGAGTTTAAGTTGAATTAGGAGATGATGTTAAAAAAAATTGCAATAAACGATGCTATTGTAAGATTTATTTTGTAATTTTGCAGCCTGAATTTTATGCAAAGTGGAGAACTGTGAATTGTATATCCTGTCATTCAAGGGCTTGTCTTTGGGCAGTCATGTGTTTGAGTGGACGATTAACGGTAGTTTTTTTACATTGTATGAAATGTCGGAAATCAGCGATGCGAGCATCCATGTGCAATTGACATTAGTGAGGCATACCCGTTTCCTTGAACTTAATTTCATCATGAACGGGTGGGCAGAAGTAAATTGCGACAGGTGCTTAGAACCGTTAAGGCTTGATATGGAATCGGACGCCCGGATGTTCGTCAAATTCGGCGAACAGGAAGGTGAAGATGAATCGGATGATGACGATGTGATTATCCTGCCATATGACGAAGACCGGCTGGATGTGGCTCAATATCTGTATGAATACGCTCATTTGAGTCTTCCCATACGGAGAGTTCATCCTGACGACGCCAACGGGGACAGCACATGCAATGCGGAAATGCTCAGCAAGTTGAATGAATATTTAGTGAATAGTAATAGATAACAAAATGCCAAATCCAAAACGTAGACATTCAAAACAAAGAAGAGACAAGCGGAGAACACACGATAATGCAGTGATACCCACTGTAGTGAAATGTTCTAATTGTTCAAGTCCGGTTTTATACCACAGGGTATGCCCTTCCTGCGGTTATTACAGGGGTAAATTAGCGATTGAAAAAGAAGGTGCAGTAGCATAAAGTCAATGATGATAAGCATCCTGAATATCTCTATGTGAAACTTTTAAAAATATTTACATGATGAAGATAGGTTTAGATATCATGGGAGGTGATTTTGCTCCGGAAGTAACGGTTCTCGGGGCTATTTCGGCGTATGACCGCTTACGGAAGGATGCTCGTTTGGTATTGATAGGCGATGCAAAAGCAATTGAAGACATCTGTAAACGCGAAAGGTTCGATATTGCGCGTTTCGATATTGTAGATGCGCCCGATATCATTCACATGAGCGATCATCCGGCCAAGACCTTTGCTCAAAAGACCCGCTCCAGCATTTATATCGGCTACGCGCTGCTGAGTGCAGGTAAAATACAGGCATTTGCCAGCGCAGGAAGCACAGGCGCCATGATGGTTGGCGCCATGTATACCGTCAAATCCATACCGGGAATACTTCGTCCGGGCATTGCCGCTCCGGCGCCACGCGCCGACGGAGGCGCAAACGTATTAATTGATGTAGGACTGAATCCCGACTGCAAGCCTGATGTGTTGTATCAATACGGATTATTGGGTTCGTTGTACGCCGAGTTCGTGAACAATGTCCCCAATCCCCGCGTAGCCCTGCTCAACATAGGCGCTGAAGCCGAAAAGGGTGACAATCTCACCAAAGCGGCATATCCGTTGATGGCCGCATCCAAAGACTACAACTTCGTAGGTAACGTTGAAGGCTATGAGATTTTTCAGAACAAGGCCGATGTCATCGTATGCGACGGGTTCGTGGGTAATGTGATACTGAAAGCAGCCGAAGGATTCAGCCATGTTGTTAAACAACGGGGAATTAAGGATGATTTCTTCGAGGCGTATAATGCCGACACATACGGCGGAACACCCGTGTTGGGCATCAATGCGAATGTTATTGTCGGACACGGAGCATCCAACAGTACGGCTATCAAAGCTATGATTTTGCTGGCGCAGAATGTCATCGAGGCCGATTTGCCGTCCAAAATAAAAAAGTACTTCACACCCGGTGATGAGTAACATCAGAGCAGCCATCAAGAGTGATGATCAACATAGAAAAATACGGGAATACCACCTCGGCAACCATTCCTTTGTGTCTGCACGAATGGGAGCATAAACTCAAAAAGAGCGACAAACTGATATTGGCAGCCCTTGGGAGAGGATTCACGTGGGGAGCGCTTTATTTGAAATGAGCGTATTGAAAAGTTTCGAGTTCAAAGTTTCAGGTTTCAAGTTGATAAAACCTGAAACTCGAAACCTGAAACTGTTTTGCGGACGTGGCGTAATTGGTAGCCGTGCCAGACTTAGGATCTGGTGCCGAAAGGCGTGGGGGTTCGAGTCCCTTCGTCCGCACTGAAATAACAATGACATTGTTCAAAAATATCCTTTTCCCCTATCGAGAATTTTAGCGGTAACGTCTTCCATCAGCCACCGCGGAGTGGAAGTGGCGCCGCATACACCTACTTTTGACGCTCCGGAAAACCATTCCGAAGCCATATCCCCGGGCGTAGCTACCATGTAGGTACGAAGATTGGCATTCCGGCACACTTCGTAGAGCGCTTTTCCGTTCGAACTTTTGCTCCCGCAAACGAAAATCACAACATCGTGGCGGCGGGCAAACTCAACCAATTGAGGTTCACGGTTTGAAACCTGCCTGCAAATGGTATCGTTTACCTGAAACGGAATATCACTGCCAACTTGCTGTTCGTTGCGCTTTTGTTCGATGGCCGCCCGAATGCGCTGTAAACCTTCAATCGTCATGGTAGTCTGCGCAAACAGGTACACCGGTCGGGTTATGTCAATCTGTCCGATTTCTTCCACTGAGTTGATAACGATTGCCTTGTTTTCCGTTTGTCCTACCAATCCGTTCACTTCGGCATGTCCCGGTTTTCCGTAAATAACCACCTGGCCATTGTTTTTCTGTGATTCGAGGTACGCGCCATGCACTTTTTTTTGCAGTTTGAGCACTACGGGACAGGTAGCATCGGCAACGGATATGTTGTTGCAAGCTGCAATGCGATATGTTTCGGGAGGTTCGCCGTGCGCCCGGATGAGCACTTTCACATCACGGAGTTGTTGTAAATCATGGTGATTGATGGTACGCATCCCGCAACTGTTCAAACGGGCTACTTCAGGCTCGTTATGAACAATATCGCCCAGACTGAACAGCGTATTTCCGCTTTTCAGTTCATTTTCGGCCATGTGGATGGCGCGAACCACGCCATAACAAAATCCCGAATCGGGGTCAATTTCAACAATCACAACTGATGTGTTATTTCTTGCTCAGTTCGCTGACAAATGTTTTTTGGTATTCCTCAAAACCGGTACTCGTGTATTTTTCTTCGGCAATAAAATGTAACAGTGGCTCAATTTGGTCAGCCGTGAAATAACCCGGAACGACGCCTATAAGTTGTGAATTGCCGGTGAAGTAGGCAATCGACGGGTAACCGCTCACTCCCAACGCAGTGGCAAACTGATGGGTGGTCTTTCGTAAGCCGCCGCTTCCCTGATTGGTAAAGGTTTGACCACCGAACTTCACAGGTGTTGATGATTCCGCATCGAATTTCACCGCATAGAAGTGTTGATTGATATATCCGGCAATCACCGGATGGTCGAATGTTTCCGCATCCATTTTCTTGCACCAGCCACACCAGTCGGTATATACATCCATCAGGATTTTGCGGGGAGCGGTGGCATTGAGTTTCATTGCCTCTTCGATGGTGTACCATTTAACTTTTTCGGCCTTCTGCGCCGAAACATGGAAACTTGCTAACGTTACAAAAACGAAAAAATAAAGTGATTTCATGATTCAATTTTTTTTGCCAAAGATAATTCATTTTTTGAAAATAATAGAGTAGGAAAAAAATCATTGAGATCGTTTCACTACCTTAACAATTGCCGCCACACCACCATTTTCCACACGAACGATATACAATCCTTCGGGCAGATGTTCCAGATGAACGATTTCATTTGCGTTTGTCGCTGCCTGTACATGCACCTGTCTGCCGTCAATAGAGAAAATTCTAATCGTGCAGCCTTTCGCACTTTCAATGTAGAGATGATCGGCAAAGGGATTGGGATAAATGGACAGTACGGCGTCCGTAAGTTCCTCTGTTCCTGTAGTAACTTCGGGAGCGCCTTGAATGACGGTATGCGTTTCGATATCCACCGTAAAGTTGATGCCCGAACGGATTTCGTTATCTAAAAGCGTTATTAACGGCGAATGTTCCGAGTCGAAATCATCTATTTCCACATCAATCAGATAATCGCCCGGCGGAAGGCTGTTGAAAATGTAGTGTCCGTTAGTATTCGTAGTAGTTTTGGCCAACAATATATAGCCGCCCGCCACTTTTTTCAATGAGGTTATTATTCTGTTTTCATCTTTTATATAAAGATTCACAAAAACCGTTTCCGTTCCCGTATTGACTACGGTTCCCTCGATGACCGACGTTCCTTCATCAATGACCGTTACCGTGCATTTGGCTTCCATCATCCCGCCTATAAAGACGTTAATACTGACGGTTCCGGGATTAATAGCAGTAATCGTACAATTGTTAGTACCATTATCGTAATTTCTTGTTACCACATCCGGTTTGTCTTGACCCCAAATATAAACAGTGTTGTTGGCATAGATTAGATCCGTGTGAACAATAACCTTAATTTCAGTTGTGCTTTCGGTCATCATGCACAATTTGTCCATATCAAAAGATACTCCGGCGCTGATGTTCTGATCAAACTCTTTCCATACGGAGGCATTCTTGTAAAGATTGACCGAAGCAACAGGAACCCAAAGTTTACAGGATTCAAAATCTATTCCGTAAAAAGCGTCGGAAGAGAGAATTTGTGGCGTCCTGCAGGCATTAACGATTTCGGATAATTTTTTGCAATCGTAAAATTGGCTTGAGCCGTTGAAGGACAATGTTGCCGGAATGACGACGGAAGTCAGCTCCCAACAGTAAATAAAAGCGCAACTCATGATGGTTTCTACCGTGGCAGGAATGATAACGGAAGTTAAACCGCTGAGACAAAAAGCCCAAGAGCCAATGGTTGTTACCGAAGAAGGAATGGCAATGGAAGTTAAATGGGTAGTATATGAAAAAGCATAACTACCAATGGAGCTAACGTTCACGCCAATATCAACTTTGGTGATGATTTGCTGATAGTCAGACCAGGGAGCGCCTGAACTACTGGTATAATTGGGCATGTCACCCTCGCCGCGAATAGTAAGCGTACCATCAAGATATTCCCATGTGAGCGACCCTGTTATGCCCCCCGTTATCGCCTCAATGGAAAACTCTTTCCACACATCAGCATTATGGTAGTCTTCGACCGAATGGGCACGCACCCGGAGTATACAGGAATTCACCGGCGTTCCTGCAAATACTTCAGATGAAATCATCTGTGGTTCAGTTCGATAATTGAAAACTTCAGATAATCCCACACAGGCAGAGAAAGCGTAATCGCCGATGGTTTCTACCGATAATGAGATATCAACAGAGGACAGATTGTTACAACTGAAAAAAGACTTAACCCCGATTGATTGCACCATATCTGTGATCTTAACGGAGGTCAAATTACAATATTCGAAAGCATAGTCGGCAATGGTTTCTACCTTTTCGTAAACAGTATAGCGGCTTCCCAAAGTTGGCGCGCAAAAGGTGATCAGCGTTGTTTTATCCCTGTTGAACAATACGCCTTCATCAGACGAATAGTTCGCATTGGCTTCATTCACCATGATGGAAGTAAGTGAAGTGCATCCTGTTAATGCTTCCTGTCCGATAGAAGTTACCGATGCGGGTATACTGACGGATGTCAGTTTGCTGCAACGATGTAAGGCTAAATCACCAATTTTCAGTACCGTACTTGGGATGACCACCGAAGTGATGTTACTGCACATATAAAAGGCATAATTACCAATACTTGTAACACCCTCGCCAATAACAATGTCGGTGACGGCAGAATGTATCCGACAGTCCCACGGTGGCGGCGTAGCAGATGAGTAATCAGGCATGGCATCATTACCGCTGATGGTGAGTACATTGCCGACGATTTCCCAGTTAAGCGAACCGGAGATACCGCTTTGGGCGTATATGGTTACGGTACAGGACAAACCGCAAAGGATTAGGGCAAAAAACTTTTTCATAAACCATTATACGATAATAATCTCATTAAAGTTACATTATGAATCGTCCATTATTTAAATTTACATATGAGTTGGTTTAATCACATAATTCCATTCTCCATGAAATTCATCTTTGGATACATTTATGGGGACTTCTAAAAACCCCTTTTGTAACGCTCTCGTCATTGCGGGCTTGACCCGCAATCTCCTGAATTTGAGGAGATGCTGAAACAAGTTCAGCATGACGTTGAGAGTTTTTAGAAGTCCCCATATGGGAACCTCTAAAAACTCTGTTTTCACGTCATTGCGAACGGAGTGAAGCAATCCAGATCTTTGGTTTTCAATGGATTGCTTCGGGCTATTGCCCTCGCAATGACGGGGGCTTCCGACCAATTTCGACCATTTTCAATTTTCAATTGACCACCGGGTTTTGGGTGACGCCTGTGAAGACCTCCAAATTTAGGATACGTTCTTTGAAATATGGAGTTGATTTTTTAGGGGAAAATAACAAATGTGCTTCAAACTCCATACAGCAAGCCTCTAAAAGTATGAGTAGTCCTGATATTTATTGTACACGCTTGGATAAACTAAATTTTCATGTACTTTTGCAACCATAAATAATTCAATAGAATTGATGAATATCAGAATCGTTAATCACTCGCGGCATCCGTTGCCGACGTACAGTACGCTGCTTTCGGCGGGGATGGATTTACGTGCTCATTTGGACAATCCCGTTACGCTGGCGCCCGGCGCCCGGACATTGGTTCCGACGGGGTTGTATATCTCCCTTCCCAAAGGTTATGAAGCGCAAATCCGCCCGCGCAGCGGCCTCGCCCTGAAAAAAGGCATCACGATACTTAACGCGCCCGGAACCATTGACGCTGATTATCGCGGAGAAATCGGCATTATTATTGCCAATCTTTCGCAGGAAGATTTTGTCATCAACGACGGCGAACGTATTGCGCAAATGGTAGTGGCACGACATGAAACTGTGGAATGGGAGTTGTGCGATTCGTTGGACGAAACTTCGCGCGGGGCAGGAGGTTTTGGACACACAGGACAATAACATTTTTGATTGATGATTTTTGAATCTTTGAATATTGATATCCGAACATATTGTTATTTGTTGATTTTCTCCCTTTGCGGACTATTTTTGGCATGTTCGCCGTCTAAGGTGGCAACAAGTCAACAGCCTGAGCCGGTGCAACTGACCGAAAAACAGCGGTTGGAGTATGACCACGATTTCATAGAAGGCACTAAACTCAAGATGTTTGGCAACCTGCCCGACGCGGCAAGTCTGCTTACTCATTGCACAGAAGTCAATCCCTACGACGCGGCCGCTCATTTTCAATTATCTGAAATCTATACTATGGCCGACGACTACCCTTATGCCTTGCGGCACGCCCGCTCGGCTGCCAGATATGATACAAAAAACGAATGGTATAAAATGCAGTTGGCCAACCTCTATCTGGCGGGGGATTACATCGACAGCGCGATTGTGGTGTACCGGCAAATCATCGAAACACAACCCGATAATGCCGAACTGAGGTATAATATGGCGCTCATGTATCTCGAAAAGAACGATTACCGCAAGGCGATCAAAGAATTGGACAGGGTAGAAAAGACTTACGGGTTTACCGAAGACCTTGCGATTGCAAAATACCGCGTATATTCGCAGAAGAAAGACGTAAAGGCTACTGAAACCGTCCTGAAAAAAGCGGTCAAGGCGCACCCCGACGAGTTGCGGTTTTATGGATTGCTGGCCGAGTTGTACAGTATGACCGGCCGCGAAAAGGAAGCCCGTGAAAATTATACCAAACTGCTCGAAGTAGATCCTGAAAATGCGATCGGGTTCATTTCGATGATTGAATTTTACAAAGATTACGGCAATGACGACAAGGCGATGGAAGAGATGCAACGCATGTACGACATGAAAACCATCGACCCCGATCTCAAGGTGGAGCTGTACCTCCAACTCTCGGCGGATAGCATCTTTTTCAAAAAGCATTACCTGCAAATGGATACGCTCATCGGGCAACTTTATGAGAAATATCCTGACAATTTCCGTGTACGGTTAGTGAATGCCGACCGTAACCTGCGCGAAAAGAATTTTGAAGGAGCCAAAGACGACCTGCTGTTCATCACCGACCGTGTGCAGACCAACTATTTTCTGTGGGAACAGTTGTTCTACCTGCTCAATCTTTTGCAGGACAATGAAACGCTCTACGAGTCAACTGCCAGAGCGTTGCAGTATTTTGAAGACCGCTACCTGTTTAATTTCTTCCACGGATTGGCGGCTTCGATGCTCAAAAAATACGATGAAGCCATTCCTCCCTATCATCGCACGCTCGAATATCTGAAGAAGGAAAAAGAACCCGACAGGGAAGTGGAACTTCAAACATACGTTTTCTTAGCTGAGGCCTGTAATGAACAAAAGCAGTATCAGGAATCAGACCACGCTTTTGACATGGCGCTGGCCATCTCGCCGAACAATCCGATGATACTGAACAATTACAGTTATTATCTTTCCTTGCGGGAAGAAAGATTGGAATTGGCTGAATTGTATATCAAACGCTGCATCGCCCAGGAACCCAACAGCAGCACTTATTTAGACACATACGGATGGGTGCTTTACAAGCTGGGGCGTGTGGATGAGGCGATCATCATGGTTGAGAAAGCCATGAAAAACGGGGGAAATGATAATCCTGAAATTGTCGGCCATCTGTGCGAACTCCTGACCGTAGCAGGACGCACCGACGAGGCTTACCATATCTGCAAGTATGCCATAGAGTTGAATAATTCGGACGAAACGGCGGAGGAGAAAATGGCATCATACAAAAAACAAAAAGAGGAATGAATTTAAGTTTGCCTTCGGCGAGGGCTGCGCCGTTCAAGTTTCAAGTTTGCCTTCGGCGAGGGCTGCGCCGTTCAAGTTTCAAGTTGTTTTGTTTATTGTTCGTTCTTTTTTGCTTGAATACTTGCCGGTCGCACAAAAAAATAACCACAGTTGACGTCGGTGATGGAATTTTTTATACTTCCTGCTATCCCATCGAAAGTCTTTATGTTCCCTCATGCAAACTTGACATATCCTACGGCAATCAGTCTGTTTCGCTCAACAGCAGTATCTATATACAATCTGACAGTATTTGCTATTTTCGCGGTAAATGGTTATTGGTAGAAATACGCGGAATCATTTACCGCGATTCGTTTCTTGTGGTCGATTATTGGGATCGTATTTGCTACAAGGGTACAAATGATTATCTGCAAAGAATTACCGGTTATCCGGTAAATCCCGAATCGCTGCTGATGCTTTTCACTGCCGACCAGTGCGAGGAGACCTGGCGTAACAAATTCAATTTTATCATTTCTGCCGGCAACAGCGATAAGATACTGATGCAGGGAACCAACCGCAGCCTGCTCGAAATGAACATCAACACCGGCGACCGTACCATCGACAATATTACCCTGTACAACAATCAGCAACGGCAACCCTTATTCAGTGCAACATATAGCGGCTACCATCAATATCCGCAGTTCGTCCTGCCCACTGCCTTCGATATTTCGGCAAACGACGGCAATACTCCCATCCGGATAAAAGCCAACTTCCAGCAGATTTTGTTTGACCAGCCACAGACGGTGGATATAAGCATACCGTCGAGGTATCAGGTAGTGGTTTTGGAGTAACTGTTTAGAAGAGTCTTAATTTTATCTCAAAAAACAAAAAAAATCGGCAGCTTCATAAAAATCTACCAGAAAATATTTCATAAATTCAGATAATTTGCTTATATTTGCAGTTTAAACAATAACCATAATGATAATGAAAATATTTCATTTGATAACTTTTACGGTTTTTCTTTTCATGAGTTGCGGCTGCAATGGAGCCGATAAAAAGGAAATAAGAGCTTCTGAAATCATTAAATTGATGGAAAAGGGAAAGCCGGTACAGATGGTGGGCAAAATTATTCTTGACGATCTTGATTTTACTACAGGAAGCGAACCGTTTATCCTGAACGAAAACGTGCTCCAAGGCGAAATACAGTCGAATATTTTCTTCGATGACTGTATCTTCATGGGCAAGGTAACATCCAGTAGCAAACGTGAAAAAATGTTGGTACAGGCTTGTTTCAGGAATAATCTCGTGTTTGTGGGGTGCGATTTCAGAGGGGAAGTGGATTTCGACGGCGCGATTGTTTTCGGTACAGTTAATTTTGGCAGGTCAATATTCAGGGAAGACGCCAACTTCAGTAATATGACGGTGTGGGCTAAAGACGGCTATTTCTCGGAAATGAAAGCAGAAAAAGCCTTTTTGATGATCTACGCTTCCTTTTCGGGGAATCTATTTTTTCCCGATGCCTTTTTTGGCGGTAATGCCTCATTTCAGGAAACCTCCGTGAAGGGAAAACTTATGATGAACAACAGTACCTTTGCCGAAAGAGCGGGTTTCGATCTGATGGAAGTACAAGGAAACGCGTTTTTCAATTATGCCAAATTTGAAAAAACAGCGGATTTTTCGCGGTCACGTTTCATGTATACAGCCGATTTTGTGAAAACAACTTTCGACAAGACGGCCGATTTTGAAAAGGCCTCGTTTATGAATACCGTCAATTTCGACGGCGTAGATCGCTCGCATCTGATTTTTACCGATACTTTTTTCGGTAATAACCAACATCCCTAAGATATCATTGCAAAAATGAAGCGAGTTTTCAAAGTAAAAGAAGTCATTGACATTTTAACATCACAAGGATGGTATTTGGATAGACAGAATGGAACAAGCCATCGGCAATTTAAACATCCGGCAGTCCGAAAAACAGTGACTGTTGATGGAAAATTATCGCTCGATGTTAATATCAATAATCTAAAAAGTATGGAGCGACAATCAGGGTTAAAATTTCAAGACTTTGTAGATTAGTCTAAAATATATTGAATATGAAAAGATTAAAAGTAATTGTTTGTAAAGCGGATAATGGTGTTTCTGCACATATAGAGAACGTTGATGGATTTGTGATTGCCCGAAATACAGTTTATCATCTCAAAAAAGATTTACCGGACGGGTTGAGTTTTCATATTGATGGACTGTATGAAGAAGAGCGCGAACCATGGATGGATAGCGAATATACTTTTGAATATGTATTTCAGGATATACCATCTTTTGTAGATGCCTATAATGGCTTTCTGAATCAAAGCAATTTAGCGCGAATTTCAGGAATCCATGCAGGGCAAATGCGGCTATATGCCTCCGGAGTGAAACGACCAACAAAAAGGACTTTACAGCGAATAGAATCCGGTTTAAAAAAATATGCAGACGAACTTCAATCCGTTTCATTTGAATGATAATAAATAAAACTTTGAATATCAAACACCAATGAAAAAAGCACCTATCATTTTCCTGACGATTTTACTCTCTGTTTCGCTCGCTTTCCAAAGTTGCGAAGAAATCATCCCGATTATCGAAGAAATTCTGAGCGTCCTCGACATGACCGGCTGGCTGCAGGACCGGGAAGATATGGAAAATATCCCTGAGGATATTACCCCTTTTGACGATGAAACGAACAATCTGGCGTCAAGAGTTTTGTTGGAAGACAAATTTCCACCCATCGGCGACCAGGGACAATACGGAACCTGCGTAGCCTGGGCGGTAGGCTACAACCTGAAAACAGCGCTGAATGCCATCGAAAACGGATGGAACTCATCAGATTTAGCCAAAATCATCAACCAAACCAGCCCCAAAGACCTTTGGCTGACAATTCCCAGCAATAAAAAAGGATCAAAATGCGAAGGAACCAACTTCGAACCGGCATTAGATGCACTTATTACCAACGGGGCGGCATCATTGGGCGATGTTCCCTATTCGAGCCTCGGCAGTTGTACCGGAACATCAACAGGGAACAGCAACAATAAATTGGCCAATTATCGCAAAATAGCATCCGAAAAGGAAGGGCTGACGCCGGATAATTTCAAGGGTTATCTCAATGCCGGACGCCCCATTGCCATCGGCGCCAGGCTGGGCGACCGTTTCATGTCGTGGAACAGCAGCAGTGTGATCTCTTCCGATACCTACAACAATCCCGGAATGCAACATGCTTATCATGCAATGGCGCTGGTGGGGTACGACGATTCGAAAAATGCTTTCCGCGTACGGAACTCGTGGGGAACAGCATGGGGCGACAACGGCAGTATCTGGGTTGATTACAACTTTTTCTGCAAAAATTTCTGTTTTGCGGCTTTTGTAGCGCAAAATCCTACTCCGTCTATAAGCGCTCCCCCGACGCTTACAGGCACCGACTTACTTGCCCTTTGGGCGGATGATTTTGATTACGATGGCGTTGAGCATTACACCAGAGCGTTTGAATACATGGTGTATAATTCAGGCACAACCGACATTCTTCCGTCACAAAGATGGACAGTTGCTTATATGTACTATAATGCAAAGAATGCAAAGGATTACGAAATCATTTTCGATGATTATTATACGGATGAATTTGGTGAAGAAGGCGATTATGAATACGTTTCACCGGAAGAAGGCTCAAAAGGATTAGTTGGCGGATACTGGAACAACTTCACCTTGGAACGTGAAGAATTTATAGGCGGGGATTGGGTCATCAACTATGTAATGCCTGAAATTACAGGAAGTTATTATCTTGTGTTGATGGTTGATGCTTGGGACGTCATCAGAGAGGTGAATGAGGACAATAATTTCTTTTTCATCACGGCAGAAAACGGAAAACCGCTGGAATACGTGAATGGCGTAGTACAAAACATGCCGGAGAGCAAATCATCTATCCGGCGAAGCTCGGCAGAAAAATGCCCGGAACGATTTGCCAATACCGAAATGCAAACACTTGTAACACCCGAAAACCCGAACACATACACCCCTGACGAGTTGAAGGCAATGTTGATTCACGACAAAAAAACCGGTAAGCTTGATAGTAAACTGAAATCGTTCAGAGTAGTGAATGGTGGTAAAAACTTCATAAAAATTCCAAAAAAATAATTGTGTTTCACAAATACAATTTGGAATACAAATAACAAGCAAAAGCTCTTTTGATTAATTCCCTTTTTTAAGCATCAATCACACAAAGCCGCCGCTCCCAGCAAACTGATATCATCGCGGGTGGAGATCAGTATCTGTAGTTTTTTGATGGTTTCGGGGAAAAAGAACGATTCCATTTCTTTTCTCATAGCTGCTTCAAAAAACGAATACGCATTGGTAATGCTGCCTCCGAAAATGATGGCGTCGGGGTCGTAGGCATACAGGATGATCTTGACGGCAATGCCAATATGTTTTCCAAATTCTTCCCACATTTTCAGTGCATTCGCGTCACCGCTTCGGGCAAGTTCCAGCGCTTCTTTTCCTGTGGTATTGTGGTAATCCGCAAAAAAGTTGCTTCCGCAATAATCCTCCAGTGTACGGTCGAGATAAGGCAAACAGCCTATTTCGCCTGCGCCTGTATTGCTTCCGCTGTAAAGCCGGTTGTCGATGATAACACCCGCGCCGACGCCTGTGCCCAAAGTAACGCCAATCGTGTTCCTGAAAGCGTTCCCTTCATGGCAGCGATAACGATGTTCGCCCAGCGCAAAGCAGTTGGCATCGTTGTTCACATGCACCGGAACCCCGAATTTTGATTCCATGTAATCCTTCAGATGTACTTCTATCCACGAGGGTATATTGGTAACATTGTATACAATACCCTTCTCCACGTCTACCACCGATGGTACGCCGATGCCGATACCCTTCACCAAAGGTTGCATCACCTGACGAATCAGCCCTTCAATTTGTTCTAACACTACATGTTCAGATTGATCAGAACGACAGGGTTCCGATAATCTTGTTACTACACTGCCATTTTCCACTAATCCGCAACGAACGTTCGTGCCTCCTAAATCAATACCTATTGTCATTTTCTTTGGTTTTTTTATATTACTAATTCAATTTTTTAAATTCTTCTATCATACGTTTTAATGTTCGCGCATCGCCACCCTGATTTTGCTGTTCGCGGGTTGCTGTTGGCGGCAGGTTGTAGGTTTCCGGATTGTAATAAAGTCTCAGGAAACCATCGGCGCCCGACCACACGGTTTGAATGATCCCATGAAAACGCACACTCATTTCCCGAGGCGTTTGCTGACGAAAATCGACCATGTTTTTCAACTGTATTGCCGCTATTTCCGGGTTTCTCCAGGGACATGTCGCTACCGTGAAACCTTTCGCGGCAAAATATACGCAGGTCAAGTCGGCGCGTTCATAATGCCAGTCGCAGATAAATACGTCCTTGGGGATCATATCAATAGCGCGATGCGTATGGTTCATGCTGGCTTCCCACATTCCGAGCCCTGTTGTTTTGCCGTCGAGCAAACGGTCGCCCCATATCATAAGCCGACGATTGTTGATGGCCAGATGATTGCGAATTTTCGTCACTTCTCCCGCAAAAAGTTCCGCCTTATCTATTCCACTGCATCGCGGACATTGGTCATCGCCAATGTAAAACACTTCATCCATACCGGCATGAAAATATTCTGCCTCAAATACATCCATCAATTCATCCACCAATGCAAAAACTACTTTGTGAACACCGGGATGAAGCGGACAATAACTCTTGCAGTATAATCCGTCGGGATTAGGCCAACCGGTGTAATCCTCCGTTTTGATATGCGGCGTTTCATCAAATTCGGGATATACGCGCAACAAATTAAGCGTGTTCTTAGCCCACGACTGATGCCCCAATAAATTGATTTGCGGCGCAATTCTGATGTTGTGCCTTTTACAGACCTCGACTATTTTTTTGACGTCTGTTTTTGATAGCGGATTGAGGTCTCTCAGTTCCGGATGACTTTCGTAAGCATAATTCCAATCAACCCTCAGAATGAGCAAATTGAAATAAGCCGGAGCTAATTCCTCCTCAATAAATTTACAGAACTGATCCACTCCCTGAGGCGAAGGAGCAGCAATAGCCAGTCCCCGAACAGGTAAGGCTTTATCAATTTTCGCCTGTCCGAAAGACATCTGCAAAAAGAACAAACATAAAAGACTACATAACAAATTTCTCATACGATTTAAAATTAACGGGTTAAAAGAGTTAAGGTTTAATATCAGTCATTATATAAATTAAAAATTATCCACTAAATTCGGTTTCTTTTGAATGATGGTACAAAATTACATAAAATTTTCGGAATTTCAAGCGGCTGCGATAAAAATCCAGCAATTCGGCGATTAAAAAATATTTTTCTCTTCCGCTCCCTTTCATCAACAAAGTACAAAGCTCCGCCCTTCCGGTAAGTTTTTCATTGACCGGATTTACAAATTTACGATATGTACTTTTTCGTATAGGCTACACTTTATTACTCTGATTTTCATCAAATTCAGGAGTGATGCATCTCCGCGCCAGATGGTTATTGAGCATAGTCGAAATATACCATCCGGCTTGACTTTCTGACGGTCAACACAATCTTATCTGACGTGGTTTTAGTATCCATCTGTCAAATTCACCCATGAACTCTTCCAGGTCTTGCGAGCAAATGACCGTCAAGAGGTTTTCCCACAGATGCCGGATCGTCTGCTTGCTTTGCTCTTTGAGCATTTGACCGAACCCGTACAGCAGGAATTAGGCTTTTCAGAAGCCGAAGATACTCCTTTTTAATACAAATAGTTGAATATTAAATTGTAAAGCCCTCAATGCAGGGCTTTTTTGGTGTGCTGATACGTCATTACGAGGAATGAAGCAATCACCTTAAACTTTTTCGTGCTACCTTAAACTTTTTTTTGGCAATCTTTAAGGTGTTTTTA
>Ga0082212_10002160_pt1 | contig 28965 bp, 24 predicted proteins | sample TergutNt197P3_FD_71548 | JGI IMG/M metagenome (GOLD analysis project Ga0082212, IMG submission 71548) | Neocapritermes taracua P3 segment gut microbial communities from Petit-Saut dam, French Guiana - Nt197 P3 | ecosystem: Host-associated > Arthropoda: Insects > Digestive system > Gut ...
TGTTTGCGTCTTTTCTGCGAAACCGGCTTTCTCCAATGCTGGCAGTTCCCCTCATCTTTCTTGGTTTTGGCCTACTGGTGAATGTCTATTCAGTTTTGGTCTATGTGGCGAAAAGGCGGAATGACGATGAAGATTAACAAAAATACCCTCCGCGCTCCTCATTTATTATTTATCCTCTACATAATTGCCGCGTCGCTGCTTATAATGTGTTTCCGGTTCATTTTTCCCGGTTCCTCGCCGCCGCTGTTGATCTTTTCCCGTGCCTGGCGGCTGGTACAGGGAGCGTTGGAATTGTTTGATCTGTTTCCGGCTCTGGCCTTTTCCGCGCTGGTGATTCCTTTCGGCATAGTTTCCATTGAGGAATTCCAGCCGGGCTTTTCGCAGACTTTTTTCAAGCATCTGCTTGTCCCCGTTATAACTGCAATTTGCGCCGCTGTTGTTTACGGCGCGATTTTCTTCCTGGCTCTTCCGCTGGTCAAGGATTATGAAGGAAACCTGCGTTACAAGGGAGAACTGTACCAGCTTGCAAAAGAGCAGGCGCAGATTCACAGCAGGGCCGGCGAGTGGCTGGAAGCTTCGCAGTTTCTTGGCATTTGCGATCATGTGTGGCCTGAAAGTCCTGAGTTAGCTGTTCTCAGAATCGAAATTGACATCAATCTTAATGAAATGCGTTTCCGGGAAAACGAAGAAATATCCCGCGCGCGCGCTGCCCTGCTGGAGGAACACCGGACTGCGGAGGTTTCGTCGTTGCCCGGACAACCGCAGCCGTTGGATGCGGCGCTGGCCATCGCCATGGGCGAAGTTGCCTTTGGCGAACACCGCTACTATGACGCTCACTGGCTTGCCACCCTGGGTGAAAGGATCGCGCCGGAGGGCAGCCCGGAAGTGGCAACTGCCGCCCGGCTTGCGGGCAGGGCCTGGAATCAAATCGAGTCTCAGGCGCCGAACCGCAGAGAGGAATATCTGTATTCGCTGTACAACCTGAAGCGTTTGGGTTACCAGGCCATGAACTCAGGCGACTGGATTAGCGGTTATTACATTTTTCTGGAACTGACGGCCAAAACCCCCGATGATCCCGATGCGGCGCAGTTTCTGGCGGCCTGCGAACGGGGATCCAGAGAAACCGCGTTTTTTATTGACGAGATGGAACTGGCCCTTGGAGAGATACTGACAGGCGCTGTGTTTTCCCTGCCAAACCAAAACGGACGGGCGGTGCTGCGGTTTTCGAGCCTTTCCACATCAAATGATTTCGCTTACGGCATGGGTCTTGAGTATATGAGTTTCGATGAACTGTCGCGGCCTATACTCAGCCTGAACGCGCCTTACGCGAAACTTCTGCCTTTTACCGTGGACGGCGCCCACCGGGTGCTGATTTTGACCCATTCTCTTGATCGGCGCAACAAGGATCTCAGATGGGAAGGCGAGGCGCTCTTTGGCAGAAAAAACGAAGCGGGCATCATCCTGGATGTAAGCTTTGAAGATTTTCTGCTCCTTTCTCATGTGCGGCACGGGCTGACTAACCTTCAGATAGATGATCTTTTCAGAGCTTCCAAAGTGCTCGGTTCTGCTGGATATGCCGCTCAGATTTTTCAGGCGGAAGTGCTGAACCGCTTTGGCGCTGTCGTATTTTTTCTTCCCATGGCAGTCGTTGTAATTGTTATCGGCTGGCGTTACCGGGCCAGAACCAAGCCGCGCTATCTTTTCTTTCCGTTCTTTGCAGTTCTTCCCATTGTTTTCCACGGTTTTGTTTTTCTGTACCGGTCTGTTCTGAACACAGCCGGTATTTGGCTGGTTCTGAGTATGGGTTTTGCCGCAGCTTTTGTGGTATTTATCGTCTTTATGGCGGCGTCCCTCTTCCTGTCCCTGATACTGCTCGCCGCTCAGCATAGTTAAATGCAGAGACGTTTTTTTACCGTTGTTTTTATTTTTTTTCTCATTGGAACGGTACACGCGGCCGATTATTTTTGGGATCTGATCAACGCATTATCCCAAAATGATTTACAAACGGTTGATAAAATACTGAAGGATAATGCCGGCGCCATGACAGCAACCGACAGAAGGCTTATTATGAATTTTGCAATAACTTATTCTTATGGAGAAAATACTCTTGGAGTATTTGAGCTTCTGCAAAAATACAATATCCGGCCGGGCGGTTTTGATTTGTTTACCGCAATTAACAGGAATCAGCCGGATGCTGTTATTCAGATGTTATTGCATAACGGAGCGGAAGCGAACGGTGAAATTCTTCTTTTGGCAATGGAAAAGCAAAGATTTGCTCTGGCGGAGCAATTTATTAAATCGGGAGTTGATGTCAACTATCAATATCCGCTGATAAGGAATTATGCGGACGGCATGACGCCGCTTTTGTACGCTTCAAAATGGAACAATCCGGAGTTGGTAAAGCTCCTTCTGGAAAACGGCGCCAATATAAATGCAAGATCAAAAGACGGTAATACGGCGCTGTCTATAGCGCAAACAAACGGAAACGGCCCGATTTATTATTATTTGCTTGAACATGGTGCGGCCGAACCGGGAGCTGTTCCGCCTCCGCCGCCAAATAGCGGCATTTCGGGCATATTCGATAATCAGTCAAAGGAATTTCAAAAAGGATTATACCGGCTGGCCGGCGGTGATATGTATATCAGGTTCCTGGGCAATGCCGATTCCGGTAATATCAATTATATCAGGAACGGTATGTCATACACCGGGCTTTTCAGAATAGGAAACAACAATATGACTCTGATAATGGAAGGGCGTACTTTTGTATACAGAATAGATTCCAACACGTCTTTTTCGGGAAACGGAGAAGTATGGGTAAGAACGGGGAATTAGGGTAACCGTGAAGTTAATAAGAGTGCAGGAGGCCGTCGGGCAAATACTCTGCCATGATGTTACGCGAATCATCAGAGGCGTTTCCAAAGACGTATTGTTCCGAAAGGGTCATGTAATCGGCGAAGAAGATGTTTCTGCCCTGCTCAATCTGGGTAAGGAACACGTCTATATATGGGAAGATAATGCAGATATGCTTCACGAAAACGATGCGGCGGAAATTCTGCGGGCCGTGTGTCAGAGTGAAAATATGCACGCCTCCGATCCAAAGGAAGGCAAAATTGAGCTGATTGCCGATACGGACGGGCTCTTAATCGTTGATACCGTGCGGATGTGCGCGGTGAACAGCCTGGGAGAGATGATGATCGCATCGCGTGCGTCCGGCTTCCCGGTTAAAAAGGGCGGTAAACTGTGCGGCGCCCGCGTCATCCCGCTGATGATCGGGAAAAACAAAATGGAACGCGTACGCAGTATCGCGGGAGATGAACCTCTTTTAAAACTGCTGCCTATCAAGCCGAAAAAATACGGCCTTATCATCACGGGAAATGAGGTTTTCCACGGCCGTATTCAGGATTCCTTTACCCCTGTTATACAGGAAAAAATGGCGGAATATAAATGCACGATGATCGCCCATCAGATACTGGACGATGATCAGGAAAAAATTGCCGCCGCCATTAAGGAGATGCTGGCATTGGGCGCGGCAATCGTTCTTTGTACCGGCGGCATGAGCGTAGACCCGGACGATAATACCCCGTCTGCCATTAAAAACGCAGCCGTCAACGTTATAAGTTACGGTGCGCCGGTACTGCCTGGCGCGATGTTCATGCTCGCCTATACGGAGGATAACCGGCCGGTGTGCGGGCTTCCCGGCTGTGTGATGTATTCGCAAAGAACCGTTTTTGATCTGGTTCTGCCTCGTCTTTTGGCGGATGCGCCTGTTACCGCCGAATGGCTGGCGGGCCTGGGAAACGGCGGGCTGTGCCTTGACTGCCGGGAATGCCGCTTTCCGAATTGCGCTTTTGGGAAGGGGGCGTAACCATGCTCTCGGATTGCACCAGCGGCGGTTGCGGCGCAAAGATCGGGCCGGGGGAGCTTTTCTCCCTGCTCAACAAATTTCCCGCGGTCAAAGACGAGCGCCTGTTGGTTGGTTTTGACGGCTGCGATGATGCGGCTGTCTACGCGCTGGACAACGACATGGCGGTAGTATCCACGGTCGATTTTTTTTCCCCAATGACGGACGATCCTTTTATCTTCGGGCAGATCGCCGCGGCCAATGCGTTAAGCGACATTTACGCCATGGGGGCGGATCCGTTTTTAGCGCTCAATCTCGTCTGCTTTCCCGAAAGGCTCCCCAAAACCATGCTGGCTGACATTCTGGCAGGAGGGGCCGGAAAAACCGCCGAGGCCGGGGCGGCGCTGGGCGGCGGCCATTCCATTTACGATAAAGAAATAAAATACGGGCTTGCCGTTACCGGATTCGTTGAAAGAAAAAACATAATACGCAACAATACGCCGCAAGCGGGGCACAATCTGATATTGACAAAACCCCTGGGCGTCGGCATTATCATGGCAGCGGCAAGGGCAGGCGCGGCAAGCGGGGAGGCGGTGCAGAAGGCCGTCGATTCCATGACCAGGCTCAACCGCTATGCCGCCGAAAAGATGCGCTGCTTTCCGGTGAGCGCCTGTACCGATGTAACAGGATTCGGCCTCCTCTGCCATCTGCTGGAAATGTGCAGCGGCGTCTCGGCCGAGATTTGGCCGGAAGAACTGCCCTTCTTTGCCGAAGCCGCCGCCTATGCGGAAGACTTTCTGCTAACGGCCGCCGCCCAGCGCAACCGCAACCACTTTGCCGCAAACGGGCCGGTGAACGCTCTGCCGTTTGCAGCGCAGGAATTGATGTTTGATCCCCAAACATCAGGCGGTCTTTTAATCTGCGTTGATGCCGGACGATCCGGCGAACTGTTAGCTGCTATACAAAGAGACGATCCGTGTGCGCGGATAATCGGGCGCATACTGCCGCACCGGGATGAAAAAGTTATTTTCAGGGGGTAAACAAATGATCGCGATAAATATGCTCGGTAAACCGTGTCCCATACCCGTGGTCGAGGCGAAAAAAGCGCTGTCCCAACCCGGCGCACAGGGTGTTATGGTGCTGGTTGACAACATCATCGCCGTGCAGAACCTGGAAAAAATGGCAAAAGGATTGGGGTATAACTTTTCATTTGTGCAAAAGAGTGAATCCGAATATGCCGCGAAAATATTTAAGGGAGAACCAAACAACGAAACCTCTGTTGTTTCACAGACTGAGCCGGCGGCGATCTCCGGCGGCGCAGCCTTTTTTATCACCGGCGATCAAATCGGTATAAGCGCCGAAGAGCCGGGGCAAAAACTGATGAAGAGTTTTTTGTATTCATTGGCGCAGTCGTCCGCTCCGCCGGAAACAATACTGCTGGTGAACACCGCTGTAAAACTTGCCGCGCAGGGAGCTGAGGCGCTTGATGATTTACAAACCCTTGCCGGCAGGGGCGTGAATATTCTTTCGTGCGGCCAGTGCCTTAATTATTACGGGCTGACCGAAAAGCTGGCTGTGGGGAAGATCACCAATATACTGGAGATTGTCGAAATTGTAACCTCTGCGCCGCGAACGGTAACGCTCTGAAAATGACGGTTGTTGATTGCCTGGATATCTGCACGGGGAGCGTCATCGCTGTTGCCGGTTGCGGCGGCAAGACATCTCTTATTGAACTTGCGGCAGACAGATTGCGGGACAGGAAGGTGCTGGTATCAACCACCGCGAAAATATTCCCCATGAAAACAGAAGGCGTCCTGTTATGTGAAAACCTGGGGCAATGCGAAGAACATAAACCGCAGACGGGAATCCAGTGCCTTGGACTGCTGAACACGGCAAGCGGGAAACTTGAACCGTTACCCGATCAAGTCCTTGAAGGGCTGATACCCCGTTATGATGTTACGTTTTTGGAAGCCGACGGTTCGCGCGGACTTCCCTGCAAGGGGTGGCTGTCCAACGAACCGGTTATCCCCCGTTACTGCACGCACACGGTAGGCGTCCTCACGATGAACGCTCTGGGCAAGGCGGCGTCGGAAACCGTTGTTCACCGCCTCCTTCAGTTTCTGTCCCTGACGGGGCTGCAGCAGGGCGAACCCATCACCGTGCAGGCGCTTGAGGCAATGGCCTGTGCTCCGGGCGGGATGTTCAAAAACAGCGCGGGGCAGAGGTATTTGCTTGTCAATCAGGTTGAGGATGATGCGGCCGCCCTTGCAGCACGCTCTTTTTTGCTTATCGTAAAGGAAAAACATCCGAATCGTTTTAAAAAACTTATGTTCGGAAGCGTCCGCCTGGATTCCTGGCAGGAGGTGTAAAATGACCGCGTTTGCTTTTGAACAGAAAATCATCGTGCGCGGCGGCGGCGATCTTGCCACCGGAGTGGTGCAGAAGTTTTTCCGCGCCGGTTTCCGCGTGCTTATACTGGAAACACCCGCGCCTACCGCAATACGCCGCAGCGTTGCGTTATGCGAAGCGGTATACGATGGTTTCGCCCAGGTTGAGGATATTGCCTGCCGCAGAGTTTTAAATCTTGATGAGCTTGAAACCTGCTGGCAGGACGGGGTTGTTCCGCTCCTTGTCGATCCGTCTGCAGAATCAATACGCTCAATACAGCCCGCCGCCGTGATAGATGCAATCATCGCAAAGCGCAGCCTTGGAACGAATCGCGGCATGGCGCAGATTACGATCGCGCTTGGGCCTGGTTTTTGTGCAGGAGAGGATGTAGACATAGTGATCGAAACAATGAGAGGGCATTCCCTCGGCAGGCTGATTTTTCAGGGGAGCGCAATGCCGAATACGGGAACGCCCGGAGATATAGGCGGCAAGAGCGCCCCGCGCGTGTTACACGCTGCGGTATCGGGAACCGTTATTCATAAAAAGCAAATCGGCGATCTTGTTGAGTGCGGCGAAGTAATCTTTACCATTAATGAAACGGAAGCCCGCGCCCCGTTTACCGGCCTTTTGCGCGGCTTGATCCGCGAAGGCATGAATGTACCGCAAGGTATGAAGACTGCCGATATTGACCCGCGCACTGATGTGGACTGGCGGTCAATCTCCGACAAAGCGCGTTGTCTTGGCGGCGCTGCACTGGAGGCGTTTTTTTATTTGCAAAAGAAAAAAGGAGTAAACCGATGATACAGGACTTATTGGCATTTACCTCACAAAAGACATTACAGGGCAAAAAGGCGGCGCTCATCACTGTTACTGAAACCAGCGGGAGTTCACCGGCGAGCCCGGGACAGATGATGGTTGTTCTGGCAGACGGCTCAGTTGCCGGAACAATCGGCGGCGGCGCGTCTGAATACCGCGTTGTAAAACAGGCGCTGGAAGCGATTAGAAACGGCGTCAAGGTATTCAGTTTTTCTTTTGACCATATAGAAGAAGGGATGAACTGCGGCGGCGGCATGGCGGGTTTTGGAAATGTTATCGGCAGCCGGGAAAACCTGTGTATTTTCGGCGGAGGCCATATCGCCCAAATTCTTGCACGTATTGCCGCGCTTACTGGATTTTACGTAACAGTGGTAGAAGACCGGCCGGAATTCGCATCACGTTTTGATGATGCCGGATATGTTATCTGCAAACCTGAAGAATACGAAACTGTCGATCCGGCTTCAGGTTCGGATTACGCCGTTATCTGCACACGGGGGCATCAAACGGATGCAGAAGCGCTTCGTTACTGCCTGACAAAAAAACTTGAGTATCTGGGCATGATCGGCAGTGAAAAAAAAGTCTCCGCCCTGCTGAATACTCTCCGCATTGAGGGCGTAACGCAGGAGCGGCTCGACCGTATCTACGCTCCCATCGGACTGGATATTGCGGACGATTTACCTGCCGAAATAGCGGTTGCGATTTTATCGGAGATTTTGCTGGTGAAAAATCAGGGCAAACTGCGGCACATGAGGTTACCCCGCCTTCCAATCCCCTCTTGATATTGCAATTTCATATCCGGTTTGTCTGATCCGTTCCCGAATACCGGATACACATTCGGCGGCTTCGTCTCCGGTGCAGATTTTATTGTCATACAAAAGATATTTTGCACGCACTCCCGCCGGTGAAAGGTTTGGCATAACAACATTTGCTCCCGCAAGAATTCCCAATTCCCGCCCCCTGCTGTCGATTGTTCCGAGCGCTGTTGTCGCCGGAATAAGCAGGTTTGGCTGCATCAGCCGCAGAATTGCCAGAATATTCAGCGTTAGGCGCAAATTACCGTGTTTTTCACCGTAGAACGGCGTATCCGAGTGGGGGATAAACGGCCCGATGCCCGCCATGTGCGGCTGTAATTCTTTTATAAACAACAGATCGTCAATAATGTGTTCCGTTGTCTGGCCGGGAGAACCGGCCATAAAGCCGCATCCCGTCTGATACCCGATTTTTTTTAAATCATACAGGCATTTTTTCCGGTTGGCGGATGACATTGTGCCGGGGTGCAGTGTTTTATAATGTTCATCGTTTGCGGTTTCATGGCGCAGTAAATACCTGTCAGCTCCCGCTTTGAACAGACGCTCATAACTTTCATAACTGCGCTCCCCGATTGAGAGCGTTACGGCGCAATCGGGATGCGCCGCTTTTATTCCGCTTACCATTTCAGTCATAACATCGTCTGTGCAGTGAACGTCTTCGCCGCCCTGCAATACAAAAGTACGAAAACCCAGTGAATAACCGTTTTCGCAACATTCAAGAATTTGCTCTTTTGAAAGCCTGTACCTCTGCGCTTTTGCATTGCCCGCCCTCAGTCCGCAGTAATAGCAGTCATTTTTACAGTAGTTGGTAAACTCAATAAGCCCCCGCATGAAAATCTCTTTGCCGTAAATTTTCTGCGCCGCGTACCTTGCCCGTTCAAAAAGATAATCGTCTTCACATAACAATACTTTCGCAAACTCTTCCCCGGAAAGAGTATGAGCAGCCTCCAGTTTATCAATCAGTTCTTTCATTTTGAATACACCATAGATTTTTTCTCCCAATATGTCAAACGTATCCCGCCGCCCCTCTGCCCGTTTCGCTAAACAGGAGTTTATTGGTTAAAGGTTTTTTCCCCAAGATTTCACACAAAGGGCGCAGAGGAACAGAGGACACAGAGAAGAATTTAATGAAATTAAGAGCGTTGTTAGTTATCTGTGCTTGTTGACAAGCCGATTAGCCCTGAAACCCATATTCTTAACCTTATTTTCTCCTCTGTGTCCTTCGCGCCTTTGTGCCCTCTGTGTGAGGTATTTTCGAGGAATCTTTTGCGAAAAGACCAAGATAAACTGCAATTTTGCACCTCGTCCGCGGGTCGGGCTATGATTAGTTAATTCTGGTATTTTTTTGCGATATAGTAGATAATTATATTAACCGAGGTATCAGTAATGCCGAATACTGGATTGTCAGAACGCCGCGCAGCCTATACCGGCGCTTTGAATAAATCGCTTGAAATATTTGTCTCTTATACCGGAAAAGAAATTGATGATGTAATGTCGGACGGTTTGCGGCCGATTGCGGATACGGCAGGTTTGGATCGAATCATCATTTTTAAGGTTTTCGAACTCAAAAACAACCTCTTCGGAGAAATATACCGCTGGGACAAAGCGGCCGCCGGAACCGTACCTCTTGATGAAACCCTCAAGGTATTGCCCGACATCTCGGCAATGACGCGCTGGATTTCCGTAGTGTCAAATGACACCTGCATAAGCCTGCGGCAAAGCGAGTTTGCGGAAGATGAAGCCGCCTTTTTGAATCCCCGCGGGGTAAAGTCAATTCTGATAGTACCGGTTTTTACCGAGAGTGAGTTTTGGGGCGTAGTCACTTTTCAGGACAACGTCAACGAACGGGATTTTGACGAGGATTGCACCAACCTGCTGCGTTCAGCCGCGCGTTTGTGCGCCGCCACAATCATACGTGAAGAAAAAACAAGAGCCGCGAAAGATGCAGAGGAAGTTCTTAAGCACCGTAAAGAAATTATGGACATAATAAACAAAACCGCCATATTGTTTCTTTCGCAGAGTGATAAACCCTTTTCGGAAATGATGACCATAGGCATTAAACCGGTTGTTGACCTGCTTGATGTAGACAGGTTCTCTGTTTTTCGCAACTTCATGATGCCGGACGGCCTGCATACATCGCAGATTTATCGCTGGGAAAAACAATCGGGAGGCACCACTCAGCCGAACAGCGCCCTTGCCGATATTACTTTTTCGGAATTTGCGCCGAGCTGGGAGTCCATTTTCGAGCACGGTAAGGCGGTGAACGGCCCTGTTCGGTTGATATCCGAACACGTTGGAGTCGTATTTAAAGACGGCGGAGTTGTTTCGGTCTTTTTAACACCGGTGTTTATCAATAATGCTTTTTGGGGATTCGCGCTTTTTGAGGATCACCACTGCGAACGTTATTTTGATGACGACTATGCGGAAATTATGCGCTCTGCTGCGTTCCTGTGCGCCAATACCGTTATACGCTCTGAAATGGCGCTTGAAATAATTGAAGCAGAAGTTTTAAAACAGGCCAGTGAAGCAGACGAACGCGTGCAAGTCCTGTTTGACTCCACGCCCCTGGCCAGCCGGTTATGGAACAGGGATTTCAAAGTCATTTACTGCAATGATGAAACAGTCAAGCTCTTCCGGGTGAATGACAAGCAGGAATACATGGAACGGCATTCTGAGTTCTCGCCGGAATATCAGCCTGATGGGCAGCGTTCAAGCGACAAGACCCAAAAGATACTTGAAAAAGTTTTTGCCGAAGGCAGATATACTTTTGAATGGCTGCACCGAAACGCAGCCGGCGAGCTGTTTCCCTGCGAGATCACACTGGTCAAGGTTAACTACATGGGCGAAGACATTGTCGCCGGATATACACGCGATCTGCGCGAGATCAAGGCCGCCATGGCAAAAACGCGTGAAGCTGACGAGCGCATACAGGTTATGCTTAACGCCACACCGCTCAGCTGCAGTTTGATAGACAGAAATTATCAATTTATAGACTGCAACAATGAAACGGAAAAACTGTTCGGCGTGTCAAGTAAACAGGAATACGGCAGCAGGTTTTTTGAGTTTTCACCGGAGCTTCAGCCGGACGGGCAAGTATCACAGGAGAAAGCGTTCAAGTTTTTCGAGCAAACATTTGACAAAGGTTACGCCCACTTTGAGTGGGTGCATCTGATCAACGGGGAACTTGTACCGTGCGAGGTAACGCTTGTCCGCGTCAAATTCAGAGACGATTATGTCGTTGCCGGATATACGCGCGATTTGCGCGATTTGAAAGCCGCCATGGCGAAAATGCGTGAAGCCAACGAACTTACACAGATCATTTTTGATACTGCGCCGATTGGCTGTTGTATGTTCGACAAAAATTTTAATGTTATTGACTGCAATCAGGCTATGGTGAGAATGCTTGAATTGCCGTATAAGCAGATATACATTGAGAGGTTCTTTGAACTTTCACCCGAATACCAGCCCAACGGAAGAAAATCCAGCGAGGCGGCTATTGAACATCACAACAAAGCGTTAAGAGACGGCTACAATCATTTTGAATGGATGCACCAGACGTTAAACGGGGAACCTCTGCCCTGTGAAATCACCCAGGTGCGTGTTCGATATAGAAATGATTACGTTGTTGCGGGGTATAACAGGGATTTAAGGGAACATAAGGCTCTTCTGGACGAGATACAGGAAGACAACGAGCGGTACAAAACAATGGCTCATTGGTATGAGTCTCTTCTTGATGCAATACCGTTCCTGATAATGGCGCAGGACATCAATGAAAATTGCACGTATATAAACACGGCCGCCCAGATATCTTTTGGGATAAATCGGCGGGAAATGATAGGCAAACCATGCAGTAATTTAGGTCTTTGTATTTGTAAAACCGACGACTGCGCCATAACCTGTCTGAAACGCGGGCGGTCGCGATCTCATTTTATACATAATGATGATTCATATCAGATTGATACCAAGCTGTTAAATGATCTGGAAGGTCAGGCCACAGGTTATATCGAGGTTATTCAGGATATTACTAAGATGGAACACCTGGCGAAGCAGCAAGCGGAAGCGGAAGCGGCAAGCCTGGCAAAATCGTCCTTTTTATCGGCAATGAGTCATGAAATGAGAACCCCCATGAACGCGATTATCGGAATGGCTGTGATCGGTAAAAACACATCGGACATAGAACGCAAAAACTACACGCTAAACAGGATAGAGGACGCATCGAAGCACCTTTTGGGCGTTATCAACGATGTGCTAGATATGTCGAAAATCGAGGCGAACAAACTGGAATTGTCGCTTGTGGTCTTTGATTTACGAAACTCAATCCAAAAGGCAATCTCTTTTATTCTGTTTAACATTGAAGAAAAGCAACTTCACTTTTCCCTGAATATCGACGAAAAAGCGCCGTCATTCTTTGTCGGCGACGATCAGCGTCTGACGCAGGTAATAACGAACCTGTTATCAAATGCAGTCAAGTTCACGCCCAAAGACGGCAGCATCAGTCTTGATGTATCTTTTGCAGGCGAAGAAAATGGAATTTGCGAATTGCGCTTTGAAGTTGCTGACAACGGAATAGGCATATCTCCCGAACAGCAGGAAAGGATTTTCAATCCGTTTGAACAGGCGGAAAGCGGCACAACCCGCACTTTTGGCGGCACCGGCCTGGGCCTTGTTATTACAAGAAGCATCATTGAACTTATGGACGGCAGCATTTGGGTAGAGTCTGAACTTGGAAAAGGCGCCCGGTTTATTTTTACCATCAAATTGTTTCGGGACGATCAGGGTCTTCATCATTTTCATCTTCAGCCCGGCGCAAATAACTGCGATAAAGTTTCTGTTGATGGAATACACAGCAAGTTCAGCGGTAAAAAAATTCTGCTTGTGGAAGATATAGAAATAAACCGTGAAATTCTTATATCTCTGCTTGAAGGCACGGGGCTGATTATCGACTCGGCTGAAAACGGAAAAGATGCTGTTGATATGGTAATGGCGGCTCCCGATAAATATGATTTGATATTTATGGATATGCAAATGCCCGTAATGGACGGCCTCGAAGCAACCCGGCAAATACGCTCCCTGCAAATAACCCGTAACAAAAGACTTCCCATAATTGCAATGACAGCTAACGTTTTTCAGGACGATATCGAAAACTGTTACGCCGCCGGCATGGACGACCACATCGGAAAACCCCTGGAAATAGCCAAAATCCTGGAAAAACTGGACGAGTATTTGCAGCCTAATACCGGCTCTGCGTGAGGGCTTCGGGTGAAACCGCTCCCGGGTGAAGTTTTTTTATAAATTTTCCCGTTAGACTAAAGCGCTAGACCATCTCCGCGCCTATATAGGGTATGAAAGTAAATACCAATTTTGAGCCCGGGCGGGAAAACACCTTCCCCGGCGGCGGCGTTTCTTCAAAGAACCGGCCGCAATTTGATGAGGCTGACGATCTCTTTGACCTCTGCAAGGACATCGCCTTCAAGGCGGTATTCACCAAAAGCACCCCGGCGTCACAAGCGGCGCTCTCAAATCTCGTTTCCGCCCTGATAGGCCATGATGTTTCTATCACTACAATTAACGCCAATGAGCCGCCCGTGGATAACATTTGGGAGCGGCAAATTCGCTTTGACATCAGATGTAAAGCTGTAACAGGCGAGTTGGTCAACGTCGAAATGAGCCTGACTCCGAATTCATTTGAACCGTCCCGGTTTGAGTATTATGCCGGACGGCTGTTTACGAGCCAGAAAATTCGCGGGGTTAAGAGGGCTTATGACGAACTAAAACCGGCTTATCAGATAACGATAATGGCCAATGAGCGTTTTTTCGATGATGAGGTAATTCTCCACAAGTTTGAATACTATGATCCGCTGCACGGTGTGCCGCTGAACGGAAAGAGCCGTATAATCACACTGGAGTTGCCGAAATTAGACCGGATAATAGAAAAATCCACCGAAGCCATGAACACTACGGAACGTTGGGGGTCATTCCTCCGGTATTTGACAGACAAGGCCAAACGGGAGAAAATAAACGAGATAATAGCGTGCGAGGAGGGCATAGCCATGGCGTGTGAGGTAATGATGACCATTAGCAAGGACGAAATAGAATGGGCGAGGCAAGAGAGCAAGCTCAAATACGAACTGGACCTCCAGGATATGCTCGTTCACGCAGAGCGAAAAGGCGAGCGAAAAGTACTCGACCTCCTAAAAAGCGGCAAGCCTCCGGAAGAAATCCTCCGTGAATATGACGGTCAATAACCCAAGCGGCTCTGCGTGAGGTCTTCGGGTGAAACCGTTCGCGTGAAGTTTTTTTATAAATTTTCCCGTTAGACTAAAGCGCTAGACCATCTGCGCGCCTATATAGGGTATGAATATATTTAGCAACCATGAACCTTTCCACAGGTTCAACCCTCTCAACGATTACCTCTTCTATAAGGTAATGGGTGAAAAAGGAGATGAGGTCCAACTCCTCGGCTTCCTGAACGCCGTACTCGGCCGTACAGGAAAGGAACAATTGAAATCCGTCGAAATCTTGGAAAACAAATCGTTCCCCAAAAAGATCGCCGCCGGCAAGTCCTGCGTCCTCGACGTGCTGGCGGCTCTTCAAGACGGAACGCGGGTGAATATCGAGGTGCAGCTGGGGAACGAGCGCAATATGGACCGCCGCAGCCTGTTCTATATGAGCAAAGTGTACGCTGAAAGCCTGGATGAAGGCCAGAATTACCGGAAACTGCCGAATGTGATAGCGATCAACATCGTAGACTTTCATTTCCCGCAGAGCGGCGGCCTGCACACGTGTTTCCATCTGCGTGAAGATAATGATCCTTCGCTGGCATTAACAGCGCTGGAAATCCATTTCATAAGCATGGTAAAATGGAGGAGGCTGGAAAACAAGGACATTCTGAACGATCCCTTGCACCGGTGGCTGGCGTGGTTTGACGAAAAAAGTTCATCGGAACTGATCGAGGAGGTGGTAAACATGGACGGAGCGATAGCGGAAGCGTACCGAAAGCTGGAAGAAGCGATGCAGGATCGGGACGCGTACCGGACGTATTGGGCGGAACGCAAGTTCGAGCACGACCTGGTCAGCCGCCTCGACGGCGCCCGCGACGAGGGCTTTGAACAGGGCATTGTGCAAGGGCTTGAACAAGGCAGAGATCAAGGTACGATTGAAATCGCCCGGAAGATGAAAGCCCGCGGCCGCCCGCTTAAGGAAATTATTGAAGATACCGGCCTCTCGCCGGAAGCGATTGAAAAGTTATAACCTTAATACCGGCTCTGCGTTGAGGGTCAGTCTCAAAAACTCTCACGCAGAGGCGCAGAGAGAAAGAAATAAAAAAATCTCCGTGCCTCTCTGCGCCTCCGTGCCTCCGTGTGAGGTCTTCGGGTGAAAACGCTCCCGCGTGAAGTTTTTTCAATTTTTTTTCCGTTAGACTAAAGCGCTAGACCATCTCCGCGCCTATATAGGGTATGAATATATTTAGCAACCATGAACCTTTCCACAGGTTCAACCCCCTCAACGATTACCTTTTCTACAAGGTAATGGGTGAAAAAGGAGATGAAAAACAGCTCCTCGGCTTCCTGAACGCCGTACTCGGCCGTTCTGGAAAGGAACAACTCAAGTCCGTCGAAATCCTGGAAAACAAGACGTTCCCCAAAAAGATCGCCGCCGGCAAGTCCTGCGTCCTCGACGTGCTGGCGGCGCTTCAAGACGGAACGCGGGTGAATATCGAAGTGCAGCTGGGGAACGAGCGCAATATGGACCGCCGCAGCCTGTTCTATATGAGCAAGGTGTACGCTGAAAGCCTTGACGAAGGCCAAGACTACCGGGATCTCCCCAACGTGATAGCGATCAACATTGTCGACTTCGACTACCCGCAGAGCGGAAGCCTGCACACCTGCTTTCATCTGCGGGAAGATAATGATCCTGAACTGGCATTAACAGCGCTGGAAATCCATTTCATAAGCATGGTAAAATGGAGGAAGCTGGAAGGCAGGGACGTCCAGAACGATCCCTTGCACCGGTGGCTGGCGTGGTTTGACGAGAAAAGTTCGTCGGAACTGATCGAGGAGGTGGTAAACATGGACGGAGCGATAGCGGAAGCGTACCGAAAGTTAGAAGAAGCGATGCAGGATAGGGACGCGTACCGGGCGTATTGGGCGGAACGCAAGTTCGAGCACGACCAAGTCAGCCGTCTGAACAGCGCCCGCGACGAGGGCTTTGAACAGGGCATTGAACAAGGGGAGCGGAAAATACTCGACCTTTTAAGAAGCGGCAAATCGCCGGAGGAAATTATTAGGGATTACGGCGGTTAATAGAGCATTCCGAGGAGGAGGCGGAAGCGTACCGTCTCCGCGTGAGGATAATATCAGTACCCCCTCATCCCTCACACCGGCAGCATTTGGACTTGTGTTCCGAGCGCCTTGGCCGCTTCCTCGGCGCTTTTGACTCCGGTGATGATAACCGGGGACGAGGTCTTCCGCGAAGCAAGGGCGGAAAACGCGTTTGATAAATCCGTTGTTGTAACCGCGATCAGGCGTTCCAGCCTTCTCTTCAGGTAGGGTTCTTCGATACCGTAGAGAAACCTCAGAAAATCGACAAAACCTTTTTCGGCGCAGGTGCGGGGGCGGGTCTCTTTGGAGTAACACCCGATAATCGTTTTAACCAGGTTGTCTTCCGTATCAGCCGCCTGTCTGCCGTTTTTCAGAATAGCGGAAATCACCTCCAGCGAGCGCAGGGGGTTGGGATCGCGGTAGGAGGCAAAAGAGAAGCAATCCTCAAGACTGTCGCTGTTTACAAATGCGCCGTAAGCGCCGCCCTTCATGCGGATGTCCTCCCAAAGCGCGCCTGTTGAAAGCTGGTGCGCCAGAACCGTTTCAGCGATCTGTTCGGCAGTGTCAAAGGGCGCCGCAGTCAGGGTCAGCGCTGCAAAACCGATTTGCAGGGACGGCGAAGCGTACACTTCGGCGCTGGCGGCCGGCTCGGGAAGAACGGGAAGGCCGCCCCTCTGCGCCGGAGAGCCGAACCGTTTGAACCTTTGGGCAAGCTCTTTGCCGCCGGTATCAAGAGCGGTTCCGGTCAGATTGGCGGTTAAACCTGCGCCGGCGATCTTCTCCCGCAGGAACATCAATTTGCTGACAACCTCCCCGGTATCGTATTCCGCAAGGCGGTGGACAAAATCAATCTGGGACAGGCCGTGCCAGAGTTCTTCCGTCTGCCGGGAGCGCGAATTGCGGCGGCTTGCCCTTCCCGATGCGTAGAGGTGGCCCATGGGCGCAAGGCTGGAATCCACTTCGCTCTTCATCTCCAGTATCAGATCGTTTATACGCCGGTGATCGGAAAAATCAGCCTCGCTGATCAGGCGCAGGGCCAGGTCCAGCGCCGGCGCGGTTTTTTCGTCAAGGCATTTGAGCCGGTAGACGAGCCAGTCCCTGCCGTTCAAATCAAAAACGCCTGCCGGTGTTTTAAGGCAGGGTTCTGTGCCTTTTGGAGAGGAACTGGAGTGTAAAAACGCGCTGAAGCCGCCGACAGTCCGGGCCAGTAAGCTGGATACGCGCCCGTAGTCCATGCCCGGAAGCCCCACCGAAACAGCCGCCCGCGCAAAGAAGGGCAGCCAGAGGTAATCCTCAGGCGGCAGAATATCCACGGGAAAGGCGATGTCCGCATAGGTGATGCCGTTGGTGTAGAGTTCGTGGCAGAGGGCCGGTATTCCGCCCAAATCCTCAAGGCGGCGGGGGATGCGCTCATTTTCAACGGAAAGGTCGTTACGCGAAAGATGGGGGATTGCCGCAAGGGCTTCGGCGCTGTCCGGCTCGCTTTGAATCTTTTCCAGGGTTTGGGATTTTTCCGTAATTTTTTGCCGCCCGCCTTCGCTCATGGTTTTCTCTGCATTGGCGAGCTTTTCCGCAAGCCGCGCTTCCTGCTTCGGCAGAAAATCTTCCTGCGGCTCTACAATTACCAGAGCGCGGTGGGGGTTATCCAGGTAATACTTTTGAATGAGGGTTTCAAAGTATCTTTTGTCCGCCGCCAGGCGTTCTTTTATTTTTGCCATTGCCGGATGAAAGAGGAGGCTTTCCCACGGCTTGCACCCGTGTATCCAGCCCCGCAGAGAACGGCGCATCCAGATCAGGGAAAAGGGGCCGCCCGCGCGGCGGATTTCCCGCTGTGAAAACTCCATTGATAAAAGCGCCGCCTCTATTTCTTCCGCCGGGATGCCCTCGTTAACCAGCCGCCGCAGTTCGCCCATTATGAGTTCTTCGACCGCTTTGCCCATCTGCTCCGTATCTCCTTGTACGCCTTTCAGCCCGGCTGTGAACAGGGTTTCACGGATTTCGCCTTCAAGCCCGGAAACAGGAGTGATATCCTCTCCCAGACCGGACTCGATAAGAGTCCTCGTCAGCGGGGAGCCGTCATGCCCCAGAAGAATCTCGGTAAGAGCGGCTAACGCGATATTTTCATCAGTATCGGCAATGCCGCAGCAGAGCCATGAAAGAAAGACAGTCGATTTGGTATCGCTTCCCGCCGGGCAGGGAACATGAAATTTTTGGGGAGCGTTCCAGCGTTTTGCTTTTGCAATCGGCTTGCAGGCCGTACCGCCTTCAAGGCAGGAGAAGAATTCATCATTCAGAAAAGAGAGCTGTTTTTCCGTGGGAATGTTACCCGCTAAAAAGATACGGCAGTTCGCCGGAGAATACCGGCTGCGGTGGAATTCCTTCAGACCTTCCCAGTCCAGTTCGGGAATATGCTCCGGGCTGCCGCCCGATTCAAAGGCGTATGGAGTATCCGGCATAACCGCTTTGACCGACCAATGCCCGGCATAGGTGTCCAGGGAAGAGTAAGCGCCCTTCATCTCGTTGTAAACAACGCCGGTTATCGAGAGTCTGCCGTCTTTGGTAAACTCCTGCCGATGCCCTTCCTGCATGAACGTCCACTCCGGGAGCAGCGGCCTGAAGACTGCGCTGCCGTACACCGACATCAGGTTGAAATAATCGTGCTCATTGGTGGAACTGGCGGGGTAAACGGTTTTGTCGGGAAAGGTGATCGCGTTCAGAAACGTTTGCAGGCTTCCCTGGATAAGAACCATGAACGCGTCTTTGAGCGGGTAACGCTCCGATCCGCAAAGAACCGAATGTTCCAGAATGTGAGCCGCGCCCGTATTGTCCTGCGGAAAAGTGGTAAAGGCAAAGGAAAAGAGGTTTTCACTGTCATCATTCAGTATGTGAAAAACCTCAACGCCGGTTTTCTCATGCCTTGCCCAAATCCCCGAAGCCTTCAGTTCATCCAAATTGACAATGTCAAGAACGACAAACCCGCTGTCCAGCGTTTGTCCCTTTTTCAGATTCGTACTCATATAAACACATCCTCATCGCTGTAGAGTATAATATCCCCGTCCTCGCGGGCAATCCTGAACCACGTGAGAAATTCCCTGGCGGCGGCGTCGCAGTCCCGCTTGGGGATTGCTCCCAAAATTTCGAATTCTTCGCGGATTAGTATTCTGCGTCCTGCCGAAACGCAGGACAGTATTTTTTCCTGGAATTTGGTTCCCCTGCCTTTCAGCAAAACCGCAACATCACGGTCGGGCATGGTTTTTAGTTTTTCCTGTATGGGCCGGTCAACCGCCTGGATTACGTCGTCAAGCGTGTAGAGTTTTTCTTTCAGGTCTCTGCCGATATCGGGGCTGGTTTCTTCCAGCTCGTTGATGATCCTGTCTCCGAATGAATAGCCGCCCTGCTTCAGGATTGCGGCGAGCGTCTGCATACCGTCAATCTCAAAGTCCTTTGCGCCGCCCGAAATATGACGCACTTTTTCTTTTAATGCGGCCGCAACCTGTTCAAGCACATCCGGCGAAACCTCTTTCTGATGGGCCATGCACCTGAGAACTTCCGGTTTGCGATCCGGCGGGAATTTGCACAATGCGCCGGCGGAAAGTTTTGGCGGCAGCCGCGAAAGAATAAGCGCCGCTGTTTGAGGCGTTTCCGTTTTTAACAGCATAACAAGCTGCTCCGGGGCGAACTCTTCCAGAAAGCTGAAAAGATTCTCCTTGGAATCGGGGACAGCTTTATTCAGCAGCGCCTCGCCTTTTACCGGCCCCTTGGCGGCGTAAAGTATGCGGCGGGCGGTTTCAATGCCGCCGCGCTGCGCTCCCGAAAAGCGGTAAGGGCCGGCAAAGAGGGATTCAAACTCCGTAAGAATTTCCTGCTTTTCTTCGGGTTTTATCACCCTGACCTGGGCGATTTCCCTGGAGATCGCTTCCACCTGTTTGGGTTCAAGTTCTGCAAGAATTTCCGCCGCCTGATCGCCTCCAATCAGGATAAGAAATTTTGCCGCGCGCCGGTATTTTGATTCAGTGGGGGGTGCGTCTTTTGCTCCGCCTCCTGGTTTGGCTGTTTTAAACAGTCCGTCAGCGGGTTTATTGTCCGTAGGTTCCTGCGGTTCTTGCTTCTGCGCGATTGTCTGCTGATACATCTTGATTCCATGCCGCAGTATGTTTCCCATATTTGACTATTGTATTACATTAAATATATAATTGATAGGGAGCCGTTATGGAAAAAAAAGTTTTAAATGTAACAGGGATGAATTGCGAACACTGTGTAAAAGCGGTAACCAGGGCGTTAAATGCGTTAAACGGCCTTACGGATGTACTAGTTAATTTGAAAGCCGGGAGTGTTTCTTTCAGTTACGATTCTTCATTGGTTTCACTGACTGCAGTAAAAGCGGCAATAGCCGGCGAAGGTTTTGAGGCCGTTGAATAAATAACAAAATGAAAAAGTTACTGGTTCTCTGCCTTTTTTTGGCAGCGGGAAATATTTTTGCCGGCGGAAGAAGAGCCGCGTCAAATTTCGATTCACATCTTCCGCAATCCCCTCAGCCGATCCTTGATGAGCATGAATCCCCCGATTTAACAGAGATACTTCCGGCTCCCGACGACGAGCCTTCATGGGCGGAACAGGTGATGAAAGCCCTTGCGGCCGCGCATCCCCGGCGCATTGAGCGCGTGGAATTCCGTTACGGCGACTGGGCTGTTTTTCTGCGCGGCGCCTGGTATTACTATGCCGGAGGAAAGCTGCTCCCCGAATACCTGCTGGAGGATGCGGCGGTTTACAATCCTCAGCCTTTTTACAATTATCGAAGCGAGCTGCCTGCATGGACGGCGCCCGCTCCCCAGGAAGCCTCCCGCCTCCGTGAAATGACGAATAACAGATACCGTAATCAGCCCCGCCGTTCTCCGCACTTTTATGACGATCTCTGGCGGATGCATAACGACAAGGAAGCGTACCAAAGGGTAAAATCGATCCGTTTTCTGGGGAGGAGCATAATGGTTCATTATGCGATATTGGAAGATCTGTCGCTGGTAGAGGATCGTATTCTGGAGCTTGCCAAAACCGATTCGCAGGTTCAGTCCTGGATAAACAACATCAGCACAATAGATGCATGGAACTGGAGGAATATTGCCAACACGCAAACCCGGTCTTTTCACGCTTACGGACTGGCTGTCGATATTCTTCCCAAATCATTGGGCGGCAGGGAAACATACTGGCTCTGGGCCGCCGGCAGGAATCTTGAATGGTGGAACATACCGTACAGCGGGCGTTTTCACCCTCCTGAGGCGGTAATAAAAGCGTTTGAATCTTACGGATTTGTCTGGGGCGGCAAATGGCTGTTATTCGACACCATGCACTTTGAATATCGCCCCGAGATAATGATTTTGAGCGGAATGGAGCTGGAAACCCTGCGTTAGCTGAATTTTCATTTTTATTTCACAAAATAAACCCGAACTCCGATACTTCTTAATATCATCATAAAACCAACAGTGTTAAAATTGTCTCTTGTGGTTATTTGTAAATAGTATAAAAAAGGCTGATTTTTAAGAAGTATGAAAACCAAAATTGATGAAAAATACATCTATCGGTTGATCAGCAGTAACATGAAACGCCTTCGGGCATTGCAGAATATTTCTCAATTAAGCCTTGCTCTCAGCACCGGGCTTACCCACAACTTTATCAACGATATCGAAAACTGTAAAAAGGGAGTTTCGGCAAGAACTCTGGGAAAACTTTCAGCCGCGCTCAATGTGGAGCCGTATCAGTTTTTTCTGCCCGAAGGAATGTCAAACAACGATATGGTGGTTTATGTAAGGGATTTCAATGACTCTCTGCAAAAAGTTGTATCCGAACTGACCAATCAATATCTTGCAAAGGACAAGAAGGGCAGATAATTTTCGGTCATTTTACTCCCCTCTCCAACTCCAGGAGATTGCGTTTTAATTCCAGTCCGCCGCCGAAGCCGGTTAAACTGCCGTCCCGGCCGATTACCCGGTGGCAGGGAATGATGATCACGATGGGGTTGCGGTTATTCGCCATGCCGACAGCGCGGCTTGCTTTGGAATTTCCTGTCATGGCGGCAATTTCTCCGTAACTGCGGGTTTCTCCGTAGGGAATAATCTGAAGGGCTTTCCAGACCGCTGTTTGAAAAACCGTTCCTGACGGGGCAAGCGGCAAATAAAAATTTTTTCTTTTACCTTCAAAATATTCGGCAATCTGCGCCGCCGCCTTTTTTATCAGCGGCGTTTCCTTACGGCTTTCATCTGCTTCGCAGCTTTCATCTGCTTCGCAGCTGTTTGCAAAAAAGACCCGGCAGACAGCGCCGTCTTCTTCGGCAATACCCAATCTGCACAGCGGAAAACGATAATAAAAGACATTTTTCATTGCAAAGATCATTGTAACACAACCGGCGGTTATTGGTTATATTTTATGTAATTTGATTTTTTGGAGGTTAACTTAAATGAAAAGATTTTACTTTGTTCTGATTATTGCCGTTTTATCGGTTGGTACGGTATTTGCACAAAGCCAGGCGGACAGAAGCTCTGCTCCGGCCCAGGCAGATCGCGATTCTGCACAAAAGCGGCCGGAACGCGCTTCCCCCGAAAACCGTCCCGAACGAAAGGCCCCTCAAAAACAGGCCGAGCGGCGCCCGGCTCCCGATCCGGTAACCATTGACGGAACGTTAAAGCTGGAGAAGGGCTCTGTCGCGGTTGCAAGCGGCGATAACGTCTACATTATCCCCATGCTGACACGGTACATCGGTTTTATTGACGGGCTCAAAGAAGGTGCGCGTGTTTCTGTTGAAGGGTTTTCGTTCAGAAATTTTCTTCATCCCTCAAAAGTAACCATCGACGGCAAATCGTACGATTTCGCCATGGGCGCTCCGGGGAGGATGGGAGCCGGCGGCCGCAATGATTTTGACCGGGGGCGCGGCGGCTTTGCACCCGGCGGCCGCAGCGGCTCTGACCGGAACCGCGGCGATCTCAGACCCAGCCGTACCAAATTCAACGGCCGCAGCGGATACTGCCCGAACTGCACCAGCCGCGGCCGAAAAGGCCGTGCAAACAGCGGCCGTGATCATGGTCGGAATCGGAGATAGGTAATCTCCATAATTAGTTTACAGGGCAGTGTATCGCTGTCCTGTTTTTTTGTCTTTTTTCAAGTAAAAAACATATAATTTATCGGGTATTTTGTCCGTTACAGTGAGTATAAAATTCTTCTCTACTAGGAGGAATTCAATGAAATTGTACCGATACCTTTTATATTTATTGTTATGCGCCGTCCTGATATGGGGAGCTTGTGCAACTTCCGGCTCAACAGGCGGGAGTAAAGCCCCCAACCGCGAACTGCCTCAGTATTCACAGAAAGGCTGGAAAAACGCCAAAATTGTCGGCGGCGGCATGATCCCCGGTATTATTTTCAATACCTCCAAACAGGGCGTAGCGTACGTCAGAACCGACATGGGCGGCGCGTACCGCTGGAACCCGGATAACGAGTCATGGATACCGTTAACTGATTTCGCCGGCATAGAGGATTACGGGCGGCTGGGTATTGCCAGTATTGCAACCGATCCGGTGGAGCCGAACCGCGTTATCATCGCGTCGGGGACTTACACCAATGATTGGGATGGAACCCCGTCCCAGATGCTGGTGTCCGAGGATTACGGCGATACTTTTGCGCGGATCGATATGCCCTTTAAGATGGGCGGCAATATGCCGGGACGGGGCGTCGGCGAACGGCTTGCTATCGATCCCAATGATAACAAGACCGTCTACTTCGGTTCATTCGGCGACGGACTGTGGCGCAGCCGCGACTACGGCCATACCTGGGAAGAGGTTGTTTCCTTCCCCAAAAAGGGAAATATCTACGATTACGATTTTACCTTCTATGTTGATAAAAACTTCAAACATTTCCACGGCATTATGTGGGTGATTTTCGATCCCGCTTCAGGATCAAAAGGTTCGGGTTCCAGCAATATCTATGTGGGTGTTGCCGATACCGGTTACACGATCTACGAATCAACCGATGCGGGCGAAACCTGGCATCCGCTTGACGGCCAGCCCATACGGAATGTCCACGACGAAGCGGAGCACGGCCACCTGGTAGAACTCTGCCCCTGCGACAACTATTACCCGATCAGGGGGATTTACTCTCCTGACGGCAGCCTTGTTACCGCGTGGAATGCCGGCTTCGGCCCCTACAGTTCAAGTTACCAGGGCGGCGCGATCTGGAAATACACCTTTGCCGAAAAAAGATGGGAAGACATCAGCCTGCCCAAACATGATTTTGATCCTTCCCACAAGACTTCCGACCGCGGCGTGGGCTGTGTGGCTGTTGACTGGCAGAACCCCAACAATATGGTCGCCGTTACGCTGAACGAATGGTGGCCTGATGAGTATATTTTCCGTTCCCGGAACGGCGGCAAAACCTGGGATGCGATCTGGTATCTTGACGGATGGCCCGATCGTGTTAATAAGTACACTCTGGACATCAGCATGGCGCCCTGGCTGGACTGGGGGGAGCAGAAAGAGCTTCCCGAACAGAACCCCAAACTCGGCTGGTGTATAGCTGTTATCGTTATCGATCCGTTTGATTCCGACGTGATGATGTACGGTACGGGCGCGACCATCTACGGCACCAAAAACCTGACCGACTGGGACAAAAACAGGCGCATAAAGCTTGAGGTAATGGCGGAGGGTATCGAAGAATGCGCCATCCTCGACCTCATCAGCCCAACTGAAGGAGCGCCCCTGATCAGCGCGATGGGAGACATCGGCGGTTTTATCCACCACGATCTGAACCGCGCTCCCAACATGATCGTCAACCCTACCATTGACGGGGTAAACTCGATTGATTACGCAGCGGCAAAACCGTCGTATATGATACGCCTGGGAGGAACCGGCCACGGCGAAGAAGCCATGAGCAAGATGGGGATCAGTTCCGATTCAGGAAGAAGCTGGAAACCTGCGGTGAAATTCCTTGAAGGCGCTCAGGCCGGCTGGAGCGGCACGTGCGCGGTATCCGCAGACGCCCGCATTATTATCTGGGCGCCGGGAAACATGGTTCCCCACTGGACGAACAATGAGGGCAGGGCATGGACTGCCTGCACCGGGCTTCCCGCCGGAGCCAAAGTGATCTCCGACAGGGTGGACGCCGGCAAATTCTACGCATATGCAGAAAACGCCGTTTACGCCAGCTCTGACGCCGGAAAAACCTTTACGATGATGAACAATTCCTTTCTTGCCGCAGATGCAACCAAGAGCAATTTTAAGGCTGTTGTCGGCCAGGAGGGCCACCTGTGGCTGGCCGCCGGAGACGCGGGGCTGTACCACTCAATGGACGAGGGAAAAACCTGGCAGCAGTTTGACGGCTTCGACACCGTCCCGATCATCGGCCTGGGCATGGCCGCGCCGGGCGCAAGCTATCAGGCACTGTACACCAACGCGAAACTCAACGGTAAGTGGGGTATCTACCGCTCCGATGACAAGGGCGTAAGCTGGGTGCGGATCAATGACGACGCTCATCAGTTCGGCGCCGCCGACACCGCCATCACCGGAGACCCGCGCATTTACGGCAGGGTATACCTGGCAACTAACGGGCGGGGGATACAGTACCGGGACCTGGACTAGCGAATACGGTACTCGTTTTTACTATATACTGTCGGTATGGCGGTATACGATCCGGTCGCTGAAGAGTACTCGAAGGTCTTTGACGATATACGCCTCAGGCGGTTTGAGCGGCCATGGCTGGAAAAAACGATTGCGGCTCTCAGGCCCCGCTCTCTTTTGGATCTTGGCTGCGGAAACGGGTATCTGACCGAAGCGCTCGGCCCGCTTGTTCCCGATCTCTATGCGGTTGAGCCGAGCGTTCCCATGTTTGAGATCGCCCGCAGGCGTTTTGAAAAGATTAGTTCTCAGCCGCCGGCGCTGTACAATGCGCCGGCGGAAAACCTGCCCTTTGCCTCACATTTTTTTGACGCAGTTGTTTCCCTGTTGAGTTTCCGTTACATGGATTGGGGCAAGTCTCTTGAAGAAATACACCGGGTTCTGAAACCTCAGGGAACGTTTGTTCTTGTCGATCTTTTTGCGGCCTGTTTCAATCCGTTTTACATCGGCGCGTATTTTAAAACCTGGGCGGGGATTCGGCTTCAATATGCCGGAAACAGGGGCTATTCAAAAAGACTGAAAGAACTCTCCCAAAACCGGAACTGGCAAAAGATGGTAAGCGAACATCCCAAACGGGAACTTGACGCCGCTAAACAGGCAATCGAAGCGAAGTTCAGTATCACCGCGGAAAAACTTTTGAGCGCGGGTTTGCGGGGAAAGGTGATCGGGCTGTTATGCGTAAAAAAAGACGGCGGCGTGCAGGTATGAACAAATTTAAGGGCGGGCCGAAGGGCCTGAGTATCATCCGCTTTTTGGATATTTTTCTTGCTCTGGTTTTAATGCCTTTTGCCATTACGCTTTTTATCCTGCTCCTTTTTCCCCAGCTTGTTTGCTTTGGCGCAGTATTTTATGTAAGCGCCAGAATCGGACAGGGAGGCAGGAGTTTCAGATATGCCAAACTAAGAAGTATGCGCGGTGTTCCCGCCGAAACACACGGCAGGGCTCATCTGGAAACAGAACGCATTCCGGCCTGGGGGCGTTTTATCAGAAAGACACACCTTGATGAAATTCCTGAATTGTTTTACATTCTTGCCGGAATGGAAAGTTTTGCCGGCCCCCGCCCCCTTCTTCCCGAGCACGCCGCCCTGGCAGACAGCCCCGAACGGCGGGCAGTAAAAACCGGCTGGACAGGTTATTCCCAAATTTTTCTAAAGACCAGGGGAATCCTCCCCAGCAGAATACAGCGCCGTCTGGACTCGAAGATGGGCAGGGAACTATGCCCGTCTTTATACGTAAAACTGTTATGCGCCTCTTTTTGCGCTTCCGGGCGCAGGCCCTTGAAACCGGGCCCCACGGTTCTCGCATATCGGCAGTCAATGCGGGAGAAAGGATGAAAACTGTTTACGCAAAGACATTCGTGTTGAGCCTGTTTTTTTTCTGTCTGGTTGTTTCCGTTACAGCGGATGAACAAAGCGATCTGGAGCTTTTGGCTTCGGCATATCCCGGCGCTTTTGAAATTATCCCCAATGGGATACGCTTCCCAGACGGAACAGAGATCGCATACAACAACGGCATAACAAAGGACTTTGACGCTCTGCTGGATCGCCCGGATCTTGCGGATATGCTCAGCCTTACTTATCCCCAGGGTGAGCAGAAAAACCCGCCTCATTTTAATTTCGACCCCGGCAGGTTTAGGTGCGATGCTTTTTTCAAAGCCCTTTACGGAAAGGACGAAAAAGAGATCCGCTCTTACCTGCGGCCTGTTCAATGGATGCCGCCGCATAACGGGCCCTGGCTTCTGGTTACCACGCGCTTCGGCGTGGACAAAAAACTGGAGGCGGTTATTGCCGAACTTGAAAAGCTGGGCGGAGAATACCGGCAATACCTTCTGCCTCCGGGCGGAACTTTCAATTACCGGCGCATCGCCGGAACCGCCCGCCTGAGCCCTCATTCATACGGAATTGCCGTCGATATTGCCGTTGCGCCAAGCCATTACTGGCAATGGGAAGCGCAGGGAGCCGCGCTGTATAAAAACTCAATCCCATACGCGATTGTCGAAATTTTTGAAAAGCACGGATTTATCTGGGGAGGCAAGTGGTATCACTTTGATACCATGCACTTTGAATACCGCCCGGAACTCCTGCAAGTCTCGAAATAAATTTTAATGAAGCTTTTGAGCTCAAAGCTCGGAAACCGGACTGAGTATACGGGATATTTTTTCGTTAATCACAAAAGCCGAAACAGGCCGGGGCTGAAAGGGATTTAACTCTGACTTTAAAAAATGCAGCTCACGCCTGTCTTGATAAAAACGCTGCCAGATATGTTCCTCTATCAACATATAGGATTTGTTTATGGGAACAGGCGCAGGATCATCCGGCTCCATATAAAGTTCAAGAATATCGGGAGAGAAGGCGTAAACCAGCCGCAGGTATCTCTCCGGTTCTTTTACCGGAAGAAAGTTTTCGCTGCGAATCCCCTTCTCGTACCAGAGAAAGCCGGCCAGCCCGCGGTGGACAATAAGGCGGCGCCCCGCAGCATGATCTTCGATATTTTTAAATATTTCGTGAAACCCGCGGTAATCCGGCCCTTTGGCGGCCGCCAGATTCGCCGCCGATTCTACGGTAAAAAAAACGCTTGCTGCAAAAAAGACAACAGCCGCAATTTTGGGGAACTTAATGTTCAGATTGATGAGCCAGGGGCCGAGCATCAGAGGGGCGAGAATCAAAAGCCTGAACCCAAGTTCATTCCATGAAAACTCAAAAAACGGAAACAGAAAGAGCCAGGAAACCGCGGCGAAAATCACTTCGCTTTCGAACCATTGCCTGCGTTTGATAACAACAACCGGAACAAAAAAAAACACAGCGATCTGCATCGCAATGTAGAACACTCGCTCCCCGGTTAAAAGACGGCCTCTGATAAATTGAGTCATGCGGTGCAGGGGAGCGGACAGGCTGATAATAGAGAGGCGCTCAAGAAGCATATTACGCAAATAAAAACCGGCTGCGCCGGTTATCAAAAGCAGAATGATAACGGCGGGGGTAACAAAAATTTTCTCCTTTTTTTGGGGGGTTAGAAAAAACACCACCACCCGAATGAAAAACAACAAAAAAACCCCCCACCCCCAAACAAAAACAAGGCGGGCCGCCGCGGGGGGGAAAAAGAGCTGCGCCGCCGGTTTATGCGGCCGGGCCCGCAAG
>Ga0082212_10002161_pt1 | contig 28963 bp, 23 predicted proteins | sample TergutNt197P3_FD_71548 | JGI IMG/M metagenome (GOLD analysis project Ga0082212, IMG submission 71548) | Neocapritermes taracua P3 segment gut microbial communities from Petit-Saut dam, French Guiana - Nt197 P3 | ecosystem: Host-associated > Arthropoda: Insects > Digestive system > Gut ...
TCGCCCTCGTGGCGTTCGCGCACGCTGACGGAGCCGCCCTCAGCCTCCTTGTCACCCACCACCAGCATGTAGGGGATCTTCTGCAGCTGCGCCTTGGCTATCTTGGCGCGCATGGGCTCGTTCTGGTCGAAGACCTCCACGCGCCCGCCGGCAGCGTACAGCGCCTCTTTCACCTGATAGGCATAGCTGTTGTGACGGTCGGCAATGGGGATGACGGCAACCTGCACGGGCGCCAGCCACAGTGGTAGGGCTCCCGCGTAATGCTCGATCAGTATCCCTAAGAAGCGCTCGATGGAACCGAATATCGCACGGTGCAGCATCCAGGGCTGCTCCTCGCTGTTTTCAGCCGTCCTATAGGTGAGCTTGAAACGCTCGGGGAAGTTGAAGTCCACCTGGATGGTCGAACACTGCCAGGTCCGCCCGATAGCATCCTTCACCTTGATGTCTATCTTGGGGCCGTAGAAGGCCCCGTCACCCTCGTTGATGTCATAGGTCAGCCCATGGGCCTCGCAGGCCTGCTTCAGCTGGTCGGTAGCGAACTCCCATTTCTCAGCCTCGCCAATGGACTTGTCGGGGCGGGTCGATATCTCAGCGGTGTACGAGAAACCAAAGGTGTTCATGATGTGGTCCACCAGGTCGAGCATGGCAACCACCTCGCTTTGCACCTGGTCGCCGCGGCAGAAGATGTGCGCGTCGTCCTGGGTGAAGCCCCGAGCGCGTAACAGCCCGTGTACAACACCGCTCATCTCGTGCCTGTACACGGTGCCGAACTCGAAATAGCGCATCGGCAGGTCACGATAAGAACGGATCTCATTGCCGTAGAGCAGCACGTGGCCAGGGCAGTTCATGGGCTTGACCGCGTATTCACTGAGTTTGCTGCGGTCCTTTGCCTCTGACTCGTCTATCTCAAAGAAGTACATGTTGTCGTGGTAGAAGTAGTAGTGCCCGGACTGCTTCCACACGTCCGCATTGTAGACGTGCGGGGTGATGACCTCCTCGTAGCCACGGTCATACAGGTCGCGGCGCAGCCACTCCTGCAGCAGCCGGATGACGCGGGCGCCATGGGGCAGGTACAGCGGCAGTCCTACGCCGGCCCGCTCGTCCATCATGTAGATGCCCAGCTCGCGCCCCAGTTTGCGATGGTCGCGCTTCTCTGCCTCCTCTATGCGCTTGAGGTAGTCATCCAGGTCCTTTTTGGTAAACCACACCGTGCCGTAGATGCGCTGGAGCATCTGGCGCTCATTGTCGCCACGCCAGTAGGCGCCGGCTAGCTTGGTGAGCTTGAAGGCGGTGGCAAATCCGGTATGGGCAAGGTGGGGCCCACGGCACAGATCCAGGAAGTCGCCCAGTTGATAGGTTGAGATCACGGCATCAGGCTCCAGCTCTTCAATCAGCTCCAGCTTCAGGCCCTGGCCGGCAAAGAGCGCCCGTGCCTCAGCCAGGCTGACCTCGCGCCGCTCAAAGGGCAGAGCCGCTTCTGCCAGCTCGGACATCTTCTGCTCCAGGGCAGCAAGATCCTCGGGGGTGACGGGGCGCCCTATCTCTATGTCGTAGTAGAAGCCGTCCTCAATGGCGGGGCCAATGCCGAACTGCGCATCTGGGAACAGGGCAAGTATCGCCGCGGCCATGATGTGCGCGGTCGAATGCCGCAGGATGTCCAAGGCCTCAGGCGACTTCGCGGTGATTATCTCGATGGCTGCGCCCTCATGCAGCGGGGTGGAAAGGTCTACCAACACACCGTCTATCTTGCCGGCAAGCGCCGCCTTGGCCAGGCCCGTGCCTATCGCGGCTGCCGCATCTGCAACCACCGCATGGTCAGAAAGCTCCATGGTGGAGCCGTCAGGTAGTTTGATATTCATGGTGTTTTCCTCTGTCGTTTACTATCTGTTTGCTCAAAGCCCACAGGTTCTACCGGACCTGGGTGCAGCAGAAGGGGCATATCTTCCAATCAGGATTAAGCGCATGCCCGCATTTCTTGCATTCATTCTTCAGCTGTGTACCGCATTTGGGACAGACCAGATACTCCCGCTCAACAGGGTACCCGCATTTCCCACATTCTCCGTACTTCATCAGTTCACGTTGCTTGAGCGTGAAGTCAAGGTCCTGCTCGTCACGGTCAGAAAGCAGCATGGGCGGCCGCAACATGGCATAGGCAAAAGCCCCAATAAAGGGGATCAGGGAGACTATGCCCCAGACTATAGGGTTCGACCCACGCAGATAGGAATCGCGGATCACCCAGATGATGGAAATCAGATAGAAGACACCGATGATACCAAGCAGTATCATCCCAAAACTTTTGACTTGATCGAATATCGGTTGTAGAACCGGATTCTCGAGTATTTCACCTAGGTCCATATACTGTCCTTAAGTTTCATTTTGTCACTGAATAGCATAACCGCACTATTTTAGCAGATGCATGGATTACAGGTAGCGCAGGCACCACAAACGGCGTCACGCTGGATAGGGAGGAGGTGCAGGGGGCCCAGGCATGAAGAGCCAAAGAAGGAATACAACAACGCTGAATACGCAGAGAAAGGCGCTGATGATGGTTCCGGCAATGGCGAGCCCCTTGCCCGTCTGAGACCGGGACTTCATGGTAGCCAGGGCGATGATACTGAACACCAACCCCAAGGGAGGGAGAAAGAACGCCACGATAAAACCAGCGATCGCAAAAGCCGAATAGGGTTTCTTTATCTGGTCCACCATAGGGACAGCTCCTGTCCGTCAAGTTGATGAGAAAAGGATAGCAACAAAAAGCGACTCATTCCACTGCTTTGAGGGAGGAGACCATGTCGATGTTAGTGAGCGGGCGGTAGAGAAGCAGATTGACGAGCAGGGCGAAGCCTGCAGTGAGCAGGGCGCTATAGAAGTAGCTGGTGAAGAGCAGGTCGCGGCTGAACATGAAGGCGTCTATCTCGATGGTGGTGATGATGTAGCGCTCCAGCGCGATGCCCAATAACAGACCAAGCGCTATTCCTATCGCTGTGAGGATGAAACCTTCCCGATAGATGTAGGCGGCGAGCTCACGGTTGAAGAAACCCAACACCTTGATGGAGGCAAGCTCGCGGGTGCGTTCCTCGCGGTTGATGGTGTTGAGTGAGAAGAGCACCACGCAGGCTAGCGCAGCAGCGCTCAGGATGAGGATGGCCATGACAAAACCCAGTACATCGGTGATGTTTGAGAAGTCATTGGCAGCTCGCTGCATATAGCTGACACCGGTGACTGCCGCAAAGTCTGTCAGGGTGGTAGTGAGATTGTCGGTGTCGACATCACTGTTGTCTTCGCGGCTGTTCTCGCTGCCTGTTCCCGAGGCGAGCAGACCCAGAGCCTGATTAGGTTTTGGCTGCTCATCGAAGGCCCGTTCATAGGAAGCCGGAGTCATGATGACAAAGTGGTAGACGTAGTTCTCCATGACGCCGTCGACGGTGAACTGGGCTTCGATGTTGTTCAGGTTACGCAGGGTGATAGTGTCACCAGCCGTCACTCCGATCTGTCGGGCGATCTGCTCGGTGAGGATGACGCCGTTGTCACTCAGGACGAAGCGCTGCTTGGACGGCAGTATCCCTCCCTCAACACGCGGCCGTAGTGTGTAGTAATCCTGAAAGACACCAGGGTCCATGGGTATCAGTATGGCGAGATTCTTGGTGAGTGATTCGCCGACGATATCCGCGGTCTCCCGACGGACCAGCGTATAGGAACTGAGCTCAGGCGATTGCTGAAGGAAACTATGCAATTGGTTCAGATCCTCGTCATTGGCATTCGCCCTGAAGGAGATGCCTATGTCGTAGCGCTGGATCTCGCCATATTGCTTGGGGCCCAACGTGCCCAGCGAGTCATTGAGCCCGAACCCGGTGAACATGAGTGCCGTGCAGCCTGCCACGCCAAAGACGGTCATGAAGGCACGCTTCTTATAACGCAACAGGTTGCGCAGCGTTACCTTGTGAAGGAAGGAGAAGCGCCGCCACAAAGGCTTGATGCGCTCGAGTATGTTTCGCTTGCCGGGGCGTGGCGCCAACGGCCGCATGGCGGAGGCGGGGGTCTCGTGCAGGGTACGCAGACTGACCAGGGCGGCGGGGCCCACCGTGCTCAGCAGTGCGACGCCAAGGCTGAGCGTGGCGTATGGCCACGAGAAGAGCGCCGGGGCTGGCGGCACGGTGTACATGGTGTGGAACGCGTTGAATATCAGCGGTGGGAAGAGATTGTATCCCACAATGATGCCAATGACGCCTCCGATGAGCGAAGCGGAGAAGGCGTAGCCCAGATAACGGGCGGTTATGGCAGCATTGGTATAACCCAGGGCCTTGTAGGTGCCTATTATGGTACGGTCGTTGTCGACCAGGCGGGTCATGGAGGTCATCGAGACCAAGGCCGCAATGAGGAAGAACAGCAGGGGCAGCACCGTGGCGATAGCCTCAAGCTGTTCGCTTTCCTGCTTGTAACTGCGAAAACCGGCATTCGAGTCAAGATCGAGGATATACCAGCTTGGCGGTTTAAGGGCCTTGAGGTCCTCCTCAGCCTGGTCCAGGTCCGCTGTTGCCTGCGCCAGATCTGCCAGCGCATCTGGGCGCTCCTTCTCAAAAGTAGCCAGACCATCTTCAAAGAGCGCCTTGGCGTCGAGGTACTCCTCCAGGCCGCTGGCATACAGATCCTCACCGTTCAGGAGCATCTGCAGGCCACCCTGGTAGGCCGCCTCTCCCGCATAAAGCTTCTGCAAGCCAGCCTGATAGGCTGCTTCGCCAGCCTGGAGTCCGTCTACGCCACCCTTATAGGCCACCTCGGCAGCGTCAAGCTCCTGTTCACCCTGTGCAAGCTCGACCTCAGCTTTTTCAAGCTCCAGCCGTGCATCTTCCAGTTGTTGCAGGGCGGCTGCGTATTCCTGTGGTGTCAGCAGGCCTAAAGACTGTGCATACTGCAGCTGTGCAAACTGCAGGTGGTACTCCTCCCACCCCTCATCGAGTGCGATCCGTGCGGTAGCAAGCTCTGACCAGCCAAGATCGAGCCAGGCGCGGGATGCGTTCATCTTGTCCCAGTTCTCATCAAGCTGCACGCGACCCGCATCGCTCTCAGCCCAACCGCTATCAAGTTGCGAGCGGGATGCATACAACTCAGTCCAGCCACTGTCCAGCTCAGCGCGGCCATCCTCCAGTTCGGCCCAACCGTCCGCAAGCAACAGGCGTGCGTCCTCCAGCTCAGCTTCTGCGTCTATGAGCGCCTGATAACCATCAGCTATCTTTGTGCGGGCATCAGCGAACTCACTGTGCGCGTCTGTCATGATCTGGTCATAGCGCTGTTGGCTTCGCAGCTCACCTGTCTCTTCAAGCGCGTCGACCACCGGCCCTACTGTCCTGAAGTAGCTTGTCGTGAAGCGGGAATCGGAGGATCCGACCTGTAAGTAGGCCGTGGTATAGACCTTCAGCGTGAAGGCCTCCGGCATTACGAGGAAGAAGTAGGCGTTGCGGCCAGAACCTATCTCACTGTTACCACGGTCATCGGTGATGAACAGGGGGCTCTTCACTGTGCCGACCACAGTGAACTCATCATAGGCAAGTCGATCGCTGAGCGGCGCAGACGTACCGGAAAGGACCTTCACCGTACCACCCAGGCTGTTGTTCGAAGCGCGAAGCCAGCGCGCCTCGGCCAGACATTCGTTGGGGCTCGTTGGCAGGCGGCCACTGAGCAGTTCGGGGGAGTTGAGGGGTATAGCCGAGCTGGGGTTGGCAGCCGTACCGTCCTTATCGTAATAACCTGGATCCAGCGAGAGGAACTGGACGCTGATCTCGTAGCCGTTGCGCGAGACCAACACGTTGGTATTGTAGCCTGGCGCCACACGGGTGACACCCGTGGTCGAGCGCAGGGCGGCGATGTCGTCTTCGTCGAAGCCCATGGTGGAGAACAGCTGGATGTCCATGAAGTTGCGCTCGTTGTACCATTGGTCGGCCGAGGTCTTCATGTAGGGGCCTGTCAAGCGTAGGCCCGCGAAGAAGGCCACGCCGATGATGGTGATGAAGAGTATCGAGAGGAAACGCGGCAGCGTGTCACGGACCTGCCGCAGCGCGCTGCGGATGAAGGGATTGCCTGATGACCTGTGCGCCACGGGTCTGGTCTACCAATCGATGGCGCTGATGGGCAGCGGGTTGGGGTTGCACTCGATGCCATCCACGCGTCCATTGCGGATGTGGATGACGCGGTCGCCCATGGGGATGAGCGCCTGGTTATGGGTGATGATGACCACGGTGACGCCGTGGATGCGGCTGGCATCCTGAAGCAGGCCCAAGATGACCTTTCCCGTGGTGGAGTCGAGCGCACCGGTGGGCTCGTCACAGAGCAGGAGCTTTGGGTTCTTGGCAAGCGCCCGGGCGATGGCTACACGCTGCTGTTCCCCACCGCTGAGCTGCGAAGGGAAGTTATCAAGGCGGTCCTGGAGCCCCACGCGCGTGAGCACTTCTTCTGCGTCCAGGTGGTCTGTGCAGATCTGCGCCGCAAGCTCGACGTTCTCAAAGGCGGTAAGGTTGGGGATGAGGTTATAGAACTGGAACACAAAACCAACGCTGTTCCTGCGGTATTGGGCGAGGCCCTTGGCATCAAAACGCGCGATATCAACGCCGTCAACAAGGATGCGCCCGCTGTCTGAGCTGTCCATGCCGCCCAGGATGTTGAGCACCGTGGATTTCCCCGCGCCGCTTGGCCCAACCACTATGGCGAGTTCGCCTTCTTTGATGGTGAAGTCCACGCCGTCGACAGCCTTTACCAGCACCTCGCCGGTGTGATAGTACTTGGTTACATCCTGAAGCTCGATGAAGCCTGGGTCATCCACAGTAAGCCCCTGTCAACTCTTAGTACCAGTGTAAATCAAGTAGAGAGAACCAGATTGCCTTATTTGATCTTCACAATGCTGCGGTTCTCATAGTCCTCTTGAGGATAGAACACCACGGCATCGGGGTCGAGCTTGCCGTAGAACGTGAACTCTACGATGTTCCGCTCCTTGCCCTTGGTGTTGTACTCGTTGAATTCTATCTCCTTGTCGCCCTCGATGATCGCACAGTACACCGGGATCATGAATCCGGCGTTCGCGTTGAAGACCATGTTCTCAAAGCCTTTTCCTGTGCAGGAGATGACAGTGTATCCCATCTCGTCCTCGGTCACCTCTAGCTTCAGGATGGTGTACTCGTGCTCAAGGGAGACAACGGTAATGGGCAGCTGTACATATGCAGGTTCTTCAACAGTACTACCGCTGCCGCCGCTGCCACCACCGCTGCCGCCGCCGTTGCCGTCGCTGCTGCCGCCGCTGCCGCTGCCGCCTACGCAGCCAGTGAGGCAGCCAGCAAGAAGCGCGGCAATCAGCGCTGTAACCATGATACTGCCGAATCTCCTCATTGCACTTATCCTGCCATCTATCCTTTTCAGTAAGGCGCCCCAGATCACCAAGGCTTCGCCTTTGTGTTCAGTCTTTTGCATTCACAAAGGATAGCAGAAGATAGAAGTCAAGAGCCGCCCGAAGGCGGCTCTTTGTCTCGCATAGTACGTTGGGAAAACGTGCGGCTCGATGCAGCTTGATGCGGCTCGATTCTGCTCTACACCATGATGCGGTTATAGAGGAAGATGATCGTTATGGTCTCACCCAAATCGATCTCGCCAGCTAGAGGCGCACTTGCCGCTGACACTCTGTCAAACGTATACAGCGGGAGCACTGGGTGCTCATAGGGGCCATAGTTACCAGCAGGGATGATCTCGTCCTCTACTGGGGAGATGATGGTGTTTCTGCTAGCATCGCGACATTCGATAATGACGGTCGCCTCTCCGCGGGTATAGAGATAGGTGATGGTGACTTCCTGGTTCTTTGTGGCCGCGCCAGTGATGGGGGCGCTGTACGGTGCAAGGACGCCAGGCCCATAGAACCTGAAGCTCTCTGCATAGTAAGGACCATAACTGTCGACCTCGAATACGTTGACCTTGTCGGTGTCTGCCGGAGCCAAAAGCTCTCCCGTCACAGCATCCCTGTGCTCAACGGTGATGTAGGCGTAATCCGGATCGAAGATCTTGGAATCGACCCACAGCGCCGGGTAGGTCAGGCCCCGCTCCAGGTTGAAGGTCGGGTCGGTTGTGACCTGGAAGATACGCCCCGTGCTGAGCAGGGAACCTATGGTAGAGGAGGTCAGCGAGTCGCCAGGTGAGCGCAGGAACATGGAGTAGCCATAGAGGCTTGGCATACCGACCTTGTTGAAGTTGGCCCGGGCAATGGGGTCGCTGTCCTGAACCTGGGGGTTCCTCCCTCTGATGTCGTTTTGGAGGGAGAAGAAATTGTATGTCTCGCTGAAGCTCAATATGAAGGCGACATCGTTGCCATAGCTGGCATAGGTGGTGTTGGGATGGCTGAAGCCGTTTGTGATCGACGGGACTCCAGAAGAAGTGCCCAGCACGCTTGTGGCGCTGTTGGTCATGGTGAATTCCCGCAACCGCGCGTTGGCGGGCAGTTTATCAGCCGCGTCATAGCCGTTGCCGTTGAACCAGTCGTTGACTATGGCTCTTGGCCGCGACGGGCCGTAGGCGCTCGATGTGCCATTGAAGGCAAACGGCGCATACTGCCAGGCTGGATCGCCATATCTGGATGCCTGGGAATACCAATTGAGGAAACTCGAGCGGATGATCAGAGAATAGTCACCACAGCGGGCGATCTCTACCCAATCGACCGTATCTCCTGAGTATCTCGGTGTGAGAATGCGACCATCCACCGCCGTCGGTGTTCCGGGCGCGGGATCGGCATAAGCCTTTTCTTCTGCTGTCATTGTCCCTAGCAGCACCATGGTGCTTGCAAGAACAAGGCTTAGTGCCATCCTGAGTACTACATGCTTTTTGGGTCTGTTTTTCATACATAGCCCCTTTCAAATCTGGTTAGCTGGTTCTGTATGTCAAACCCCCCCCAATAAAGCTTTGGTAGTTTTCGCAGGTCACAAGACAAAAAACCTGAAACCAGGCCCGTCGACACCCGCTCATCTACCAAGTATTCTGTTTCTGTCATCCTCCCTTCGCACCTGTGCAACCATTACCATTTCTTTTTGCTACTGTAATAATAGCATTAATACTGACAAAATCACACCCACTACCTGACTTGCTGTGCGGTCGTGCTATCTGAGGCGAATCCCTGAGTGTTGATAGATTATACTTTATGCTCTTTATCTAATGCCAGACTTCTTTGCTAAAGGGAACCGGCACACAAGGAAGGCCCTACCCATGCGTTCGCTCAAAGGACAACTCACGCTCCGCGGTATACTCATCGGCTGTGTCGGTTGCATCATCATCACCACCTCCTCCATGTACATCGCCCTCAAGATGGGCGCGCTCCCCTGGCCAATCATCTTCGCCGCCATCATCTCGCTCTTCTTCCTCAAGGCCTTAGGCCGCACCAACCTGCACGAGGTCAACGTCACGCACACCATCATGTCCTCAGGCGCCATGGTGGCCGGCGGTGTTGCCTTCACCATCCCAGGGATCTGGATCCTTGGCTTCACAGACGCCGTAAGCTGGTGGCAGATGCTGATTGTCGCCCTCTCAGGCGTGGTCTTGGGTCTCATCTGCACCATCTACCTCCGCCGCCACTTCATCGAATCCTCCGGCCTGGAATACCCCATAGGCGAGGCTACCTCACAAACCCTGCTTGCCGGGGACGCGGGGGGCAAGGTAGGCGGCAAGCTCTTTGGCTCCATGGGCTTTGCCGGCATCTATACCTTACTCCGCGACCAGCTTGGCGCCATTCCCGCCCTGCTCCTGCAGGGCATCCAGATACCCGGCATCGCCTTTGGCATCTACAACTCACCCATGCTGCTCGCCATAGGCTTCATTGTGGGTACCGCCTCCATCGTCGCCTGGTTCATCGGCGCCCTGGTAGGCAACTTCGGCATTGTCTGGGGCGGTTTTACTCTGGGTCTGTGGGGCCTGGATGCTGGGCGGGAGATCGCGTCCAGCCTGGGAATGGGCCTCATGATGGGCTGTGGCTTTGCCGTAGTGGTCAAGGTGCTGCTGCCCGCTGGCCGCAACCTCCTATCCAAGAAGGCCGCGCCCTCTGCGGCCAAGCCCACTACCGCCACGCCCTCTGACGAGAAGACATCGGTTGACTCACCCGTGGCCCGCCTCACCAAACGTATGACCGCCGGAATCGCCGCCTGTCTGGTGGCGGCGGTGGCCCTGGTGCTCTGCTTCGCCCTGGGGTTGGGGCCCATCCCCAGCATCATCGTTGTGCTCTTTGTCTGGGTGACAACCGCCATGAGCGCCCAGAGCGTGGGCCAGACCGGCATCGACCCCATGGAGATCTTCGCGCTTATCGTGCTATTGATAGTCGCGGCCTTCTCCTCTGTCTCCCAGGTGCAGCTCTTCTTTGTGGCGGGTGTCATCGCGGTGGCCTGCGGGTTGACCGGCGACCTCATGAACGACTTCAAGGCCGGCCACAACCTGGGCACCGACCCCCGGGCGCAGTCCGTCGCCCAGGCGATAGGCGGCGCGCTTGGCGCGGTGATAGCTGTTGCGGTGATCTCCATCCTGGTGCAGGCCTACGGCCATGACGCCTTTGGGCTTGACGGCACCTTCATCGCCACGCAGGCCTCCATTGTGGCCACCATGATCTCGGGCATCCCCTCGATCCCCAGCTTCATCATAGGCCTCATCCTGGGTTTTGCCCTCTACCTGTTCAAGGTCCCTTCCATGATGATAGGCCTGGGCATCTATCTCCCCTTCTACCTGAGTTTCGCTGCCTTCTTTGGTCTTGTCGCAAAGCTCATCTACGAGTTCTTCTGCAAACGTCGCCGCAGCAAGCTCGCCGAGTCAGAGGTCGCAGAACGTAGAAGGGCCCAAGATGAGACGGGCCTGGTTGTCTCGTCAGGCCTGTTGGGTGGCGAATCCATCATCGGCGTCATCCTCGCCCTGGTCTCCATCACCCTGTTCCTGAGCGCCTGACCTCTCCCCTCACCTCGCCCCTGCCCTATCGCGCTGTATAGCGATACACGCCGTCGATACTGTCTCGTCGCAGATGACCCAGGGAGAACAGCATCTCAAGATGCGCCGTGATCTCCGTCACGGCGTTACGCTGACTGAAGAGCGGCAGCTCACTCCAGGGTCTGAACCACTTCACCCTCTGAGCTATCTCAAAGGCGCTGACCGCGTGCTTCCTGCAAAGCTGCAAGACCTCGGCAAGCCGCTGATCGTGATGCTCCAAGATGGCGTCAACCCGGGTTGCCAACTCCCCAAAGGCGTTTCCGTGCCCAGGCAGAAGCAGCTCCACGTCCAGGTTCCGTACCTGCAGCAGCGAGTTACGATAGTCCGCAAGCGGGTTTCCCTCCTCCTGTGAGTTCATGCTCACGTTTGGCGTGATCTGCTCCAGCAGATGGTCGCCGGTGAAAAGCGCTCCGTGCGCTTTGTCGTACAGGCAGATGTGCCCCATTGAATGCCCTGGTGTGCCCAGCACCTCCAAGGTGATATCGCCTAATGAGATGCACTCCCCACTGCTGACAGGGTGGTTCACCTCAAGCGCGGCAATAAGATCGAGCATATGCAACCAGGCAGCCTGGAGGAGAGGGATCGACGCCTTTGGTACCCCGTTGATACGCAGCCACTCCTCAGACGCCTGCACCAACCTCTCATATTCAAGCTTCCGGTTGTCGAGCAGGCGCCATTCCACCTCATGGAGGATCACTCTGGTCTTTGGCTGTAAGGGAAGCCTTCCGGCAAGCCCGATATGATCCGGGTGGATGTGGGTGATTATCAGGACGCGGATATCGTCAAAGGCACAGCCTGCTGCAGCGATTCCAGCAGCCAGGGCGGCAAAGGCTTCCTCGGTGTTCCAACCACAGTCAATGAGGATACAGCCATCCTCGGTCTGCAACAGGTAGCTGTTGACAAAACCCAGGGGGTTATTCCCCAGTGGCACCTTGATCCGATGTATGCCCTTCATCATCTCCATGGACTGCCCTTAATCGCAAAACAGTCGTGAACAGATACTGTTCACGACTGCTGTCAAATCACCTACCCGCTCCGTTCAAGCGAACGCCTGCGGGGCCAGACTGTTAGTGCCAGGGCTTACTAGGCGTTCATCGCCTCGATCTTCGCCTTGAGCTCCTCGATCATCTCAGGGGTGAAACCTGACTGAGGCAGCTTGACGGCAGCGCTCAGAGGCATACCACCGATCATCTTCATCGCAGGATTTGTGGAGATACCGGGAACCATCTCCTCAAACAGCGCAACTGCCTCGGGATCGGCCAAAAGGTCCTTTACCAAACTATCAAACGTGATTGCCATTTTGATCTCCTTTCAAGAGCCTCAACCTACAGAATGCCTGAATTCTGGTACTTCCATTCTACCTGAATCCTGGCGACATGATAGCACGATTATTGTCCGGTGGCCATACCAATTATCTGAGGATGCACCACTTCTTTTCCTATGACGAGAAGAACGGCTTTTCGTCTACTAAAACCGCATAAGACCGGCGGTATCCCGCATCATCCTGCAGTCTCCCTCGCCGGTCCCGCTGTGTTCCCTTGTCACCTCAGGCTTTTTGACAAAAGGTGACATGACAAAGGGGACGGTCCCTTTTGTCATGACAAAAGGGACCGTCCCCTTTGTCATGTCACCTTTTGTCAAGTCAAGGCGCGGCTGATGTGTGCGCCTGGTGGGGCGTTGTCGCGCCTCTTTTTCGCACGCGCTGGGTAGGATGCCCGCCCGCCTCGTCATCGCTGAAAACTCGCAAACTCACTTGCGTGTTTATGCCCTTCTTGGTATGGCCACCGGGCAATAAACGTGCTATCATGGCGCTATCACCCCAGAGAAAAGGAGGTTTCTATCATGGATTTCAATCTTACAACAGAAGAGCAGCTTATCCAGAAAGTCGCTAAGGAGTACAGCGAGACGGTAATAGCCCCCTTAGCCGAGCAGATCCACGCCACCAATGACGTGCCGGAAGAGGTCTTCCAGGGCATGCGTGAGCTCGGCTTCTTTGGTATCAACGCCCCTGAGGAGTTCGGCGGAGGCGGCGGGAACTACCTCAGCTTCCTGCTCGCCATCTACGAGCTCTCCAAGAGCAGCGCCGGCGTGGGCATGATCATGTCGGTCAACAATTTCTGCCACTGCCTCATCGCCGCCCTGGGCGACGACGAGCAGAAGGCAACCTACCTGCCCAAGATCATCGCAGGCGAGGAGATCGCCTCCTTTGCCTTCACCGAGGCGAGCACGGGCTCAGACCCCAAGCAGTTGACCTGCCTGGCAACCCTGGACGGCGATGACTACGTGCTCAATGGCAGCAAGCGCTTCATCACCAACGCGAGCTTCCCGGGCCCCATGATACTGGTGGCCAAGGAGGAATCCACCGGACGCGCGACCGCCTTCATCATCGACAAATTCGCCGAGGGCTACTCGCTCTCTGAGCCCTGGGAGAAGATCGGCGTGCACGGCGGGCCACTGTACGACGTCTACTTCAAGGACTTCCGAGTGCCAGCGAAGAACATCATGGGCGGCCTGGGCGGCGGCATGCTCATCCTGAAGGCAGCCATGGTCTACGCCAAGGTGGGCGTCTGCGGCATCAGCCTGGGCGTTGCGACCGCGGCCTATGAGGAGGCGCTGGCCTTTGCCAAGGACAAGACGCATCGCGGCGAGCCCATCGTCAAGAAATTCGAGCACATCCGCTTCACCCTTATCGAGATGGAGATGAAGCTGCTTGCGGCGAAATGGGCGGTCTATCACTATGCCTGGTCTCTGGACAACAACTCCGACCTGTTCCAGCTGGCCAAAGAGGCGGCCATGGCAAAGGCGGCGGTCACCGAGGCCGGCGTGGACATAGTCAACCAGGCCATGAGCATCATAGGCTCCTACGGCGTGGTGACCGACTACAAGATCTCGCGCCTCTGGGGCGACATCATCATCGGCCCGCAGGTCGAAGGCTCCGCCTCCACCCTCAAGGCGATGGCCGCAAGCATCCTCCTCATGTGATAGCCATCTCCAGCGTGGAACCATATCCAGCAAGAGTGGATCTTTCATTGTGTTATCTGGTTACAAGCAGGGTGGAAGCTCTCATCAGGCTATCTAATCAACAGATGCCAGGTCTTTGAGATGACGAGAAGAACGTGACCTGTGTTTCTCGCAAGCAGAGGAGGAAATAGTTTTGAATTACGTAGTAGCAATGAAACAAGTTCCCGACTTGCAGCAGCTGCGTATCCGGGACAAGAAACCTGTGCTGACCGACATCCCCCTGGAGTTTGGGAAGATAGACAAGAACGCGCTGGAATGCGCCGTCAGCCTGAAGGAAGCCTGTGGCGGTGAGGTCATCATCGCCGCAGTTGGCAGCGGGGAGCTCACTGAGACCATCAAGGACGGCCTGGCTTGCGGTGCGGACCGCGCCACCATGATTGCGGATGACGGGGTTGACGCCTTGCAGAGCGCCGATGTTGCCGTACTTCTCGTTAGGCTGATCAAGGAGCTCGACGACGTGGGCCTCATCTTCTTTGCCGAGGGAAGCGCGGATAACTACTCGGGACAGGTGGGCTCGCGGGTCGCACAGCTTTTGGGATATCCGCAGGTGGGCTTTGCCTGCGATGTCCGCATGGAAGGCGACAGAGCGGTGGTCACCCGTGCATTGGAAGGCAGCTTTGAGGAGGTCGAGGTGGATCTGCCGGCTGTTGTCATAGTGGCCTCAGACCTGAACAAGCCGCGCCTTCCCACCGTCATCCAGATACTCAAGGCAGGCAAGAAACCCCAGGAGGTCACCGACCTCGCCGCTGTTGGCCATGAAGCGAGCGAGCTTACCGTCTGTGTGGAGAACCTTGCCCCGGATACCGACCGTAAAAAGCAGGAACTGGCAGGCAGCACGGAGCTGCTTGCGGTCCTGAAGGAAAACGGCATCATAGATAAGTGAGAGTGGACTCATGGAAAACGTGCTTATCTACAGCGCTAATACTGGAATAGCAAGGGAGCTGCTCAGCGCGGGACGTCCGCTGGGCGAGGTGTGGGCTTTGGCTCTTGATGAGGCGTCTGCAGAAGAGCTGGCGGCGTGCGGCGTCGCTGTGCTGCGTTTTGATGGAAGGGGAGTCATCAGCGCAGACACAGCGGCCCTTGCGCAGGTAGTTGCCCTGGCGGTGGCACACAGCGATGCTTCATTGGTGCTGTTGGGTTCTGATCGCAGAGGCAAGGAGTTGACGGGCCGCGTGGCAGCTGCACTTGATGCCGGCTGCCTCACCGACGTCAAAAGTATCACGCAAGACGGGCAGACCCTGCTTTGCACCCGGCTCGCCTTTGGCGGCGCGACCATCTCCACAGAAAGCATCACCTCGCCGGTGAAGGTCATCGCCGTATCACCCACGGTGTTCCCTCGGGCAGAGCCCCAGGGACAGGGCGTTATCAGCTCCCTTACCGGGGCGGTGGACGCGCGCGTGCGCCTTCTGAGCGAGCGAGCCAAGGACAGCGACCTGGTCGACCTCAAGTCGGCCGAGGTGATAATCGCCGTCGGCGAGGGTGTGCGCGACGAGGACTTTGAACCGGCACAGAAGCTGGCCCAGGCCCTGGGTGGTGTATTGGCCTGCTCCAAACCGCCTGCGACCGACCGAGGTCTTCTGGGAGAAGAGCGGGTGATCGGCCTTTCCGGCGTCATCTGCAAACCCCAGCTCGCCCTGGTCATAGGCGTTTCCGGGCAGGTGCAGTTCGCCGTAGGTATCCGCGATGCAAAGACCATCATCACCATCAACACCAATGAGAACGCGGACATGGTCCGCATGTCGGACTACTTCCTGGTAAAGGACTCAGGCGAGGCCATCGCCGAGCTCTGCAGCGAGCTGTGCTGATGCGGCGTGTGGCGCTTTAGTGAGCTCATGCGCCCAGGCAGTGGGCCACACTGAATCAGCCCACTAAAGCGACGTAAGACGAGAGGAACCAACGCATGGACGACGAGATCTTTGACGCGCTGGTCATTGGAGGAGGGCTTGCTGGACTTGCCGCCGCTTGGACGCTCGCGGACCAGGGAAAGAGTGTGCTCGTCATCGAGAAGGGCGACTACTGTGGCGCGAAGAACGTCACCGGCGGCCGCCTGTACGTCAGCCCTCTGCTCCCCCACCTTGGCGGCTTATTAGACAATGCCCCCTTTGAGCGCAGTATCTCGCGCGAGGAGCTGTGCGTCATGTCGGCAGAAGGAAGCCTGACACTCAGCTACACCGACTCATCGCTGGCGGCCCTGCCCGGCCAAAGCTACAGCGTCTGCCGCGCCAAGCTCGACAGATACCTCGCAAGACAGGCCGAGAAGAGCGGCGCCATCCTTGCCACGAAGATGCGTGTGGATGAACTCATCATAGAGGACGGTGCGGTTGTGGGCGTCCGTAGCGGCGGCGAGGCCTTGCTGGCCAGGACCGTCATCTGCTGCGATGGCGTGCTCTCACTCTTCCCGCAACAGGCCGGTCTGCGCGGCCCTCTTGAGCCCAGGCACTGCGCTGTAGGCATCAAGGAGGTAGTCGAGCTTGATGCACAACTCATCAACCAGCGCTTTGGCGTATCTGATGACCAGGGTGCGGCGCGGCTGTTCTTGGGAGACGCCACCCAGGGACGCTTTGGCGGCGGTTTCCTCTACACCAACAAGGAGAGCATAGGCCTTGGGCTGGTGCTGGGCATCGAGGCCTTCAGCGCAGAAGGGCTCGACCTGACAGCGCCAGAACTGCTCGAGCGCTTCATGCAACGTCCTGAGATCGCCCCGCTTATCGCAGGCGGGCAGAGCGTGGAATACTCGGCCCATGTGATCATGGAGGGAAGCTTCGACCAGCTGAGCAGGTTGTACGGTAACGGTGTACTGGTGGCCGGGGAGGCCGCGGGTTTCTCGTTGAATGCAGGCGTCACGGTACGCGGCATGGAATATGCGCTGATGAGCGGGCACCTGGCCGCACGTGCGGTGGTCGAGACCTGCAAGCGGGATGACTTCAGCGCCCAATCGCTGTCTGTGTATCAGAAGCTGCTTGAGGATAGTTTTGTGCTGAAGGACTTCCGGTCGCACCGCAGCGTGGCAGCCTCGCTGGACCATGAGCGCTTCTTTGGCTTCTACCCTGGGTTTGTCACCGGCCTTATGCACGACCTCTACCGGGTGGACGGCCCCAAGCAGCCTATCTATCCCACCGTGAGAAAACACCTCAAGGCCAGTGTGATAAAGGATGCCCTGTTCAAGGATCTTGGAAAGGTAAGGAAGCTGTGACTGAGACACTGAACCTCAAAGCCAAGCTGGGACTTGACGTCTTCAAGGAAGGCGGCCCCTTCCACATCCAGATCAACGCGGGCAAACAAGATGACCCACGGCTGCTCACCTGTGTGCGGCTTTGCCCCGCCGGCCTTTACAGCCTTGACGAGCAGGGCGTTATCAGCCTGAGCCAGGACGGCTGCCTGGAATGCGGGACCTGCAAGATCATCTGCGGCGATGAGCTCCTGACCTGGGCTTATCCCGAAGGCGCCAGCGGTGTGCAGTACCGCTTTGGTTAATGAAGAGCACTATTGGATGAAAACAAGGGGACAGAGACAGGGTTAGGTATCAGACGATAGGAGGCGCACTGAGAACAGCACTACAGACAAGTATTCCAGTCTTACAGACAAGTCAGAGCGAAATTAAGGAGGTCGGATAATGGGTTGGGAACAAGAGTATCAACAGAAACTGGTGACGGCGGAAAAGGCGGCATCGATAATCAAATCCGGGGACCGCGTATGGGCCGCTGGGCTTATGTGTGTCCCGATACAGGTATTTGAGGCTATATCTGCGCGTAAGGAAGAGCTGGAGAATGTGACCATGTTCTCCGGCCTATGCATGGCTCCCGTGGACTGGATGTTCGGTCATATGAAGGGACATCTCAACTACGACTGCGTGTTCCTGGGGCCGCTGGAGAAGATGTTCTATTCACAGGGTAATATCACGGTCAACTCATACAACTTCTCGCATCAGAACAAGCTTGCCAAGAACGTGATGAAGGCAAATGTCGCGATCCACGAGATGACGCCGCCTGATGAGGACGGTTATATGAGCTTTGGCCCTGGCGGCGCCTATCATGGCCGCTATATCGCAGACCTGGCTGATACCGTCATTGTGCAGGTCAACAGGGAGCTTCCTCGTGTCTATGGTTCAAAGGACTGCTATCTCCATGTTTCTGACGTCAACTACATAGTTGAGGGTGACCACGGGGTCCCGGAGCTCCCCGACATGGGTGGCGCCTCTGATGAGGACCGCAAGATAGCCGAGCTCATCAGCGAGCGCATCCCTGATGGCGCCTGCCTCCAGGCGGGTCTGGGCGGCATCCCCAACACCGTGTGTGAGCTGATGGAGGGCCGAAAGGATCTTGGCATCCATGCGGAACTGATCCCTGACGGCGTGGTGGACCTGGTAGAGAAGGGCATAGTCAACTGCTCCAAGAAGAACCTCCATCCCGGCAAGATAATCACCCCCATCGCCATAGGCTCCAGCAAGATCTATAACTTTGTCAAAGACAATCCTCTGTGTGAGTTCCATCCCATCGCCTATGTCAATGACCCGCGCGTCATAGGGCAAAACGACAACCTCGCTTCCATCCAAAGCGCTTTGATGGTAGACCTCACCGGCCAGGTGGCTTCTGAGTCCATAGGCCACGGCATGGTCAGTGGAACCGGCGGACAGTTCGACTTTGTGATGGGCGCCAACCTCTCCAATGGAGGCCAGTCATTCCTCGCACTCAGAGCCGCCCGCGCCAAGAAAGAAGGGGAAGCCATCAAGTCCCGCATTGTGCTTGAATTCCCTCCAGGAACCGTCATCTCCACGCCAAGGAGCATTGTGCAGTACATCGTCACCGAGTACGGCATAGCCGACCTGGCGGACAAGAGCATCCCAGAGCGGGTGAAGGCCATGGTTTCCATTGCGCACCCCGAAGCCAGGGAACAGCTGATGCAACAAGCCAAGGAAGCCGGCCTGCTGGCGGATTAGGGAGAAAGGTAGGACCATGTTCGCTTTGACAGAAGAACAACAATTGATGGTAAGTAGCGCCAAGGAGTTCATCGAGGCTGAGTTGAAGCCTCGAATCCCAGAGCTCGAGGCTAACCAGTTCCCCGCCGATCTGATAGACAAGCTCCATGAGCTCGGCTTCATGAACATGATGCTCCCCGAGGAGTACGGCGGACTGGGCGAGCGGATGACCACCCACATGGCCATTGTCGAGGAGTTCGCCAAGGTGAACCTGACCATGGCCATAGTCGCCAACCAGAACATGGTGGGTGAGTTGCTGCTCGACTTTGCCACTGAAGAGCAGAAGAAGCTGTTCTTCCCTAAATACTCTGAGGACGGCAATTGGGCCGGCTTTGGTTTCACCGAGCCAACGGCGGGCTCGGATGCCGGTGGCATCCAGACCACAGCGGTCAAGGACGGCGATGACTGGATCATCAACGGACAGAAGACCTTCATCAGCTATATCAACATCTGCTCCGCCTTCTTGGTGTCGGCCAAGACCAACGAGACCGACGAGGGCGGTATCTCCCTGTTCCTGGTTGAGAAGGACCTGCCCGGTGTTGAGGTGGGCTCCATCTTCCACAAGCTGGGCATGCATGGCTCTGAGACGGGAGAGCTGTTCTTCAAGGACGTGCGTGTCCCCAGTATCTACATGATAGGCACAGAGAACTGGGGCCTGCCGCTGGTGCTCAAGGTCCTGGACGAGGCTCGGTTGGCCATCGCCATGTGTGGTGTTGGTATGGCGCAGGGCGCCCTGGATATCGCCAAGGCGTTTGTCAAGGAGCGTGAGCAGTTCGGCCGGAAGATCAAATCCTTCCAGGGAATCAAGTGGTATATCGCCGAGATGGAGACCAAGATCTCCGCGGCCAGGGCCCTGGTCTATGACGTTGCCAATGACTATGACAACGGCAGGCTCATCACCGTGGGCACAGCCAAGGCCAAGCTGTTCTCCGCCCAGATGTGTATGGAAGTGACCGACATGGCGATACAGCTCTGCGGCGGCTACGGCCTGGTGGATGACTTTGGCCTGGAGCGCTATTTCCGCGATGCGAAGATACTCTCCATCACCGAAGGCACAAGCGAGATCATGAAGGTATTGATTGCCCAGGACGCCCTACGTTAAAACAAAACAGGGAAGCGCTGATTATTCAGCGCTTCCTCAAGAATATGCAATGAAAGAGGCTTTTCTATGAAAAGAATCGTGGTCTGTTACAAATGGGTCCTCGACGAGGCCTACATCAGGCTGAACGCTGATATGACGCTTGATACCAATCAGGTCGATCACAAGATAAGCGATTATGACCGCAATGCCATCGAGGCCGGTGTCCAGGCCGCCAAGGCCCTGGAAGGCACAACCATGGGCCTGACCTTTGGGACCGCCGAGGCCAAGCAGTCGCTTAAGGCCGCGTTGTCCAGAGGCCTCGATGAATCCTGTTGGGTCAATGCTGAGGAAGCATCCCAGGCAGACGGCGCAGCCACCGCAAGCGCCCTGGCGGGAGCTATCAGCAGGATAGAGGACGTCAGCCTGGTGATCTGCGCCGAGGGAGCAAGTGACACCTTTGCCCGCCAGACCGCGCCAAGGATAGGCGCGCTGCTTGACCTGCCTGTTGTCACCTCGGTATGCGCGATGGAGCTTTTGGGCAACACCCTGCTGGCAACCAGGAAACTCAAGGACTCCACAGAGACGCTTGAGGTCGAGCTCCCCTGTGTAGTCGCGGTGCTACCCGAGGTGAACGCAGCGCCCATTCCCGGGTTGAAAGCGGTATTGGCGGCAGGCAAGAAACCGGTCACAGAATTAACACCTGAGGACATAGAGGCAGACCTCAGCCCAAGAGCAAAGGTCGAGCAGGTACGCGGCTATGTCATGGACAGGAAGAACGTTGTGCTCAAAGAAGGCTCCGCCCAGGAAAAGGTCACTGAGCTGCTCGCTCATCTGCGGAAGGAAGGGGTGCTCTGATGTCTGGCATCTATGTATACAGCGATGAGGCCAACCTGGCCGGCGAGCTGCTTGGTTTTGCTGCAGGTATGGGCAGGCAGGCCACTGCAGTGGTCTTCAGTCAAGAGGAGGCGGAGGCCGTCAAAGGATTTGGTGCGGAGAAGGTCCTCATCTTCAGCGGTGACAGCCCGCTTGCAGAGCAGTATGCCAAGGCGCTCGCAACGTACCTGGATGCTGAGCAGGCAGAACTCTTCCTGGTAGGGATGACCCCACGGGGCAGGGAGCTTGCCGCACGGGTCGCGGGTTATCTGGGCTGTGGTATGGCAAGCGACGCACTCTCCCTTACCCCGGTTGAGGGTGGCTTCAAAGCCGAGAAGATGCTGTATGGTGGCGTCGCCATCCTTGCCGAGACCCTCGAGTCCCCCTGCGTGGTGACCTTATCGTCAGGGAAAGCCGAGGTGAAGAGCGCACCGGACTCCCCCATTGAGACGCTGGACGTGCAGGCAGACACGCGGGTGAGGCTTGTGGCAACGGAGCCCCTGGTCAAACAGGGCGTCGACCTCAATGCGGCGGAGAAGGTTGTCGGCGTAGGATTGGGGTTGAGCAAACAGGAGGACATGCGGATAGCGGAAGAGCTGGCAGAGACGCTAGGCGCGGAGCTGGCGTGCACCAGATCGGTCGCTGAGGAGCGCAATTGGCTGCCCGTGGAGCAGTACCTGGGCATTTCCGGCGCAATAATCAAGCCCCAGCTGTATCTGTCCATGGGGATTTCTGGGCAAATACAACATATCATCGGTGTCAGGGATGCAAAAATCATTGTGGGAATCGACACAAACGAGAACGCCCCCATCTTCAAAGCCGCAGATTATGGTATTGTGGGTGACTTGTATGAGATAGTTCCGCTTCTTACAGAAACCATCAAGAACGCGTAGGGGGTTCCGATAGGTTTTCCTTATGCGTCTTGAGGAGGATTATGGACACAATGAAATGGCACGAGCACTATCCCGCGGGGATTCCCCATTCCTTTGACTATCCGCGGCTTCCCCTGAAACACTATTTCAATGAGAGCGCGCAAAAGCACCCTGACCGGGCGCTGATCATCTTCCATGATGTTGCGTTGAGCTTCTCTGAGGCGAACACGTTGGCCAGGAAACTGGCCAACGGCCTTGTTAAGGCAGGTTGCAAGAAGCAGGACAGGGTGGCGCTTGTCATCAACAACCGACCTGAGTTTGTGCTGGCGGTGCAGGCCTGCTACAAGATCGGCGCGACCTTTGTGTCCACAAACCCCCTGTATACGGCCAGGGAGCTGGAGCATATCCTCAACGACAGCCAGGCGGAGACTGTCATAATCGTCGATGCCTTCTTGGGAAAGATACACGACCTGCTCGCAGAGGGAAGGACAAGCGTCAAGCGGGTCATCGTTATCAACGATCAGAACGCTGAGCTGCCCCTGTTGGAAGGGGCGGATTCCCTGGATATCCTGGACTATGCGCAGCTGCTGGCCGCAAGCGAGGACAGCGAGCCGGAGATCGAGGTCTTCGCGGATGACTGCGCTACCTTGCAGTATACCGGTGGAACCACCGGCGGGCCCAAGGGTTGCATGCTGTCGAACGCCAATCTTGAGGCCACGGTGTATGGGTGGTCAAGCTGGTACACCTCCCCGCTGGCAGCCGATGAATACCCGATAATCCTCAACCCGGTCCCGCTGTACCATATCTATGGTCTGGTGGGCAGCATCAACCTGGCCGCGTTTGCCGGTGGCACCATAGTACTCTTGGATAACCTTTCCGCCGGCAGCGTCATTGCAGCCATCAGGGATCATAGGCCGAACATCCTCTGCTCCGTTCCCGCCACACTCGTTATCCTCCTTAACCACCCTGAGATCCAAGATGTCAATATGGACAGCATCAAGGTGATAGGGATTGGTGGCGATTCCCTTCCAGAAAGCATCAGGAAGGAGTTTGGGAAACTCTCTGAGGTGAATATCGTTGTGGGTTATGGCTTGTCCGAGACTGCTGGAAGCGTCTGTGGACAACCCCATACCATAGCGGCAAAGCCAGGTAGCATCGGCCTACCTTTGCCTGATGTCGAGGTGCGCATCATGAGTATGCAGGACAGGTTCTTAGAGGTGCCTTGCGGAGAACTGGGGGAACTGGCGATACGCGGTCCCCAGGTAACAGGATCCTACTGGAATCAACCTGAAGAGACGGATCTGGCGCTTTGCGACGGATGGCTCTATACCGGTGATATAGGCTACATGGATGAAGAAGGCTGGTTATTCATCAAGGACCGCTTGAAGGACCTGATCATCTGTGGCGGGTTCAATGTCTACCCCAAGGAGATCGACGAGGTACTCTATATGCACCCCAGCATCAAGGAGGCCTGCACCATCGGTATACCTGATGCCCATAAGGGCGAGCTGATCAAGTCCTATATTGTCCTGCGGCCGGAAAAGGAGCTCAGCGAAGACGAGGTGAAAGAGCACTGCCAGCAATACCTCGCCGCCTATAAAGTCCCCAGGATCGTGGAGTTTTTGGACGCGCTGCCCAGGACAACCGTGGGGAAACCCAGCAGGATCGCCCTGCGGGAGAAATCGCAAGCCACAAGGGAATAGGGCCGTCCCCATTCTGTCCTGAGAACCGTCCCCTTTATGTTCTATTTATAGGGTTTCTCCAGCACGCCTATCGATATGCCCAAGATGCCCACAAGGGCCTCGTCTGCGGCTTTGGCGTCCATTGCTTCCAGGGCTACCAGTAGGTCCTCATGCAGGCTCATATACTCCTCATGGCGAAGCTTTTGCTGGAGATACGTTTCCATCAAATGGCGCAACACCAGTTCAAAGCCTTTGAAGATCATAGGATAGACAAGGTTTCCCGAGGCCTTGGTCAGATGGTAATGATAATCCATCAGCGCATCTTTCAGCTCATCCTGCCTGTCGGTTTGCATGCGTTCCCATGCTTCTCGCATGCCGGCAAATATCGTGGGATCGCCCAAGGCAACACTGAGGCGAACGCACTCCCGCTCTACCAACAGCCGGGTATCGGTCAGGCTATGGAAGAGCGAATAGTCCAGCTTGGTGGAGTCATAGCTCATCAGGGCTGCCAGGGTCTGAGGGGTGGGGTTCTTCCTGCAATCCTGGACAAAGGTGCCACAACGCGGCACAACTTTCACAAAGCCCTTACTCTCCAGGTCCAGGATGCCCACATTGACCAGACTGCGGCTGATGCCCATCTGCGCGGCGAGCTCCCGCTCGGGGGGTAACTGCTCCCCGGGCAGGAGCTCTCCTGCGAATATCTTCCTTTGTACCTCGCGCACAAAGCGCTCTTTCAAACCCGCTTGATCCATCTTTTCAAACGCTGTCGCCATGTTAACCCCACTGTAATCGGTCTCAAAGAGCGCCTATATTCATCTTTCTACTTTGCTCGCGGAACAATCAATTCTATATCTTCCAGGGGGAATGCACAACAAGGATGGATCTGCCCTGTGGTACGGTCTGCCTGACGGCGGAACTCCAGCTCTGGAGGGATGTAGACACTGCCTGCTGTCATGGAGGAGCGGCAATAACCGCACTCGCCGCTGCGACAATGGGAGGGCGGATTCAGGCCGGCGCGCTCCAGCGCCACCAGCACCGTCTCGCTACCCAGTGCGGGAACCGTATAGGATTCAAAGCCCATACGCGCGGTGACGGTATAGGTCTCTGCCTCTTTCCCCGCAGGGTAACCGGCGCAGACGGTGGCATCCTTGATCTCTCCCAAGAGTTCCTGTCTGAAGAACTTGGGGGTCAACTCCAGGGGCGCGAGCTCCTTGGCAAGGTAGCGGTACATGGCCTGCGGGCCGCAGACAAAGAGGCTCGACTCCCCCGCTGCCGCATACTTCTTGACCAGTTCTGCGGTGATGAAGCCCTTCTCCGCGCCCTCGACCTCCTCGTTGGCCACAACGTAGACCACCTTGAAGCGCCCGTCCTTCTCGTAAGCACGGAACTCATCAGCAAAGAGCATCTCAGCCGCAGTGTTGCAGCCGTAGATGAGGGTCATGGTGACATCGAGGGTGCCGTCTGCCACGGCGCGAGCCATGGAACGCAGAGGTGTGATGCCAATGCCGCCGGCAACGCCCACCAGGTGCTTGGCGTCCCGCGCGGCCTCATAGTAGAAACGACCCAGCGGCCCCGAGGTTATAAGCTCTGTGCCCACCTGCCAGTTGTCGAAGATCCAGGCGGTGGCAAAGCCGGAGTTCTTGATGCAGACCTCGTAGAAGCCCTGCTTGGCATCTGCTGGTGAGGAGGCTATAGAGAAGGGCCTGGTCAGTGTGGAGCCGTTTATCTCCAAGAAGAAGCTCAGGTAGGCTCCAGCGCGGAAATAGGCCAGCTCCCCTTGTGCAGGCTCCAGCCTGAAGCGGCGCACGTCGGCGCCTTCATCGGTGATGGCGGCGACTTTGAGGTATTGCCGCCCGGGCTTGAGGCTCTTGGTGAGCACGTTGACGTAGGGGATGCTGGGTGGTGTGGCCGGCGCCGCATCGATGCGCGCCTGGCGGGCGGGTAGCAGCTTTTTGAAGGCAAGCATGTCCAGGAGGCCGATGGGCTTCTTCTTGAAACTGAATTGCTCAGTCATCCTACTGCCCTCCTTCCTTCTCGTCTTCTACGGTGAACAGGGAAATGAAGGTCAGCTTGGCAAAGGTATCACCCGAGGAAAGCGAGCTGGCGTAGCCATGCAACTTAGCCGCGTAACCGCCCACAAATTGGATACCCTTGATGTATGTGTCCTGCTTCAGGCTCTGCAGCCGGGGCATGACCGAGTCCCAAACGGGCGCCTGGTAGCCGTAGATGGAGCCGCCATAGGTGCCGGTGTAGTTATTGAAGGTGGAAGGGGTGGCCACCTCGAACTCCTCGATATAGGGTTTGAGGATGATGCCGGTGGAGCGCTCGAACTGGTCGATCAGGTGCAGCCCTATCTCCGTCTTCACGCGGTGGTAGTCGGTGTCCTTGACGCCCTCCCAGACACTGGGCTCAAAGAGGGTAGTGATCTCGAAGATGGTGGTGCCCTCTGGGGAAGCATCCGGGATGACCTTGTTAAGGCAGGTGATGGCGATGCCCATGTCCCCGCCCATGCGCAGGAAGCTCTTGTAGGTGTCCTCTGAGGATTTCTCCGGGTAGATGAAGTAGCTGTAGTCCTCTATGCCCAGCTCCTCCACACTCTTGTTCAGGCCGCAATACACCACAAAACCAGCCAGGCCCAGGTTGCGCGCGTTGAGGTTCTGATAGGCGCGTGGCGGCACGGCCTCCTTTGGCGAGATGAGCTCGCCGTAGACCAGGTGGGCGCTGGTGTTCGCGATCACGTGCCTGGTCTCGATCTCATCGCCCTGGTTGGTCTTCACGCCGCAGACCGCGCCGTCCTTGACCAGTATCTCCGTGCATTTGGTGTTGTAGAGGATCTCGCCGCCCATCTCCTGGATGCGCAGGGCAAGGTCGTTGGTGAACTGATGGGAGCGCCACTTGGGCAGATAGGCCCCGCGGTTGATGAAGGTGTAGAACATGGAGGCAAAGGGGCTGAAGCTCAGCTGCGAGATGGGCAGCCCCAGGTAGCACCAATAGGCGGCGATGATCTTCTGTGCCTTCTTGGGCATCTTGATGGCGTCCAGTACCTCGCCCAGCGCGTAGGGGTTGGTCTTGAGGAAGTTCGCGTGCTCAGTCTTAAGCACCTCCTGGTCCGCGGCGCCCGCGCTGGCGGCGATGTACTCAAAGCCGCGAAGTGTGTCCTTGCACAGCTGGAAGTACTTCTCCACCGAAGCCCTGCTGCCAGGCACTTGCTTCTCCATCTCATCGATATACGCCTGCTCGCCAAAGGGCATACGCACGTCGATCTCACCGGGGATGATCAGGCGGTAGGCATCCGGCACGGGGCAGAACTCCCCAAACACGCCAAAGCTCTCCAGCATGTTGCGGATCTCGCCCTTGCTGTCATCCGGGCCATACTCCCGCAGCTCATGCAGCGAGGTCTCGAACTCGAACCGGCCCCGCACAAAGCTGCTGGCAAAACCGCCTGGCAGGTTGTGCTGTTCCAGCACAAGCGGTTTGACGCCGTACAGACAGAGTGTCGCCGCAGCGGTAAGACCACCGTTTCCAGCGCCTATCACCACGACATCGTAGGATTTTGCTGTCATGTGTTCGCTCCTTTCTTCACGTCTATTGGCTTTTCATTGCTCGGAAAATAGGGAGAAAAGGTGAATCAGCCATTGGTATGGCCACCAAGCAATGATAGCACGGAAAGGAGCCGCGCTTCAAGTCATCTGCGCTGCTTCAGACGCACAAAATGATTCTTTTTCACGAGAAGGACGGGACTGAGGCGAGGCTACTTCAGCACCAACAGAGGCGGCCCTCCACCTTGGCATTCAGCTGATGTGCCACAGAGAAGAACTCTATCAGCACATCCTGCAGAGAGGTGGTCAGGGTTGTGCCCTTCCCTTCCACCAGCTCTTCCAGCGGCAGGTTGAAGAACTCCTGGAAATTCTTGAAATGGTACTCCTGCAGGCCTATGCTGATCACGTCATCATCATCGAGTGGCTCGCCGTTGAGCTCAAAACGCTCGAAGCTCTGTGTCGCGCGGTTGTAGAATGCCTGTAGCCCCTTGGAGAACTGATAGAACTCGCCGTGGCTACCATCCAGGTTGGAGTCGCGAAGCATATGGGCGATCATGTGGCGTAGCTGTGCCCCGTTGACCTTCAGCATCACAACGCGGTCGTCGTAGGGCATGAGCTCCATGAAGCCGCCAAAGGTGAAGAGCCGATGCACCCGCTCCTTGCGTATCGACCCTGAACCAAGGATCATAAGATCGATACCCAGGCTGTCCTTCAGGGCGTCGCTCAAGAGGTTGCCCAACTCCGTCTCCTGGTACCGATCGGGGTGCGTCAGCTGCTTACGGAACCTGCAGAGTACGCGCTCATATTTCTCGTCAGTCCTCTGTTTGTACTGGGCGATGGTCTCTTCCAGCGTTATGTCGCGCGGGCAGTGCTCCTCGTCGATAGGAATCAACTGCCAGGTGTAGGAATGGACGTCATTGTTGTCGGTGTCGACCACGATGTCAAAGCGGCCTATCTGGTTGGTACCCACGCCTGCCTGGGCGATCAGGATGTTGTTGACCAGTGCGGGCTCTTCCAGAATGGTGTGGCTATGGCCGCCGATGATGACATCCACACCCCACTCCGGGTCGAGCATCGCTGCCAGACGTTTGTCCTCCTCAAAGCCGATGTGCGTGAGCAATATGGTGAAGTCGATATCCACAGAGCGGTAGGCATTGCAGATGTGCCCTACCTCGCGGGCCGCGTCCTCCACGTCCACAAAGCCGCTGAGCAGGTTGTCCTGCTTGATGCTGCTCAGCACCTCTTCTGTGATGATGCCGATGAACAGTATGTTCATGCCGTTCTTCTTGATGATCTTATGCGGCTTGAAGAGCCTGGTGTGCGGGTTCTTGATGAACATGTTTGCGTTGACTATGGTGAACTTGGCGCAGCGCTCAAGGAAGAGCAGGTGGCCCAGACCGTAGTCCAGCTCGTGGTTGCCCAGGGAGACGATGTCCGGGTTGAGCATGTTCATGATCTCGATGGTGGAGATGCCCTTGAACTCCGTGTCGATCAGCGAGCCCTGCAGCATGTCTCCGGCTATGCAGTAGAGCGTGTTGGGGTTGTTGGTCCTGGTCTCGGTGACGTAGCCCGAGAGCCGCGAGATGCCGCCAAGCAGCTTCTTGTCCACATCCTGTGCCAGGAAGTCACCGTGAAGGTCGTTTGAATGTAGAAGTGTCAGTTCCCTGTATCGCTCGTCAGCCATGAGCGTCTCCTGTCTATCCCGTTAGCGTAATACCGCCTGATTCCCTCCCCAGGGAAGTCCCTCGGGTAATCATATAGTACAGCGGGCATCTATAGAAGCTCCTATTATGGATCGCCCCCCCCTGCGGTGCAGTCGCAGCACCGCCTGCTGTCGGCGCCACGAGGGGTTGGGGGTTGCAGCGAAGGACAGAAGGGGACGGTTCAGGACAGAAGGGGACGGTTCTATTTTGTCCTTTTCAAGGACAAAATAGAAC
>Ga0082212_10002162_pt1 | contig 28949 bp, 23 predicted proteins | sample TergutNt197P3_FD_71548 | JGI IMG/M metagenome (GOLD analysis project Ga0082212, IMG submission 71548) | Neocapritermes taracua P3 segment gut microbial communities from Petit-Saut dam, French Guiana - Nt197 P3 | ecosystem: Host-associated > Arthropoda: Insects > Digestive system > Gut ...
TTTTACATTAAGGTCGTATGGAACTCGCATTTTCAATATCTATGATTTACATTAAGGTAAATACTCGTTTCATAAACTCTCCTCCATTCCTTCGTCAGCCATCATTGTTGCGCCAGACGAACTATCAATCTCTTCTTCTATTTCTTCTTTGACAACAACAGAATCAATTTCATTTTTCAAACCATCCGATTCCGTAACTTTTGTGATGGCTCCCGATGTTGAGTCGATTTCCGGTTCTACAACAATAGTCGGTTGTTTTATATTTTCGATAGTTTTTGTCAGCGGCAATTGATATTTTTCCGGTTTAGGTTCGACTTGTTGCGTTGCACCGGTGGAACTATCCGTGGTTGCACCGGTTTTGTTATCTACATTTGTGGCACCCGTCGTGTTGTCTGTTGCAGTGGCGCCTGTCGTTCCTTCAACCACTCCGGTAGCGCCCGTCAACGCATTGAGGTCTTCGGGTTTGTCGGCAAAAGCATAGTATGCCCTTACCACCGCTTCGATAAATGCGCGCGAGCTGATGGTAGAAGCTGTAATGCCATCGATATCACCGCCATCTTGCCTAATTCTAAATCGACTGTTGCTTGGATTCCGTTTGATAATGCTTTGATTGTTTTTATCGGTTTTAAACCAATCGACTATTTTGGTACCCAAACCGGGCGTTTCACGCTGTTCAAGCACCACATAATTATACACTCTACCTTGGCTGTCGAAACCAACCATTACTCGAATGGCTCCGCTGAAAGCATTCGGAGAAAACGATTCTACCGCCGCACCTACAAATTTGTTGTTTTTATAAGCTCTAAAAACATTTAACCCATTGATCACCACAGGTGAATCGAACCTGTCGAACTCGGGTAACACCTCTTTTATGGCGCTTTGCTGCTTGACATTGCGGGCATTCTCAATAGGCGTTTCCGTAAGGCTGTACACAAAACTTAACAAAAATGCCGACACCAATGCAATGGTACCCAGCGAAATAATCATATTTTTAAAACTCGACTCTAATTTTGCCATATTTCAAGATTTCAAACCCCTAAATCCCCTAAAGGGGACTTATCTGACGTCGTTTGCAAAGTCCCCTTTAGGGGATTTAGGGGTTTTAATTATTTATTTTCTCCGTATCGTTTAGGTTTAAAATATATATTAATGAGTGGCGTAAACGCATTCATAATCAAAATGGCAAAGGAAATTCCTTCGGGATAAACGCCCCAAACACGGATAACTACCGTGATAATGCCGATACCTACGCCGTAAATGAGCATTCCTGTTTTCGACATCGGCGAAGTAGCGTAATCTGTTGCCATAAAAATGGCGCCGAGTAATAATCCTCCTGTCAGCAGATGTATGAGTGGCGAAGCGTATATTGCGGGATTTATCAGATGCAAGATGCCCGTAAACAGCATCGTACTGCCGATAACCGCAACGGGAATATGCCAAGTGATAATGCGCCTTATCAGCAAAAATGCGCAACCGATAAGCAGAGCAATTGCCGAAACTTCTCCCAAACTTCCGCCCATATTGCCAATGAGCATTTCAAAAAAATCGGGAACTTTTCCGAAATGATATTTAACCATCGCCAAGGGAGTTGCACCGGTAAAACCGTCAAGGTATTCTTGCGAATATTGTCCTGAGGAAAACAATGTTTGTATATTGAAATTCGCAACAGTAGGTTTAGGCCACGTCGTCATTTGCGCAGGGAAAGAAATCAGTAGAAACACACGTCCTACCAACGCCGGATTAAAAGGATTGTTACCTAATCCGCCGAAAGACATTTTTGCAATGGCAATAGCAACAAACGCACCGATAACCACTATCCACAACGGTAAGTTAGACGGTAGATTAAACGCCAGTAATAATCCTGTTAGCAACGCGGAACCATCGTAAATGGTCGGTTTGCGCTTCATCACAAAACGCTGAATAATGTACTCGAACGCAACGCACGAAACAACAGCCGTGGCACTCACAAAAAGTGCGCCTAATCCAAAATAAAATATGGAAACCAAATATGCGGGAATCAAAGCAATAATGACTCCGTACATATCTTTTGATACAGAATCTCCGCTATGTAAATGCGGTGGAGGTGATATTATTAATTTATTCATATCTTAATTGAGATATTCATTGATATTCGCTTCGCGATATTTATTGATACTTGCCTTCGGCGATATTTATTGATATTTGCTCCTTACAGTCACGATATTGAAATAATCGTTCTATTAATATAAAATATCGCGAAACAAATATCAATGAATATCCTAATATCTATTTATATCGTAAAACAAATATCTTAATTTATTTTAAACTTACCCTTGCGGCAACCGTACGTTTTCCCAATCGCACAAAATCAAGCAACGGAATTTTCGACGGACAGGTAAATTGGCAACATCCGCATTCGATGCAATCAAGGATATATTCTTCTTCCATTTTGTCCCACATTTCGTTTTCGGCAAGTTTTTGCAACAAATAAGGCTCTAATCCCATCGGGCAAGCATCTATACATTTCGCACAACGCATACATTGGTGCCGTTCTTTTCTATGCGCATCTTTTTCGGGTATCATCAACACTCCTGAACAACCTTTGGCAACCGGAACATCGAGTGTTGTCAAAGCTTTGCCCATCATTGGACCACCAACTACTATTTTGCCTGTATCGTCCGGAATACCGCCTGCCATTTCAATTATATCGGCAAATGGCGTACCTATTCTTACCAGCAAGTTCATAGGTTCTTTTACCGATTTTCCGGTAACGGTAATCACGCGCTCAATAAGCGGTTTATTTTTTTGAATCGCTTCGTACACCGCATAAGTTGTTCCTACGTTTACCACAATGGCGCCGATGTCTATCGGCAGTTTTCCGCTTGGTACGCGCTGCCCCGTAACTGCTTCGATAAGTTGTTTTTCACCGCCTTGCGGATACTGCTTTTTGAGCGGCACCACTTCCAATCCTAAAAAACGAGTAGAAAGTCTGTCAAACAATTCGATAGCATCAGGCTTATTGTTCTCAATACCAATAATTGCTTTTTTTACCTGCAATGCCTTCATTAAGAAATTAATGCCAATAATAATTTCTTTCCCTTTCTCCAGCATCAATTGATGGTCGGCAGTGAGATAAGGCTCACATTCCGAAGCATTAATAATCAGCACTTCGGCTTTTTTTCCTTCGGGAACAGTTAATTTAACGTGCGTAGGAAAAGCGGCACCGCCAAGTCCTACAATTCCCATTTCTTTTATCTTAGCAATAATTTCATCGGATTTCAAGTTATGGACAACACCGGTAGCATCTTTTCGGTCTATTGCGTTTGCTTTTTCGTCTTGCGTTACGTCAATCCAAATAGCCGGACTTTTGTAACCATAAGCATCAGGAGCGTCGTCAATCTTGAGTACTTTTCCCGAAACAGACGAATGTACATTGCCGGAAACAAAACCGTCTGCCTTGGCTATTAACTGCCCTACCCTAACTTCGTCGCCTTTTTCAACCACAGGAATAGCTTGCGCGCCAATGTGCTGCGACAAAAAGATAACGACCTGCTTGGGCAGCGGTGCAATTTTTATTTTTTTATGTGCTGATAATTTATATTGAGGCGGGTGAACACCACCAATTTTAAACGTTTTCATCTTCTTTTAAATCTTTTGTACTACAAATGGCTTTTGTTGGGCAAACAGGAATACAGTCGCCACAAAGTTCACATTTTTTATCATCAATATATGCCAAGTTATCGGATAAGGTAATAGCGTCATACGGACACGTTTTTACGCATTTCCCACAACCAATGCAGGCAACATTACATGCTTTTTTTGCCGTGCCACCTTTGTCTTTATTCATGCAACTCACAAAAACATTGTATGGTTCTTTTTTTCGTATCTCAATAATCAGCTTTGGACAGGCTTTTACACACGCGCCACAAGAAGTGCATTTGCTCTCATCAACTTCGGGCAGCATTGTTTCTTTATTAATGTATATTGCTTCGAAACTGCAAATGGCAACGCAATCACCAAATCCCAGACAGCCATACGGGCAAGCTGTTTCACCGCCGTAAGTCATAGAAGCAATGGCACATACTTTGGCACCATCATATTGGTTGGTTTGCCTACGGTTGGCACAAGAGCCATTGCACCGCATTACCGCCAACGTATCGCGCATTTCCGTAAACTCAATGCCAAGCAAATGCGAAATTTCGGACATCGTTTCTTTGCCTCCGGGCGGGCAATAAAGTCCTTCTAATGTTTCTGATTTGGCACAAGCTTCTGCAAAAGATTTACAGCCTGCATATCCGCATCCGCCACAATTTACACCAGGCAACGCGGCTTCGACCAACTCCACTTTCGGGTCTTCAACTACCTTGAATTTCTGAGTAGCTACATATAAAATAGTAGCCGATATACCGGAAATGGCTACGAGAATTAAAACGGATAATATTATTAAGTTCATTATTTATTCAACCTTTTTGATGGTAAAAACAAATGTTTTTTTCAATCTATCTTTAAAAATAAAAAACAACATATAATAAGGAATCAATGTTGCCAACGATGCAACACCTGCAAAAATATCACTTTTATTCATCAATTTCAACATAATCAACATTAAAAACATGATAAAAAGAGGCAACACATACGAATAAAGCACTGCTTTCATTCCCAACGTCCTCTTTTCCAGCACCCATACTTCATCGCCAACTATAAACAAACCTGCGGGTTGTGGTACTTCGATAATTTTATCTTGCTTATCGAGCAATGTGCAGGCTTCCTTGGCATGGCAAGCAGCACATGCCAAGGCTTGCTCAATTTGTACATCAACAATGCCGTTTTTTATGGCTGCAATAACACCTTTATGCTGTATATATTCACTCATATTGGCAAAAATACATAATTTTAGTAAACAAAAAAACATTTCTGCACAAAAAATATTTTTTTGTGCAGAAATGTTTTTTTGACATATAGTAATTGTATAAATTGTGCAAGAACGCACTCCCGAGACAATTAGTAGAAAATGGGCAAGTAAATATTCGCACTATATCAAAAGTCCAAATTGTTCCATTTCCTTAATTTAAAGTCCATTATATTATTTTTTTCTTTTTCGCTACTAACCAAGGCGTTATTCCGATAAATAAAACTACTAAAAGCCAAAGATTTCCTGTCGTAATATCATAAGCTTTTATCAACTCGGCAAAAGTATGTCCCATTGCCAAACCCAACATTGTTTCAAATACAATGGTCAAAGCAATCCAAAAAAATCCTATTTTCCAATATGTTTTTTGTTCGCCTTTGCCAATTCGGGGAATAAAAACGAACGCAACGATAAAAATCAGCAAACAAAGAATGATTCCACTGACAGGCTCTGCGTAACTTTTTCCAATCCAAGGAATTAGAACTTTTCCTCGAAATCCTCCATTCAAAATGGCAAGAGGAATTATTGATAACCAAATTAAAATCGATTTCTTAATCATATGTTTTTGTTATTATTCATTCACTTTTTTACCTAATCTTTTATTGATAAAAGAATCTTTGGTTTTAAAGATTACCCAATTTTTGTCTATCATATACGCCAAAAATTCGGCGCGCCCTTTTGAGCGAATCATTTCAATAGCTTTACTACGATCGCTACTCTCAATCCACGCAGCAACCTTAAGCAACAAAGGATTGTATTTTTTACACTCTTTTGTGGAAGTGTATATCGTGCAATCGGCACAGGTAAAAAATCCGTTTTCGACACAACATGGTTTTACTTTACAACTTTTATATCCGGCGGCGCATTTTGGCGAATCGCCTCTGCAACCGTCGCATTTTCTTGACGCGAACGATGAACATGCTCCGCAATAAATACCACAATATGCAATCAAGTTTTCATCTTTGCTTTTTTGTTTTTCGCTCATGATTCAAGTTGTTTTATGATTTGATTTTACAAAGATAATTTCTTTCAAGAATTATTCAAAAAAATCAGAACAAACATCATTTTCGGCAAAATATTGTTTTGGTGTCATTCCGCACAATGATTTAAAATCGTTAATGAAATGCGATTGGTCAAAATATCCGCATTCATACGATAATTCAGTCATATTCAGATTATTGTTTTGCTGTTTTTGAAAAATGGCTGATTGAAAACGAATGATTTTCAAATATTGCTTCGGACTGATTCCGATGTGTTCGGCAAAAATCCGCTCGAACTGCTTTCGACTCAAACAAATCTCCGAAGCCATTTGATTGATATTGATATTTCCGTGAGTTTTTTTTATCAATTCGACGACATGATTTATTCTTCGGAATTCAAAATCGGTAAAATTGTTCTTTAGTAAATCCAACAAATAAGTTTCTACAATGCTCACTCTTTGCGGAAAGGAAATTGCTTCGCTCATTTTTTCTTCCAAATCTCGCCCGGCTTGTCCACTTATGTGTTTCAACGGAACATTTAAATTACAAATATCTTGCAACGAAAATTTAAAAAACTGCATTAAACCTTGAGGTTCAAAGACAATGGAAAAAACAGATAGTTCGTCTATCAATTCTATATCGTAAAAACCATTTTGATGTCCATACAATGCAACATTATCTGACAAAGATTTATTGCTATTTAAAATCTTCGGACGTGGTGTAAAATAGAGCAATAATTCGGTTAAACCTGTCGGAATAATTCGCTGAACGCACACTTCACCTTCATCCAAAACATTCTCAATCGCCCAATATCGTTTGATATACGGCGATAATATTTTCGATGGTGTTGCAAAATGGACAGGCATAATAATACTTTTTTGAACACAGATGACACAGATAACACGGATTATTACTGATATTATTAATTTAAAAAATCCGTGTTATCCGTGTCATCAGCGTTCTGCTTATTCGTAAAGTCCGATTCTGTTGTTCTCTGAATCGGTACACACAGCAAAATATCCCTTTCCGTCCGCTTCGATTTTTGTTTTCGGAATAATGACTTTGCCGGTTCCTTGTTCTATCCGCGAAATGGTCGCTTCAATACTGTCGGGAACAGTAAAACTTACTATCGCTCCGTTTTCGGAAGGTTTCGCGTATGGCGAATAAACGATAGCGCCTTCTCCCGTAGGAAAACAAGCCATTTTTTCGCCATTACCACAATCTATCGGCGTTAATTCCAGTTTGAACACCGAACTGTAAAATTTTACCGCACGCTCAAAATCGGCGGTTGGTATTTCTACCCAAGCAATTAATTTGTCCATAATTTTCACATTTTTAATTAGAAACTGTGACAAAATTACGGTTCAAACTTGTCCGGTAATTGTATAAATGCGACATTTTTGCTAATATCCATACACGGCATTATTTCCGAGTTCTTCTTCAATGCGGAGCAGTTGGTTGTATTTTGCCATACGGTCGGAACGGCTCAACGAACCTGTTTTTATTTGTCCCGCGTTGGTGGCAACGGCAATATCTGCAATGGTAGCGTCTTCTGTTTCTCCCGAACGGTGCGAAATCACGGAAGTATATCCGTTGCGATGCGCCATTTCAATAGCATTTAATGTTTCGGTCAGCGTGCCGATTTGGTTTACTTTAATAAGAATCGAATTGGCGCAGCTTTCTTTTATACCGCGCTCCAGAAATTCAACATTGGTAACAAACAAATCATCGCCAACTAATTGACAATGTGTTCCTATCTTGTCGGTCAATAGTTTCCAACCATTCCAGTCGTTTTCGCTCATGCCATCTTCGATGGAATCAATAGGAAATTTGTTTATTAATTCTTCCAAATAGGCAGCTTGTTCTGCTGAATTACGTTTTTTTCCTGTCGCTCCTTCAAATTTGCTGTAATCGTAGATGCCGTTTTTATAAAATTCCGATGCCGCGCAGTCGAGCGCAATCGTGATGTCTTTTCCGGCGATGTATCCGGCACTTTTGATAGCGGCGAGGATTGACTCAAGCGCATCTTCAGTTCCTTTTAGCGTGGGAGCAAATCCACCTTCGTCGCCAACAGCAGTACTTAATCCTCTGTCGTGTAATACTTTTTTCAGTGCGTGAAAGACTTCTGCTCCCATACGCAAGCCTTCCTTAAAAGACGGCGCACCTATGGGACGAATCATAAATTCTTGAAAGGCAATCGGTGCATCTGAATGTGAACCGCCGTTGATGATGTTCATCATCGGAACGGGCAATACATATGTGTTTGTTCCACCAATGTAGCGGTATAATGGAATATCGAGATATAAAGCCGCTGCTTTTGCTGTTGCCAATGAAACGCCAAGCATTGCATTAGCACCGAGATTTGACTTGGTTTTCGTTCCGTCTAATGCCATCATTTTTTTGTCAATGCTGATTTGCTCCAATGCTGAACAACCGATAAGCGCAGGAGCAATGATGTTGTTAATGTTATCAACCGCTTTTGTTACACCTTTTCCGCCGTAACGTTTTTTGTCGCCGTCTCTCAGCTCCAATGCTTCGTGTTCTCCTGTTGATGCACCTGATGGCACGGAAGCGCGCCCAACAATGCCGCATTCGAGCGTTACATCTACTTCTACTGTTGGATTCCCGCGAGAGTCTAATATTTCTCTTCCGAAGATTTTTTCTATTTGCATGATTATAAATATTTCATTATAAACACAAATAGTTCTAAAATGTTCGGGGAATATTTCTTTATCTCTTCACTACTTTTATCACTTCTTCATTCACTTTTACCATATATGTTCCGTTGGGTAAGTGACTGATGTCGAATGAATTTGTAGTCGATTGCAATACTAACTTGCCGTTCAAATCAAACATCTGTATTTTATTTATGATTGATTGGCTTGCGCCGAATGCCGTTTGTTCATTATTAATGATTAGCTGTCCGCTTGTCGGATTTGGATATGCCGTCAATGTTTGCTTGTCTGCCAATATTTCTTCTAAATCAACTCTACAACTATCCAAAACAGTCAGTACGCCTGCCGTAAAGATAATGAGATAATTATCGCCGGCGGTTAATGTACCTTGAATAATCTTATGGTCTCCTATCTCCAAATTATCTACATACAATGCTCCGCTCAATTCGTCGCCATCTATCAAATCGCCCGGCATAATGTAGTAATTCAATACAGGCGCTTCATCGCAATAAATGGTTTCGTCTATAGCTTCGACGTGGAGCGAACGTTTCGATATAGCATATGCTACATCGTGCTTAAATGATATTTGATAACTCGGATTGTATAACGTGTGTTGCAATATGGCGTATTCGCCTGCATTTTTAGGCGCTTCTACTGAATAGGCGAGTTCGCCCGTGAGTTGTGATTTGGCAATAGTGCAATCAACTTCGGGATTATCGGATATAACGTTATATGCAATCGGCATATTCGCCGCTTGTCCGTCATACGTTTTACTTCCACTTTCAGGAACAATCAGCATATCGTTATTAAAGCTCCTCAGATACGGATAACCGTAACCTTCGTAAATGCCCCACACATCGGAGAAATTCCATGCTCCGAAAGTATTTTCTGCCTGCATCTCTGCAGTGGTTTTACCGGTTATGCCGGTATCTATGCCAACACCTACGGCATTTGTTTGCCCGGTGGTTTGGGTATCGAAAAAACAGCCGGAAATAATATTACCACCGTTCCGATATCCAACCAACCCACCGACAAGCCTTGAACCATTAACGCTGCCGACGGCATAGCAGTTGCTGATACGGCTATCCATACAAGAACCCGCCAACCCACCGATATTGCCTATTCCACTGACACTGTTTGCTGCGTAGCAATTACTGATATTGCCTCTAAAACTATGCCCTACCAAACCACCGACATAACCATCAGTATAAACAGTAACACTGCCAGTTGCATAGCAGTGGCTGAGAACGCCTACTTGAAATCCTACCAGCCCACCGACGTAAGCACCGATATTGAAGCCTCCACTAACACTACCCGAAACATAACAGTGGCTGATGCTTTCGTTGAATCCTCCATGCATTCCTACCAATCCGCCGACAACTTCGCCACCTATAATGCCTACTTCAGCAATCTCAATACCGAGGCTGTCTATGGTTGCATCCAATGTATAGCCGAAGAAACCGACATACCTTTCATCGGGGCGGTTTACCCATAAGCCGGTAATATTGTAGCCCACGCCGTTTAAGCTACCGGAAAATACGGTCATGTCAAATAAGTTATGATAATGTCCTATCGGTTTCCAGCCGGCATCACCCCATCGAGCATAGCCTGTCCCGTCGGGGGCAAGGTAATCGGTAAGGTCAATGTCGTTTTGCAATTTATAATGCGCCTCCAGATCGTTGCGTATTTCGTCTAACTGCGCCGGCGTGGTAATCATATAAGGATCGTTTGGCGTACCGGATCCGCTGCCAGAAAACTGCGCTTGTGCTATTGTTGTTACGCTTAGTAAAAGACAGCATAGAAAGTGTTTTTGAAGTGTTTTGTTCATATTGTTTGTTGTTATTGTCATTGTAGAGACGTAATGCATTACGTCTCTACTGTTTTATTATTGCAAATAATATTCTATAATCCAGTCATAGGTATCTGTATATATTGAAAATGAACTATTTAGAAAATCTCTGAGAATATTAACGTCCGAAGGGTTAACAAATCCGTCTGCATTAAGGTCATACGCGGCATCATAAACAGGGCTGAAAAACGTAGAGCTTGGTACAGAGTTCAATATGGAAAAATCTTGCGAATCTATCCGACCGTTTCCGTTAATATCACCCGGAATCAAAAATCGGTGACCGAGGTAGCCTTGTGCGGTGATTGTAACTTTTGCAAATCGGCTTAAAAAACTTGCCCGGTGAATATGCAGTATATATTCGTTTCCTACCGGAAGATCCTCGAACGTAAAGATACCTACCGGAGGAACGGGAAACTGATTCGGAGAAACCGTAGTGGTGTCGATAGAGATAATGGTTGTATCCTTACCTATTCGACTCCAATTAATCGGCACACCGGGCTGATTTATGCCTGTTATGTACCCCGGATTTCGGGGCGTACCCGGCACATGTATGCTGCCGTCGTAACGAACGGCTTTTACCGTTTGTACAGGCGCCATATTGTTTAGTAAATGGTCTATCGGGTCGTCTAATCCGGCAGGAGGCAGATCGTATAAAGATGCCGTGATGGTAAACCCGGGCAAGGTGTCGAGTGCCGGATAATTCATGTAAGCAAATGGAAACACGGTACCACGAACGAAAGGTTGCGTTTTCCAAACACTGCCTGTATACATGGAGATGCCGGTCGGCACTACCGTGCCCCACCGTATCATCATGGTGATGGTATTTTCGCCCGGAGATAATGCTGAAGCAGGAAAACGTAATATATTCGTACTGTTTGTATTATCCGTAATATTCATATATGGTATGTTGTTAATTAACCAATAAATGTCAATGAAAGGAGCATCCACCGTGCGTTTTACGATAATGGTATCGGTTGGCTCAAATGTGTGGGTAATTTCTGCGGTATTTTCATAGTAAGTATCATTGGTTGTGCCTTTTTCTTGAATGGTAAAGTAATGCCAAGGTAAATTGCCTGCCGAAAATGCGTAAGATTCGGCAGATCCACTTCCGCTTACGTATGCTTGAAATCCACCCGGACAGGTTATTTCAATATCCACATTTACATTGGGTAAATCTTTACGTATGTGATACCAATCGGGAAAGTGAACGCTTGGAGTTGGCGTATATGAGGAGATTGAATCTACTCCATTGTGTTTAATTACCATTTGATCCCAATAGGCCGCCGGTACCAATATATCAATACCGTGTTGATTGATACTTGTATCGCCCGAAAGAATAAACGGCGACACAATAGTACGTTTTATCTGTTGGTTAATAGGCTGAATAGTCGTTACAGTTGCATCGGGAAGAATTAAAAATACCATAATGGGTTTATCGGAGGTAATCTTGGTTAACCCGGTCATATAAGTACATGTGTACCACTTTTCTCCTGCCTGTAAGGTGTGATTATCGACAATGCCGCCGGAGAGCGTAATATTTGTCGAGTTTTGGTCGGCAACAATTGCCAACATTCCTCCCCAGTTTCCGGTGCCAATAGGGTTCCCGCCACCGGGAGTCCGCATCGGAAATGCCAAAAACTCTGTTCCCCATTTATCGATACTCCACAACTGTTCGTATGTATGATCTGCTGTGGCACCTCCCGGGAAGTTGCTCGAACTGCATCCGGAACCGGGTTGTCCGGGACCGAGAGTAAGACCGGTTCCGCTAAAAACGCCAATCCGCTTATCAGCCGTAATTTTCTGCCCTGTCATATCCATCTTATCGACACCGGCAACATGATATACTTGACCCTGATTTAATGTTATGCTCGTGTTATTATGCAAGGTTACTTCTGTGTTGTCTTGGCTTGCCACAACAGCGTATAGACTAGTAAATGTTAAGGCAGAAGACAGCGGAACTCCTGTTGCCAGTCGATATTCGGTTCCCCAAGCGGAAACGGGTAATACACATGTAGCATCCGTAGATGCATCGCTATGATTGATGGCATACACACATACATCCTCTGATGATATAAGTGTAATGGTTTTTAATGATGGTAATCCGGTATTGACTGCCGGACTGTTGATAACATTATTGTTTAATACAGTGAATGTGTGAGTACCGGGATTAACCCAAGTATTATTCCAACCATTCAAATAGGTATTGTTTATATTGTATCGGGCAGTAATATAACAGGCTTTTTCTACGACTACTTTCAGTTGCAATGTTGAGCCGTAAATATCGTTAGAACTTGCAAGATATGTAATATAAAACTCTTTTCCGCTTGTTTTCGAAGCAGCAGATTGTGCGTATACAGATAAATTGCAAATCCATAATAAAAAAATCGAAATAATAGCAGTAGACGTTTGTTTCATAATGTATGATTTAAATGATTAATTTGTTTTATTGATTAATATCACAAACATACAATGTCATTTTTTATAATCCAAGCGAAATGTTAATTATTTTTTTAGAATTGTTAAATTAATTCATTTAAATTGCTACTTAATAAGATTTAATCTCTCTTTCCGTCCTCTCCCAAGGAGAGAAGGATTGGTGGAATGAGGAATAAACAAACATCTCACCAAGCAAAATTAACGATAATAGCAGGCTATTTTAGTTAAATTATGTAAAACTTAACCTAAATGAATGCGAAAACAATAACAAATGACAATTTTAGCGAGAATTTTAAACGGTTTTTTTAATTTATTTCTATACTTTTGCAACTAATTTTTTTACAAATAAACAGAAAATGTAAAAAAATAGTTTACACAACTTCAATAATAGTAAGATTAGAAACTGTTCTTAAACTCTAACAAAATAAAATACAAACTTAAATTTGACGAAAATGAAACATTTATACATTTTCACTACATGTGCTTGTAAAAAACTAAAAAGAGTATATTTTCTATTCATTTTGTCTGTTCTCTTTGGAGGAACAATCGCAGCACAAGGTTCTTGGACGGAAAGCACCAAAACACTTACCATAACCAACTTTACCACCGGAACTCTGCAAACTGTCATGAGTGGAGTATTAACGTCAGAAAGTAAAACATTGTCGGACATTGAGATTTTGTCTATTTCTACATCTTCCGGAAATACGTTGAATGCAACCGACTTAAGCTATCTTCAAGGAGTAAAAACAAGTTTACAAAGATTACTGCTGACAGGTTTTTCTGCCATTCCCGATAATGCGTTTAAAGATTTTACAGGACTTAGCGCTGTGAGTTTATCCGGCGTAGTTTCAGTGGGCGAAAGCGCTTTTGAAGGTTGTTTCTTTTTGTCGGCATTGAACAATGTTGGCACTATAACAACAATTAAAGACAGAGCTTTTTACGGCTGTACGCGCCTTCGCACCGGTGTCAATTCGTTAATTAATCTATCCACAATAGGAAATTTTGCATTCTTTGGATGTACATCAATTACTTCCATAAATCTTACCAATGTAACTTCGCTGGGTACGAGTGCATTCGAAAACTGTACTTCGCTGGAAGAAGTCAATTTTCCAAGCAACATACCAAATCCATTGGGCAATAATGCTTTTAGCTCCAATGCGTTGGATTTAACTTCCGACATTCCAAGCTGGGTGGCAACAATATTGGCAAGCAGCAATAATGTTTTTTTGGACCAACGTCCGAAAGTGAATATTCTTCTCACTCCTCCGGACAGAGCCGTTTTATTGAATGCAGATTTCAATCTGATTAAACCGACAGTAAGAATAGAAACACTGAAAGGCAATGCTTATAGAGACATTATCAACCAATCTCCCAGCCCAAATTGGTTGGCAACCGGTTTGACCGAACCTGTTCCGAAAATATTTTATTTAAACATAGAAAGAAACGAATCGTGGTTTCAAAATAATCTGTTGAATAGTTCCGGTACAAGAAATTTAACATATCACATATTACAAGGTATTATTTCTATTGATAATACCGATTTCAGATTGGCGGTATCTAACTTTGTAACATGCGATGGAGCATCAACCAGAGCAACAACTACCGAATTAACTATCACTTTCCCCGGAGCTGTAGATAATTTTAGCGCAAGCCAAATTACGTTGAGCAGCGGCACTGCTCCAAGCGGTTCTGCCACAGTGGGTACTCCGGTAAAAGTTGGCGACGGCACAGTATGGACAGTTCCTGTTACGAATGTTGTCGAAGGAAATGTTTTGGTAACAATTTCTTCTTCGGCTTATTTAGGCGGCGGAAGCGAGGAAATATTTTTAAGTCAAGGTCCAACATTATGGTTCGACCTGCAAGGCGGAAATATGCCGGCATCGGAAACAGCAAATCTTGTTTTTGAAAATGATAAATGGGGAAAATTTGTTACCTTCGAGCAATTTGTAGGAGCATTGCCTACACCTACACTTTCGGGCTACAGGTTTGATGGTTGGTACTCTTTGCCGTTTGATAATACAAGTTTTCGGTATCATTCGGGAACTCAATATCAGCGTTCGGGCGATTTTACCGTTTACGCATATTGGGTAGCTCGCAATTACGAAATAACATTTAATTCCAATGGAGGTGATGCCGTAACTCCGCCAAGCAAAACCGTTACTTACAACGCCGCAATCGGCAGTTTGCCTGTTCCTACACGTACCGGCTATACTTTTACGGAGTGGACAACATCGTTAGATGAAAACCTCGCAACCATTTATACCGAAGATACAATATATAAAATTGACGGCGATACGACACTCTTTGCTCAATGGGAAGCAAATTACTACTTGTTAAAATTCAACACAAACGACGAAACGGATACATATTTAGACAGCAAGAAAGTTAAATTTGATTCGATAATAGGCGAATTACCTGTTCCCACACGTTCCGGCTATATATTTATAGTGTGGAACACAAAGTCTGACGGCGAAGGCGAAACATTTAACGGAAATATGACCTATCAATTTGCCAAAGACACAACGCTTTATGCCATTTGGGAAGCCAAAAATAATTTAAAAATAAATTTTGACCCTAACGGAGGCATATTGTCAAGAGCAGATAGCAGTAAAATCGTTACTTATGACGCCGCAATTGGCACAATGCCGACTCCTACCCTTGCCGGTCATAGATTTACAGGATGGAACACAGTGCAAAACGGCACCGGTGCAACGTATACCGCAGCGACCATTTACACCATAGACGGCGACACAACACTTTTCGCACAATGGGAAGTTCGCAACGATTTAACAATAAATTTCGACCCAAATGGTGGCACATTGGCAGCAGCAGATAGCAGTAAAACTGTTACTTATGATGCCGCGATTGGTACAATGCCAATTCCTACACTTTTTGGTTATCAATTTACAGAGTGGAATACCTTGCAAAACGGCACAGGTGAAACTTATACCGAAGAAACAATATATAGAATAGACGGCGATATAACACTTTATGCTCAATGGGAAGCCGATAAATACAACATAACATTCAATCCAAACCAAGGCACAGTAACTCCAACCGTCAAACCGGTTGATTACAATGCCGCGATTGGCACTTTGCCTGTTCCTGTCCGCAGTGGTTATGCCTTTACTCAATGGAATACGTTGCAAGATGGCACAGGAGATGTTTTTACCGCCGAAACCATTTATCAATGGACAACAGACACAACACTCTATGCTCAATGGAGAAAACTTAGCGAAAACACAAATATTTCCGATATTAATGTGAACAACGGAGAGAGAACCATCTACGGCGAAAATGCCTCACTTGCTTTCTTAATGGAATGTGGTGAAAACACCATTACGGTTACCGTCAGCACCGAAGATGCAAGTACTAAAGTTATATATAAAGGAGAAGAAATAGACGGCAATAGTTTTGATATTACATTTGAAAAATACGGCGTGATTCCGATTACCATTACAGCAAAAGCAGAAGCAGGCAATACAAAAGATACCACATTCTATATCATAAGACGTTTTCCGTTTGAACAAGTGGTCATTACTCGCTGGGATAACACGATGACGATAATTAATAATCCGTTGAATAACGGAGATTTCCGATTCAATACATATCGGTGGTACGAATTCCCGAATGACGCATTGCCCATCAGCAACCAACAATTTTACTCGGCAGGTTCAAACGGACAATCGTTAAATGGCAACAAAGAATATTACGTAGTACTCACAGCCGATGAGTTTGAAGGCGAAATATCTACTTGCCTCGGAAAACCTGCAATGAAACCGCAGTCAACAACGACAATGTATCCTAATCCGGTAAAAAGCAATGCGATGATTACCATCGAAGCAGAAGAAAACACCGATATTGAGATATACAATGTATCCGGAACCTTGCTGAAACGCGAAAAACAAATCGGCAACATTAACACATTCAATCTGCCATATCCTGCAGGAGTATATTTGATAAAAGTCAATGGACAAACAACGACTATTATTGTGGAATAAAAAAATGAGGTCAGACAATCGAAAAATAAAAAATATGAACAAAAAAATAATCATACTGACAATAGCCTTGCTAACCGCAGTACATGCTACCGGTCAAATAAAACACGAATTTTCCATTTATGGAGGTGGCGGGTTATCCACATTATTGTACGAACCCGCTTTCGGAAAACAAAGCAACGGCTTTGGCGGATTAGCAGGATTAGGATATACGCTTTTCTTCAACAACTATTTCGGAATAGGCACAGGAGCAGAAATCGCTTTTTATAATGCCAACATCAAATCAGCATCTTTCCTTTCCGAAAGCCAAGCGATTGATATGGACGGCAATGCCTTTTTATATAAAAGCAATTTGAACAATTTTCAAGAAGAACAAACAGCCACTTCCATTAATATTCCGTTGATGCTGAATCTCCAAACAGGTGGTTATCATCGGTTTTATGCCGCATTAGGAGCAAAGTTAGGCATTCCGTTTAAGGCAGATTATAACTCTTCTGTCGGAGAAATAACAACATCAGGATATTACGAATTTGAGAATTTTGAATATACCGATATGGCATTTTTGGGATTTGGAACATTTTCGAATGAAATAGAAGGAAAAGGCGATTTAAAATTTAAATTGGCTTATCTCGCCTCAGCCGAACTCGGTATGAAATGGAGTTTGAGTAGAAATACAGCGCTTTATACCGGTTTTTATGCCGATTACGGATTGAACAACATTGCCAAAAGAGAAGGCGGCGTAGGAGTTTATAACGCAGAAAATCCGCAAGATATTGGTTTCAACAGCGTATTAGCTTCCCAACATAAAAAAACGAACGGAAAATCGGATAATTTTGCCGATAAAGTGTCGCCGTTGGCTGTTGGTGTAAAAATAAAATTGGCTTTCGGAAACAGTATAAACAAAGAGAAAGAGAAGAAAGAAAAAGAGAAAAAGAAGAAAAATACAGACGAAGTTTTCTTCCCGACAAATTATCCGGTGCCGCTTGAAGACGATGCCTTACGAGCCGAACGAGAAGCATACTTGCGAGAAGCAGCCCAACGTCGACAAAATTATAAACAATCATTTGGCGGCGTAGATGAATATGGTTTAAGCGTTGTAATGCTGAATGCTGTTCAAAAACGAAATCTCGGTCAATACATCGACCAAATGAAAAAAGATCCGAGCATAACTCTCCATATTACCGGTCATACTTGCAATCTCGGCTCAGATGCGCTAAATATGCGGATTGGTCAAGAACGAGCAGATGTAGCCAAAGATTATATGGTAGAAGAAGGCATTTCGCCGAGCCGTATCAAAACATTTACTATGGGTAAATCTGCGCCATTGGCTCCAAATACGAACGAGGCAAACCGAAAAAAGAACCGAAGGTTAGAAATACAAATACTCAAATGATGATTTGAGTTTAAGAAACTATTTGAGTTATTTTTGCAAATCAAACGTTGAATTTTCTCGCTTTCTCAGCCTCATTAGAGGCATAATATTGGTAGAAAAACGTTTTCCCACCGTTCTAAGTTCCGTTAGGAACGAGATATAAAACATATTTCGTTCCTAACGGAACTTTGGTTACGAGACAATATTCTCTCTTCTACCAATATTATACCTCTAACGAGGCTTTTTTTATCAGATGAAAATAAGTCAAACAATTTCTTTGACTGGTCAATTAATTTTCTCTCTTCCGACTTTTGCAATTAACAAGATTTTTTTTACCTTTGTACGCTAATTTTCAGAGCATATACCACAATGATAAAAATAACATTCCCGGACAGTTCAGTTCGCGAGTATCCCAAAGGAACCAACGGACTTCAAATAGCTGAAAGCATCAGTCCACGATTGGCACAAGATGTTTTAGCCGTGAGCATAAACGGCGAAACGCAGGATTTAACGCGCCCAATCGACCAAGACGCGAGCATCAAATTATATAAATTTGACGATGCCGAAGGCAAGCACGCTTTTTGGCACACTTCTGCGCACTTAATGGCAGAAGCGTTGCAAGCACTTTATCCGAACATCAAATTCGGAATCGGACCTGCTATCGAAAACGGATTTTATTACGATGTGGATAACGGCGAAACGCCAATCAAAGAAAGCGATTTGCCTGCTATCGAGGCAAAAATGATAGAATTGCAATCGCTCAACGAGCCGATTATCCGCCAAGAAATAAGCAAAGCCGATGCGTTGAAACTTTTCGGCGCGCGCAACGAAACATATAAAACCGAACTAATCAGCGAATTAGAAGACGGCACTATCAGCATTTACCAACAAGGACAATTTGTAGATTTGTGCCGTGGGCCGCACTTGCCAACTACTGCACCAATCAAAGCAATTAAGCTGTTGAGCGTTGCAGGAGCTTACTGGCGAGGCGACGAAACACGCAAACAACTGACACGTATTTACGGCATTTCTTTCCCAAAGAAAAAAATGCTCGACGAATATTTAACCTTTTTAGAAGAAGCAAAAAAACGCGACCATCGCAAGTTAGGAAAAGAATTGGAATTGTTTGCTTTCTCGCAATCGGTTGGTCAAGGATTGCCGTTGTGGTTGCCAAAAGGCACGATGTTGCGCGACAAATTAGAACAATATTTAAAACGCGTTCAGAAAAAATACGGTTACAGTCAAGTAATGACTCCGCACATCGGACAAAAAGAATTGTGGATAACTTCAGGACATTATGCCAAATACGGAAAAGATTCTTTTCAGCCGATAAACACACCGCAAGAAGGCGAAGAATTCTTGTTGAAACCGATGAATTGTCCGCATCACTGCGAAATATATAAAACCGTTCCGCGTTCGTACAAAGACCTTCCGATTCGTTTTGCCGAATTCGGAACCGTTTACCGCTACGAGCAAAGCGGAGAATTGCACGGATTGACGCGCGTACGTGGATTTACACAAGACGATGCACATATTTTTTGCCGTCCCGACCAGCTAAAAGAAGAATTCACGAAAGTAATGGATATTGTGTTCATTATTTTTAACGCATTGGAATTCAAAAACTTTGAAGCACAAATATCGTTGCGCGACCCAAATAACAGAGAAAAATATATCGGCAGCGACGAAAATTGGGAAAAAGCAGAACGCGCTATCGTAGAAGCATGTCAAGAAAAAGGCTTAGACGCAAAAATAGAATACGGCGAAGCAGCTTTTTATGGTCCAAAACTCGATTTTATGGTAAAAGACGCGCTTGGACGTCGTTGGCAATTGGGTACCATTCAAGTGGATTACAACTTGCCCGAACGATTCGACCTCGAATATATGGGTGCCGATAATCAAAAACATCGTCCTGTGATGATTCACCGCGCACCATTTGGTTCGATGGAACGCTTTGTTGCCGTGTTGATTGAGCATACAGGCGGTAATTTCCCGTTGTGGCTCACGCCCGAACAAGTTGTTATTTTACCGATTAGCGAAAAATATAACGACTATGCGCAAAAAGTTGCCGATTATTTAGACGAAAAAGACATTCGTGTTTCGATTGATGACAGAAACGAGAAAATAGGTCGCAAAATACGTGATAATGAGGTAAAGAAGATACCTTACATGCTCATTGTCGGAGAGAAAGAAGCAGAAAATGATGAAATTTCTGTAAGAAAACATGGCGAAGGTGATAAAGGTATTATGAAATTTACTAACTTTGCCGAGACTTTGAATCAAGAAGTAGAAGATATGATGAACGCATGGACGAAAAAATCGTAAATTCGTACATCTAAAATCGTAAATTTAATTTAGGAGGAAACAACTTATAGCACAGAAAGTTTTCGTAAGACGAGAAATGAAGCCAAAAGAACAAGCTCATAAAACAAATGGGCAAATTCGTGCAAAAGAAGTACGTTTGGTTGGCGATAACATTGAAGAACAAGGTGTTTATACATTAGCACAAGCGCTTCAAATGGCAGACAATATGGAGCTTGATTTGGTAGAAATATCGCCAAATGCAGAGCCACCTGTGTGCAAAATTGTTGATTATCAAAAGTTTCTTTATCAACAAAAAAAGAAAGAAAAAGAACTGAAAGCCAAATCAACAAAAATAGTTGTAAAAGAGATTCGTTTCGGACCTCAAACCGATGACCATGATTATAACTTTAAGTTAAAACATGCTGTTGAATTCCTAAAAGACGGACACAAAGTAAAAGCATTCGTGTTTTTCAAAGGACGTTCTATTTTGTTTAAACAACAAGGAGAAGTACTGTTGCTTCGTTTTGCCAACGATTTGGAAGAATACGCCAAAGTTGATTCTATGCCGCTTTTAGAAGGGAAGCGAATGATTATCATGCTTTCTCCGAAAAAGAAAAAATGAAAAAAATTTATTTGTTACTATCAACTATTTTTTGTGTTTGCTTCCTTGCTACAACGCAAGCATCTATTTGCGAGCCAAAAACAACTATCCTAAACGTAATCATTTGTGAAGGTGAATGTTTATTCTTTCATGGTCAATTTTTAACCGAATCGGATGCTTATGAGGCGCATTTGATGACTCCAATGGGTTGTGATAGCACCATTGTTCTGAATTTAACTGTCGAAAATTGTGAAACAAGCATTGTTCAAACTACAGCAACAGATGAAATTGTAGTCGGCTATTACAGTACAACAGGTAAAAAACTCCTGCAAGAACCTAATAGTGGAGTTTATATTATTTTATACAATAATGGCAGAACGAAAAAGATTGTAAAATAAACAGAATTTAAAGATATTAAGATTGACAAGAAAATTTCTTGTCAATCTTTTTTTGTTTTATATGAAAAATCGGATAATTCCGAAAAACATTTGAAAATGTTTTACAAATAAAAATATTATTGTACCTTTGTGGGCTGAAAAATATTTAATCACAAAAAAATAAAGAAAATGCCAAAACAGAAAACTAATTCCGGTGCCAAAAAAAGATTCGCTCTTACCGGATCAGGAAAAATTAAAAGAAAGCATGCTTTTAAACGTCACATTCTGACGAAAAAAACAACCAAGCAAAAACGTGCACTGACACACGATGCGTTAGTATCGAAAGCAGATGAAAACAACGTAAAACAAATGCTTTGCTTAAAGTAAATTTATTTTTATTAACCGAATGTTTAGCTAAAAGTTTGCGTAACACGCAACGCTAACAATCAAAAAACAGAAAAATATGCCAAGATCAGTAAATCATGTTGCTTCGAGAGCAAGAAGAAAAAGAATTTTAAAACTTACCAGAGGTTACTTTGGCGCCAGAAAAAACGTTTGGACAGTAGCCAAAAATACTTGGGAAAAAGGATTACAATACGCTTACCGCGACCGCAAAAACAAAAAACGTAATTTCCGCGCATTGTGGATTCAACGTATCAATGCGGCTGCACGTTTAGAAGGAATGTCTTATTCTAAATTGATGGGCTTGCTTCACAAAAACGGTATCGAAATCAATCGCAAAGTTTTAGCCGATTTGGCTATGAACCAACCGCAAGCATTTAAAGCTATTGTTGATAAGGTGAAATAATTATCTTTATGATAGAAATAAAAAAACGCTGTAAATGATGAATTTACAGCGTTTTTTTATCTCATGCATTCTTTCAATTGCTTGCCTAATATTGACAGCCGATATTTTTGTAAACTGCTATTAGGCTTGTTGGGAATAGTCATTTCTATAAACCCTTGTTCTAATGCCGGTTTTAAATAATTAGATCGAAAGTTTTCTCTATGAGAAAGTCCTAATTTATTTTGTATATCTTGCCTATTCATTTCCTTATCCAGTATTTTAACAACTTCCTTGACTTGCTCGGTAACTTGCTCGGTAACTTGCTCGGTAACTTGCTCGGTAACTTGTTCGGATGCAAGGAAAGTCATCCGCAAAAAATTCTCTGAAAACTTAAAACATTCTTTTCCGTAACTTCTTAGAATACGAGGAATACCGGAACCTAAATGCTCCACCAAATCCAAATCTCTGAAAACACGCATTAATTCCTTATTGCGTGGAACTGAATAACCTTCAAAGAATTCACTTTCAGTCATGCCTTGCGGCAAACTTCCAAAAGAAGTAATTTCTATTCTGTCGTCAAAAAATTCAAATTTCGGTGGTACTTCCGATGTGTAGTCGTTGTGAACAATGGCATTAATCACAGCTTCGCGCAAAGCAACCGGATTCCACAATCTTTTTTCTTCTCGTTCTTTTGGAGTAATTTTTGCCAATGTTTTGTTTTCTACCTCAATCTTATCCAATACCTGCTTGGTAGCTTTCACTAATGAGCAATAACCATATTCATTATTTTCCATTAAATCAACTCGGTCAAGTCCATCATATTTCGCCACTTTTACAGACATTCCATTTACATCTGCCAATAAATAAGCAACGTAATTGTATTGTCCCTCTTCGGTAAGTAGTTCAAGATTGGATGCAAACTGCTGATTTAATGTTTTGTTAGCACCTTCATAGTATATTTTAAGTTGTTCAAAAGTAAGATGCTGATTCGGAGATTTAATTTTGCCAATGGAATTGCGGATACGTTTGGCAAACAGCGATTCAATCATTTTTACAGGCATTGGTTCAGCAGCAGTTCCGACACGAATGAACGTACCTTTTTCTGACATTCCAAGTTTTCTGATGTAGTATGGTTTTTCCGTTCCACTGGCAAAAGTAATTTTAATTATGTCTTTCGATTCTATCTTTTCCACTGCTACATCAAACAATCCCATACAAGACGGCATAATGTTGTTTTTCAGGCGGTCTTTAATTTTGAGTATATCGCCATCCATATCAGAAACGCCAATAACTTTACCTGTTTTATCGATTCCGATATATATAACACCGCCTTCGTGATAATTCAAAAAAGCGATTGCTTCTTTTTCCAAATCATCAGTAAGTTGTTGTTTGTATTCTATACGGTTTGTTTCTGTGGACTTTTGTTCCATTCATCAAAATATTGAGGTATTTTGCAAAGGTATTGATTTATGCCGAAAAAACAAATAAAACAAAAATCGCCGTAAACACATCATTTACAGCGATTTTATCATTGTTTATTATATCAATTTACTTGACTTCCTCAAAATCAACATCAGTAACATCATTTTCATTTCCATCACTTTGTTGAGATTGTTGTTGTCCAAAGTCTGCACCACCCGGTTGACCGCCTGTTTGTGCGTTCTGAGCATTATACATTTCTTGACTTGCCGCTTGGAAAGCTGTGTTTAATTCGCTCATTGCGCTGTCAATTCCGGCAACATCTTGCAACTTATGCGCTTCTTTCAATTTTGCCAAAGCACTTTCAATCGGAGCTTTTTTGTCAGCAGGAATTTTATCACCTATTTCGCTCAACTGTTTTTCCGTTTGGAAAATCATGCTATCGGCTTGATTCAGCTTATCAACTTTTTCTTTCTCTTTTGCATCGGCATCGGCATTAGCAGCAGCTTCATCTTTCATACGCTTGATTTCGGCATCGCTCAATCCGCTTGATGCTTCGATGCGGATATTTTGTTGTTTGCCTGTCGCCTTGTCTTTTGCCGATACATTCAAAATACCGTTGGCGTCAATATCGAATGTTACTTCAATCTGAGGCTCACCGCGCCGCGCCGGCATAATTCCATCTAAGTGGAAACGACCGATAGTTTTATTGTCTTTTGCCATTGGGCGTTCGCCTTGCAAAATGTGGATTTCCACAGAAGGCTGATTATCAACGGCAGTAGTAAACGTTTCCGACTTTTTGGTTGGAATAGTGGTGTTCGCCTCAATCAACTTAGTCATCACGCTGCCCATTGTTTCGATACCTAACGAAAGCGGTGTAACATCTAGCAATAATATATCTTTTACATCTCCCGATAATACGGCACCTTGAACAGCTGCACCAAGTGCTACCACTTCGTCGGGATTAACGCCTTTTGACGCAGATTTGCCAAAGAATTTTTCAACAGCTTCTTGAATAGCCGGAATACGAGTGGAACCGCCCACAAGGATAACATCGTCGATATCGCTTATCTGCAAACCTGCATTTTTCAATGCTGTGCGACAAGGCTCGATAGTGCGTTTAATCAAATCATCAATCAACTGTTCAAATTTAGCGCGGGTAAGCGTGCGCACCAAGTGTTTTGGCACACCATCCAACGGCATAATATACGGCAAATTGATTTCGGTAGAAGTGGTACTTGAAAGTTCAATCTTCGCTTTTTCGGCAGCTTCTTTCAAACGCTGCAATGCCATCGGATCTTTGCTCAAATCAAGACCGGCATTCTCGTTTTTGAATTCTTCTACTAACCAATCAATAATACGGTGATCGAAATCGTCGCCACCTAAGTGTGTATCGCCATCGGTTGATTTTACTTCAAAAACGCCGTCGCCAAGCTCGAGGATAGAAACGTCGTGTGTACCACCGCCACAGTCGAACACCACAATTTTCATATCTTTATTTTTCTTATCCAATCCGTATGCCAATGCAGCAGCAGTCGGTTCGTTTACAATACGGCGAACGTTCAACCCTGCAATTTCTCCCGCTTCTTTGGTTGCTTGACGCTGTGAGTCGTTGAAATAAGCCGGAACGGTAATAACCGCATCGGTTACTTCTGTACCCAAATAATCTTCGGCAGTTTTTTTCATTTTTTGAAGAATGATAGCTGAAATTTCCTGCGGTGTATAAAGTCTTCCGTCAATATCCACGCGCGGCGTATTATTATCGCCTTTTACCACTTTATAAGGCACGCGTTTGATTTCGCCTTGCACCTGCTCCCACGTTTCGCCCATAAAGCGTTTAATAGAAAACACCGTTTTAAGCGGATTCGTAATCGCTTGACGTTTAGCAGGATCGCCCACTTTACGTTCGCCGCCATCCACAAATGCTACGATAGATGGAGTTGTTCTTTTTCCTTCGTTGTTCGCAATAATAACAGGCTCATTGCCTTCCATTACGGCGACACAAGAGTTTGTTGTTCCTAAGTCTATACCAATAATCTTTCCCATGTTGATTTAATTTTATATATTATACTTCATTTTGTTTTAAAATCACGATTAATATTTATCAAACATCGTGCCATAGTATGATATATGACAAAATTTACTTATAAGATATTTGCTTCGCGATATTAATTAATACTCATAGATGTTTGTCGTGTAACCCATCTATAAATATCACAATATCAATATACCAATATCTGATAATAAAACAAATGCAACCTCGTTTGGTTTTTGGCAATTAGTATAAATATTGTTAAAAAAGGCGAATTATGGAGTCTGACAAAAAGGCAGAAATTATGAATCAAAAAGAAAACATTCAACTATAAGTAATAAAACGAATTTAATGTCGCATTAAAAAAAATCCCGCCGCTATTTACAAATCTTTTCATCATTAGCATAAGTAAAATCTCTTTTATTTCTATTGGGTTGGATATGTTTTACAACCCTTTTTTGTGGTTTTAAATCTTTTTCATATCTTTGCTCCCTCGTTAAAAAAACATTCTAAAATTTAATAATAGATTAATATGCAAAAGATTAATGACTTCAATTTTGCCGGGAAAAAGGCAATTGTAAGGGTTGACTTTAATGTGCCCTTAGATGAGAATTTCAACATTACAGACGACACACGCATGCGCGCGGCATTGCCTACATTGAATAAAATTTTGAATGATGGCGGCAGTTTGATTATTATGTCGCATTTAGGTCGTCCGAAAAAAAATCCCGAACCTAAATTTTCATTGAAATATATTTTACCTCACTTGTCAGCGTTGCTTAGTAAAGAAGTGCAATTTGCCGAAGATTGCTTGAGCGAAGATACAGCAAAAAAAGCAGCTGCGTTAAAAGCAGGCGAAGTTTTGTTATTGGAGAACCTTCGTTTTTATGCCGAAGAAGAAGGCAAACCACGCGGATTGGCAGAAGACGCAACAGACGAGCAAAAGAAATTGGCAAAAGCAGAAATGAAAGCCGGACAAAAAGAAATGGCAAAAAGATTAGCTTCTTATGCCGATGTGTATGTAAACGATGCTTTCGGAACAGCGCATCGCGCTCACGCTTCGACAGCCGTAATCGCGCAATTCTTCAATGAAAAAAGCAAAATGTTTGGTTTCTTGATGAACAAAGAAGTTGACGCTGTAGATAAAGTATTGAGCAACACCGAACGTCCTTTCACTGCCATTATGGGTGGCTCAAAAGTATCAAGCAAAATCGAAATCATCGAAAACTTAATGACAAAAGTTGACAATTTGATTCTCACAGGCGGTATGACATTTACATTCGTAAAAGCGATGGGCGGAAAAATCGGAAACTCAATCTGCGAAGATGATAAACTTGAGCTTGCATTAGAGTTGATGAAAAAAGCAAAAGAAAACGGCGTAAATTTGGTATTGGCTACCGATACTAAAATTGCCGACAGCTTTAGTAACGAAGCTAACACCAAATATGTTGCTGCTAATGAAATTCCCGATGGTTGGTCCGGTTTAGACATCGGTCCCAAAAGTATAAAAGCATTCGAAGAAATAATTAAAAACTCAAAAACGATTCTTTGGAACGGTCCAACAGGCGTGTTTGAGTTCGATAACTTTGCCGAAGGAACAAAAGCCGTAGGATTGGCAGTTGTAGAAGCAACCAAAAACGGCGCTTTCTCGCTTGTCGGTGGCGGCGACTCTGTAGCAGCTGTAAATAAATTCGGTTTAGCAGACGGCGTTTCGTATGTTTCTACCGGCGGCGGCGCTTTATTGGAAGCCATCGAAGGAAGAGTATTACCGGGAATCGAAGCGATTAGAGGTTTCTAAAAAACAATCATTTAATGTATTTTTTACCCTTTTAACCTCGTTAGAGGCATAATAACGGAATAGTTCGTTAAAGGGTGTAGATGTTGAGATTAGTAGTAAAATACGTTTTCTCTCTGTTTTAAGTTCCGTTAGGGGCGAAATATATTTTATATTTCGCCCCTAACGGGGCTTTTTTTTTAGGAAATTTGTTAGATATTCTACCAATATCTTGTGCCTAACGGCACATATGTTTCAACTCTTGATTCGTATTAATAAATATGAAATAAGGTCTCTCTATCTTAGGGAAACCTTATTTTTATGTTTTGCGGTTTATTATAATCCAAAAACAAAAATACCTTTTTAAATTTGTTAAAATAGTTTAAAAGTTATATGTTTTTACTAAAAATAACAATTCTGACACATTCTTTAGGACAAATAATCACTACTTTTGTCCCCTGTAAAAAAACACTATATTTTTAATTACTAAACAAATAAAAGATTATGTCAACAGAAAAAATTGGTTATACCGCAGGAACAGTGTGGATGACTCTTGTTAAAGGCGAACAAAGCGTAAAAGCAATAAAAAAAGAAACAAAATTAGCTGAAAAAGAAATCTTTTTGGCTCTTGGTTGGTTAGCTCGTGAAGAGAAAATCGCCATTCGCGAGGAAGAAAAAGACGTTTTTGCCAGCTTGCTATAATAATTCATTAGCACAAATTTTCCATCATAAAGCTTCTCTTTTTAAGAGGAGCTTTATTTGTTTTAGAAGCTGTTTAAATTTTGCTTACGAAATAAATTATGACGATTTTTTATAAAAAAATGGTTTCTATTGCAAAGAATTAAATATTTGTGGAAAATTTAAACAGCTTCTTAGTAACGCCTGAACATGAATGGTTATAAATTCAATAATACCAATTTTTTGTGTTATTTGTATCAAAAAAAATTTCGTTCTTAATAATTTTTCTATCTTTGTGAAAAATTTTGTAAAAACATTATGAAAGTACTAAAATTTGGCGGAACGTCCGTAGGTTCCATAGAAAATTTACAACAAGTAAAAAACATCGTTGCCAATGCCGACAAACCGGCAATAGTAGTAGTTTCGGCAGTCGGAGGCATAACCGACAAGCTTATTAACACAGCCAAAACGGCAGTAACAGGCACGGACGAATATATAAAACTATACGAAGAAATCGTAACCAAACACTTGGAGATTATCAATGGCGTATTGTCCGCCGAAGATAAAAAAGACATACTTCCGCAAGTAGAAGTATTGCACAACGAGTTGGCAAACATTTTCAAAGGCGTATCGTTGATTAAAGATTTATCTAAGAAAACAAGCGATACTATTGTGAGCTACGGCGAACGGATTTCGTCGCTTTTTGTAAGTAAAATGCTGGGCGCCAAATTGTACGATGCACGCGAATTCGTCAAAACCGAGACCGTTTTCGGAAAACACAT
>Ga0082212_10002163_pt1 | contig 28948 bp, 26 predicted proteins | sample TergutNt197P3_FD_71548 | JGI IMG/M metagenome (GOLD analysis project Ga0082212, IMG submission 71548) | Neocapritermes taracua P3 segment gut microbial communities from Petit-Saut dam, French Guiana - Nt197 P3 | ecosystem: Host-associated > Arthropoda: Insects > Digestive system > Gut ...
TCCATGGCCGCAACCATGCTTCCAGACATGTTATTGGCAATATCTTTTACAACACCAACAAGCATTCTAAGAGCCACTGCAAACAGGATAAAACCTACACCGGTGCTCGCCTTCATTCCAGAGCCCATAAAATGTGCCGCCGCAGTAAGCGCCAATAAGAGAGCCGAGACTGCAAGCATTGCCATCCCAAGTTTCACATATCCTATCTCGTCTATCATTCCCACCATGGTCTTGACAGCCCCGATTAACAATTTCAAAGACAAGACGAATAGCAAAACGCCCATACCAGACGTAAACTTCATGTTTTCACCGGACAATTTCATTGCGTAGCTGAGTGCGAGCATCAACGCCCCGACAGCGATGACTGCGCCTATCAGCGCTCCAACACTTGGCTTTGCACTATCAAGCATTTCTGCCACTTTCTTTATAATAAACACCAATACACCGACAGCAAGCGCCATCCCCAACGCACCCTTGACCTTCACGCCTTCCGTATACTTCATAGCCGCCGCTAATAGCACTATGATTAGCGCCATAAAGGCAATCCCCTTTAAAGCCTTTGACACTTCCATGTTTGCCATAACGTGTACAACAGCAGCAAGGATCGCCACCGCCGCTGCAAACTTTAGCATGGCGGTGCCAAAACTGTCCTTCTTTCCAGTACCCTTTGCAAGGCTAGCAAGATTATCAAAGAAGTCTCCCATGGCCCCAATGAGATTCATCGTTTTCCACATCATCAAGACCTTCAAAACCTCTTTGGCAATCGCCATAAGGTCTTCCAGCTTGATATTCTTTAAAGCATCGATAACCCAATTGATAGCGGTGCCTACCCAGCCAAGAACGTTCTTTACGCCTTCTCCGACGGTTAGGCCGCCTTCCCCACCGTCAAGACCATCTCCGGAGAATATGCTTTTGATCGCGGCAAAGACCTCTTTGATCTTTTCCCATGCCTTAGTAAAGAAACCAATAGAATCGCTGTCTCCAGAGCCAAAGAGCGTGGCCTTAAGCCAATTGAAGGCGTCAACAATTCCGCCCCAGATTTTCTTAAACATACCAACAGAACCAGCACCGTCACCAAATAACCAAGGTTTAATGACCGCCCAGGCATCTACAAACTTCTGCCATAGACGTTGCACAGCGCCAACCGTTCCTGCTCCATCACCAAACGCCCAAGTTTTGACAGTGTTAAACACGGAGATAATTTTATCCCAAATAGCTTTTAGTTTGCCACCAATGTCCCACTGCTGGAACTTTCCTTTAACCCAAGCAAAAGCTTCTCCAATCTTGGTAAAGAGTTTACTGAGAGCCCCTGGAGTTCCTTCTCCGTCTTCTCCGCCAGCCTCGCCAAACAGCCATTTCTTGACAACATCAAGAGCAGCAACGATCTTTTCCCAGATAGCTTTTAGCTTGCCACCAATGTCCCACTTTTCCCATTGGCTCCTTACCCATTCTATTGCTGCGCCAATCTTCTCGAAAAAGTTGATAAGGAATTCTCCGACTGGCCCAATCATGCGCTCTCCAGCATCCTCCGACGGTGTTCCACCAAACAAGTGGATACGAAGCCATTCAAACGCATCTACAAGGCCCTGCCAAACAGCTCGAAGTTTTCCACCAATATTCCAACCGTCGATCTTTCCTTTGATCCAATCGAAAGCATCAACCAAAGGTTGAAAAAACTCCTCAAGCTCCGGACCAAGTTGGATCTTTGAAAACAGCCCTTTAAACCATTCCCAACCGTCTTTGAGCGCTTGCCCAAGGGCTGCGAATATACCGCCTTCGCCGCCCTCTTCTCCCTCGCCTCCGCCGAATAACTTCTGCTTGATCCAGTTAAATCCGTCGACAATGCTTCCCCAAACCTTCTTGAAGAAGTCCCCAACGGTGAGTTCTCCAGAGAACACAGCAGCCAGCGCATCCCAAATTCTCTGAATGAAATCCACGATCTTCTGGGCAATCTCCCCGAATTTGTTTCCTTCCTTGATTGCGTCACGTAAACCAGTGACCCATTCAAATATCGAGAGAGCTACGCCGCCAAGAAGGTCCCATAACGGCTGAAGGACACCTAAAACACCTTTTATGACCTGCCATACGCCTTTAAACGCCATGATGACGATGTCCAAAGCAGAGGCAAGGCCCTTCACTACGGTGGTTATAGCTTCTAATAGAGGCGTCATGATGATTTCGCCTTCTTCATCTCTAGAAACTAGAGACTCAGTAAACGCCTCCATCTTGGCAGTCATCTCTGCGAGCTCTTCGGCTGTTTTTGGTGGGAAGATGCTTTGCCACGCTGCCTTTATTACTGTAAGGACATCAGCAAGGGCTTTTAAAGCATTTGTAATGCTGTTGGCTATGTGCTTCTGACCACCAAGCTCTTTCCATGCCTCCAACATTTCATTACGAGCATCTCCACCTGAAGCAAAGATATCCCAAAGAATGTCAGCTACTTCGCTCCATAGCTCTCTCGCCTCTTCAAAGTTTCCGAAAATATGCTCAAAAGAAGTCATCCACTTTGTAGCAACGGCGTCCTTTACAGCGGCCAATGCGTCAGTTAATGTCTTAGCCTCCTGAGCTGCTCTAAATGCTTTAGATCCTAATGTTTCAAGCGTCGCTCCATCAGGAATCGCATCAGCAGCCGTAGACAACTCGGAAATGGCCGTCTCCAAGTCAACAGCATGTTCTTCGGCATACGCAAGTGCTTCTGATGCATCTACACCAGATTGCGCTATGCGAGCCAGCGCTTGCTCTGTTGATTCGCCCTTCTTCTGAAACTTACCAAGAATTTTATTAACATCGACGCCCTGTTTCTTTAATTCCTTAATGGCGTCTTTAGCAGTCAGGCCTTTGGATGCCATTAATTCCAATACCTGTGAGGCTGTCTGTCCTTTGTCAACGAATGCGGTAAGATTCTCTGTCAGCTTCTCTGCTCCAGCGCCTCCAGCTTCCATGAACAGCGCTGACATTCTTCCTTCCGCTTTCATCTTCTCAAGTGCTTCTGCCGCGGTAATTCCTTCCTCCGCTGCTTTGGCAAGGACGGGACCGAGGTCAATTCCTTCCGCTTTCAAAAGCTCCATAGCGGTAGCAGCATCGACACCCTCAGCCACCATCTTTTGGAAAACGATATCTAGATTTGCTCCTTCTCCGGCCATGATGGCCATTGCCTGTGCAGCTGTTAAATTATCTTTTTCCATCCTGGCAAGAACAAAGTTAGCATAATTACCATATTCTGTCAAAACGTTCTGCATGACCTCAGCATTGACCCAACCATCTTTAAGATTCTCAGAAAAGTTACCAATGGTAACTTCTGCGTCCTTTAACCCGATGGTATACTTATCCCCAGTCTTTGTAAGCGTCCCAGCAGCCACCGCTGCATCCAAAAGACTCTGCTTAAATTCGACAGTCGTCATATTGAGCGTCTCAAGCTGTCTCCATTCCCTGAGAGACAGTGCCCCAGAACCTATGGACTTTGCCATGATTCCCATTGCATGGCTCGCTCCAGCAGTAGCTTGTCCAGACAAAGCCGCCCAGGTTGCAATTCCTTGCATTGACGTGGTTGCATCATCTAGAGCAATTCCCGCACCAGTGAACTTACCAATATTGGTCACCATGTCACTGAAACTATAACTGGTTTCGTCAACGAAGGTGTTAAGTCCCTCCAGCTTAGCTTGGACTACTTCAATTGACTCCCCCGTAGCATTCATAATAGTTTGAGTAGCTGCAACCTTTTGTTCATACTTAGACCAACCAGTCGTAATAGGCTCTATCGTAAGAGATTTTGCAATCTCGATCCCGCCATCTATAAAACGGTTTACGATGTTAGCTATGGCCGCAAACGCAGCCATCTCTAAAGCGGAGAATTTGGCTGACAAACCTGCTATTCCGGCTTCCATTCCTGCGAAGCCACCACTAGACTTATCCAGATCTTTAAGACCGTCTTTCAGTTTGTCAAGCGTGCCGAGCGTATCGCTAACCCCAGCTTCAAACTGGCGGTTATTGAATTGCATATCGACTATTCGCTCGTCAACGTTTCCGCCTCTAGCCATTATCGCGTAACCTCCCGCCATACTGCGTCAGCGATCTGGTCAAAGACCGGCTGGATCGCAGGAGTTATGAAGTCGTGGCCTTTCACATAGCCCCCTTGTCGGGTTCCGTGTCCATAGTAAAGAAGAATGACAATCGGGACACCTGTCCGAATGACACTGTTGTTCGTCCATTCGATGAACAATCCACGTCCATCGATGCCCGCGTTAAAACTCCAAGCTGATGCAGTGATGCCAGAAAGAGCGGGAGTAGCTCTCGAGAGAGCTTGAACACCGAGACCGCCGTACTGTTCTAAAATTGGCACAAGTTTTCTCGTATCGTAGTTTTTGAGAAACTTTTCCAATTTGCTAAAGCTTCCTCTGTGTGTGAAAACTACTCCCATTTTGACCTCTTCCTTCGCTTCGTGTGCTTTCTACCCGAATCTTAGCAAATCGTTGCGAATCCATCCTCGATGGATCCCAAACGGAACCATGGTCCATTCCCCATTACCTTCGATGATGGGAAGTATCGTCCCACGAGGAACCTCACAGATCGCATTGGTTGGGTTGTTGACAATCTTTGGCTGTTTCCGCATTCTCGCACCGGGGCTTTCCTGTGTAACGATCATCACTTCTCCAGGACCTGGATCAAGAGAAGGCGGAGGGTCAGGTGTTAATGGCACATCAACCCTGATGTCGGGATTCGTCCAGTCAACCTTTCCCATGTCATACGTCAACAACTTCAACCGGCCCTTATGTGTCCAACGAATGAACGAGGTCGGAATCTCTGAGAAGACAACAAACTTCTGGCTCAGACTCGCATGGACAACCGTTCCAGCCTTGCCATCTGGCGTCTTAGCGCCAGGCATAGGACCGACGTAGATGCCAACATGATCCATCTTGCCAGGCGTGCCATTTGCATTGCGGGTAACCGGCTCCCCGTAGTCGATGAATAGCAGGTCACCAGGCTGAAGATCGCCGCCATACTTACGCGAACCACCATCGTCACACCAGCGCTTGTCAATGACATGGCTGTCCCAAATGGAGTTTGAACCGGCACGAATGTCCTTTCCCCCGGCAAGCTGATACATCCACCAAACTAAGTTGCTACAATCCGTGCCGAGCGTATCGCTTCGCTTACCGATTGCATATGGCACTGGAGGTTGTCGAAACGCCTTTTCCACAGCAAATCGAACAAAGTCGACTGACTGAATAGACATGTTACATCACCTCGACAAACGTCTTGTTGACCCACTTGTCCTCTCCACCGATTTGAACCCATACGGTTCCATCTTTCGCTTCTTTCTCATCGGTAATCGGGAAGACGTAATCTTTGCGAAGAATGTCCACAACGATTCCATCGGCTGCCGGTTTCGCACGGACGTTCAATTGAGAAGGCTTTACTTTCCCTGTGACTTCCTTGTCAAAAATCGGAGGAGTATCCGGTTCAATCGTTTCTTCGACAACGGGTGCTTCTTCCTGGAGAATATCCGACTGGACTTCCGGCTCCTCTTGAATGGGTTCCTGAATATCCGTAGGGGGCGTAGGTTCCATAGCTGCTTCAGCAGCCGCTGCTGCGAACTTCTTCACGCATGCAGGGCAGATACGGCGACCATCCGCCGCTTCCTTCAACCCGTAAGACTCCCGATCACAGTTTTCGCATCTAGGCTTTGCCACAACTATCATCCTTTCGTGTTCATTTGTCCACGGCGAGCAGCATTCATTGACCTTCTCTGCATAGCCGCTTCCTTTGCGCTCATCTTCTTTTGTGGAGCATTCTTAATGCTGCACACTCGAATCAGAGTTAGCAACCTGTTCAAGTGCCATTTCTGAAACTCAACAGGGATGCTTTGCGCTATCATCCAATAGTAAATGAGTTCGGCGGTAACAACCTCTCTGTTCGGCTTGTCATTGGATTTGGTAAACCATGTCGCCGTCATTGGCGCATCAATATATTCCTTTATCTGTTCAAATACGTGTTTTGGAATATGATTATACACGTCCGGATTGACATTCTGGGTAATGGTCATGCACCGGACATAATCAATCGTTTGCAGAAGGGTCTTTTCGTCTTTCACTAAAAACGGCTTGTTCCATTTGGCCTCCCATCGAGCAAGGGAGACGAGAGAATGCTCAAGTTGAAGTGTCGTCGATTGAGACGTTATTTCTTTAGATACGAGAAAAGTCTGAGACCCCTCATCAAAAAACTCCATCTCTGGAATCGGGGGAATTATAACTTGTAGCACCCTCTCGTTCTCCTTTCTTTAACTCATTGGAAGAAGCGACGGCGGAGAATCTGATTGATCGGCTGGCACCATGGATTGGAGATCAGAAGGCATGACCCCATTCACAAAGTCTGCAGCAACTTCCGCATTTGTACAAAGCTCCATATACAAGTTGCTGTATGCTTCTGTCTGGATGAACTCTTCAAGAATTTCAGGAGTCTTCATAAACCTCTTTCCGTCCGGTGATTTCTGTCCATACGCCTTCATGATTACACGCTTAAACACCCGCATGAGTTGTGGTATATCTTGAGCAGCGATAATCCTCTTCAAGTATTCAGAGAACCCCCCAGATTCTTGCGTCTCCATTTCCATAAGCTCGGCTTTAGAAATATTGAAATAAAAGTCTTCGGTGCGCTCCACATCATTGTAATCGGTGTATGTAAGTGTCTTCTTAACCATTGGTGATTACCCCTTTCAAATTGTTTTCCAAAAATCATCCACCAGGCAATTTCTCGGCTTGTCAGCTATGGGCCGCCTGGCCCTTGGCAACGGAATTTTGTTCTTTTTTGTATACGTCCAAATAGGTTTCGTCCTTATCTCCGTTGTGTGTCACTTCGTATAGGCGTTGATCGTTTGTCGTGGTGCTCACAATCGCCTTCCAGTTCTGCAGCGTCTTGCAGAACCACACAACGAACACATTATCCATGGTAATGTCCGTCGCTTCAGCCTCGGAAAGGTAGGTGTTATAATAGTCTCGCACCAGCTCCTTGGCTTTCAAAAGCCGAACATCCACGGTTGCAGTCAACATATAATGGTGTCCTCCTTTCAATTACCCTTCTCTCGAGATAGCCGCGTTTGCCCACATCATCGCCTCTTCAAGCTTTGTCAGCGCCAAGCTCTTCTCACGAGAGTCAGGCGCACAAATATTGATCATGTGGGCAAACTGTCTTGCGGCATCTCTGATCTGCTTACAAAGTATTTCGTGATCTTCGTCCAGGCGATAGGAACAGAACGAACGTTGAATCTGTTCTGTCGTTTTGGTATTTTCCATGTGGTGAAGTTCCCCTTTCAAGATTACTTCCATTTTGATGTTAGCCAGCAGCCAACAGCGTCGCAACCTCATCGGGCAGCGGCAATCTCGGAGCTATGCCAGTCGTAGCATCGCCGGTGCCATACAGAATGTCTTCCAACGCAGCCAGCTTGGTGGCGTCGACCTTGGTAGAGTCGATGGTGATAGAAGCCGTGGGCCGAAGAAGCGGATTCAACACGGGCACCGGAGTGGTCGTGACTTCCCAGGAGAACGTGATCGCCTCCGGAGAGTCGTTGATCGTCTGATACGCCTTCTCCGATGGAGAAGCCACCGCACCATAGATCAGATGCAGCTTGTAACCGTGATCGTTCAGCATGGTGTCGTTGCCCAGCGTGGTCCGATAGGCGAACCCAAAGCTCTGCCTGTTCTGCTGACCGATGTAGGTGCCAGGTACCAGCTCCGCAGAGCCATCGCACGGGATGAACTCATCCGGATAGGTGTAGGCCTCAATGGTCGCGCCGAACTCTTCGGCTGACATGAGGACCAGGTACTTGATGTCATCCGCCCACAACGCGGTGGGCTCAGCGCCGGAAGGAGATTCGGTAACGGCCGTCAAGCCATTCCAAGCGACGCCAAGAGGATAGCTACCATCCGCCAACCTGGGGTACAGAACGCCATTCCGTACACCAGTTTCATAGGTCCGCTCGCCTACTTGATCCCATATAAGTCTTGCCACTATGGTTTCCTCCGTTCATGTTATTCTTCATACAGCATCGTGACGCCGTAGTTGTTGGCCACGTCCCATTCGATTCTGCAGCCACGAGCATCGGCCCAGCCTTTGCAGAAGTAAACGGTATGGCAAAGTGACATGTTCTCCAAGGATTTGGCCAGGAAACAGATCGGAATCTGAACAACTCCGCGCTCCTCCATCTTCTCCTTGGAGTACCATTCATCCGTGAAGAACGTGTTAATAACCTCGTAACCGATGGCTTCTAGTTCCCGGATAGCACGTTCACGAGTTTCCACAATCTCTTCATCGGTCTTTCCAGCCATCGGCTGAGAGAGCATAGCCTTTGGTTTGCTATCCATTTCAAATCCCTCCTACCAAAAGACTGTAAATATCCAATGATTCAGGTTGTCTGCGGTAAATGCTTGAGCAAAGCTACAATATTTGAGATCAAACTGAATTCTGTCTGGAATAAGCGAATCCGGATTGGAATCGATCACCGTCACCGCGTAAACCTTCCGAATGTTATAAATCTCATCATTCGCATCTGCCCTAGAAAAGTTAGTCCTCGTTCCGATGTCGCCCAGCCGATACACAATGGCCGGATACTGCATCCTGACCGTGCTAGGAGGTTGAAAATATACGTTACGCGAGCCAAGAATGTTTTCAAGCAGAGTCTGTAGCTCTTCACGTCTGATCATTGTATACACCTCCTAGCACAAGAATGAGACGGGGCCTCTGGACATCGATCGACTTGATCTTCCATTTGGCCCCCATCCATTCCACATAGCGCATGGTATGAAAGTGTTCATAAGCAAACGGATCGGCTATAATGCTCAGCCTATTATCGATGTTGAGATCATCATTCAAGCCTTCGCCTTCACGCCATTGCCCCATGTTCTTGACGACATCGCCAGTGTAGTATCGTTCCGTGATTATCTCCTGATACACACCTGGCCTAGTCTCGAATTGGGATGCGTATCCTATTGGCCCATAAAACTTCGCCATGCGCTAACCTCCTCAGCCTACCGGTTCCTCTTCCTCGGCTGGCGTGTAATTCATTTCTTTCAAATATCTTTCCAGTGCTGCGTCAAAGCCGGTGAGGAGGGTACGAGGATCAACCGGAGTAGTGGCAAGATTCCCAATGCCATCTTCTACCCGATTCTTCAGCTCGTCAAGCAGCTCCTCCGTCTTCTCGATCAAGTCCAACACGAGCTGTTTGTTCATGAAAATATCCTCCTTCTTAGCCAGCCGCCTTTACCTTCTCCAGCACGACCGCGGACTGGAACTTGGTCAGGGCGCCGCACATACGGGTCTCGATCAGGTACTTATACTGGTTGTAGTCGATGTCGAAGTCATCGAACCCGGTGATCTCGCCGCCACGGTTGGTGCCGACGGTGTAGTCCGCCATGTTGACCATGAGGCCGACCAGCTCCAGATCATTGGTACCATCGTTGCGCTCGATGCCTTCCATGACCTCGACTTCCACGATGTTCGCAACGCGCAGCGCAGAGGTCAACTCCGCCATCGTCGGATAGATCTTCCGGCCGTTCAGGTCGCGCACCAACAGCATGTCGGTAACCACGTCGATCGTTGTGTACAAGGTCGGATAGCCGGTGCCCTTGTAATGCTTACGAGCACGGACAATTTCATCGATCATGTTGATGGTAGAAATATCCGCATCCCACTTCACCTTGTAGGCGTAGAAGTCGTCGTCCCTCCAGATGGGGCGGATGTTCTCAGTGTTGATGTGATCGGGATCGGTCACGGGACGGCCATCACCGATAAGCATCGCCCGCGCAACTTCCTCCTTGAGCAGAACTTGCATCTCGGCGCGAATCCACGCTACGACATCGAAGTCGGTGATGTCGATGATGTTGTCACGATCGAGCTTCTGCTTCTTGTACACGGTCGTCGGGGTCGTGATACGCTTCATCACGGGGAAGACCTGCTCGGCCTTCTTGCTCCCGGTGATGTAGCCCTTCGCACGGGCCTCATCCTCAGTCAGATCAGCGGCCATGCTGCGAATGCGGCTAAACGGGGTCTTGTGGGTCGCGGACAGAACGCCAGCCACCCAGGTGTCGTCACGCTTGACCAGATCAGGCGTTGTACGTACATTGCGCGCATCCGGGAACAGAACCTCGATGTTCTCAATACCCCATTCAGTCGCGTGTTTCAACATAGCATCTTTGAACGACCCGCATTTCTGGGCACTCTTGAAGACGTCGGCCATTTGATCATGCGACAGCACCACGCCCTCTTCGTCCTGGTTAGTCCGCTTGTACTTGTCGAATACGTTATTCTTCACAATGTTATCCTCCTCATCAGAATGTTCCACCTCTTCGGTGTCTTCTTGGTCCAGGGCGCTGGAAAGCATAGCATAAACAACTGTCTTCTGCTGTTCCGTCATGCCGTCAAAGACCTCACGAACGGTCGGGTCCGCCGCCGAATGCTCAACCAATTCTTCCTCGGTTTCCTCCTCCATGGGAAGTTCCAGCTCTTCTACTTTCTCCTCTTCAGCATGGGCCAGCGCCAAGCCAGTGTAGATGATGGCTTCTGTCTCATCACGTTCACCAGTCCAGCTCCCGTCCGCATGAGAAAATGCAAGGTTGTCGATCAGCGCGCCAGGATTCGCCCCGGAGAGAACAAGGCTCACCTCACGGATCATGCCATGAATAACCTTCTTCGCACTCTCTTTAAGTTGATTGGCGTAGATCGACAGGGCGGTAATATCTCCGTGTTTCACCAATTCCCTGGCCGTTCTACCAGCTTCCGTTTCGTTGAACTTGCAGTATGCATACACACCATCATCACGATGTTCCAATATTGCTTTACCAAGGATGTTAGCAGGCTCTTTATGCAAGTGCGCCCACACAAGGGGAACGACGGTGGTATCTTGGTGTTTAAAGGCATCGGGAAGAATGGTCCGACCATCAGTACATAGCAACCCTGCCTTCGTCGCGTAACCAGAAAAGTCGTATTTTACTTCCATTTTGACGTTGTCTCCTTTCTATTGGTCGGCGCCATCCGTTGGTGCCTCCGGTGCTGTTTGGTCCCCTCCCTGATTCAGATTCCTGTTCCGAAGTTCATCCGCAGCTGGATCCGTCGCCGGTTTGTAGCCAATCTCCGCACGAATCTCGTTCGGGGAAAGGATCTCGTTCCTCGTAAACTTATCGGCAAGTTCGGCCAATTGCTCAGGAGGAACAAGAAGGAAGGCACCTTTAAAGAACATGATCGTCTGGTTCTGGGTTCTCGCAGTCTTCGTCAGGTACTTTCGGGCAAACTCTTCGGTAATGGCGACAAGAATTGGTTTAATTGTCCGGCTCCAATAGTTGTTCAACTCGTTTGCATCGGCAGTCCCAAGGAACACGTTCTCCGTTAGCCCTAACTGGCTGTAAAGCATGCTCGTAAGGTATTGGATTTGCGCCATGAGATTGTTCTCAGCAGGACGGTTAAGCTGGGTAATTCTCTCTGTACCATCGGTATAAGCGATTCCATACTTAGTGCCGGTCAATTGATCCTCAATGTCTTGTCTCCGTCGATTCGCTTGCTCCTTTCTCTGAGGACTTTTTATAACGTAAGGAAGCTGAAGGATGAGATCAAGCTTCCCAGAACCACTCTGGTCATCGATTGCATCGAGCAGGTTGAGTTTCTGAATCAGTCTCCGTAGCACACTATTACGCTCATTCATCACTGCGTATAGCGGGTTTTCAATTATCGCTACCATCTTCTTTGGAAGGGTGATCTGCTCGGTCTGACCCAACTGATCATTGTACAATTCCACTCGCACCGCAGTTGGTTTCCACTCTATCACCTTAGCAGTTCGGAGAGTTTGAATGTTGTATGAGTCTGAAATCTTGGGATTGGTGGTCGTGTCTACAGGTACGACCGCGACCGTTCCTTCGTCTAGCATGGACATGACAACATCGATGACAAACGCCGTTGATGCTTGATCAATGTTTGCCTCTGTTGTGAGCGCGTAGTTCAAACCAGACCGAATTGTCTCAGAGTATCTTCCATTTTGATCGGTTCGAACATGCTCCATTCGAATAGAAGCTACATCAATCGCGATTCGGTTGTAGATCGCCGCGATGATAGATTTTTCGTTTCCACCACGCAACCGAACCCGGTCAGGGCGATGGCCCCAGGAGTATCCCTGGTATGGGTCGAACTGCTCCTCTGCCGTGGGATCCCTATTTCTAAAAGCATTCCAGCCATGCCTTAATCGTTGCCCTATTGTCGGCATGTGTGTGTCCTCCTACTTTTTTCTATCACGAATAGCGTTCGAACTACTCTTAGCCAACCCGGAAGCAGCGCCAGCTCCAGTCACGCCCATTACAAATTTTCCGGCAGCCGTCAAAATAGGAGACGTGAACGTAGAAACGCCATCAATAGTTATAACGGTTGCTCCAGTCAGCAATGACGTTCCACTCGCTCCAGCTGCTCCTGCAATTGCACCGGCCCCAGCAGTGAATGCTATTCCTGCACCGGCCAATGTCATCTTCATAATTTTCATGGTTGTCACTGCTCTTCTACCTTGTTTAATGTCTTTTTCAGATAGTTGCGAGTGTTTCTTTTGCAACAACGCGTCTACCCTCTTTTTAGTCGCGTTAAGCTTTTTTAGTGAAACTTTGACTTTTGTGATGTCTTTTCCTTTTTCCAGTTTCTTTCCTATTTTTTTTTCTACATTAGAAATCTTTCTTCCCAGTTTTTTACTTCCCAATTCAAGGCGCGCCGCGCTTCTTGCTTCTTTACCTATATCTTTTCTGATTCCCCATTTCATTCCTAGAACGCCATAATGGGCGAGTTCTTCTGGACTTAACGTATCAGGGTATTCTTTTGAATAATCCTTATTCAAATCTAGCATGCGATATCCTTCCTTTCTGTCACTCAAATGCATCTTTGTTGGCCTTGTATGCCACATAGGCGTCCATCATAGCAGCCACAGAGTCAATCTTCTGATCGGATCGCTTCTTCAAAAGCTTACGGTTGCCATTGGTATCTTCAAGCGTCACAGAGTTACCCATCGTAAAGGTCATCATCTCCTGATCAAAGATGAGAAGACGCTGTTCAGAGAGAATCTTCAACTCGCCAAGAGGGACCGATTCGGTCTTTGCGCCTTGGATGACCTTCTCGAGTCCATAAGGCCCATTCTCTTGCTCCCAACGAGTCACAAACTCCTTGGCATTGTATGGGTCGAACCCGAAACAACGAACATCGTATCCGTTCTCCTCGATGTGCCGATCGAGATCGTCATACACATCCATCATGTCGAGCACTGCGCCAGGAAGGACGACGAGAGACCCTTCATGGATGAACTGATCATACTTCACTCGCATGGCCGTTGGAAGCTTCAACATGGTCAGTTCCGTTACATAGCAACGAGTCTTGACTCCGAACTTATCGTCCCTTAACGGGAACAGGAAGGTGAAAGCACAGAAATCGTCTCCTTGAGAGAGGTCTCCCCCAAGGGCACAGGGCATAGACCAGAAGTCTCGCCGCCTATGGGGCATTGTCTCCTCGTAAGTGAAGAAGTATGTGTATCCTTCCATAGGTATGCCGAATCGCTTAGCAAGGATGTCGTTTCTGGAAGCTGGCGCTTTCTCAGCACGTTCGACATCAAGTTGATAGGTTTCATAGGTCACCGTCTTTCCAAGATTCGGATTCGCCTTTACCCACATGGATGGATCGTTTACCTCCTGAATATCATCTAGGCGATAGTACCAAATGGAGACATGGGGGTTGATGTAATCGCCTTTAAGGATGTCCATCAGTTCCATTTTGATTGTATCACCAGAGCTGTTACGAACTGTTCCCTCTGAAGACATCGCAATGATGAGATAGTCGTCCAACTTGGACGCGCCCTGTTCGATGGCGCCGACCACGTCTTCCCGAATGTCGCCAGAAAGCCATTCATCCACCGTAGCTATCTTGGGTCTGAGACCCTGAAGCTTGTCAATGGACATAGGTCGGACTTCCAGAAGGGAGCCGGTTAAGAAATTCTCCACGCCCTTCTTTGTCGAGGCCAGCTTGACACGATTGGCTCTGGAGCCAGTGGTGTTCTGCAATGATCCTTCTGTAAGGAACTTGAAGAATGGGCCTCTCGCCCTTGTGATGGCGGTTCGAATAGGCGACATGACCTCGTCTGCTTGCTTCATTGTCGGAGCAGTGGTGATCTGATGGGTGGTAGACGTATCAATGTTGAGGAAGAAGTTTTGAATACAAGATCCATACATTGACTTAGCAGCTCCGCGAGCAACGATGAGGTACTGCTTGTTGATGAGCCGCTTCTTGATCATCTTTGTTACGTAGTGACCACCATGACCATCCTCGTTTGGCTCGTACACGCTTCTCTCTACAAAGTAGAACCAACCAAACACTTGCTCTGCCCAAAGCTTAAAGGTATCAAGTAGAGTAAGGTCGCCGCCATCGGTTAGCGTGAGCTCAGATTCGCAGTATTGCACAAACCCCTCAACGGCGAGATCGTCGTAGTAGACTCCTGGATTGGCGATGAGCGCATCAATGCGATTCATCTCCATGGAGATTTCTTTGCAGACTGGAATGTTTCCTCTCAGAACTTGATCGCGAAATTCTCCATAGTAGATAGGGACAGCAGTATTGGAAAGGCTCATTTCTTCTTTCGACTCCCAAACAACATCTCCATAAGGCCATTAAACCCAATTAGCTGCATGTTGACTTGATGTTTTTCTGGATTCTCGCTGGTCAATTTTTTAGTGACCTGGCTCATAAGACTTGCGCCAGACCCATCAAGAAATCTTACAACTGCACTTCGTCCTTTTGGGTTTGCCTTTTCTCTTAAATTTGAATACTGCTGTTCCGCCTGCATTCGTTCATTCAACTTCTTAAGTTCAGCCGTGGTTAATTTCTGAACCCCGCGTTTTGCTAGTTCCACTGCCTCCTTGTGTTCGGGGCTAACCATCACTGTTTTTGTCCGTCTCAAAGCTCCTTCTCCTCGTCTAGCAGATGCCTCTTTAGCATCTTTAGCCCCAAATATGCTTTGATACCACTTCATTCCCAATCTTCCATAGTGCTCAAGGAACTCAACATCAGAAATGTCCCCAAACACAGAGTGCTCGGCATCTTCGTCTTCTTCCTTATCACCGAAATGCTCAGCCAAAAGCTTCTGCGCTTTTCTAGAAATATCCGGTCGTTTACGAATGTTAGCTACGGAGATGGCCGAACGAAGGCCTTGCTCAGAGATCACCCATTCGCCGCCTATCTTGTGTTTGTAAGGGTAAGTTCGATCGGACGGAGATAGGAATGCGCTAGCTGGCATCTCATCTCTCTCTTCGCTGTCAACCTCCGGAGGAGCCCATTCATGGTTCAGCTGGCTCATTCCGTTGACGCCTCCTTCTTGCAAATGCTGAGTCGCTGATCCGTCTACGGTCAGCAGCTTCTCCCTCGATCCTTGCGCGTTCTCTCCGTTTCCCTTCCGCCAGTTTCTCGGTCAACGAAGATTCGATCTGCACATTCAATCGCCACTCAAACTCAGTACATTGTTTGACCAGCGAGTCCACCAAATACCCCATCTGAGGAGGGTCGAACATGAGACGAACTTTCATAAAGATGTAGGATTTGATTGCCTCTAGATCGATTCTATCTTCAAGAAAGAGGTCCCACGTGTCTTCTCTGTCTGTGATGCGGAACCCCGTCTCCGGACCAAGCCCTAGTTGCGTTAAGATCATGAAGACAGAATTAATGTGCATAATGATCTCAGCATCAAAGTGTTCATAGTTTTCGCCAATGCCTAGCATCTTCTTTATGCTTTCGAGTATACTTGCCACGGACACATGTCCCCCTTTCTTCGTTCTTTCGGTAATTGGGCCAACATCGACTCGTTGGCAAAGTGAATTGCATTGTGCGTGTCAAAGCTCGTAGTAACGAGATTGTCCAAGTCAAAGATGAGGTCCGAACCGGCCTCTACATCTTCGATTGTAATGGCGGTGAGGTGATGTACAAGGGGGCGAACATAAATCTCCAGACCAGGAACAGCGAGGTCACACCCGTTGTCCCTAGCCAGAACTTTTGCACGGGCATCCCTCCACTCACGGGACTGATAGAGCGCTTGGTTCAGATACCGGTCAAATCCAAATGTCATCTGACCGACAGCCCCACCTATCTTAAGATAGTGGAAGCGCTCTTCAAAGGTGCGCAGACAAATCAATTCCCTGTAGGTCTTAATCATCATGCGCATTCTCCTTACCACTGTATGTTCGGAAAGCAGACATCGCATCGTTGTAGAGCTCTTCAACTCTCTTCGCCGATTGGAGGTTCTCTGTCTTCGCTACAATCAATTCTCTTTGAGCTTCCAGAATTTCCCTCTCCACTCGCTCCTTTGCAGAAGCAAGTTTGAGAAAATGCGTAATAACCTGTGAACTGGCTGTGCCAGCGACGAGCTGTTGCTCTGCCTGATCCATGGCAAGGGCTATCATTTGGTTTTCTCTAGCTTCTGGGGTTCTGGCAGGAGGCCGCTTTTTCACTTCGATTGGCGTTCCTGTCTTCTTCTGGTACCGCACGGAGAGGGCCTCCTTTCCTAATGATCTTAGGGATGTCCAGGAGCACTAGCCGGCCTTGAAAGGAGCCCCGGCTCACCACTACCGGAGGGAGGGAACCGACTAGCGGAGTGAGCCCCTGGACATGCTTAAGACCACTAGGAAATATGCCATCATTCCCAATAGATGCGAACCACAACAACGCCCTGTCCTCCATGTTCACCACGGAAACCACGGTATCCTATTCTAGTGCCAACAGCCCCGCCACCGGATCCAGACCCGCTACTTCCGCCACCGTCCCCTCCACGACCACCGTATCCATATCCAGTTGCGTTTCTAAAGGGGTTTCCTGCGCTTCCAGCAACCAATGCGTTTGACCCACGGTTTGCCTGGCCCGTCATATGGCCAGGCAGGGTGGCACCTAGACCTCCAGTCATACCACCATTTGTCCCATAAGTCATGTTGCCGTTGTAGTTGGCTGCAGTACCAGATGTGCTTCCAGCAACTTGGCCACCGCCAACTCCCCCATCTCCTCCTCTGGCCATGAAATATACGTTTGCCGTAGAGTTTACATCTCTGAAAGGGAAGAAGTAGTCGGTCGCTTGGTCAGATACCGCATTTGTGTTGATACCAGAAACAAGATTACCAGATCCATCCAAAACATTGACAAGATTCTCTCGATCAGCCAACGTTAAAGGACCAGGACCTGTGACGGAGGCACTTCCCCAAGCGCCGCCATTTCCGCCGCCGTTTGGACTTCCAATAGCAGGGACGCGAACCGTATTTAACCAACCTGCTGGAATGCCATAGGAACCATCCCTTGTGGAGCCACCACCTGAACTTCTACCAGTACCGCCACGGCCACGCATGTCCGGACCATAATCACGAGAGGGACCAGTGGAAGTAAGATTTGTGATTACTCCTCCCCCAGCTCCTCCTCCAGCGTATCCATTTCCGCCATTAGGCCCTGGAATAGAGAGGAAGTCTCCAGGATTAATTCCCGTGTCGGGATTCACACCGCTTTCAACATTCCCCGTATAGGCATAGGTGCTACCGCTAGCCCCGCCCTGACCACCTTGAGCAAGGACAATTTCGGTGCTTCCGTGAACAACACGACTGTTTCCCCCATTGGAGCCAGCCCATGTTGCAGATTGGTACGCTCCGCCATATGCGCCACGAGTTCCATATGCGCCAACATACACCGTTAGGTTGAACGCGGTTCCACTGGTTGCAATTCTTGACGATTGCGCCATGTATCCAGAACCACCACCTGCACCACCGCGTCCAGATTGAGTAGTGGCAAGAGGCATGTAATCATAAAATATAGCTCCATCACCAGAGGCGCCTCCACCTCCTCCACCAATCGCCCATACTTGATACGCCACAGCATCATCTGGAATCAATCTTGTTGTTCCACTGGAGCTAGTATTGGTGTGAACATAATCATCGTAAGCGTTCTCATGAGCTCTAATTCGACCAAACACCCGATTAATGACAACTGATGCTGCCAACTATTTCACCTCATCCCACCCGTAGACTCCGGGTTGCCAAATATTCCCGTTGATTGTGCTGATCCAATGTTTGTCGTTAAAGGACACCTTCATGCCGAGGTCATATGCATCATGTGCTCCAAGCGGTTGCGACCAATCCGGCCATTCCTCTGTTGGGTCTCCGATGGGCGTCCAGATGGAAAGCGTTTTGTCGGGGGGCCAGCTTGGTTGGGATGTATGTGCTTGGATGCATCGATAGAGCTTCCCATCGGTATGATGAACGATGTCTTTTGCTTTGTACTCTATGTCAACGACCCACGGACTGAAAATATCCGCGTGCTCGGTGATGGTGATGTCGTCGAACATCTCTGCTTGAGCCATGACAACGAAGGAGATAGCAGATGCGTCAACAACATTCAGTAGGTACTGACGTGTCTTCTCGGCTTCAGCCATTTCATCATCTTGTTGCTGTTTGCGTGCAGCGTTGTAGACCAATTCACCATCAATTACATCATACCAAGCTGGTTCATCATTTAGTTGCTCTTCTGTTCCTTCGACCCAAACACCAGTCCAAAGAGGAAATCTCTCAACAATATCAAGATCCTCATACTCATACATTGCTTGGACTTGACCGCTTTGGTCTATGATCGCATAGATGTCCATTACGAGCTCCACCTCGCTTTAAGCTCGGATACCTCTTGTACTAACTGGTCGATTTGCTTTTGCTGTTCTTGGACCGTTGCGACGAGAGGCGCAATGAATTCGTGATAGCTGAGAGCATAGGTGCCCTGCTCTTCTGTAGCATCCTTGTCCTCTATTCCTTCGACGGTTGATTGAAGAGAAATAATGTTGGGCTTCTCTATTCCTAGATCTTCCAATGTCTTCTTAACGTCTTGTGCAATGAACCCGTATCGGAGAGTTTCTTTGTCATATGTGTTTTCCGTGGTGTTGAATTGAACCGGCTTTAGCGCGTGTATAAATTTAGACGCATGTTGAATCGGAACGATATTGGTTTTCAATCTTCGGTCGGAGGAGTAATTTCGGATCCAATCCCTAACACTACTTCCAACAGATCTTCCTGCTCCCATGGAAGCCGATGGATCAACCAGGCAGAAATACCGATCCCATACATTACTCGACGAACCGTAAGATGTTGTAAACATTCCGTTAATAGCTAAAACTTTCGAATCTACAGCCCCAACAATACGGCTTGCAGTAGACCACGCGTTGGTAGCACCAAATACAACAGAAGGATTGCCATCGATGTTGCTACCACCCAGACCAGCCTGCGTAGAGAATACATTATACATCCCGCTTGCAGAAGTTGTTCCACCCGTTCCCCCTTGACTTATAGCTACCGGCGTGCTTAAGCCAAGTGCAGATTTCAATTGAGCGACGGTGCAGTACCCAGGATTATTATGAGAGTTAGATCCAAGCCCACAGATATGAGTCAGAGGATTAACCGCTGTCGAAAACAAGAAGGTAAACGCATTCTCTTTCGACCAATAACCCCCTGCAAAACCGCTGCTCACCACAGCAAACGCTGCTCCAGCTTGGCCATAACCATAAGCTGTACCAAACATTCTTTGACTTAGCGGGCCCGAAGTAGATCCCCCTCCCCCATTAATGGAAGTATATACAGGACTTCCGCTCGCGGTGGTGACTAGCAAAAGCTGATTTACAGTAGCGCTTGTGGGCATCTGAGAAGTTGGGATACGTGTAGTCATACCACCGTGGTAGATATTCCAAGTGCCGACTGTGCCGGAGGTATACGTTCTAATTATACGGGCAATATTGTTCTGATCCCTAACCGATGGAGCACCTATCTCGAATACAGACTGCGTGGCGGGATTGTTGTTTTCTCTGTTATACATACTGAATGAACCTGTTGAACCGGCTCCCTGATATAGAAACATGTTGCTTAGCATGGTGGTATAGGTGGAATCTGAAAAGTTTTGAAAATTAAAACCTTGTGCTGCATTCGCCTTCCGCGAATAATAGGTGCCATTAATCGTTAAATTGCCGGTGATGATTCCACCAGCAAGAGGAAGAACTGCTAGAAATGTTCTGGCATTGTCTGCCGTTAAGTATCCTCCCTTATAGCTAGTGGCAACGGCTGCAAATGCCAATCCCGCTTCGGTAGCTGGTAAAGACCCAGCAAACATTCGTTGAGCTAAGTTGCCAGAAGTATCCCCACCACCGCCATTGATGGATGTATACACAGGACTACCGTTTGCGGTAGTAACCATTAGGACCTGATTGGCCGTTGCACTGGTTGGCGTTTGTGCAAGTGTGATCCGTCTGGTCATTCCGGTGTGATAGATGTAGTATGTAGCTCCAACTCCAAGAACATTTCTGCTTATTCGAAGTATGTTGTTGATGTCGGCACCGGTGGTGGTTGTTGGATTCTCAAGCAGTAAACCAGCATAATTTGACGTAGGGCTAGAAGATGTTTCGCTACCATGATACGTGTACATAGCAATGTATCCGTTATCATGTTGTTGAACGAGGCCTCTATTTTTAAAAATTGTATATGCAGAATCTGTATAGTTGTTAAACAACACCGCGGGGCTGCCAGCGATTTTTTCTACTTCAGGATGATTTCTAAACTTTCCACCATCTCGTACTAGATTATTCCACGCTTCTGTTCTGGTTATACCGTTCGTTCCTCCAAGATTAATCGGCACAACTTCCGTTACTCTATTAGCAGATGTAACATGCGTAATGTTGACAACACCAGTCTGACCATTCACACTAACAACTGCATCGGTGTTAGCAATCCTTTGCCATGAACTTGCAGTGCCTATAATCCAATCTCCAACATAGAAGTTTAAACCAGCGAATGTGCCGTCAGCTGAGGCCATATAATAGATACTTTGACTTGACGTAAAGCCCGTGATTGGAGTAGTATTATTGGTTAGCGTGATCGTAGTGGCAGTGGTTCCAAGCTTCACTTTCGCTGCATCCGTCAACGTTGCGACACCGGTGTTTGGAACGAAAGCACCACCTGGTGTGAGCTGGCCGAGAATGGTGTCTGGGAGGTTTTCGTAAGGAACATTTCCATTTTGATCGAGTGGAGCATAGCCGCCCGGTACATTCTTGTTTGCTTTGTCTTCCTTCAAAGCAAGCTCATCCATGATCTCGTCAGCATCGGTGGTGATGATTGTGGTTCCTGTACCATCCCATAGGTTGGATGTTCCACTGACCGCGCCTTCAAGTTTGATGTATCCGCCAGGATCAAGCCGTTCGGCGGTTACCGCCTCGTTAGCCTTTCCATTCACTGTAAACTGCGATCGTATCCACTTGAGCATGTTGCGAATAGTTTGCAGTATCGCGCCGATTGGGTTTACGCCTGCTTCCGGTAACAAGTCTTCTTCCGGCTCATCCTGCAGATCCACATCCATGTCGGTGCCAGCAGGACCTTTTGGGCCCCTGATGTTGCCCGCGTACTCAACCAGGAAAGGTTCAACTTGCGTAATTCTGCAGACCGCACCGATTGGTTGCTCGAAGAGATTGCCGATCTGCAATGGCATGTCGCCTGTGTTTACAACAAGATCATTGAGTCTGGCACCAGTTGGAGCTTCGTTGCTTGGCATGCTCTCTGTCATGGCAAACCAGCGCGTACCATAGGCACTGATTCGAGTGTCGGCCATAATCTCTTCTGTATAGCTCCATTGATACCAGGTACCTGTCTCATCATGAATGAATGGTGCGCGCTCATAAGCCAGCTGTGCTAAAGCGGCACTTCTCGCTGCTTCATCAGCGGACTCTTCCGCATCCTGTGCAAACCCTTCAGCTTCATTCCGAAAGCCTTCAGTCTCGTCGCGGAGTTCTTCCGTTTGGTTCCTAAAGTTCTGTGCTTCGTTGCGGAATGCCTGCGTCTCGTTTCGGAGCCTTGTGATCTCTAAGATGATCTGTTCAAAGTAGGTCATCTCCCAGGGTTCAGGGGGGTCGCTTGTCTTGAAGGTAGGGGCTAGACGAAACTGAGCGGTTTCCGTCTGCCATACAAACTTCTCGCTCGTAATGCCGAGAACCCTGATTCGCAAGTAAACCACGCCATCAACGTTGGGGGGAATGGGCCCAACGGTCCAGAAGAGATGGATCTGCTCGCCTCGAATCTCCTTAATCGGCTCTGAAGTATCGAAAATCTCATTCTTTTCGTTCATTGTGTCGACGAGAATGACCTTGTCGTTGCCAGACAGGTCAAATATCTGATACTTCCTTGGAAGGATGAACTCCACGTATTCAGAGTTCATGTCGCTTTCTACGCCAAGCACTTCTGTTGCTGTTGGAATCTGAAGCGTCCTCCACAGCACTGTAACCGGCGGCTTGAACATGCCTGACATAAATAGTCCCTCCTTATGTCTCGCTTTTAAATGATTCCATATACAACACCTAGCGTTTGTGCCGGAGCAGACCCAATAGAACCACTACCAGCCAAAAATAAGGTTCGGTAAGTATTGATCGTAAATAAAGTACCGACTGCGGTTCCATCAATGCCCGAAAGATAGATACCTGGCCCAGCTGGGTACAGTATTTCGCTTCCGCCACCGGTTCCTTTTATTTGCGTACCATGTTTAAACGCTATGACAGAATATGGTATAGAAGAAGGAGTTGCTGATACAAATCCTAAAACAGTGTATTTCTCAAGATCTGGGATTGTAATGCTACTGCCTTCCTGCGCAGTTCCTTCCCATAGTATCTTTGCCCCGACTAGCAAGTTCTCTTTCGCCGTTATCGGATTATCCGCATCAAGTCCTCCACGATCCATGGGTAAAATGCCGCTATCGATGTCGCTCGTGTCATGGGTATGACTATCGGCCGCGGCCCCGATATCACTCGGGGTCAATATCAAATCGCCAGTGATTGAATCCGGGGTTACACTGTTAACAGATGTAGTGGGGCCAGGAATGCCTTGAGGTCCCTGCTCTCCTTGAATACCTTGTTCCCCTTCTGGGACGGTCACAATGTATTTACGATTCGAGCTTGTACTTTCCAGTGTCTCTTCGATTGTTGCAGGGGAACCAGGAGCGCCAGTCACCGTATCCACGATGGTGACAGTGGTAATGGCCGGACCCCTGATGTTTCCTGCTGGAACGCAAAGAAACGGATCAAGTTGTGTGATTCTGAGAACCGTGCCAACCGGTTGATCCAACTGATCACCGATCTGAAACGGTCCGTTACCGGTGTTCACTACCAGATCATTGACACGAGCTTGATCTGGGGGAACATTATCTGGAAGCGTGTTCGTTATCGGAAAATGTCTTGTTCCGTAAGCACTGATGCCTGTATCAACCATCTGATCAAGCTGATAACTCCATTGATACCAGGTACCAGTAGTAGGCTCAACATACGGAGCTCTTCGTAGAGAACGTCTTGCGATGGATGCGCTGCGCGCTGCATTGTCTGCCTCGTTGGCTGTTCGATCAGCTTCATCTCTTGCCCTATCAGCTTCCAACTCCGCTTCGTTGCGAATGCCTCGTGTTTCCTCTCGAATCTCAATGGTTTCATCACGGAAACCCTCCGTTTCATCACGGAGCACTTGTGTCTCGTTGCGAAGCCTCGTAACTTGGATAATGATCTGATCCAAATATGCCATCTCCCAAGGCTCGGGCGGATCAGAGGTTTTGAAAGTGGGAGCAAACCTGAATTGAGCAGTTTCTGTTTGCCAGACGAAGTCATCGTAGATGCCAAGTACCCTGATCCGGATGAACACCAAACCATCAACGTGTGGAGGAATCCTTCCTACTGTCCAAAAGAGATGAATGGTGTCATCAATGATCTCTTTGATCGGCTCAACCGTGTCAAAGACCTCATTCTGCTGATTCATGGTGTCTATGAGAATCGCCATGTTGGGACCAGACAGATCAAACACCTGATACTCTTTGGGAAGGATGAATTCGACCCACTCGGAGTACATGTCGTTTTCAACACCGAGCAATTCCGTTTCCGCCGGAACATTCAATTTCCTCCAAAGAAGTCGAACAGGCGGTTTAAGTTGACCAGCCACAAATATCCCTCCCTTACATGCGTCTTAAAGGCTAATTAGTATCATGTATCCTATACGCACAATCTCCAATTGCGTCTCTCCTATCGTAACGTCCGACGACACATTTCGCACAATGAGATTGCATTCCCCGTTGACTTCTCTTACTATGTTTACCATTAAAATGGATGCGTGTTCAGATGACAACACATTCGCAAACATAGGTGTGTATAAGGTTGTAGCAGGCGGATCAGAAAGCGGTATCACGACACTTTCTCCAGGAGCTATTTGCTCAAATTCTTGATCTTCCCCAAAGAAGACCGGCCTCATTCCGTGTCGTACGGCGTTCGTTGTCAGTATTGTGAATTGTTGATTGCTCGAATCTGGTACTGGCAGTACATATGTCGGAGCAGGTGGCAAACTTCGATTAACTTCTTGATTCATGTAGAACTCTAACCCGCCTTGAGTTGGGGGATCTTCAGGATTCCGACCTGGTGTATAGCTTGTTTGAATAACATTGGAGATGAGAGGCGGACCACCGTTCACGTCCCGTGTCTGAAATGTTATAGATCCAGCGGTTCGATCACCAACATCTTCGTCAGTCGAGGTGTTCTCTATGACGAGATTGCCTATACTATCGAATCGGTATGTAAGCCATTTGAGTAGGTTTCGGACCATTTGCATTAGGAAGTTACCCTCTTTTGATCCTGTTTCTGGGAGGTTTGGTTTGTCGTCTGCAGGGTCATCGACCAGATCAAACTCTCCTGTACCACCATCTCCGCCTGGACCTCTAGGCCCTCTGATGTTTCCAACAGGAACGACCAGGAACGGATCGACTTGTATAACTTTGCAAACGGCGCCAACGGGTTGCTCGAGAAGGTTACCAATTTGGATTGGCATGATTCCCGTGTTCATAACAATGTCATCAAGACGTGCGCCTTCTGGTGCAACGTTGCCTGGTAGACTTTCCGTCATTGTGAACCATCGAGTGCCGTACGCATCGATTCCGGTATCAACCATCTCTTCAGCATCGTAACTCCACTCATACCAAGTAGCAGTCATTGGATGAATGAAAGGAGCACGCTCGTAAGCCAGTTGCGCAAGTTTTGCAAATCGATCAGCCTCGTCGGCTGAGTTGTAAGCATCTTGAGAAAATCCTTCAGCTTCATTACGAAGGTCGCGAGTTTCTTCGCGAATGGTTTGCGTTTCATTTCGGAGAACCTCTGTTTGATCTCTAAGAATATGCGCTTCGTCTCGAAACTCTTGTGTCTCGTTTCTCAGCCGCGTGATCTGTACAATGAGTTGATCGAACCAAGTCATCTCCCAAGGATCTGGCGGGTCGGCAGTTTTAAAGGTCGGTAAGAAGTTGAACGTAGCTGTCTCCGTTTGCCAGATGAATTCGTTGGTAGCAAGACCAAGAATTCTAATCCGCAAATATACCTCGCCGTTGATGTTCGGTGGAATCTTTCCCACCGTCCAGTACAAGTGCATGTCGTTACCGATGACTTCTTTGATTGGTTCCGAGGTATCAAATATCTCATTCTGTTGGTTCATCGTATCGATAAGAATGACTTTGTCATTCGCGGACAAATCAAAGACCTGGTATCTCTTAGGAAGGATGAATTCGACATACTCAGAATTCATGTCGTTCTCTACGCCAAGAATTTTCGCCTCGTTAGGAATTTGCAAGGTTCTCCACAGCAGCGTAACCGGCGGTTTAAACATGCCTTCCATCTTCATCCCTCCCAATAGTACCAACTCGTCTGCTGATCTGTCCAAGACAACCCCTAAAAATGACCCCCGGAGAAAAATTAAGGAAGCCGCCGATTTGGGGGTGGGGTGGGTAATAGCTATACCCCCCTAGGGGTCTTCGATCGGAACGTGTTATGTCCCTTTACTGTTTCAAAAGTTACAAACAATTTTCTTTTCATTTTATTTTATTTCCTTCACAACTTTTCTATAGACGCCAAGAACATTTAAAGCAACGATCTCGTCGATTGCTTGTTCGATTGCCAACATATTATCGGCAGAAGACAGTTCATCAGAAGTCACAACGATTCGAGCCAAGTAAGAAGCAGAGAAGTAAGAATGATCTTCATCAAAGCTTTCCCAACTTTCATAATCTTCAAAAGGATCAAAAGGATTATCAATCGTTGTTAGCATACAAATTCTTGTCACTGCTTGATCATCGTTTCTCTCGACGGTGGGGTCACTTTCCCCAGCGGGGGGGCTATGTAGTAATTCATCCCTCATGTAGTACGGCGCCCCCTTTCTACCTAATAACCTCCGCTACGGTGGACGTTGAGATGCCAAGAGCCTCAGCTATCTGTGCCTGCGTATACCCACGAGCCGCCATCCCCTTGATCTTGGCCTCCTTATTGGGGGTGGTGCCTGACTGTGTCCTAGGAGTAGCATACTGCTTGACAACATCTAGATTTGCACCATCTAAAATTTTCTTTACGGTGTTGTCAGCAAATGCACCAGACTGGATAGCTTTCCATTCACTAGGGGTTATGGTAATCTCATACTTCTTCCGTCCCATACGGTCCCGTTGTTCGGTTAGGGTCTGATTTCTTATCTTCTTAATCTCTTCTTTAGAGAGCCCCGGGTTAGCTTGTTTCTTCAATAGAACATGTGATTCTGTCAAGATTTGTGCTTGTCTTTCTCGCGGTTTGTTTGCTTCATAAGCTTTTACCTTTTCATTCATAGAAGCGACTTCTGAAGCATACGTTTTTTTAGCAGAGGGGGAATAGGACGTCGATTGTACAGATAGGGCCTCTTTCCGTGCATCGTTGGCCATGGCCTTTAATCCATTGGCATGGGTGGCATATATCCGCTCTATAGGTGTGCCCGACGACAGCTCATGGGCATCGCGACGAATCTGCCCCTCCGGTGTGAAATCCATGGGGGTAGTCCGTGTCGTTTTCTCAATGATTTGCCCCGTCGGTTCATATCGAACATACGCTGTCTTCCCAGTCTTGGGATCTATGTACCCCTCCGGAACCTCTACCTTTTTCATTTTCTCATAGCTGGCTCCGGTAGTGGTATAGAGTTTCTCCCCTGTTTGTGGATCGACGTAGATTTTGGTTGGCTCTCCGGTCTTCTTATTTGGAGGGCCAATCCTCGCTCCTTCAGTTACTTCTGGAATTGTTAGTTGCCCACCACTCTTAGAGATGATGGTCGATGCTCCTCGATTTGCCCCTCCTTGATATGTCTCCTTTAGTGCAGCGATCCCGTTATCATGATATGACTGTTTGAAATCAAGGTCATGCTTTTCAGCATCAATAACAACCATCGAATGTCTAATCGCCCTGCCCACTTCATCAAGCGGAGCACCCTTGATAGTCATATCGGTAATGAGATTAGAAACGCTCCCCATTTGGGCTTCTCTATGGAACGGATTATATTTTCCACCAACAGCGTAGTCTTCTGGTTTGGACCCCTCTTTAAGCGCTACACGAGTGGGAGCACGATACGCTTCAATTGGGTCAAATTCAGAAAGGGATTTTTGGACCTTGATTGCTCCGCTCTTATTTGGAATGACGAGAACCGTATCCCCATCAAAGTCTGCCCCAGATAGCTTCTTCGCAACGTTTGGATGAATGCCAACAGCATCAAGGGCTCCACCCATAATGGCTTTGGCTTCGCGCTGGTTGTTATTGACCGTCAATTGCGGAATCTCAAATTTTCCACCATGCGGATATCGAATAAGAACAACCGTATCGCCATTATCGTAGTTTGGCGCATACACTTCGGTGTCCTTCATGGAGGTGACAGGTAAAATAACATGCCATCTCTGTCTCGGAAGACCAGCTGCTTCAAGGTGCCTGGCAGACGAATCGCATGAGTCGGCAAAGGTGTTTAGTAACTTGGTCTTTACAGCGGGAAGAGTCAAGGATTTAATCTCGTTGAGTTCGTCTTGCGCAATAGCCCTTGACATATCGAGCTGTTGTTTAGCCAGTGCGGGAGGCTGTTTCGACAGCATTTGGGAAGAGAGAGTTTTTGACCACTCTCCCCAGTCGCCCTCTTCTGTGACAACGTTTAATGCTCCCCGTTGTCCTTCTCGCTTGATGGTAGCACCAAATGGATTGTCTTTATCAATCTCGCCAGTGCCTTTGTCCACCTTCATCGTTTTCAAAACGGTGTTATCCGAACTTCCAAGCATCGGGGTTCCCTCATGTTTATTGGTGTTAAATATGATATCCTTTCCTTGCGGCATATCATCGGAATACATCGCCATTCCTTTGATATAGTGACTGCCATCAACACCAATGCGAACCTGCGCATATTTGGAATTTCCAAGATCAAGGTCGGCAACGCCACGACGAAGCTCAATGACTCCGTCTTTGGCATTTCCGCCTTCTTCGTAATATCGGACTCCTACACGATCACTCGCTACCGATTGCACTGGGCCAAGCCCTTGCGCCGAACGGTAGGTTCTACCAAAGTCCTCAGTTCTTCCAGTAATAGGCTGAATAAGGGTCTTATCTTTGACAACCTCTCTATATTCGCTTTCAGGCGTACCAAGAACGATTTGTGTGGTGTAATGGCCGGGGTTGCCCTGCTGCTCGACTCGAATCTTATGAAGCTTATATCCTTCTTCCTGAAGCTCCTTAATCGAGTTCAACAATCGTTGACGACTAACCCCGATAGCTCCTTCTGAGCCTAAACCAATATCCACATATTTGAATTTGTCAACGCTGGCTTGCAACATGTCGGTCGTGGCCCTTGCAATTCTGGCACGCTCCTGCATAGCCGGATCAAGAAGGTTACGGACGGAGGACTCGTTCTTTCCCATTTCACGACCAATTGCCGATACAGAATATCCTTTGTCACGAAGCTGCGTAGCACGACGCTCCTCAACTCGACGAATCTCAGCATTTGCTAAGGATATGCGAGAACGAAGCTGGCTAGTAGTAATTCCCATTCCAGCTGCTATTTGAGTTTGACTCAGACCCTGTTTT
>Ga0082212_10002164_pt1 | contig 28917 bp, 23 predicted proteins | sample TergutNt197P3_FD_71548 | JGI IMG/M metagenome (GOLD analysis project Ga0082212, IMG submission 71548) | Neocapritermes taracua P3 segment gut microbial communities from Petit-Saut dam, French Guiana - Nt197 P3 | ecosystem: Host-associated > Arthropoda: Insects > Digestive system > Gut ...
TGAGTGTGTCGTTGATGCCGTAGTCCAAGGTCTACAACATTTGGAGACCTCGCCCTTCACACTAACTCGTCTCACCCAAAGAAGTTGGCATTAAATCTCATTTGATTGCAACTTGGTATGAATCCCGCAACCGTATATGACGACCTATGTCACGTTACAGCTCCAAGCGGAGCACCGTAAACGGCACGGGGTAGACACGCGAGATCCAGATCCAGCGCAGATCAGTGAAGGGGCAAAATAAAAAACATATCGTATGAGGAATTACAATGCTCTCAGACGGCTTCTCTACGCGCGCAGATCCGGTTTTTCGCCATGCACAGAGAGGCGCAGCGCCCTCCCCCGCGAACGGCAGGCATCCACGCAGTCGCCGCAGTTGGTGCAGTTCAAACGCTGGGCAAGGGTGATTTCACGCGGATTCAGAGCAAGAGAACAAGCGGTCAGGCAGGGGCGGTCCTTGGCGGCGCAGGAGCATTGCTTGCGGGCATAGCGCAGCCGCAGTCCCGGCAGCGGCAGGGCGGCGCAGAGGGAAAGCAGCACGGATTGCGGGCAGAGATACCGGCACCAGAAACGGCTGCCGAAAAAAGCTTCCAACAGAAGCAGCGCGGGGAACAACAATGCGCCATACAGCGGCAGGCCGAAAAAGGCGGCATGCTGCAAGGCCCGAGTATACCAGCCCGGCATGGAAAGCTGATTCAGCCAGGGTTCGGACACAAACAGCAGCACAATAAAAAGGCCCAGAGCGGCTACCCCGGCCCTGAGCGTGAAAGGGCGCAAGACGCCATCATGCGTGCGGGCTGTCGCAGCCGCCTTTTTTTGCGCCCGCTGCTTGCCGGACATGCTGCAAACAAACTCCGAAGCCAGGCCGTAAGGACACATCCAAGCGCAGAAAACCCGGCCGAGCAGCGCCGCGACGCACAGCACCAAAACCGCCCCCACCGCGGACGATGCCCCCGGTTGGCCCCCCGCCAGAGTCTGGAGAAAAGCCAAAGGGTCGGTGAAATCCAGGCCGAAGAAATCCAGGGCGAGAAAGTTGCCGGAAATGAGCGTGATCTGCCGCACATTGAGCAGGGGGACCACAGCAAAGCCCAGGATGATGATTCCCTGGCAGAGCCTGCGCCAAAAAAGTAAGGGAGGTTTCACTCCTCCTCCAGAAAACGCGTCGGGGTCACGGTGATGGCCTTGACCGGGCAAACATACTCACAAACCCCGCAGCCCACGCAAGCTTCCGTGACCACCGGCTGGTAGCCCTTTTCCAAAATCATGCCCTTGCCCCGCAGGGGGCAGCGCTCGTAGCAGGTCCAACACATGATATTCAAATCTTTCTGGTAATCCACGCAAATTTTTCTATCCAGGTGAGCCAGGCCCATACCGGCCTGGTCCATGGGCACGTCGCACAGGGCGTCCGTCGGACAGGCCGGGCCGCATTTCATGCAGAGATAACAGGGAGCTTTACGATGAAAAACCTTGGGGGTTTCGCCGCCGAACAGTGAATCCGGGGTCATTTCCAGACAGCGAAAGACACAGGCAGCCACACAGCGCCCACAGGAGATACATAAGGCTCTGAATTTTTTTTCCTGGGCAGCCCCCGGAGGACGCAAAAAGGGAAAGACCAACGGCATGGTGCGCCTATTTCCGTTTGCGCCGGGAAAGCAACGCGCCGGAGGCGGCCACCGGAGCGTCCTCTTCTTCATCCTCGCGGGTGAAGGAAGTCACATAGACCGCCAGCACGCCCTCAATGGTCTTGACCTGGTCGATGAGGGCCTCCATCTCTTCAGCGGAAGTTTCGGCCACGGTCACTATATAAGAATTTTTGTGCACGCCGTACGTGGTCAGTTCCGGCATGGCAGCGAGAGCTTTTTCCGCGGCCTGGGCGTGACCGGACAGGGTGTGGGTCAGAAATCCGAGTATGGCCATACGCAATGATCCTTGGTTCCGCAAAAATGCTTGACCCCGGCAGAGGCGTCACGCCTCTGCCGGGGAGGAGGTTCCACCTCCTCAATATGGTTATGCTTTAGAAACCTTCGTCGCGCAGATCTTGTATTCCGGTTCTCTGGAAACAGGGTCCGCCGCATCGTGGAAGAGTTTGTTCACCAGGAGTTTGGGATCAAAGAAGGGGGTGAACACCAGCCCCGGCATACAGGTTTCGGTGATCCTCGCGGGGAAGGTCATCTTGTCGCGCCGGGTTTCCAGCACCACCTTGTCGCCGTTGTTGATGTTCAGCTTCTTGGCGTCATCCGGGTTAATTTCCACATACGCGCCGGGATAGGCCTTTTGCAGCTCGGGCACGGTGCCGGTCATGGTGGCGGTGTGCCAATGGTCAATGACCCGGCCGGTAGTCAGCACAAAGGGGTACTCGGCATCCGCCGGTTCAAACGGTCCCTTGTAAGGCCGCAGGAAGATGGTGGCCTTGGCGTTGGGCTTGCCATAAAAGAAGATCGGGTCCGGGTGATTATCGGGCACCAGCGGGTCATATCCACGCACATAGCGCCGATCCGTGCCGGGATGGCTTTCGGTGGGGCAGGGCCACTTGATTCCCGATTCTTTTTTCAGGCGCGCACGGGTCATGCCCGCGAAGTTATACACCGATTTGGCGCTCATCTGACGCCATTCTTCCCAAACATCGGCGGCGTTTTGGAAGGGAATGAGCTTGGGATCCACGCCCACGCGCTTGCCGAATTCCATGAGAATGTCCAAGGCCGGGCGCGCTTCGCCGCTGGGTTTGATGGCCTGCTCGATCAGCGCATAACGCCGCTCGGTGCAGCCGTAAACGCCGTCGGTCTCGCACCAGAAGGCGGCGGGGAAGACCACGTCGGCGTACTTCACGGTTTCGGCGCTCTTGAAGCATTCGGTCATGGCCACAAAGGCGGTCTCCAGACCCTTGGTCATCTTGTTGAGATTGGGCAGGGTATGGGCCGGGTTGGTGCAGTGGATGAATACGGCCTTCACATCGCCAGAGGCCATGCCCTCATAAAGGGCGATGGTGTGGCGGCCGTTCTTCGGGGCGATGGTGCCGGGAGGCAGCTTCCAGAGTTCTTCCACTTCCTTGCGGTGGCCTTCATTTTCCACCAGACGGCCGCCGGGCAGCAGATGGGCCAGGGCGCCCACGTCGCGCACGCCGCCGCAGGCGTTGGGCTGGCCGGTCAGCGACAGGGGGGTGGCTCCGGGTTTGCAGATATTCCCGGTCAACAGGTGCAGGTTGTGGATCAGGTTATTGGCGAACACTCCCTGGACGCGCTGGTTGATGCCCATGCACCAGAGCGAAATGGTGGGCGAGGACTCCACGAACATCTTGGCGGCCTGCACCACGGTGGCCGCGGGCACGCCGGTGATGGCCTGCACTTTCTCCGGGGTATAGTCTTCCAGAAACTTTTTGTAGTCCTCAAAAGTGACCACATCGCCGCCATTCATGAAATTGCAGTATTTGCTGTAAAAACGGGCGTCGTCCATCTCTTCCCGGATGATGACGTGGGCCATGCCGTTCATCAGGGCGAGGTCCGTGCCGGGCTTGAAGGTGATGTGCAGGTCGGCGATGCGCGAGGTGTTGGTGCGGCGCGGGTCGGCCACGATCACCTTGATGTTGGGGGAACTTTCCTTGCGCTTGGCGATGCGCTCGAAAAGAATCGGATGGGCTTCGGAGGTATTGGAGCCGATGATGAAGAAGCAGGTGGCCGCGTCAATATCGTTGTACGTGCCCATGGGTTCGTCTTTGCCGAAGGTGCTGATGTACCCGGCCACGGCCGAAGCCATGCACAGACGGGGGTTGCCGTCCACGTTGTTGGACTTGAAGCCCCCTTTCCACATCTTGTTGGCCACATACGATTCTTCGGTCAGAGCCTGGCCGGAGCCGTAATAGGCGATAGCGGCCGGGCCGTTTTCAGCCAGAACTTTCTTGAAACGCTCGGCCGCGAAGTTCAGGGCCTCGTCCCAACTGACCTCGGTCAGTTTGTCGGCCTTGCCGCCTTTGCGGATCATCGGCTTCAGCAAGCGATCCTCGGCATAAATAACCGGGATGAGCATGGCGCCTTTCAAGCAGAGCAAGCCCTTGTTGTGGTTGTTGGGGTCGCCCTTGATGGCCACGGCCTTGTCGCCTTTAACGCCGACCAGGACGCCGCAGCCCGTGCCGCAATAACGGCACACTCCCTTGACCCATTTTTCCGCGTCAGGGGCCGCTTCTTGCGCGGCCATAGCCGGCCCGGCAAGGACGGAAAGGGCGATGGCCGCAGCGGTTCCTTTCAAAAATTCGCGTCTGGAAAAACTCATGGCGTACTCCTTAGGTTGCGGGCCGCTCCGCGCGGAAGCCGCCCATACGGTTCAGAGCCTGCTGCCGCTACGGCCCCTTCCCAAAAATTTATGTCGACCAAGTACCACAAAAATACATTCCCCTCAACTCCCCTCTTCAGGCAACGGCGCCAACGCCTGCAGCGGGCAACGGCCCTAGATGTCGGTTTTGGATGCGCCCGCGGGTTCGTACGCGCCGCGGTGCATGGGGTTCTGGTGCCTGGGATGGCACGAAACGCAATCCGTCAGTTCTCCAAATTTTTCCACCATGCGATTTATGGCCGGATCATGGCAACTGGCGCAAATTTTCTTGATGCCGGGCTTGGCGGCGAAAGGAATGGCCCCCTTGCCGTCGGGCTGCCCGTGACAGACCACGCATTTCACCAACAGGGCGCCGTGTTTGGAATCTTTCCAGTCTTGCGCCACGACGGGCGTGGCCTTGGCATGGCAGGTAAAGCAATCGGCAAGCTCTTCTGTCGCGGTCAGATGTTGTGCCGCCTCGCAACGCACCTTGGGAAAAGCCATTTCAATATAGATGAAGAACCCGCCAATGGCGGCAACCGCCAAGGCGGCGCCGATAAGCAGCGATTTTTTCAAGGCGACCATCAGCGTTGTACCTCCTCCTGCTGGAGCCGGGACGCAAACGCGGCGTTGACCACAAGCCGTCGGTCAAAATCCGGCAGATGCGCAAGATTGATGTGACAGCCCACGCAGTTGCGCTTGGTCGTGCCGTTTTTACCAAGATACGCGTCGTGGGCCAAGCGGCCGTATTCGGAAACAGGGGCTTCGGCCTTGGCGTTTGTGTAGAGATCCTGGTGACAGGCAAGACAGTTGGCGTCATCCACAAAGCGGCGGGCCACAACCTGCGTTCTGGCGCGGTGCAGGCGATCGGGCTTTGACCAGAAATGCACGACGAGATCCTTGACCCCCGAATACGTTTTCACCGCAAAAAAACGCGGCCCCATTCCCTGCGGAATGTGGCACTGACTGCAGCCGATCTCGTTGCCGTCCTTGTCCTTGGCGTGAGAAGAGAAACGCTGTTCTTCCGGGTATGGCTTCATCTCGTGGCACGAAACGCAAAAAGCCGTGGACGATGTCGCCTGCAGGGCATACATCGTGATGCCGCAGAACACAACGAAAAGTCCACAAACAAGGAGCACGGTTTGATGGCGGCGGCTTTCCCGCATTGATGCGCCTCCTGCTCAAGTACAAATATGTCAGGCCGGCGCCCATACTACTACAACAGTTCCCCTCTTGCAAGAGCTTATTGCCGCTTTTTCGCGGCGATTTTCTCGTTGCCCGGCAATAATTTATGGCAACGCTCAAGACACATTGACGATTGCACCGTTTGCCAAGGTAATGATGTTGTCGGTTAACGAACGGATTTCTTCAAGAGAATGGCTCACGTACAAAACGGGAATCTTGAAACGCGCGTTCAGATCGCCGATGAAGGGCAGCATTTCTTCTTTTCTGGCATCATCCAGCGATGCCAGTGGTTCATCCATGAGGAGAATATCCGGATTTGAAAGAATCGCCCTCCCAAAAGCCACCCGTTGCTTTTCTCCGCCCGACAGGGTTCCCGGCTTTCTTGACAGGAGATCCTCGATGCCGAGCAGGCTGACCACTTGATCAAAATCGACATCATTGCCGCCGGCCCGGTTGCGGCGGCGTCCATAGAGCAAATTTCCCCTGACGGATACATGCGGGAACAAAAGGCCTTCCTGAAACACATAGCCGACATTCCTTTGTTCAGGCGGCAGATCGATGCCCCGCATGGAGTCGAACAGGCAGCGCTCGCGGATGCGGACAATGCCGCTATCCGGCCGTTGCAGGCCCGCCACCATATTGATTATGGAACTTTTTCCGGCTCCTGACGGGCCGAACAGGGCGGTGATCCCGGTTTCGTCGCTCTGGAACGCCACATCTATGAGGCAGGCGCCCTGACGGCGCTGCAATCTGACAAGCATGCCTCAGCCTCCGACATGGCGCGCAAAGCGTTTTTCCAGCCAATTTGCCCCGATCAGGGCGCACAGAGCGATGCCGACAGCTATGCAGCACAAACGCATGGCCGCGGCTTCGCCATGCGGCACCTGCGTCATGGTATACAGAGCAAGAGGAAGCGTCTGCGTCTGGCCGGGGATATTGGAGACAAAGGTGATGGTCGCGCCGAATTCTCCCAGGCTTCGGGCAAGGGCCAGCACCATTCCGGCAACAATGCCCGGTATGGACAAGGGCAGCGTGATGGTGAAAAAAACGCGCCACGGGCCGGCCCCGAGAGTGCGCGCGGCCATTTCCAGCTTTGTATCCACAGCGTCGAGAGAAAGCCGCACCGTGCGCACCAGAAGGGGAAAGGCCATGACCGCCGCGGCCGCCACGGCCCCCTTCCAGGTAAAGGCGATGCTCAGGCCGAACTGCTCATACAGCATTTTCCCGATAAAACCGTTACGGCCCAAAGCCACCAGCAAAAGGTAGCCTATAACTACCGGCGGCAACACCAGGGGCAGGTGCAACAAGGCGTCCACCAGGCTTTTGCCGGGAAAATCCAGGCGGGAAAGCACCCAGGCCAGCATCACCCCGAAAGGAAGACTGCACACGACCGCCCAAAAAGCGACCTTGAGACTGAGCACAAGCGCGTCCACCTCCACCGGGGTCAAGGGGGAGAGCATTATCGCGCCTCAAACCCGTGCTTTGCCCAAACTTCCCTGGCTTGCGGCGCGCCCAGAAATTTGATGAATCGCAGAGCCGCGTCGCTGTTGGCTGTTTTGAGTGCCGCGACCGGATAATTGACAGGCGGGTGACTGTCCGCAGGAAACTCGCCGACGATGCGCACTTTATCCGAAATGACCGCATCGCTGGCGTAGACGACGCCAAGCGGCGACTCCGCGCGTTCGACAAGCACCAGGCCCGCCCTGACGTCTTTGGCGGGGGCTATTCTGTTTTCCACCTGCGGCCATAGTTGCAGACGCTCCAATGCCGCCTTGGCATATGTGCCCACAGGCACATGCGCCGGATCGCCGAGTGCAAGCAGGCCGTCTTTACCGAGCATGGCAGCCAAATCAAGCTGCGGCGACACCGTGACGGATTGCACGGCGCTTGAGGCGGGAACAATAAAAACAATCCGGTTGCCCAGCAGATCCGAACGGCTCCCCGCTGCCAGCAGATCTTTCTCCTCAAGGTAATCCATCCACTGCGCGTTGGCTGAAAGAAAAACATCAGCCGGCGCGCCGTTTTCTATCTGCTTGGCCAAAGTTGACGAGGCCGCGAAGGAAAGCGCCGCCTTGTCCCCTCCTCCGCTTTCGTAGATCCTGGCGATTTCGGTGAGCGCGTTGGTCGTTGAAGCGGCGGCAAACACCGTCAGATCCGCCGCCCTGGCCTGCACAGGGCCGGTCAGCAGACAAACGGCGACCGCCAGTCCCAAGGCTTTAACAAGATGTGGCATGGCTGTCTCCAGAGTACAAGATTTTGACGTGTAAACACGTCATTTGAGAAGTTTTAAACCTTGTGCTACAGCGTGTCAAGCGGAGGCAGCGATGACCCGCAATGATGCAGGCATACGATGCGCGATCAAGGAATACCGCCGGCGGCAAGGTCTGTCGCAGGACGAGCTGGCGCACTTGACCGGCGTCAGGCGGCAGGCGATTTATGATATGGAGTCGGGGCGCTACCTGCCCAATACCGCCGTCGCCCTCCGGCTGGCCCGCGCGCTCGGCTGCAGTGTGGAAATGCTTTTTATTGAAGACACTCCGGCAAAGCTTGGCGGCATCCATCTGCTGCACGAAACCGAAGCGGCGTCAAGGCTGTCTCTGGCGCGAGTGCGGGAAAAACTTGTCGGCATTCCGCTGTGCGGCGCTCACGCCATGCCCTTCAGGCTGGATGCCTGCGATGGCTTTCTTCTGGCGGACAAGACTGTCGATTGCCAGATCCCGCCCGAACAATTGACCAAGACGATTCTCATTCTGGGCTGCGATCCGGCCCTGAGCGTGCTGAGCCGCCTCATGGCCCGCGCTGCCGGAATCCGCGTCCATACGGTTTTTGCCTCCAGCCGCCAGGCGCTGCGCTGCGTGAACGCGGGCAACGCGCACGTGGCGGGAATCCACTACCACAGCCCCGATCCTTTGGGGGGCAACATAGAGGCTGTCCGCACTCTGTCGCCGGGCATGGATTGCCTGATGACGGCCTTTTCCGTGCAGGAGGAAGGATTGATGGTCGCGCCCGGAAATCCTCTGGGCATTCGCGCCGTGGAAGACATCGCCAACGGAAGGACGCGCTTTGTAAACCGCGAGGAGGGGTCCGCGCTACGACAGTTGCTGGATACGCAACTCGCGCGGCACGGCGCGCCGGTTTCCGGCATCAAGGGCTACACGCGGACAACGCATTCCCACAGTGAAGGAGCGATGCGCGTGGCGAGCAAAGCCGCCGATGCGGCCCTGGGTCTTCGCATTGTTGCGGCATCTTTTGGCCTGGATTTCGTTCCGCTGGCCGTAACGCGCTGCGATCTGGTCATTCCGTCCGACTTGCGCGAACATCCCGGCATTACGGCGCTTTTGAACGTGTTGCAGTCGTCAGGCATACGAAAAGAGCTTGACTCGCTTGCCGGCTATGATTCTGCCGCCGCCGGGAAAATGATTTACGGCTGACAAGGCTGTGCACAGACCGTCATCACATCCCCAACGCGGATCGCTCCGTCGCGCAGCACCTTGGCGAACACTCCCTGAGTGGGCATGATGCACTCGCCCATGGCCTGATAAATGGCGCAACGGGTGTGGCATTCCTTGCCGTGCTGGGAAATTTCCAGCAGCGCATCCCCGACGCCAAGCTGGGTCCCTATGGGCAAGGCAATGAAGTCAAGGCCGGAAACGACCAGATTTTCACCGAAGTCGCCGAAGGACACGATAGCCCCCCGCTTTCTGAACTCCTCGATCTTTTCCAGAGAAAGCAGACTCACCTGACGGATCCCGGGGCCGGCGTGGGCGTCGTCTTCCAGCCCGTGGCCGGCTCTGAGCATGCCCTCGGCCATGTTTTTTTTGCGAACGCCTTTTGTTTCGCTGACGCAGACGGCGGTAACGGTTCCCATGCAATCTCTCCAAACGAATTTTTCCGTGAAGCCGCCGCAAACCGTATCATCCCGCGCGCCGGGCGTCAAAAAAGAATGCGCCGCGTTTTCACGGCGAGGCGGCTTTATCCGCCGACGGCGTTCATGAAAAAACGGCCCTCGGCTGATTCCGAAAAGAAAAAGGTATGGCCGTCCGGCTTGCTGTTCGCGGCGGCAACGATCAGTTGCCGGAGTTCCATCTCCGTCGCATGTCTGGCGAGCGCTTCCTTGAGGTCCACGCCCGCATCGTGGCAGAGGCAGGTTTTGAGAAAGCCGGTAGAAGTCAGGCGCACACGGTTGCACTGCGAGCAGAAACGGCCGCTGAGCGCGGCGATAAAGCCCACAAGGCCGGGATAGCCCTTGACCGTGTGCATGACGGCCGGGCCGTTGCCTGTTCTGCGCTCAACAGCGCACAGCGGCCCGAATTCCCGTTCCAGCATGCCCTGAACCTCGGACAGCGGCATCCCGCGCAGTTTCTGTCCGCTGCCGATGGGCATCAATTCAATGAAACGGATATGGTAGCCCCGCTCCAGGGCGAAGCTGGCGAGCGGCAGAAGCTCGGCCTCGTTGTGATCCCGAATGGGCACGGTATTGATCTTGACCCGCAGGCCGAGGGCTGCGGCCTTTTCCATGTTTTCCCGTATGGCGGCGGGCCGGATGCCGGAACGGGTCATGCGGCCGAACGCTTCCGGGCTGAAGGCGTTGCAACTGAAATTGACCGCGCCGACTCCGGCTGCGGCGAGCTTTTCCAGATATTTGCCCGCAAAGGAACCGTTGGTGGTCAGACTGACATCGCCGACGCCGGGAAAGGCCGCAAGATCCCGGATAAATCCCATGGCGCCCTTGCGGCACAGGGGTTCTCCCCCTGTAATTTTGTAATGGACGATGCCGAGGCTGGCAAGAATGCCGACCAGGAAGAATATGTCTTCGTAACTCAGAATCTTCGTGTGCGGGATAAAGGGCAGGCCTTCATACGGCATGCAGTGGGCGCAACGGAAGTTGCACCGATCGGTGATGGAAATGCGCACATAGTCGATGGAGCGGCCCTGGGAATCGATCAGGCCGGAAGGGCGCGCTCCCCGGCTTTCCGTGCCGCCCGCGCGTTCATATTCCGACATATTCGCCACTTTTTCCGCCGGCTTTGCGCAGCAGCCGGATGCCGGTCATCTCCATGCCCTTGTCCATGGATTTGCACATGTCGTACACGGTCAGCAGGGCGACGGACACGCCGGTCAGCGCCTCCATCTCCACCCCGGTCCTGTTGTCGGTCCTGACGGTGCATTCGACCCGGACGGCCTCGTCCTCCAACTCGAAGACGACGCCGCAATGGTGCAAGGGCAAAGGATGGCACAAAGGAATCAGGTCCGCCGTGCGCTTGGCTCCCATGATGCCCGCAATTTGCGCCACCGAAAGCACGTCGCCCTTGGCGGCTCCGCCGTGGCGCAGGGCTTGCATAATGACCGGAGATACGCGGATGCGCCCCTCGGCCACAGCGATCCTGTCCGTTGCTTTCTTGCCGGAAACATCCACCATCCGGGCGTTGCCGTGTGCATCCAGGTGTGACGACATGCGCTTATCCTTCACGCATCCGGAACGGTTCGCCGGTCTTTATCCGCCCATGCCCATGACCGCGACAGCGGCTGTGAACCGGGGCGATTGCACTATACGGTGCGTCCCGATGCGATGTACGCGGCATAGTACCGCATTCCATGCCCTTTTACAATGCGGACCCGGACGCATGGCCCGCAAACGCAATCGGCATGTTCCGCTTATGCTCGCTCGCCTTGTGGAAGCGTTCCATAATGGCCCTGTCGTGTTCGTTCACCGTGCCGGCAAGCAGAAATTCGTCTATGCTGCGATAGCTGATGCCCATTTCGCTTTCATCCGTCTGGCCGTCGAACAATCCCCCCGAGGGAGCCTTGCTGATAATCCGGGCCGGCGCGTCAAGATGCCGCAAAAATTCATACACCTCGGAAACCGTGAGATCGGCAATCGGGTTGAAATCAAAAGCGCCGTCGCCCCATTTTGTGAAATACCCCATATAGCCCTCGCTCCGGTTGCCCGTTCCCGCCACAAGCCTGTTTTCGCTCGCGGCGACAGCATAGAGGGCGGCCATGCGCAGGCGCGGCGCCATATTGGCAAGCGCGGCATCGTTGCACTGCGTTGTTGCGCCCAGAGCACGGGCAAGCTCGTTTTTCGCATCCGACAAATCAACAAGCCGCACGGCTATGGCGAACTGCTGCGCGACGGTTTCGGCATCGGCCTTGTCCGTTTCGTAATTCTGCTTTGACCCGCACGGCATGATCAAGCCCACCGTGTCGTCACACGCCATCTTGCAGAGAATGCCGACCAGGGCGCTGTCTTTGCCGCCGCTGTTTCCGTATACCACGCCGGCCGCGCCGGCGGATGCGATGCAATCACGAATAAAGGCGGTTCGCTGTTTTGTTTCCAGCTCATAATTTTTCATGGCAAATCCTCCGCATCATCGATCGTGCGCGTTCATGTTTTCAATTCCCTGCATGGAGCGTTCCCAAACGGCCGAACGAAGCGGGAAGAGACGAACAGGCATAAGCATGCCAAACTCACGGCCCGAGGTCGAGAAAAAAGGGCGTCGCGCAATGTGCGCCGCCCTGCCCCTGTTCTTGCCTTTCTCCAGGATATTGCTACAGTATATACCTATGAACGCCTCGCGTGTGCTGCGCTACGTCCTGATCGCCCTGGCCGCGTTCGCGGTTCTCATTGTGCTCGTCATCAACAGAAGCCTGGCCTCCCTCGCGGAAAGCGTCCATGCCGGCAGCCTCTGGTGGGCGCACGCAACGCTGCTTGTTCTTGAAGCGGCCGCTTTTTTCCTGTTCTGGCGCAGCGTGGCCCACGGCCGCCAGCACCTTCTGCTGCCGCACGACGACAGCCCGGAAGCCAAAGACCGCTTCGCGCAGGAACTGGCGCGCCGCATGCGCTCCAATCCGCATGTCCGGGCGGCGGGCATCGTGCCGGACGGACCGGAAGACTCGGAGCGCATCGCCCAGTGCATGGCCCTGCTGCGGACGACGGCCAACGCGGAAATAGAGCAGAACGCCAGGCGCGTTTTTCTGGCCACGGCCCTTTCGCAGAACGGCAAACTTGACGCCTTGATCGTATTTTTCGCGCTGTGCCGCCTTATATGGCGCATTGCCGCCATCTACAACCAGCGCCCGCATCCGCGCGAAATCGCCTCACTCTATTGGGCGGTGGTTTCTTCCACCTTTCTGGCCCTGTCTCTGGAGGAACTCGATCTCACAACGGAAATAAGCGTGGGATTCAGCCAGACATTCCACGCCACGGCCCCTGCCGGACTCACGGCGGGCATTCCGTTCACCGGGAGGGCGCTGCAAACCTTCACCGCGTCCGCCATTGACGGCACAATCAACTGCTACCTCGCCCTGCGCGCCGGAATCATCGCCCGCAACGCGTATGATTACGCGTTCGCCACGGAACAACGGCCATCACGCGCCGCCGTGTACCGTGAGGCCGGGGCGCTGCTCTTCACCATGTCCGCATCGCTGATGGACAGGCTGGCCGGAGGGCTTACCGACGCCCTTGCCGGCGTGGTAAAAAACGCCCAGGACAAAACCGTGCAGGCGGGCAAGGATCTTGTGCGGGGCATCGGCAGCGTGGGCGTTTCCGTCGGCAAGGCCGCGGCGGATGCGGGGGCAGCCGCCACGGACGTTGCGGCGAACGTTGTGCATACCGCAGCCACGGCAACACGCTCAACCCTTGTCGCCACCGCCGACGCCACGGCCAAGCCTTTTACCCGAATGTTCAAAAAAAATGCAAAAAGCCGCAACGCGATCGATGCCCCCTTGAAATTGCCCCGGAGTTGATCGCGCAGCGTGCGGCCCGCTGCTTCAGGGCAAAAATTCCTGGCCGGCGAGACCTTCAAAAATGCGGTGATACAAGGCCCGGTGTTCGCGCACGGAAGAATCCGTCAGTTCGGCGCAGAGGATAGCGTAGGCTGTGGACAGGAGCTTGCGGCGGCGGTCAAGCTCGCACAGGCGCGAAACGTGGATGGATGCGGCGATTGCCTGCTCCAGCAGGCCGGCAACATGCGCGGCGCGTTCCCTGTCCGTATGGCGCGCGCGCACGAGATCGCGGCCCGCTTCCGCCACCCGGATCAAATCGGCGGGACGACACAGCCAGTCACGGGCGATGGCTGCGGCCTGGGCAGCGTCACCGGGCCGGTACGTCGGCAGAATGTGCGTTCCGGGCACGAACAGATCCGTAAGCCCCTGATCGCTTGCCTCCGTCAACAGGGCCGCGCCGCAGGCCATGCTTTCAAAACAGCGAAAATTGACTTCTCCGGCCGCTGTCTGGTTGAGCACGATGCAAGAGCGCGCGAACACCGGCAGGTACGCGCCTTCCTTGATGAGCAGAGGATGCAGGGCGCGGAATCGCTCCAGAAAGCCGATACGCTGCGGGATGTTGCGCGGCCGCAACGTGCCGACGAAAGCCGCGGGAACGTCCCGGCCGGACCCGGCCAGGGCGTCGGCACGGCCGGCCAGTTCAGCCGGCGCGAACAGGGGCAGCCACGCCGGGGCCGCTCGGGAAGGCGCGGATCGGGGAAACAGATCCGCATATCCCTTCTGCGCCGCCAGCACCAGATCAAAGGCATGGGAAAATGGAATATGCCACGGATTGCAAAATGTATCGATGGAATACAGCAAACTGGGGCAAGGCATTTGCTCCACATCAAGCAAAAAGGGCAGATTGCCGTTGTCGGCCCACAATGCGCAGTCCGGAACAAAACCAATCCCGGCAAGATGTTCCCTCAGGCGCGCCAGGCTGATCGGATGCTCAATACGGATTTCGCAGTCGGCCGACAGGCCGGCTGCGACCACCTGATGCCCCAGCCCGCGCAACGCGCCGACCAGAAAGGAAGCGCCGAGGTTCAAAATGTTCACGACAGGTACGCTCCATGCAATGCCTGCTTCAGCGCATGCAATAACAATGCCCGGACCATGTTTTACTGATCCGGGCATTGCTGGCGCGCAGCGCGCGACCTGAATCAAACGTGCTCTGCCGTTGATGCGGCATGGGCGGCATGGGAATCACTCTTCTTCAATCACAATCGGCGTATCGGGGTCGATCTGGCTCAGGTCCAGCGGATAGCTCAAGACCACGGTTTTACGCTGGCTGAAACCGAGCGCGCCGGGATGGGTATTGACGCACACCACCAAAGACAAGCCGCCGTCGCTGGCGACATCGGCCACCGTAAAATCAACCACCGACCCCTTGATGCGCCGCGTCTTCCAAAGCAGGCTCATGCCCACGCCGTCCCAGATCAAATTATGAATTTCGCCTTCAGGGAAAAAGCGGTAGCGGGCAAAAAACTGCGCGGACACGGAAATGGGCTTGTTCGCCAACAAGGTGTACTTGCCCCGCTTTTCAATATCCACCGGCAGCATGCGCATGGGCACATAATACTGCTCGGGCGCGATCGCATTGTCCTTGCCGAGGCCGGGCATATTGCGCTGGCTGTCGATGCCCATGGCCGAGCCGGAGAACTTGCCGTCTGTGGTCGCAAGTATTGAAAACTTGTCGGAATAGATCGCAATCTGTTCGTCTTTGTTCAGAACCGCGAACTTGCCGCCGCCCGCGGCGCCGTCGGGAATCCAGGAAAAATTGAGAACATTGGCTTCTCTGGGCAGCGCGAGCTTGCCCCCGACAGTGACCGTGCCGCCGGTCAGCATCAGTTCATGCACGCCGGAGGTCGCAAAAATCCTGGTGGAATCGCCGCGCTGGCCGATCAGGGTGGGCCGGAAATCCGGCGGCAGATTGACCACGTTCATATAATACTGCACGCGCCTGGCCAATTCCCGGAACTGTCCGCCCCTGAAGCTGAGGATGTATCCGAATGGCAGGGATTGATTCCTGTCCAGCATGTTGACGACCAGTTCGGCAACCCCGTCGCCGTCCAGATCCATGGCGTGGATGGACAGGGCTTCGTCGGTCCTGGGCAGTTCGTACAGGCCGATCTGGTTCATGCGCTCAACGCCCCAGTCAAATACCACGACCTTGTGCTCGTCCAGAATGACCACGTTATTCTTGCCGTCACCCGTCACGTCGGCCACCACCATGCCCACGGCCGCAAAATTCAGCGTCTGGCTGCGCTGGCGCGCGCTGTCAAAGCCCTCGTAGCGAAACTGCGGATTCAGGTAAACCTGCCGCTGCGTGGCTTCATTGGAAACAAAAGCCTGATTCATGGGCGCTCTGCCCACCGGGCCGGCCTGGCCATTCTGACCGACGCCGAAGACTTCGCTGTTGATGGCGTCCGCCCCGCGTTGCAGGGCCAGAATCAATCCGTTCAACGGACTCTTCAGCGTGCGTTTCCACTGCTTGCCGTCCTGGCCGATCAAACGCATGTCCACCGTGGCGTTGTCATCCTGGGCCGTGATCGTGCCCCAAATCGCATAGTCGGCGCCGGCCTTGCTCATGAGCGTTCGCGCCGCCTTGTCATCAGCCGCGGACACGGGTTTCGCTTTTTCCTCCAGGCTTATGGCCTGGGTCCGCCCCTTGTGGGCCAGACGCGAATTGAGCATGGACGGAACGGCGTCTTCCAGATAGGACAGACTGGAAGGCCCGCTGATTGCGAACGGCAGCACGACAAAGGTGCGGGCCGCAGCCTGGGCTTGCGCCCCGAAGCAGAACAAGGTACACGCCATGACCATGATGGCTGCCGACATCGGACGGAAAAGCATGCGCATTCTTACATTCTCCTTGTGTTCGTCAGCCCGGCGCGTCACTGCGGCGTCCACCGCCAAGCTGAGTGGCCCGCGCCGGCCGTTTTTCTCAATACGCTCACTCCGGCAATCGCGCAAGCTGTCATGATCTCCCCGGCCCGCCGTTCCTTTCGTCTGGTTGTCCTTGCCGAACACGCGCAACGCGTGCGCGATCTGCTGTCCGCCCAAGGTTTCGCCTTTGAACCCGAACCCTTTTCTCCCCTGGCCTGGCGCCTCACGCACGAACCCATGCCTCTGGGCCGCAGCCTGGCCGCATTGTTCGGCTGCATCTACATTCAGGATCGATCCTCCATGCTGCCGCCTCTGGTTCTCGCCCCGCAACCCGGCGATCTGGCGCTGGACATGTGCGCCAGTCCCGGCAGCAAGACCGGCCTTTTGGCGCAACTGGCCGGAGAACGCGGCCTGGTGCTGGGCAACGAACCCAACAGCGCGCGCCTGTCCACGCTACGGCGCAACCTGCAACGGCTCAACCTGTTTCAGGCCGTGACCTCGTGTTATCCCGGCGAACGCCTGCCCCTGCCCGAAGCTTCGTGGGATCTGATCCTGCTCGATCCGCCCTGCTCCGGCTGGGGCACCACGGATCGCCATCCCGGCATACGCGCGCTGTGGCGGGGCGACAAGGTGCTGCCGCTCATCCGTCTGCAACAGACCCTGTTGCGCAAGGCTGCCCGATTGCTGCGGCCCGGCGGCAGGCTTGTCTACTCCACCTGCACGACCAATGTGGAAGAAAACGAAGCCCAGGCGCGTTTCGCCCGCGACAGGCTCGGCCTTGTTCCCTGGCCGCTCGCGCCCCTGCCGGGCTTTGCCTGCCAGGATTCCGCCCTGCCGGATGTGGACGGCATTCTGCGCATAGACGAAGAAGCTTCCCAGGCCCAGGGTTTCTTTCTGGCCGGATTTTCGGCGCCCGGCCATCCGGAACCCGCGCATGCCGCCGTGCCGACCGGCCCGGCCGCGCCCTGGATGGCGCTTGCGCCCGAACAACTGGCCGAAACCGGCCTGGACCCTTCCCTGCTGCCGCCGGGCAAGGCCGGTGTATTCGGTGAAACCGTGCACATGCTGCCTGCGCCGGCCCTGGCCCATCTGCCCCGGACTCTGCGCTGGCAAGGCCTGGCGCTCGGCAAATTCTCGGGTGGCCTGTTCCGGCCCACCGGCGGCCTGCACGCCTGCCTGGCGGCTGACACGACCTCCCCCCGCGCCGACATCGACGACATCGCCACACTCTGTGCCCTGATCCAGGGACGCAGCCTGAATCTCGGCCTGCCTGGCCGCCTGGCCAGACTGTTCTGGCGCGATCTGCCTCTGGGCCTGCTTACCCTGAAATCCGGGCGCGCCATGCTGCCCAGATGACGGTTCAAGCCAAAGCACTCCCGGCTATCGGGAGCGCCCCGGCTTGCCGTGATGCGTCGTGGGGTTTGTCAACAGTCCGAGGCCCCCTGGCCGAACCAGGAGACCTTGTGCAAGAAGCGATCACTCAAAACCGGGAATCTTCACCTTGATCATTGTCCTGTCCCCTGGAAAGAACGGGGGAATAGCTTCAGGATCTTTGGCAAGCGCTTCTTTGGCGCGTTGCTCATTCTCTGTATCATATACAATGTCGTATTGACAGCGCGAATTTTTAGCAGACAGCACAGATTCAAGATTCTTGGCATATAGTTGAACATGCTGCATCAAATTATCATATGTCCGCTTGCGTAGCGCTTCCTTATCCCCTGCAATAGCATCGGAAGCATCAGACGCATTACATTTTTCAAATTCTGCGGCATGCCATTCTCTTGGCTTAAAAAATTCATCATATATCACGCTCTTCCAGGCATTCTCATTTGCGGCTCCGTGTTTTTCAACTGTCGCCACGATAGTATCCATTTCTTCATCAGAGAAACATCCAAGCGGTGCAATATGCAGGCGAAAAGACTTGCTAAAAAAACTTTCCTGCTTCTTCTGCGTCTTGGCCGTTGCAGCAGCCGGTTCCGAATCCTTTTTTTTGCCAAACAGATCTTGTAAAAAGCCCATAAATCCCTCCTGGAGTTATTGTAGTTGTGGAGCGCTGTGTCCGGAGTTGACGGCGAAAGTGTATTTCGCCTACGCCTCATACGCGGGCGGCGGCATTTCGCGTTAGCCCTGCTGTCGTTATCCGTAAGTGAGCTGCGCCGCCAGAGCAATTTCAAAGTGAAGGTGAAAGTGCTCCAGATTGCAGTGCCGCCACCTTATCACCATGCATCCCCTTTAGGCAAGACTGAAAGGAGCGCCGCATGCCGTTGCCGGCATGGCGGCAACGGCATCCCAGCCAACGGGGGGCGCACTATTTCGCATTTGCGATTCCACCTGTTTTGAGTTATCACGGCAAACCGAAGCGCTTCCGTACGGAGGATACGATGACAGAACAGCACAAGCGGCCTTTTGACGGTTCCCTGATTGAGCCGTACCTTGCCCGGAAAGCGGGAACGGCAAAAACCGAGGGCAGCCTGATTTCCATCTTGCAAAAGGCGCAGGAAGCTTACGGCTATCTTTCCACGGAGCTTATGGAACACATCGCGGAAAAAACGGACATCAAGCCGGCCAAAATACTGGGAGTCGCCACCTTTTATTCCCAGTTCAAATTCAGCGCGACAGGCAAACACCTGATCATGCTTTGCCAGGGCACTGCCTGTCATGTGAACGGATCGTCGGAAATTCAGGAAGCCATCACCGCCCACCTTGGAATCGCCGAGGGAGAAACAACCAAGGACGGCCTGTTTACGCTCAATTCCGTGGCTTGTCTCGGCTGTTGCAGCCTTTCGCCGGTCATGATGATTGACGGCGAGGCTCACGGAAGCCTGACGCCCGTGAAAGCCCTGAAAATTCTGGATGCCCTGCGCGCCGCAGACGGGGTGAAGCAATGAGGATCGTTATCGGAAAAGGCAGTTGCGGCGTCGCCGCCGGAGCGGGAAAAGCGGAAGCCATGTTCAAGGCCGAAGGTTTTGCAACCGGAATCACAGGCTGTATCGGCATGTGCTATCTTGAGCCTATCGTGGATATTTACGACCACGACGCGCACGGCAACGAGGTCAAAACAACCTACGTCAACGTCAATGAGCAGGCCGCCCGGGAAATCATCAACCGTTTGCGCGGCCGGGAGCACCAGGCCGACGCGTACCGCCTGCCGGAAGAAGACGCGGCCATCCTGGCCGGGCAAAAGCGGATCGCCCTGCGCAACTGCGGCATCATCGATCCGGAACAGATCGCGGCCTATACGGCGCGCGGAGGATACGCCGGCCTGAAAAAAGCTTTGTCGCTCACTCCTGAAGCAGTCATTGAGGAAGTGAAAATTTCCGGGCTGGCCGGGCGCGGCGGGGCGGGCTTTCCCACCTGGTTCAAGTGGAACGCCGCAAAAAATGCCGCCGGCGAAGAAAAATACGCCATCTGCAACGCCGACGAAGGAGATCCCGGCGCTTTCATGGACCGGGCCATCATCGAGGGCGATCCCCACGCGGTGATTGAGGGCATGTTGATCGGCGCGTACGCCATGGGCAGTTCCCAGGGGGTGGTTTACGTCCGGGCGGAGTACCCGCTGGCGATCGTGCGCCTGGATATCGCCCTCGAACAGGCCCGCAGCGCCGGTTATCTGGGACGCAACATCCTCGGTTCCGGTTTTGATTTCGACATCCGGATAAAGGCCGGGGCCGGAGCCTTCGTCTGCGGAGAAGAAACCGCCCTCATCGCCTCGCTGGAGGGAGAACGGGGCATGCCGCGCCTCAAGCCGCCCTTCCCGGCTCAAAAGGGCTTCTGGCAGAAACCTTCCAACATCAACAATGTGGAAACGTACGCCAACGTGCCCTGGATTTTCAGCCATTCGGGACAAGAATTCGCCGACATCGCCAAAAACAGCGGCATCACCGGCGCGCAGGCCACCGGCACCAAGGTTTTCGCCCTGACCGGCAAAATTACAAAGGGCGGCCTGGTTGAAGTTCCCATCGGCATGACCATCAAGGATGTCATTTTTGCTATCGGCGGCGGCATCCCGAACGGCAAGGCTTTCAAGGCCGTACAACTGGGCGGGCCGTCCGGAGGCTGCATACCGGCGGCACTCGCGGACACGGTCATAGACTACCAATCCCTTGCCAAAACCGGGGCCATCATGGGTTCGGGCGGGATGGTGGTTATGGACGAAGACACCTGCATGGTGGACATGGCCCGCTTCTTTCTGGATTTCACCTGCAAGGAATCGTGCGGCAAATGCACCCATTGCCGGATCGGAACGAAAAGAATGCTTGAGGTGCTCAGCCGGATCACGGCAGGCGAGGGGAAACCGGAGGACATTGAAACCCTTGAACAGCTTGGCAGCCAGATCAAGGAAGGATCGCTCTGCGGGCTGGGGCAGACCGCGCCCAATCCGGTTCTGACCACGCTGCGCTACTTCAAAAACGAATACATGGATCACATCGTCAACCGTAAATGCACGGCGCGGCAGTGCAAAACATTCATCTGCTGCGAAATAGACTCCGAACAATGCAAGGGCTGCGGATTATGCAAAAAGGATTGTCCCACGGCCGCCATTTCCGGAGAAAAAAAGAAACCCCACACAATCAGAACGGCCGACTGCGTTGCCTGCAAAAAGTGCAAAGCTGTCTGCAAGTTCAACGCCGTGAAGGTGAGTGATCGCGCATGGACACGATAACGATAAACGGAACGCAAACGGACTTTCTGCCCGGAGAAACGGTGCTGGCCGCCGCACGGCGGGCGGGAGCATTCATTCCCACCCTGTGTCACGACGACCGGGTGGCGCCTTACGCCTCCTGCGGGGTGTGCGTTGTGGAAGTGGAAGGCGCGCCCAGACTGGTTCGCGCCTGTTCCACCATGGCCGCCGCCGGCCAGAGCATTCTGACCGACAGCCCGCGCGCCCTGGCCGCCCGGCGAACCGCGCTGGCCCTGCTTCTGTCCGATCACCGGGGAGACTGCCGCCCGCCCTGCGTGGAGGCTTGCCCCGGCAAGACCGACTGCCAGGCTTATGTGGGGCTTTTGGCCAACGGAGAATACAAAGAAGCCATCATGCTCACCAAGGAACGGCTGCCCCTGCCGGCCAGCATCGGCCGGGTCTGCCCCCATCCCTGCGAGACAGCGTGCCGGAGAAAACTGGTAGAAGAGCCGATCAGCATCGCGCAGCTTAAATACCACATCGCCGACCAGGATTTGCAAAACGGCGCGTATCTGCCGGAAATCGCCGCCGACAGCGGCAAAACGATCGCCGTTGTCGGCGGCGGTCCGGGTGGTCTCACGGCGGCCTTTTTCCTGCGCAAACAGGGCCACGCGGTGGATGTTCTGGACATGATGCCCGAAATGGGCGGGATGCTGCGTTACGGAATTCCGGAATACAGATTGCCCAAAAAGGTGCTGGCCGGAGAAATCGCGCTGATGGCCGCAATGGGCATAAGGATGCACAACAACGTCCGCCTGGGAAAAGATATCGCCCTGGCGAAGCTCGCGGCGGATTACGATGCGGTGGTGGTCGCCACCGGGGCCTGGAAATCCGTGCCCATGCGGCTTTCCGGCGAAGACCTGGCAGGGGTTGAGGGTGGGATCGATTTTCTGCGGCGCGTCCACTTCGAAGCGATTGATCTGGCCGGGAAAACGGTGGCCGTCGTCGGAGGCGGCAACACCGCCATGGACGCCTGCCGCACGGCGGTGCGCCTGAATGCCGCCGGCGTTTACAATGTGTACCGGAGAAGCAAGGCGGAAATGCCCGCCGAGGCAATCGAAATCGAAGAGGCGGAAGAAGAAGGCGTCATTTTCAAATACTTGGTGAACCCCATTGAAATTGTTGGAGAAAATAATACAGTCAAGCGCCTCAGATTGCAAAAAATGCGTCTGGGCGAGCCGGACGCCAGCGGCAGGCGCTCCCCCGTTCCGATTGCAGGCGCCATCGAGATCATGGATGTTGACCTTGTGCTCATGGCCATCGGCCAGCAAAACGACAACGCCGGGCTGGAAGATCTGGCTCTTACCGAGCGCGGCACCATCGCCGCCGATGCGACAAGTTTCAGAACCAGCGTCGAAAACATTTTCGCCGTCGGCGACGCCACCAACAAGGGCGCGGCTATTGCCATTGCGGCCATTGGTGAAGCGCGCATGGCCGCCGAGGTCATCGGCGACTTCCTGGCCGGGGCGGCGATTTCCTACACCGAGCCTGTTCTTGCCAGACGGGAGGATGTGACCGGGGCCGATTTCGCGGACAGGGAAAAACTGCCCAGGGTACGAATGCGCCATCTCCCGGCACGGGAACGGAAAAAGGGATTTTTGGAAGTCAATCTCGGCTATTCGGCGCAAGAAGCGCAAAAAGAAGCCGCCCGTTGCCTGGAATGCGGTTGCCTGGACTACCATGAATGCAGGCTGGTGGATTACGTCAACCGCTACGGGGTCAAAGCCGTTTACGCGGGAGAGGCACGCAGGCACGCTGTTGCCGACGAACATCCATACATCACAAGGAATATGGAAAAGTGCATCCTGTGCGGGCTGTGCGTGCGGATTTGCGAGGAAGTCGTAGGCGCGGCGGCGCTGGGGCTGGTGCATCGCGGCTTCACGACTGTGGTGGCGCCCGAAATGCGCCGTCCGCTCAAGGAAACCGGCTGTATTTCCTGCGGGATGTGCGTTGCCCTTTGCCCAACCGGGGCACTGCTGGAAAAAACGGCGCACAAGCCCGTCCCCGTGCGGGAAACGCACACCGAAACCGTTTGCGACTTGTGTGAGGCGCGCTGTGGCATCGTTGTGGCGAAAAAGGGCAGCCTGCACCTGCGCAATCTTCCGGCCAAGAACGGACTGCTGTGCGAAAAGGGGCGGTTCGGTTTTTTGAGCGGCGAAAAGCCGGACAAACTGGAAACGCCGCCCGAGTGGCTTGTCAGAGCGCGTCTGCGCTGAACAAAACAAAGCGGGCGGCGAAGCAGCGCGGCTCTACAAAGCCCGTCTTCGGGTTTTGTCATCAAACTGGAACGGGCTTCCCTGACGGGAAGCCCGTTCGCTGATCTTACGCAAAGCCGTTGGTCAGAATGTACAGGTTGATCGTCTCCTCATGGCCGCACACAGTATGGGTGATCTCATAGTGGTCATAGAGTTCTCCGGTCCGGCCCTCAATCTCCACGCCTTCGTGCTTCGCGTCTCCGAGATCCTTTCCGTCGTACTTCCGCACAAGGCTGTCCATGTTGTCCTTGCTGCCCGTAAGCACAAGGGACACCAGATGGTTGTCGCCGTTTGCGCCGTAGCCGCCAGCGGCCTCCTGCATGCCGCTCAGATGTTCAAAACCTTCCAGCAGATGGTCAAGGTTTTCGGACGATCCCAACTCGACCAGCAAGGCTTCGAAGCCGTGGATCGTGGTGGTGTGGTCGCTGTCGAAGCTGTCCAGGTTGGTGCTGGTCAAGCCCAGAATATCGCCAAGATGGGCCACGCCGTCGTCATCACACGCCTCGATCTTCTCGTTGCCGCCGCCTCGCAGGTCTACGCCGCCCGAGAGATCGCCCCTGAGCATCAGGAAGTCGTTGCCTTCGCCCAAATCAATGCTCCCGCCAAAGATACTGTCGTCGATCCACACCACATCGTCGCCGTCTCCGGTATCAATGCTGCTGGTGTGCAGCGTGCCGATGATGTGGACGAAGTCGTCACCGCCGCCGGTGTGAATTTGGGACTCTTCCATGCCGGTGGCTGCTGTGCCGTCGGTGAAGGTGGCGGTGACTTCGATCGTGCTCTTGTCGTTGCCGGCGATGGTGATTTCGGAGTTTTGCATACCGTAGGCGACAGACTCGCCGGTCGCGGTGATCCTGATGTCGCTCGTGCCGTCGCCGGTCTTCTCAATGGAAGACTGGCTCATGCCGCAGGCTGTGCTGTTGAGGCCGCTGGCGATGGCCTCAATCGTGACAATGTCGTTGCCGACGCCGGTCTGAATGTTGCTGTAGAACATGCCGTAGGCGGAGGCTTTGGGACTCCCGTCCGCGGCAAGAGGGGCGTATGTGGAAGGAAGCTCCTTACTGGGGTCTTTGCCTTGGGCGATGAGGGCAGCTTCGTAGCGGTCGACAGCGTCTTGGGCGACGTCGCTGATGTCTTTGGCGGCGACGCTGGCAACGGCCTTGATGTCGATGGTGGTCGTGCCTTTGTCGATGTCGATGTTCGAGTTTGCCATGCCGCTGGCGAAGACCTTGTCGGTGTATAGGAAATGGCCGCCGTTGGCGATGGCTTCGGCGAGCTTGTCGCCCTCGTTGCTGCTGACGGCTGCGGCATTGAGGATGATCGTGGTAATGTCAGCGCTGTCCCCGTCGATGCGGCTGATGCTGGCGCTTTCCATGGCGGTGGCGTCAAAATGGGAATACGCATAGCCGCCGTCGTCCACAGCGCCGGTCGTGATGGTGATGTCGGCATCGCCCGCGCCGGTCTTCTCAATGGATGCGCCGCCGCTCATGCCCACAGCGCCGCCGTGGATATGGGCGTTGATGTAGTTATCACTGGCGATGTCGTTGGCATTGGCCTGGATGTTGGCGGTGATTTCGATGGTGTCGCTGCCCTTGCCGGTGCGGATAGAGGAAGCGCCGGCAAGTCCGTAGGCCTCAGGGCTGGCAGAGGCGGCGGTCCCGTCATCGTCGCCGCCGCCGCTGGCGCCGGCGAACGCCTTGATGATAATGCCGGCGCCGCCGGCGCCGGTGTCAATGCTGGAGTCGCTCATGCCGTAGGCATTCGCAGTGTTTTGAGCGTCGGCGATGGCTTCAATGGTGATGCTGTCCTTGCCGCCGCCGGTTTCGATCTCGGATTGGATCATGCCGTAGGCGTTGGCCCAGCTCGCAGTGGCGTTATAGTCCACGCCGCTGGTGCTGGATCTGGCGCCGGCGTTGATCTCAATGTCCACGCCGCCGTCTGCCTGGATCCTGGCATCCTTGCTCATGCCGTGAACCTCGGCTTCGGCACTGACGAATGCCTGGTCGCTGCCGCTCGCGCCGGCGTGAACCTCGGCGTCGGCGATGACCGTGATGCTGCCCCCGCCGCTGGCGGTGATGGAGGACTTATCCATACCGTAAACACGGCCTGTGGCTTGGGCGTGGGCATCGCCCCCGTCGGCGACGGCGTTGACGAGGCTGGTGGCCTCAATCTGGATGTCGGCAGCGCCCCCGCCCTTCTGCACAATGCTGGCAACACCCTTGTCCTTATCCACAATGCGGCCATCGCCCTGCATACCATAGGTCCACGTTTCGGCTTGGGCGTAGGCATCCCCGTCCTCTCCGCCGGCTTTGGCGTTGGCGTCGGTTTTGGCGGTGATGAGGATCTCGCTCGGGTCGACGCTATCCTGCGTGATGGTGCTGGAACGCCACATGCCGTGGGCGGTGCTGGTGGCGAAGGCGAGGTCCTCGGCTTCGGCCTTGACGTTGGCGATGGCGTCAACGTGGACCGTGCCCTTGCCCGCGCCGGTCTTGTCGATGCTGGATTCGTACATGCCCTGAGCCTCAGCCGTGCGGCCGGAGTCGGCTTGGGCGATGATGCCGATGTCGCTCGTGCCGTTACCGGTCTTGGTGATGTCAGAGTCTTCCAAGCCGCGGGCGTAGGCGGCGCCCAAACCGTTGATGCCAGCTTGGGCGGTGATGCCGATCACGTCGTTGCCCGCGCCGGTGGTGATGGAGGCGTTGTTGGCCAGACCATAGGCGAATGTAGAGTGGGCGGCGTGCTCGGCGGCGACAATGGCTCCAATCGTGATTGTGGCGTTGCCTTCGCCGCTCTTCTCGATAAAGGCGTGGTCGCCCATGCCGGTGGCGTAGAAGTCGGCGAGGCCAAAGCCGCTGCCCCTGGCCTCGGCTTCAATGTTGATTTTGGCAGCGCCCACGCCGGCATGGGTGATGGAGGTGTCGGCGCCCATGCCCGTGGCATTGGCGGAGTAAGAGCTGTACTCGTCGGTGGTGGCCCTGGCCTCAATGTTGATGTCGGCAAGGCCTTGGCCGCTCTTCCCAATGGAGGCCCCGTTGTTCATGCCCGTGGCGTAAGCGTTTTTTTCAGCGTCGGCTGTGGCCGTGATGCGGATGCTGTCGTCGCCCTGGCCCGCTGTTGTGATGAAGGACGAGTCCATGCCGGTGGCTGCAGCCTGATATACGTCGCCGGCGGCCTTGGCCTCAATGCTGATCCCGGTCCCGCCGTTGCCGTGCTTCACGATGGAGGAATTTTCCTCCATGCCGTAGGCGCGGCTGCTGGCGTAGGAGTGCTCCTCGCCGATGATCTTGGCTTTGGCGCTGATCGTGATCGTGTCTTCGCCCGCGCCGATGTAGATGCCGGCATCCCGCATGCCCGATGCATGGACCTCCGTGCCGGAGTCGTTGTCGGTGGCCCTGGCTTTGGCGGTGATGCCGATATCGGTATTGCCGAAGCGGGGTGCGGCGTCGCTGCTGTCCACGCCAAGGTTGATGAAGGCGCCCTCCACGCCGACGGCTTCGCTAAAGACGTCGCCGGAGGGATAGGCGTTGACGTCGGATTTGGCAGTGATGTCAATCTTGGCGCTTCCCGCGCCGGTTTTATCAATGGTGGTTCCGTAGACCATGCCGTAGGCATAGGCTCCTTCGGCAAGCGTGGCGTCAACAGCGCTGGCGGCGGCGGTGATGGTGATCGTGTCGTCGCCCTTGCCGGTGGTGATGCTGGAAGGGCCGGGGATTCTATAGCCGTAGGGCGAGAGCGTCTCCCTGCCCATGCCGTAGGCATAGGCAAAATGCCCGCCGGCGGCGTTGGCTTCAATATTGATCCCGGCTTTACCCTCGCCGGTCTTCTCAATGGAGGCGTAGCCTTGCATGCCAGAGGCGCGAGCTTCTTCTTCGGCGGCGGCTGTGGCAATGATGCTGATCGTGTCGTCGCCCTTGCCGGTGGTGACGGAGGCATTGCTCATTATGGCATTGGCCATGGCTTCTTTCGCGTCGCCGGTGGCCGTGGCCTCAATGTTGACGGTATTATTGCCGTCGCCAACCTTGAGGGCCGCGCCAAGGGTCATGGCCTCGGCAATGACGTATCCATCGCTGTCGTTGCCGGTGGCTGTGGCCTTGACGGTGATCTTGTCGTTGCCTTCGCCCGTCTCAACGGTGGCGTAGGCATACATCCCGTAGACCATGCCGTTGCCGATGTCGGCGCTGATGGTGACGGTGTCGTCGCCCTTGCCGGTGCTGATGATGGGCTTATAGGCTCCCAGTTCAGCATCATATCTGCCCATTATGCCATGAATGCCATCCTCGCTGCTGGTGGCGCTGATGGTGATCGTGTCGTTCTTATCGCTGGACTTCACGTCGTAGACGAACCCCTGATCGTTAGGCCCGGCGTGCCATTCGCCGTACCAGAGCGGCCCGCCATCCGACAGTCCGCCTTTCGGCATCGCCCATGCCGCGTCATCGGTGTCAAATGTCCCGTCCTGCAGCACCACGAGCTGCAGGGCATAGCTGTCGCCCGCCTCGTTCATGATCATGCAGTAATAGGCTCCTGGCTCCGCATTGGGTTCGGCAAAGGTGAAAAGCCCCTTTGTGGGGTCGTAGCCATGCTTATCGAAGGGCGCCGGGATATTCTTGCCGTCCTCGTCCTGAAACACGTACGTCACGCCCCCCCACTCCGCTGAGGAAGCCTTTACGCCCGTTTTCAAGCCGGAATTCAGGGACAGAAGGTTCACCTCCAGTACCTGCGGCGCATCCTGCGCATAGTACATGACGCCGCGCGCCACATAGCCGTAGAACACGGGATCGTAGCCGGGAGGATCGGGGTCGGGATCGGAGCCGGGATCGGGATCAGGCCTGTCGGGTCCGGGTCCGGGTCCGGGGCCGGGGCCGGGATCGGGGGTGCCGCCCAGAGGGCCGCTGCCCTTGCCCGCAAAGCCGTCGTCCACACCGGAGGCAGCCAGGCTCACACCTTCCACAACGCTGCCGCTGCGGATCGGGGTCGGGCCTTCTTCGGGATCGGGCGCGAGATCAAGCCCCGCCAGCTTGTCCAGGCCATCCTCCAGGCCGGAATCAGCCCAGTCGCGAAAACGCGCGTCGGCGGCCAGAGCCTCGGCATCGGCCGCGGGCATGAGATCCTCGTCACCCAGAGCCGTAAAGAAGGCCTCGCCGGATACGGCGAAGCCGTCCAGCACAAATTCCGGCATGTTCTCCAGATGATAGGTGGTGTAAAAATCGGTCACGCGAAACATCGCGCCGTCCGAAAAACTGAAGACCAAGTCGCCGCCGTCTCTGCTCACTACAGCATCGGCACTCGGAAAATCAAATACGAAGCGCGTGTGTTCCGTACTCTCCACTGCCACTGTGCGCCCGGCTTCCGGCCAGGTCAAACGCAGGTCAGACATTGTCCACTCCTATTGTATAACGTTACGGGAAACACTCCCGGCATTCCCAAATTGATGGGGCGGCGCCACAAACACACAAAACAGCCCCGGCGCAGGCGCCAGGACTGCTTACGAACACCAAGAGAGAACTTAATGAGAGAGAGCAAAGAACGGGCCGCGCGGGACGGGGCACTGCGGCGCAACTCGGGCGCGACACAACACAGGGCAAGCGCCCTGCCTTGCGGCAGCCTCATGTCGCCTCGTTGCGAACCTGAACCGATCACACGCGCATCAGCCATCACACACTCTCGGTGCTACACTGTTGCGGCAAGAACTCTGGGGGGCAATGCGCCGTGATCGACGGCCGCGAGAAAAGACAGCAGTTCTTGCCTTGGGGGCGTGAAACAAGACGCGCCTTGAGCGCCCTGTATTCACCTCAAGCGGACGCGGCACACAACCACAAAGTTTGCGCGGTATTCGTGCTGCGCCTT
>Ga0082212_10002165_pt1 | contig 28909 bp, 25 predicted proteins | sample TergutNt197P3_FD_71548 | JGI IMG/M metagenome (GOLD analysis project Ga0082212, IMG submission 71548) | Neocapritermes taracua P3 segment gut microbial communities from Petit-Saut dam, French Guiana - Nt197 P3 | ecosystem: Host-associated > Arthropoda: Insects > Digestive system > Gut ...
AGCTATCGCCCGCTGGATGTGTTTTCGTATGACCGCTTCGCTGCCGCTCGCGGCCTGATGGCTGCGAATCCCGATCGGTACTACATCGCCGATTTCACGCTCAGCGGCTTTACCGTCATGGCGTTTGTGCGTGGTTTTGAGGATTTCCTCGTGGGCATGCATACCGAGCGCGAGAACGTTGAAAAGCTTGCGGATATCGTGTGCGAAGCGGAGTCTGAACTGATCCGCGCGTGCGCCAGGGAGGGATTTGACGCGATCGCCTTGGGCGACGACCTGGGTACGCAGAAATCACTGTTGTTTTCTGTCGAAATGTTCCGGGAGATATTCAAACCCCGGTTGGCAAAGCAAATCGCCCTCGCCCATTCGTTAGGCTTGGCTGTGTACATGCACAGTTGCGGATACATCATGGATATTATCCCCGATCTGATCGATATCGGCTTGGATGTAATTAATCCCGGACAGCCCGCACTAAACGGAGTGTGTGCCATGGGCGAGCAATTCAGAGGGCGGATATGCTTCGCATGCCCAATCGGTTATCAAACAACCGGCATTTCTGGAAGCAAAGAGGAAATTGATGCCGAAATAAAAGGATATGTGAAGGAGCTTTCCCTTCGGGACGGCGGTCTGATCGGGTTGGTTTGGACCGGGCTGCAAACCCTCGGTTCCACCGCCGAGGTACAGAGGGATGTGCTGGAGACATGGAACAAGTATTGCGGCGAGCGGAATCGATACGGCGAATAAGCAATCGAAAGGGCGGTAACAAGCAGGATGAAAAACCAAGAGTATCTTTATGCAATACGACATGCGGAAGACGAAATCAGAGAAATCTATGAATCCGATGAAAACAAGCGCCGCCTCAAATACTGGGATAACGCCGAGTTGTCGTCGGATTACTTCCGGGCCATCCCTGCTGATAAGGGAACAAAGCCGTTTATTGTGGAATGTGAGCGGCCTCAATATGCTAAAACTTTGGGTTTTGATTTCTACGATTACTATCATAATCCCTACTTGCACTACTTAAGCGGCCTTCAGATGCAAATTTTTAAATTTAAACACTTTGATGATTGCACACCCGTCGTCAAGCGGCAGGCCGTCTATGCGTCGGGCGCCTTCGAGCGCAGCATTTTTTCAGGCGATGATTCCATCTATACGGAGCACGACGCCACCATCTCAGATGTTCCTGTCATCAGGGAATACGCAGATCTGGACAGGATGGAGTATCCTGATTTTTATACGTCCGGCTATATGCCGCAGGTCATCCGCTTCTATGAGGATATCCGCGACATCGCCAGCAGCGATTTCAGCATCGGATTCCCTGTGTGGGGGCGGAGCGCCTGGGGCTGCGCCTGGCAGATGCGGCGTTTGACGAATCTTATGTATGATGTAATAGACGAGCCTGAATGGGTGGACAGACTGCTGTATTTTTTTAACGAATCAAGAAAATCCTGGGCGGTTCAGCAAGCGGGGTATCTTGGCGTGGAACTCGGCCCCGCGGATATTTATGACGATGAAGTGCTACACCCTGTTGTGGGGCCCGAACTCTATGAAAGTAAAATACTGCCGCTGGAAATCGATATTTCCCGTTTTTTTGGAGGGGTTTCCTATTGGCACAGCTGCGGGAATACCACGCCTTTGCTCGGATTGATCAACCGCATTCCGAATACGCGGATGGTCACGGTCAGCGCGTGGACGGACGTGGAACTTGCGGGCAAGACGTATGACCGCGACAAAGTGCTTGAGGTACAGTTACACAATTCGCGGGATGTGCTCGAACCGGCAACAGCCAGCACAATGGAGGACCGGCTGAATCTGATCAAACACGCCACGGCGAATCATAAGGCAAACATTGTGGCGGGCGGCCTTGTTTTTTACAACGGTTTTGATAAGGGCATGCGATGTGTCCAAACGCTGTGCGAAACCGCGCACAAAGCGCTGGGGCTATAAAACCGGACGCGAAATTCGAACACGAAAGGAACGAAACGGCATGTTACGTCAATTTTCAATGGATTTTGCGGCAAACGTGCTCTTCGGCGAGGGTTCTGTCGCTTCGGCAGGCGAGGTCGCCCTGCGATACGGCAGGACAGCTATGGTGGTTACCTGTCCCTGGCCGGATGAACAAGTACCGCAATTCAAGCGGGTGCTGCGCATTCTGGAGGACGCCGGGATCCGTGTCGTTCTGTTTAACAGGGCGCGCTCCAACCCTACCTCTGCGTTGATTGACGAAGCAGGCGCCATCGCCCGCGAGGAGCGCATCGACATGGTCATCGGCCTGGGCGGCGGAAGCGCCATCGACACGGCCAAGGGCGCCTCCCTATGCTACGCGCATGATGGCGGCGTGTGGCAGTATACCTATGCTGTGGACGACCCCTATCCAATATTCCCGGAGAAGCTCCTGCCTGTCATTGCGATAACGACGACCAGCGGCACCGGCTCTCACGTTACGCCGTACGCGGTTTTGCAAAACACGAAACTGCGGGTCAAAACGGCTGTCATCGCCACCAAGGGCATGATGCCTAACGTTGCGATTGTCGACCCTGAACAGGTGGTATCTCTGCCGCCTTATCAAACGGCCGTTACGGGGTTCGACGTGTTTGCGCACGCATTTGAAGCCTATGTGGATGATCATTCAAATCCATTTGTGGAATTGCTTGCTCTCCACGCCATAAAGATCGCGGCCCGGAATCTTGTTTCCGCTTACAAAGACGGAACGGACAAACAGGCCCGCTACAATATGGCCATTGGCGATACGCTGGCAGGCATGTGTATAACGTTAAATAACACATCCATGCCGCATCTGATCGGCCAGGCCATCATCGGGAAGCGTCATGAGATAACCCACGGCCAATCCCTGGCGATCGCGTACCCGGAATTTGTGGACTGTGCGTTGCCTTTCTATGAGAGCGAAATGGCCAAGGTAGCCAGGCTCTTTAGCCCAACGTTGAAACATGTTAACGACGGTGAGGCGGCTTCCGCGTTGAAGGGCATTCTGATCGCATGGCAGAGGGAGCTTGGCATCCTGACTTCGGCTGCTGAACTCGGCGTATCCGAAGAGGACAAGGAAGCGGTGCTTGAGGAGACCCTGCGAACCTGCGCGTTCCTGACACAAAAGGCAAGGCAGAGCAGGGCTCAGGTCTCCGCAATGATCAACCGCATATGGTACCAGCGCTTTTAATACGGGAGGATGCGAAAATGGCTGATATGAACGTACGGGAACAGGTCTATTTCAACTCCGACAATTGTTTTACCCTGCGGGAACCACTGGGAATCAAGGCGCTCACTTTCACATGGATGCCATCATGGTGGAAGGCGAATTACGGCATTGTAATGGATGAGCGTTACAGCATGGATGCTGATTATCGGATGGATGCAGCAGCTGCGATGGAACGCTTTATCGCCGGCCGTTTCCCTATGATGCGAATTGGCAATGCGAGCGCGGCGGCGGCGCCTGTGCCGCCCAACTGGATAAACGCCACCACAGTGGCGGCGGCAGGCGGCAGGGTATACTATTCGGGCAATCATTACCCAACCACAAAACCCTTGTCACTGGAAGACATCGACAAGCTTGAACTGCCCGAGAATATAGAATCGGTTTTTCCATACAGTGAAACCATCCGGCAGACGGTATACATGAATGAAGCGCACCAAACGGGGTTCAAGCCGCATCTTTTTAAGAACAGTATTGTAAACGATCTGGTGCAGCTTTGCGGAGATCAGATCATGCTGGAAATGATGGATGAGACCAGCCGTTTTCGTACACTGCTTGCGTACAGCCTGGGCATGTGGAAAAAAACAATGGCGTTCAATTTTGCAAAAGGCTCCATGCCGCCTATATTCATGCTTTTGAATTGTGCGACACAAATTATTGGGCCGAAAGCCTATGAGGAATACTTCTTTACGCATGATATGAATATCATCCGGATGTTCTACGATCATCAACAGCGATTCATGCTGCACCATTGCGGTCATTTTGACCATTTTATACCCGTGTATCGCAAGATACCGCACGTGGATATGATCCAAATCGGATTTACCTCAGACGCGGGAAAAGCGCTCGACGCTTTTCCCGAAGCGGATGTCGAATACATATTCTCGCCCTACGAAGTCATGAATTCTTCTCGGGAAGCTTTGCGAAAGCGGACATTGGATTTGCTTTCGAGGATTCGCGGAGAGGAGCGCCGGTTCTCAATCGTCGTCGCCGATCTTGAAACAGGTGTTCCGGACGAGAACATCGTTGAAATCTACAACTGCTGCAAAGCTTTTGCGTAGCACTTGTTTGTCTGGTGGAAGGCGCGGTTGAAGTATGAACCAAACAGGCAAACGCAGCGCTCCAGCGGGAGCGCTGCTACAAATGTGTATGCAAATATTGGGTTGACGTTTGTGGAAGTGTGAGTTAAGATGGGATCAACTCATATTGGAGGTTTTATCAATGAAAGAAGCGGGTAAGCGCTTAAGGGTATTGAGAGAGGGAGCAATGCTTTCGCAGGCGAAGATGGCGGAAGCGCTCGGTTCCACCCAGTCAAGTATCAACCGCTATGAAAATGGACAGTCTACGCCGTCCGTTTCATTGTTCCGCGCTTACGCAGATTATTTTGACGTATCAATGGACTATATTTTTGCCAGAACGGACAAACCGAAAGGAAAACTTTATGAGTACAAGCCGCGTATCACTGCCGAGAATCAGCAGATGAGGCAATTCATTGATATGTGCTTTGACCCTGGCTCTCCGGTCGGCGGCAAGATGAAGGAAACGTTGTTGCGGATGATAACAGAGGAAACATGATGCGAAAAAGGATTTTTGAAACAACCGAATTGTCAAACGGCTCCGATAGGCTGAGCGGTATATATGACTATTCTATGATGGATTCCGTATTCAAGGTTTATGGGTTCCTTAAAACCTAAATCCACGATATAAGGGAGAACCGATGTATTTCCAAAAGGATTACATTCTGCGCATGATCGAGATGATGGGAGATCTTATGCGGCGGATACAGGAACTTTTAAGCGACGCGCAGCGGATGAAGCTGCTGGAAGACGCCTGCCGCACACACTGCGGCATTTCGCTGGAAACGGCGGAGGATCTCACCGTAGATAGTTTGATCCGCCTTTTGCCGCCGGTGCCCAGGCTGATGGTAAGCGAAATCCTTTATATTAAGGCGGATAGCTTCATCCTGCTCCAGGAGGAGAAGGAGGCGCTTTTGCACAAAAGCCTGCACCTGCTGGCTACCCTGTGGGAAGAGGGCCCCCTGTGCGAGATTCGGGCGGATCGGCTGGCGGCGATGAAAAATACGCTGCTCCCGCGACTGTCCCCCGCCGAGTTGATGAACATCGCCCGGTTTATGGAAGAGGCTGAGCGGTACGGAGACATGGAAGACGCGATTTTTCAAGGTCTGGAGGGCCTTCCGCCAGGTTTGGAGAGGGAGAACCTCGCCCGGGAAGGGGCGAATATGCTTCTGCAGGCGTCCGGCGCGTCCGGCGAGGCGCTTGCTTACGCCCATTGCACCAGGGAAGAGCTTCAGGCCTCCGCGGAGGAGCTGACGAGCCTCTTCGGCGCGGGCGGGACGAAGTGAGGACGGATATGGAAAGCGCAAGAGGGAATCCATGATACTGATATCCATGCAAAACATACAAAAGAGCTATGGCACGCACCAGGTTCTGCGGGATGTAACCTTCAGCCTGCAAAAGGGTGAGAAAATGGGACTGGTGGGCGTGAACGGCGGAGGAAAAACCACGTTGCTGCGGCTGATCACCGGAGAGGAGAAGCCGGATGCGGGAGCCGTTCACATTGGCAAGGAGCTACGCATCGGATACCTGGCTCAGCTGGGCGATTTGAATCCGTCCGACACGGTCTGGGAAGCGTTGCTTCGCGTTTTTCATCCGGTGATTGCCCTGGAGAGCCGTTTGAGGGAAATCGAAGGGGAAATGGCGGCGGCTCGCGACGAGGCCCAGTCGTTGCGCTTGAGCGCGGAGTATCAGCGGCTGACGGAACAATATGCGCGTATGGAGGGGTATGCTTACGAAGGGGAAATGCTTGGCGCGCTAAGTGGCTTGGGACTGCCCAACCACCTGCACGGGCGGAAGGTAGGCACACTCTCCGGCGGGGAGCGTACCCGGCTATCCCTGGCTAAGTTACTGCTGCAAAAGCCTGACGTGTTGCTGATGGACGAGCCCACCAATCACCTGGACTTATCCGCCATAGAGTGGCTTCAAAACCATCTGGCCGGGTACAGGGGAACGCTGCTTCTCATCAGCCACGACCGGTATTTTCTGGATCATGTTTGCACCACGATGGGAGAGTTACTGGCGGGTAAGATGATCAAGTTCACAGGCAACTATACCGAGTACATGAAAAAGCGAACCGCGGATTTTGAAAACCGGTTAAAGGCTTACAACCTGCAACAAAAGGAGATTGAGCGGGAAAAGGCCATCATTGCCAGGTACCGCCGCTTTAACCGGGAAAAGAGCATCCGGGCTGCCGAGAGCCGTCAGAAACGGCTGGATAAAATAGACAGGCTGGATAAGCCCGCCGAAGAAAGCCAAGTACGCTTTTCCTTCGATGTGCGCCGCCGCAGCGGCGAAGATGTGTTGAAGGTGAAGAACCTGGCCAAGGGCTTCGACGGTAAAACCTTGTTTCATGATATTTCTTTTTCTTTACGCGCCGGAGACCGGGTGGCGCTCATCGGCGCCAATGGTGTGGGAAAAACCACCCTGCTGAAAATTTTGCTGAATCGCGTCCAACCGGAGAGGGGCGTTATTACGCTGGGCGTCAATGCCGATGTGGGTTATTATGATCAGCACCAGCAGGAGTTGAATCCCCATCACACCGTGCTGGATGAAGTATGGAACGCTTTCCCCAGCCTGGAGCAGAGCCGTGTACGGGGAGCGCTGGGCTTGTTCCTCTTTTCCGGAGACGACGTGTTTGAAAAAATCAGCTCTCTCTCCGGCGGGGAACGGGGCCGGGTGGCTCTTACCAAGCTGATGCTGAAAAATGACAACCTGCTGTTGCTGGATGAGCCTACCAACCATTTGGACATGGACAGCCGGGAGGTGTTGGAGGATGCTCTTGCAGACTTCCCCGGCACCATCCTGGCCATCAGCCATGACCGTTACTTCATCAACCGCTTTGCCGACCGGGTGATGGTCATGGAAGAAAGCGGCGTTGCTGAATACTTGGGCAATTTTGACGATTACCTGGAAAAAAGGGAAAAGGAACGCGTCCCCGCGGAGGAAGAAACCCCGCAAAACACCAGGACAGCCCATATTCGGGAGCATAAGCGGGCCCGCCAGCAAAGCGCCCGGCTTCGGGAGCTGCAGGCGGATGTGGCGAAAGCGGAGAATGCCATTGTAAGGAGCGAGGAACGGGTTGCGGATATTGAAGCAGCTCTCGCCAACCAAGACGCCTATGAGGACGCCGGCTATTTACGGGAACTGACGGAGGACTACCAACGGGAGAAGGAACGGCAGGAGGCCCTCTACGAGGCTCTGGAGAAGGCCGAAGCCAAGGTCAGCGCACTGGGTGTGCTTTCCGGGCAGGCGGCGCTTCGGGAATGATCGGCATTACGGCGCTTGGACGCTGGCGCGGGGATGGGCGCTTGCCAAGTACCGGCACACCGCGGCTACCAGCGGTTCGCATACCGTTTGATGCTTACCTCCGTCCGCGCGAAAAACATGCCCCTGCAAACCAAAATCCCATTTGCCAACAATGGCGCTGCAATCAACGCTTCCGCACCTCTCTGTGATGGCGGCGCGCAGCGCCTTGCAGGCTGTAACCGCAGGCTCGCGATTCCCGCCCGGCTCGTCGCGCCCCATGACCATGCCAATAACCATTGCACCCCCCGTATACGCGCCGCAGGCATTCTGCATGCCGGCGATGCCTCCGCCAAACGCCGTGGCGATACGAGGTATTACCGGGGTATCAAAGCCGTAATACTCGGCCATTGTGGTTAAAACGCATTCGGCGCACTGTATGCGGCCGGCTTGAAAGTGACGCATGTTCTTCTCAAGCGCATGCTCCAGCAAATCATGCGCGGGAGGCGGTTTTTTGCTCATGATTCATCCTCCTCGGGCTTATAGGTTTAAGCTTTTGATGAGATCGTTCCATACGGTTTGCCTGTCCCGATCATGAAACAGCTCATGCCGGTTGTCCTCATAGAGCGTTACGGTCACATTTTTAACGCCCGCCGCCCTGAATTCCTCCGCCACCTTGCGGACGCCCCTGCCGTAATCCCCTACCGGGTCCCGGTCTCCGGATATCAGCAGCAGGGGAATATCGCTTTCCATGGTAGCCAGCTTGCCAGGATAAAGCCGCTTGAGCCCGTTAAAAAGATCTTGATAAGCCCGGGCGGTGAAGGGGAAGCCGCAATAGGGGTCCGCCATATAGGCATCCACCACCGATTCATCGGTGGACAGCCAGTCAAAGGAAGTACGGGCCTGGCCGTAGGTCTTGTTGTACCCGGCGGAACTTACGCGCTGTAAAAGGGTGCTGGGTCTGGATTCTCCGCCCAGTGCGCATTGCAGGCGCGCTATGAAGCTGCCGGCCGCAAGGATGAGCGGTTTAAAATGCCCGGTGCCGGAAAGGATCACACCGGAAAGGCCCGCCTCGTGCAATAGGCAATAGCACCGCACCACAAAGCTGCCCATGCTGTGCCCCAGCAGAAAATAGGGTAAGCCCGGATAGGCGGCTTCGGTGTTAAGCCGCAGGGCATGGGTGTCTTGAATGAGGGCGTCCCAACCGTTCTCTTTGGCAAAGTAGCCCGGCTTCTCAGCCATGTCCCCATGGCCCAGATGGGTGTGCCCCACCACCGCGCAGCCCGCTTCGTTCATACGCCGGGCGACGGCGTCATACCGGCCGATGTGCTCCGCCATACCATGCACAAGCTGCAGTACGGCTTTCGGCTGCCCATCGGGCAGCCAGAGCCGTTTTTCCAACTCCGGTCCCGCCACGGAGCGAAAGGTTTCCCGGATCGGTTCTCCCATGTGGATACCTCCTTCTGTCTGTATAAATACTGCATTTTTTTTCCTGGCTTCCTTGCAACCCTTTGTGATGGGCCGTATACTGGGCGAAGGCAGCCCCGGTGGTTCTCTTGAAGGGGCTATCCTTATGACACCGGGGAGGAATGGGCATGAACGCGACCCAAAAAATTCTGGCCGCGCATCGGGTATCCGGAGAACTGACGCCGGGCGAGGAGTGCGCCATTAAAATCGATCAAACATTGACGCAGGATTCCACGGGTACCATGGCTTATCTGCAGTTTGAAGCCATGGGCATCCCCCGGGTCAGGACCGAGCGCAGTATGGCCTATATCGACCACAACACCCTGCAGACAGGCTTTGAAAACGCGGACGACCACCGTTACATCGCGTCTGTGGCCGCAAGGTATGGCATATACCTCAGTAAGCCCGGCAACGGAATCTGCCACCAGGTTCACCTGGAGCGCATTGGCATCCCCGGTAAAACCCTGCTGGGCAGCGACAGCCATACCCCAACCTGCGGCGGGCTGGGCATGCTGGCCATTGGCGCGGGAGGCCTGGACGTGGCTGTTGCCATGGGCGGCGGCGCTTATTATCTGACCTGCCCCAGCGTTGTGAATGTGCGCTTGATGGGCAGGCTTCGTCCCGGCGTAGCCGCGAAGGACGTGATATTAGAACTGCTTCGCCGCCTCACCGTCAAGGGCGGCGTGGGCAAGGTGATGGAGTACACAGGGGAGGGTGTGAACTCGCTGACCGTTCCGGAACGCGCTACCATCGCCAATATGGGGGCGGAACTGGGGGCCACTGCCTCCGTCTTTCCCAGCGATGAGGAGACGCGGATTTTCCTGAAAGCCCAGGGCCGGGAGCAGGATTACGCACCCCTCTCTGCCGACCGGGACGCCCTCTATGAGGAAGAAATTGAGATTCGCCTGGACAGCCTTCAGCCAATGGTAGCGCTCCCCCATATGCCCGACAATGTAAAAACCGTCGCTGATGCGGGGCTCGTTGCGGTGGATCAGGTATGCATCGGTTCCTGCACCAACAGCAGCTATACGGACATGATGCGGGTTGCAGCCATTTTGCGCGGTAAAACCGTGCACCCGGGCGTATCCCTGGTGATCGCCCCAGGCAGCCGGCAGGTGCTGGGTATGCTTAGCGAAAACGGCGCGCTCCACCACATGATTGAGGCCGGGGCTCGCATTTTGGAATGCGCCTGCGGACCTTGCATCGGCATGGGCCAGAGCCCCGCCACCGGCGCTGTAAGCGTACGCACCAACAACCGTAACTTCTATGGCCGCAGCGGTACCAAAAGCGCCGGGGTCTACCTGACAAGCTGCGAAACCGCAGCCGCCACGGCCCTTTCCGGAGTTCTCACCGATCCCCGCTCCCTGGGCATGGACTTTACGATCCCCATGCCCGGCCGTTTCACCCATAACGACAGCCTGATCATCCCGCCCGCGGAGGAGGCGGATGCCGCTCATGTGGAAGTGATCCGCGGCCCCAACATCCAACCCTTCCCCAAAGCCAAACCCCTTGCTGAAAGCCTGCAAGGCCCTCTCCTGCTAAAAATGGAAGATCATATTACCACCGATCACATCATGCCCAGCGACAGTTCCCTCCTGCCCTTCCGCAGCAATATACCCAAGCTAAGCGAGCATTGTCTGACTCCCATCGACGCCACGTTTCCGTCACGGGCGCTGGCCGCAGGCGGCGGCTTCCTGCTGGCCGGACAGAACTACGGGCAGGGAAGCAGCCGCGAGCACGCGGCACTGGTTCCCCTCTACCTGCAAATTCGCGGCGTGCTTGCCAAGAGCTTCGCCCGTATCCACCGCGCCAATCTCCTTAACAATGGCATCCTCCCCCTTGTCTTTGAAGATGAGGCTGATTATCACCGTTTTGACCAGGGGGATTCGATTGCGCTGGATCATGTGCGGACATGGGTGGAAAACGGCGCGGAAGTCATCCCCGTCACAAACATGACAAAGGGCTTTACGGTTCATGTTCTGCTGCGATGCACCTCCCGTCAGCGCAAGATGATTCTGGCCGGCGGACTCATCAACATGATCGGCCGGGGCTAACGCCCTGGGCATACGATGCGCCGACGGTCGCCTGTGGAGTCATTTTTTAGTTGGCGCGGTCTATATCCTCCTGTTCTGGCCCCAGCGCGGCAGTCATGCCGTCCAGGGCGGCGCTGATAATCCCCCCCGCGTACCCGGCGCCTTCGCCAATGGGAAACAGGCCGGAAATGGGGCTTTCCCGCCGCTCGTTACGCAAAAGACGCACAGGGGAGGAGGAGCGGGTTTCCGGGCCGGTCAAAAGCGCGTCCGGGTGATCAAAGCCCTTCAGCAGCCGGTTCAGCCGGGGTAGCGCATACCGTATATTCGCCGTTACAAAATCCGGCAGGCACAGGCTCACATCCCCGGCGATAACCCCGGGACGAAATGAGGGCAGCACATCTCCAAAGCTTTTACTGGAAGTGTTTTGCAAAAAATCTTCCGTCCGCTGGCAAGGGGCTGCACTGCATCCCGTGAGGGTGTACGCGGCCTCTTCCATGCGCCGCTGAAAATCCAAGCCGGCGAGGGGGCCGCCGCTGCCGCAGTCAGCAGGGCGCACGCCCACAAGCAGAGCCGCGTTTGCATTCGGCCCATCCCGGGCATGGAGGCTCATTCCGTTGACGTTGAGGGTACCCGGCTCGTGCATGGCTCCCACGACGCGTCCTCCCGGGCACATACAGAAGGTGTACGCGCCTCTGCCGTCGGGGGTGGGAACGTTCAGTTTGTATTCAGCCGGCGGCAGCGCGGGATGGGGCCAACTCCTGCCGTATTGAGCCTTGTTGATCTCCGATTGCAAGTGCTCAATGCGAACCCCAACGGCAAAGGGTTTTGCCTGCATGGGCATGCCCAGGCCGTGGAGCCAGGCATACGTATCCCGGGCGCTGTGACCAATGGCCAAGTACGCCGTGTCGGTTTCAAGCATATCCTCCCGGTTTTCATGGGTCACAAAGGCGGCTGTAACCCGTCCCGCCTGCAGGCGCAGCCCGGTTAGGCAGTGGCCGAAACGGAGATCCACCCCCAGGGCGATGAGCTTTTGCCGGAATTGGACCAGCGCTTTTCGCAGCAGGTCCGTGCCGATATGGGGCTTCTGGGCAATGAGGATATCCTCCGGCGCTCCGCAGGACACCAGGATATGCAAAATCGTAGAGATAAGGGGATGATTGAGGCCGCAGGTGAGCTTACCGTCGCTGAATGCCCCCGCGCCCCCTTCGCCAAACAGCACGTTGCTTTCCGGATTCAGCCGGCCCTGCGTTTCAAAGGCTTCAACGTCGATTTGCCGCTGCTCCACGGGCTGCCCCCGCTCAATCAGGATGGGCCTGAGGCCCCGCCGGGCCAGGGTTAGGGCGCAGAACAGGCCCGCGGGACCCGCGCCGACAACGAGGGGAGGGGGAGCGGAGGAATGACGGGATGCGGAGTTCCGCCCCGTACCGTTGCCGGGTTTTCGTTTTGGATCATCCATGGGATGCGGTTCCGGATGTTCCGCCTGCATGCGGTTGAAAACGGCGCCTCCCTCCGTTGATAGGCGGGCGCCTGAGGATGTACCGCCCGGCAGAAAAGCAACCCGGTTGGGCGCATGGTTACCGGCGGCTTTCTGTTCCGCCGGTTCCCCTCCCGCCAGGGATACATCCACCGTCAGAACGAAGCGTACATTTGTCTTGTCCCGGGCGTCAACGCTGCGCTTATGAAGCCGGGCAGACCGCACCTGCTTGGCAGGCACGCCAAGCGCCATGGCGGAAAGAACCCTGAGGAGAGCCTCATCCAGGGTAAGCGCGTCGTCCAGAGGCAGGGAGACCTGGCGTACCCGCAGCATGGTGATCCCCCCAAACCCTTCGCTATTGGAAAAGTCTTTCCGCTTCCCGCATGTTGTTGATAACGGGCACCCCGAAGGGGCAGCGGTTTTCGCAGCTGCCGCAGGCAACGCACTGGCCCCCATGGTGGGCCAAGCTGCGGTAATGGCTGCGGACGGAGGGCGGAATGTTGCTTTCATCCAGCTTGGCAATGTCCAGATAGCGGTTCACCGCGGCGATGTCGATTTCCGACGGGCAGGGCTGGCAGTGGCTGCAATAAACGCAGCTTCCTCGGAAATCCCTGCCGGAAGCGGACAGGATGGGAGTATAGTCCCGCTCCTTGTCCGTGGCGTCGAGGTAGCGGAGGGCGTTTTTAACCTGGCTTGAGGATTGGCAACCCACAAGAACGCTGGCCGCCGCCGGGCGGTTAAGGGCATAATGTACGCACTGGGTAACGGTCATAGGCTCTGCAAAAGGCGTGTGCTCGGGGGACAGCAGCTTGCCCGCGCCCAGAGCTTTCATTACGGTAACGCCAACGCCCTTTTTCTCGCAGAGCGCGTACAGGGCCGCCCGTTCCGGGTCAAATGTCGGTCCGACCCGGATTCCTTCGTCAAAGAACGCCAGCACATCTTTTTCCGCCGGGTATAGATCAAAGGCAGGGTTGACGCTGAACATCATGGTTTCCACCAGCCCGGTCTCCACCGCCCGGCGGGCGGTAACCGGGTTGTGGCTGGAAAAGCCGATATGGCCGATATCGCCCTGTTGCCGCAGCTTCTGCGCATACTCGATAAACCCGGTTTGAAACACAGCCTGATAATCGTCCTCGCTGTCAATGAAAAACATCATCCCAAAATCAATATATCCGCCGAAGATGCGCAGGCAGTCCTCAAAATATCGCCGCACCGTGGGCAGGTCCCGGCTGATATCGTACTGCTGGCCGATGTCCGTGGCGCCGATATGCCCCTGGATCATCACGTCCCCCCGGCGGCCGGCAATGGCTTTGGCAATATTCTCCCGCACTTCCCGCCCCGGCATAAACACATCCAGCAGGTTAACGCCGCCCTCGACAGCCGCGCGTATGGTTTCTTCCACCTGCCGATAGGGTTTTTGATCCAAATGCTCGCAGCCAAGCCCGATTACGCCCACCTTTCGCCCGGTACGCCCAAGTTCCCGGTACAACATCGCAATCATCCTCTCCCTCTCCCCGAGGAACGCGCAGGGAGAGCGCTTCTGTATCCATTGTAAATCATGGGGCGGCGAAAAGCAAACGGCGTTGCTTTCGGCGGATTAAGGACCCCTTCACATGTTTTCTTTTCCGTATGTATGGAGATAGCGAAACCGCTCGCTGGAGACCTGCTCATCCGGAATCGCGCGCAGTGGGATGCCGGCGGCGGCGGCCCGGAGATACAGCCCGCAAGCCTTCTCCTGAACCCGCGCGGCCAGCAGGGCTTCCGTAAGGTCGCGGCCGCAAGCGACGGAACCATGGTTACGCAGGATCACCGCGTTGCGGTCTCCTATGGCGGCGGCGGCGGCTTCCCCTAATTCCGAGTGTCTTTCGGCGCAAATATATACCGGCGTCACAGGAATGGAGCCGCCTAAAAGCTGCGACATTTCCTCCGCCAGGCAAGGCACCTCCTCCACGTCCGCCGCGGATACCGCCATGGCGCCGGAGGTGTGCGCGTGAATGATGGCCCGCACATCCGCCCGCTTCCGATAGATCTGCCGGTGAACCTCTTTTTCGGAGGTTGGATTGCGAGAGCCTTCCAGCTTTCTGCCCTCCATATCAATCACCACAATATCCTCGGGCCGCATTGCGTCGTAGGCGACGCGGCTGGGCGTCAGAAGTATGCGATCCTCCGCGCGGAGGCTGATATTGCCCCATGTGCCGATGAAATAGTCCATTGCCTGCAGCTTGAGGCAGGTGTTAACCATCAACCGCCGCTCTGCGGGAAACATCATCGCTGTACCCTCCCGGAGGCGTCTCCGCCGGCCAACTCATATACCTCCTCCAGGGTAACCAGGTTGAATCCGCCGTATATCGTATGTTTGAGCGCCGAAGCCGCGCCCGCGAATTCCGCAATGGCTTGCAGGGGCAGCCGGTGCAGCAGGCCATAGATAAAGCCGGCCGCAAAGGACGCGCCGCCGCCGCCGCGGTCCACCAGGCGGATATCATAATGCCTGCTTTGGAAGAACGCCTCGCCGTCATAGCAGAGTACGGACCAGCCGTTATCCGAGGCGGAATAGCTTTCCCGCAGCGTACAGCCCACATACCGGCAGCCGTATTGCCGCCGTATTTTTTCAAAAACAGCTTTGTAGGCCTCAACAGGGAGCTTGCCTTTGGATATGTCCGCCTCCTCAGGTTTGAGTCCGAGGCAGCATTCGGCGTCCTCCTCGTTGCCGATGCAAACGTCTACATCTTTCATGATCTCTTTCATGAAGGACTGCGCCTCCTGGATCGACCAAAGCTTTCGCCGGTAGTTCAGATCGCAGGAGACGGTGACGCCGTGCCGTTTCGCCGCTGCAACGGCCGCCCGCGTGAGGGAGCGCGTTTGGGGCGACAGGGCCGGGGTGATACCCGCGAAGTGAAACCAGCCGGCGTTCGCAAAGATGGCGTCAAAATCAAAATCCTCAAGCTCCGCGCAGGCAAAGGCGGACCCGGCTCTATCATAGGTAACGCGCGGGGGCCGCATTGCTACGCCGGTCTCATAGAAATTGACGCCCAGACGACCGCCTCCCCATGCGATGTGGGAGCCGTCAATGCCTTGGGCCAGCAATCGCCGGTAGCAGGCCTCGCCCAGCGCGTTTTTCGGAAGCTTTGTAACGTAGGCCACATTCTCGCCAAACCGGGAAAGCGACGCCCCCACAATGGCCTCGTCCCCGTCATAAATCGCGTCAAACCGGTCCGCCTGCTCCACGCGCAGAAACCCCGGCGTTATCAGGCGAAGCATCACTTCGCCCATCGTTACAACTTTCATGGCATTCCCTCCGTGACAGACTAGAACTCCGTTGGATACAAGTTTTGCACCATCGAAATGTTTTTAAAAGGATAGCGGGCCGCTGCCGCCTCGTTAAAGTCTATGCCGATACCGGGGCGGTCATTGATGTACATATAGCCGTCCTTGGGTTTGTACTGATGCGTGAAAAGGCTTTCCTTCCATTCGATCTCCTCCACGCTATACTCCAGGATCAGGGCATTGGGGATAGCCGCCGCCACATGCATGGAGGCCGCGCAGCCCACCTGCCCATGGATGTTGTGCGGCGCCAGCGGGATATGATTCGCCTCGCACAGGGCCGCTATTTTCTTCATCTGGGTTATGCCGCCGCATACGCGAATATCGGGCTGCGCAATATCAATGGCTTTGGCTTCAATAGCCGCGCGATAATCGCTGATGGTGCACCAGCGTTCGCCGGACGCTATGGGGATGGGGGAACGCGCTTTCACCTGGGCGCATGAGTCAACATTTTCCGGCAGAGTCGGCTCCTCGAAGAAAAAGGGGCGGTAGGGCTTCAATTCCTCTGCGATTTGCAGCGCCGTATAGGGATTGAACCTGCCGTGCCCTTCCACCAGCAGATCGATATCCCAGCCCACCGCGCCGCGAAGCGCTTTTATCTGCGCGACCACACCCCGCAGCTCTTTTGCGGTAATTACGCCCTCCGCTTTGTAGAACGGGTCCCATTTCATGGCGGTATATCCTTTTTTGACCGTTTTTTCGGCCAGCGCCGCCAATTGATCCGGCGTATCGCCGCCAAAAAACCAGCGGTTTGCATACACGCGAATTTTATCGCGGAATTTGCCGCCCAGCAGCTGATATACCGGCGTATCCAACGCCTTCCCCTTGATATCCCACAGCGCGGTATCAACGGCGCTGAGTGCGGAGGTCAGCACGCAACCCGCGCCCCAGTAGGCGTCGCGAAAACAAAGATAGAAGTTTTTTTCGATCTCCAGCGGGTCCCTGCCAAGCAAATGGCGTTTGAGCTCCAGCACAGCCGCCACAACGGTCTGCTCGCGCGTTTCCAGCGAGCATTCCCCCACGCCGGTGAGGGCGCCGTCCGTATGGACCTTCACGTATACCCAGTTGTCGTTATGCGCTTGCACAATGTAAGGTTTGATATCGGTGATCTTCATATATTTGTCGCTCCTGGAGCCGGTGGCTCGTGATTTATAATGTCATCCAGATAGGTTTGCAGGTGGTCGGCCATGGCCTGCTCCGCCGCGGCCCTGTCACTCCTTTCAATTGCGCCGAGTATACGCCGGTGCTGCTTCGCGCCGCCCAGCCTGGCGTTGAGGGACGGTTGCATAAAATGGGCGTCGTTGGGCGCGAATACCAGCGCAATCAACGGCTCCAGAAACGCCGGGAACAGCGGATTGTGCGTCATGGCGGAAAGCGCTTGGTGGAACTTGCAATCAATGGCGTACCATTGGTGGAGGTCCGCGTAGTCCTTTTCCATTTTCTGCACGATTTTCTGCAATGTGATTTTTTCCTGACCGTTGCTGTTTTGCGCTGCCAATCCGCAGGCGCGGACTTCCAGCGCCATCCGGATTTCATAGACCTCCTGCGACGAGGCGCAGCCCACGGCCGTCATGCGCGTGACGACGCTTCCCAACGCTTCCGGCGAAATCTGTGTAACATATGCGCCGCTGCCGTTGCGAACCTCCACCAGGCGCCGCTCGCGCAGCATGGCTATGGCTTCGCGCACCACATTGCGGCTTGCGCCAAACTGATCCGCCAGCTCTATCTCACCGGGCAGGCGATCTCCAACCTGAAGCTTCTGTTCGATGATCGTTTGCTCCAGGATCTCGGCGATTTGCTGGGACAGACTGGACTTGTTGACTTGTTGAAACATTCATTTCCCATCTTTCTTCAACCGACTTGCCGCGCAGCTAGGGGTGTTTACCATGGGCGTCAGGCGAGCGGAAGCGTGATCCGTCTCTTTTCCCGAAGAGAGCGATGGGTCGCCTCCACCAGCTCATACGCTTTCAGCCCGTCCCATCCGGTGACAAGGGGCTGCCCGCTTCCGCGAATGCATTCCGCAAAGTTTTCAATCAATCCCATAAAGCCGCCGAACTCCTCATCAAAGATCAGCGTGTTGGGAAAAACAGGATTCCAAATCTTGCTGGGGCCTTCCTCACTGTCGTTGATGATCAGCGTGTGCTGGTCCTCCACCGCGACCCAGCTCTTCTCTCCGTAGATTTCGACGCGTTCCCAGGGTTTCAGGCTAAGCGCCGTAGAGGAGGTAAACACGTTTCCCACCGCCCCGCTCACAAACTCCAGATTGATACAGGCGTTGTCCATATCGTAATTGCGCCTGTTAAACTCATAGTGATGCGTGCCCGCTGCCGACACCGCCCGGACATCGCCCATGAAATAACGCGCCAGGTCAAACATATGAACGGTGCCCCCTTCCAGGATGTCCACATAATCATAGCCCAGGTTGAACTTCCCCAAAAACGCCGCGGGCCGGTGGGGAAGCGCCTTTTTGGCGCGGAGATACGGCGGGGAGTACCGCTTGTTGGAGACGGTCATCAGCGTCAGCCCGAGTTCATCGGCAGCTTCACACATTTTTCGAGCCTGGCCGAGGTTCCTTGTGATCGGTTTTTCCACCAGGACATGGATGCCGCGCCCGAAGCACTCCATCGCAAATTCGCAGTGCCTGTCGTCAGGCCCTAGAATCAACGCGCCGTCGGGCTTTTCCGCCTCCAGCATCTTCAGGTAATCGGGATACCACTTCGTTCGATATGCGTTTTCCACCTTTTTGCCCTGCGCTTCATTGCGGACGGACACCCCCGCCAGCTCAACGGGTTCCCAAAGGGTTTTCAGCCGCATGATTGCTGGGATATGCTTGCTCTGCGCCACCCCGCCGCACCCGATGACCGCCAGCCGCACCGGCTTTTTGGACGCCCGTTCCTCATCATAGCCGATGCCGTACACATCGGCCTCGTCGAACATTTTCCGAAGAGGGCTATGGGCATAAACGTCTTCCATCATATTCCGGTCCTCCTTTACTCCGCGGCGTTGAGCGCGCGCAGCCAGCGCAGGCGCAGCAGGCTGGCGCCGCGTTGAATGGCCAGCGCCGCCAGGATGATTGCGCCTTTTAGCAGATAGATTTGGCTGTCCATCAAACCAAGCGTCGCCAACCCATTGGTCAGCAGGCACATAAACAGCAGCCCGCTAAGCATCTTGGCAAAGGACCCCTCTCCGCCGGAGAGCTTGTTGCCGCCGATGACCACCGCAACAATCGCGTTCATTTCCATGTTATAGCCGATCATCGCCACCGCGCTGCCCAGGCGGGACAGATCCACCAGAGACGCGATACCGGTTAAGAAGCCCGCCAATGTAAAAATACAGAATTTGATGAATCGGGTATGAACTCCCGTCAATTCGGTGGCGTGCTCATTTTCGCCGATTGCCTTGGTGTACCGGCCGAACTTGGTCCGGGTCAGCAAAAACCAGCCGAAGGCAACGCACAGGACCACGAGGATCAGCGAGATGTTAAAGAACCCGGCCGCAAAGGGCCGATAAATTGTCTGCAAGACGGCGGAGGCGACCGGTATGGATTTGGATCCCGTAATGCCCAGCGCCAGGCCCCGCGCCCAAATCATACAAGCCAGCGTGATGATAACGGCATTGATTTTTCCGTAAGCAATCAGGGCGGCGTTCACGGCCGCGATCATGGTGGCCACGCCCGCGCAGGCGGCTATACCCAGCCAAACGCTGCCCGTCTCTCGGTAGATGACGCCGGTCAGGCAAGCTGTGAGCACGATCAGGGAGCCCGAGGACAAATCGATGTTGCCGGAGATGACGACAAATGTCATGCCTACGGATACGATGATCAAAGCGGCATTCTGCTGGATGATGTTGCTGATATTGCCGATGGAAAGAAAGCCGCGGTTCCATGTGAGGAAGCAGGCGGTCAGCGCCAGGGAGAGGAGCAGAATGGTCAGCACATCCATATGCTTTACCATCGTTTTGAGGAATGCCCTTGTGTTTTTTGACATTTCCATTCCTCCTTCAGGCGCCCTGCCGCTGCGTGAAGCGATTGAACAGGACGGCCACCAGAATAAACAAGCCCGTCACGCAGTCCTTATAGTTCGCGTCCACGCCGTACAGCGTCATAAAATTGGCGATCATCGAAACAATGAGGGCGCCAACCAGCGTTTTTACGACGCTGCCGTTGCCGCCTTTGAGAGACATGCCGCCAAGGACGACCGCCGTCACCGCGTCAAATTCGTAGCCGCTTCCAACAGAGGGATTGACCATGCCAAGCCGGCAGGCCGCGATAACGCCGGCGATACCCGCGGTGACGCCGCTGATGGTAAAGCACAGCATCTTAATTTTGGCGTTGTTGAACCCGCACAGTGCCGACGCGCGGGGGTTTCCGCCCACAGCGTATACCTGGCGGCCAAATTCTGTTCTGTGCAAAAGAACATAGGCGAACCCGTAGAGGGCGATGACGATGAAAAAGAGCGTTGGCATACCCAGCAAAGGCTTTCCCGTGTTGATGTACTTCGTTACCGGATCCTTTACATAAATCCACGAGCTGTATATTTCAATGATAACCAGGGCAATCCCCCTTATGGCCAGCTGGGAGCCCAGCGTTACGATAACGCAATTGATCTTCAGCCGTTCGATGATGAACCCGTTGAGCGCGCCGGTAATACCGCAGGCCGCCACCGCGATCGGCATCGCGGCCCAGGCGCTGACATCCTCCTGAAGCAGCACGGCCAGCAGCACCGCGCTTAAAAACATGTTTGACCCGGCCGACAAATCCATGCCGCCAATCAGGAAAACGTAGCTCATGCCGATGGAGAGGACCGCCACGATGGACACTTGCTTGATGATGTTTATCAGATTATTCTGGGAATAGAATTGTGAAGAAAGCAATGAGAACAGGACAAACAGCAGCACCGCCACCAGGGTGATCCCGGACCATTCAATCAGGCCTGTCACGCGCTCGCGCCGGAGGGTCCTGCCATCCGCTTTGGCCGCTGTCATGCCGTCACCTTCTTTTCCGGCTTGCCCTGAATGAGCCGTATCAGCGTTTCATCATCGGCAGCGCCTTCGAGCGCGCCGCTGATTTGGCCGTCCACCATCACGATGATGCGGTCCGCCAGTTGCAGGATCTCCGTCGTATCTGTTGAAATCACCACAATCGCCTTGCCAAGCTCCGCCAATCCCGTCAGAATGCGGTAAATTTCAGTTTTGGCGCCAACATCCACCCCTCGCGTCGGCTCGATAAAGACCAGCACATCCAGATTTTTGAGAAGCCAGCGGGAAACGATGATCTTCTGCTGATTGCCGCCGGAGAGAAACTTGACCTTTGCTTTGGGGGAACGCATCTTGATAGCCAGTTTCCCGGTCAGCTTTTGGCTCTCCCCGGTGATTCTTCCATAGCGCAGCAGCGGGAAAAAACGGGCCAGCCTGAAGCGCCCCAGGCTGGGCAGCGCGATGTTGTCCCGGTTGCTCATTTCGGGGAATAAGCCTTCCTCCTTCCGGTTTTCCGTCAACAGCCCGATGCCCAGCTTTACGGCATGGGCGGGTTTGCGGATGGAGGCCTTTTGGCCGCGAACAAGGATGGTTCCGCTGTCCATGCGCCGCGCGCCATAAACGATACGCCACAGCGTATCCTGCCCGGCGCCCAGCAGGCCGGTAAAGCCGCTGATCTCTCCGGGGTAGATATCGCAGGATACATGATCCACCTCATTGCGCAGGGATATGTCCCTGAGTGAGAGGACCGGGCTCTCGCGCTTTGCGCCGCTGCGGGCGACACGGTGAAAGGAATTAAAGGTATCGCCCAGCATATGCTCGATGATTTGCAGTTCGTCAACCTCGTCCATCCGTACGTTGGCGGTGATGCGCCCATTCATCATGATGGTTCCGCAATCGCAGTATTTTTTGATCTCTTCCAGGCGGTGGGAAATAAAAACAATGCAGATGCCCTGGCTCTTCAGCTTGAACAGGATTTGAAACAGCCGTTCCGTATCCTTGTTCGTCAATGCCGCCGTCGGTTCGTCCAGGATCAGAATGCTGGGCCGGACCGATATGGCTTTGGCGATTTCAATAAGCTGCTGCTTGGCCAGCGGGAACACCTCGATATTTTGGTCCACGTCAATGCTGTCGATACCGAGATCGCGCAGGTACTTCCTGGCAAGCTCGCTCATTTTGCGGTTGTTCAGTCTTACGCCGTGAACCACCTCGCGGCCGAGAAAGATGTTTTCGGCTACGGTCAGGTTGTTGAGCAGGCTCAGCTCTTGGTAAACGATACCGATACCAAGCTTCGCGCTGTCCGCCGGGCTTGTGATCCTCACTTCCTTCCCATGCATGAAGATCCTGCCCTCGTCCGCTATGTAGTTACCGCTGAGAATCTTCATCAGGGTGGATTTTCCGGCGCCGTTCTGCCCGATGATCGAATGGATTTCGCCCGCGCGCAGCTGCAGGTCCACCGCCGACAGCGCCTGCACGCCGGTGAAACGTTTGGAGATGCCGTGCATCTCAAGCACCGATTCCATATCGCGCCCTCCTTGTGTGAGCTCCCCGGGGCGGCGGGCGGAAGGGCATGGCTGCCCTTCCGCCCTGGGGACGCCTGTTACCGGGTAAGATAGGAATTGATGATATCGGTGAGGGACTGGTCGAAGGGGACGCCCGCTATGTCGTTTTCCATATCGTTGGCCATTTGCAGCATGGCGGAGGCATTATCCTTGGTGACGATGATGCCGGGCAGGATATAATCCCCTTCGGCGGCAAAGTCATATTCTCCGGCCATAACGCGGTACGGAACGGTCACCTTGTAGAAGCCTGTGTACTGGGAGGCCAGCATATAGGTGCAGTCCATCTCGCCGTTGATAATGGCCTCGATGGCGTCGGACGCGCCGTCAATGGAACAGATGAGGATTTGGTCTTCCCGGCCGTCATTGATGATCACCTGCGCGGCGGGATAGGTAACGCCGTCGGACAGGCCGTAGAGCAGGTTGATTTCATCGCCGTAGGTTGTCAGGTAGTTTTCCATTATGGTCACCGCCTGGGTGCCGTCCCAGTTGGTGGCTTCCTGCGCCAGAATGGCTACGCCGTTGGCTGCCATGACTTCCGCGAAACCGCCTGTACGGCCTTCGTTCAACCCCTGGCCCAGGTTGCCGGCAAGCATTACGATCTTCTTATCGGACAGCTCGCCGCCCTGCGCTTTCAGCAGTTCTATGGCATACTCCCCGACTTCGCGGGACATCGCCCACTCGTCGAAACCGATGGTGCCTTCGCTCATGCCCGGTTCGGACCAGCTGTGCTGCACCACGACTTTGACGCCCTTCTCCTTGGCCTTTTCAAAAGCGTTGGCGAAGGCGGTCACATCCAGGGTGTTGATGGAGATGATGTCGCATTTGTCGAGAAATTGCTCAAAGACTTCCACCTGACGCGCCACATCGCGGTCTCCGGAACCCACGAGGAGTTCGAAGCCATACAGATCGGCGGCTACTTTTGCTCCTTCCACTTCACCGAGGTGGAAAGGATGGGTCAGGTCCTGTTGAATGAGGCCGATTGTAATTGGTTTGTCTTCCGCCACGGCGCAGAGCGTACCCGCGCAGAGCAAGAGGGACAGGAGGAGAGCGACGGTCTTTTTCATGAATCTTACCCCTTTCTATTGTTACGCGGCTTGGCGCCGCATAATTTCAGGATTCCGATTCGGCCCATATGACGCAGGGCCCGCTGTTCATCCCCTCAAAGAGCCATGGCGACACGAGGATACGCCGGATGCCGTCCAGCCTTTCGTCCAGCTTCATCTCCTCGATGATGATGAACGCAGGGGTTTGGGCGCGGGCGAAGAATTCGTTGTGCGCGATCATGGTGTCGTCCAAGTGGGCGATGCAGGCGATGGACGGCGCGTCCACCCCAATCATGCGCAAGCGCGGCATCCTGGTATGGATGTACGCCGCCGCCTCTTTGCCAAAGCCGGGGCAGTGGCCGGAAAACCGGGCGGGGTCATTTTTTCGCAGGCCCTCCAGGCCAAAGCGGACAAGCAGGGCTTCCGCGTCGGATCCGCTTTCCATAAAAGGCTTTAGGTGTTCCGGCATGACCACCGTATCGTCCGGCAGGCTGGTCATGTGGATCGCCATAATCCCGGTATAGGTCAGGTCCCGCGGCGTGAACTGGCAGATGCCGGTTCCGTCCTGAAACACATGGCCCGCGGTGTCAAGGTGCGTGCCGGTATGGTTGTATACTTGAAGAAACATCACATTGGCGCCCGTTTCCTCAATGGACATGAATTCTGTCAGCCGGGGTTCCGGAATAGCCGGCGGGCGCGGAGCCGTCCGGCTCATCGGATAGGATAGCCACCGCAGTTCCATGGCGCGCGCTCCCTTCTGCTATGGGATGTCGGGAAGATCTTTTTTGGCTTCTTTGATGATTTCCACAAATTTCGCCACCTGCCCGGTAATCCACCCGATTCCTTCCTTTTCGATCATCTCGGTATTCATGAACGTCCTTGCGCCGGAAACCGCGCACGCGCCGCAGCGGATGAACTCCGCTACGTTGGCCTCGGTGATTCCGCCGGAGGGAATCAGGTTCACCTCCGGAAAAACCATCCTCAGATTGGTCATGTACTTGGGGCCGCCCAGCGCGCCCGGAAAAATCTTCACGGCGGAGGCGCCTTTACGCATGGCGGCGAACACCTCGGTTGCCGTAAACGCGCCGCAGAACATCGCCACCTGGTAGCGGTTGGCCAGATCCATCACATCCTCCGCAATGCAAGGGTTGACGATGATATCCGCGCCGCGTAAAATCACCTCGCGGGCGGAACAGGCGTCCAGGACCGTGCCCACGGCAACATGCATCCTACCCTTGAAGTGCGTGGAAATCGCTTCAACCGCCTCCAAAACGCCCGGAGTCGTCATCGTGACCTCCAGGCAGCGGGCCCCGCCGTCATACATTGCTTGCGCGTACCTGACCCAATCGCCCTTTTGGTGGAGCTTGATGCACGGCAGGACCCCGGTTGCCTTGACGGCCGACATGACCTGTTCCTTCAACGTATTATCGCTTCGCATGATGCAGCGCTTCCTCCATTCGTAATATACTACTGTTCAGGTGTCCTACAACCTGGCATTATGATAGATGATCCGGGGCTGAATGTCAATCGTTTTTTCGCTTTTGGCGGGGAGCCCGTGACATCCCCGTCCGTTTATGGTATGATACGCCCATGGACGCTTATATCCCCCGAGCCCCCAACCATGAATAGGAGGTTTTGAACGTGAAAAGATTTTTGGGTCTGTTTCTAGCGCTTGCCCTGCTGCTGGGCGCTGCGCCCGCCATGGGGTCGGCCCCTGCCCTGGGTAAGGACATTGTGGTGCTGTACACCAACGACATTCATTGCGCGGTGGATCAAAACTTCGGTTTTGCGGGGCTTGTTTCCTATAAAAACAAGCTGCTGGACGAAGGCAACTTCGTAACCCTGGTGGATTGCGGCGACGCCGTACAGGGCGAGCCCATCGGCACCCTGTCCGCAGGCTCCTACATGATCGACATCATGAATAAAGCGGGCTACGATATAGCCACGCCCGGCAACCACGAGTTCGACTACGGCATGGACCGCTTTATGGAACTAACCGCGCTGGCCCGGTTCCCCTACGTATCGGCTAACTTTGTGAATCTGGAGGAGGGCAAGCTGGCGCTGGACCCCTACCGGATTGTGGAGTACGATGGCGTAAAGGTGGCATATGTGGGCATTACCACCCCAAAGACCATCACCTCCTCAACGCCCGCCTACTTCCAGGACGGCGACGGCAACTTCATCTACGGCTTTTACCAAAGCAGCGACGGCCAGCCCTTGTATTTGGCGGTGCAGGCCGCCGTGGACGCGGCCCGGGATGAGGGCGCGGCCTATGTGGTGGCGCTGGCGCACCTGGGTATCGCGGCGGAGACCGCCCCCTGGATGTCCACCGATGTGATTGTGAACACGACGGGCATCGACGTGATGCTGGACGGTCACTCCCACAGCGTGCTGGCGGAAGAAAAGGTAAAGAACAAGGACGGCAAAGAGGTGCTGCTTTCCTCCACGGGCACCAAGCTCCAAAATATCGGCGTGCTGCGCATTGCCGCGGACGGCGGCCTGTCTGCCGGCCTGCTGGCCTGGAACAGGGACATGGAGAGTTTCGTCGGCGAAATTCAAGGGCAGTTCCAAGAGACGCTGGACCAGGTGGTGGCTCAGAGCGACGTGGATCTGGTGATCTACGAGCCGGGCACGGATCCCGCGGTGCGCATCATCCGCAATGCGGAGACCAACCTGGGCGACCTGTGCGCCGACGCGTACCGGGCCATGAGCGGCGCGGACATCGCGCTTGTAAACGGCGGCGGCATTCGTGTGAACATCGGCGCGGGTGACGTTACGTACGACGATATTTTAAAAGTGCATCCGTACGGCAATGAGCTGTGCATGGTGGAAGCCACGGGCCGGGAGATACTGGACGCGCTGGAAATGGGCGCGCGGGTGGTGCCGGAGGAGAACGGCGGTTTCCTGCAGGTAGCCGGCTTGACCTATGAGATCCACACCTATGAGCCCTCCTCCGTGAAGCTGGACGGTAACGGCCTGTTTGAAGCCGTAGAGGGAGAGTACCGGGTGAAAAACGTGCTGGTGGGCGGGGAACCGCTGGACTTGGCCAAAACCTACACCATGGCGTCCCATAACTACCTGATTAAAAACGCGGGGGACGGCTTTACCATGTTCCAGGACAACGTGTTGCTGCTGGAAGACGCCATGATTGACAATCAGGTGCTCATCAACTACATCACCGGCGCGCTGGGCGGCGTGGTCGGCGACGGCTACGACGATCCCCACGGGCAGGGCCGCATCGTGGCTGTGCCCGAGAAGCCGGCCAAGTAAGCGAAGAGAGCGCTCATGGGAAAGCTTTACGGCATTCTTGCCGCGCTGATCCGCGGGTTTTCACGGCCCATGACCACCGTTTGGGAAACCGGGTTTGACGGCGCGCCGGCCGTATTCTGCCCCAACCACGCGGGCGCTTTTGGCCCGATAGCCATTTGCGCCAGGTTTCCCCTGCGCGGGAAGCTGCACCCCTGGATGAACGACGGCATGATGCACGCCGGGACCGTGCCCGCTTACGTGCGGCAGGACTATTGGTGGAAACCCGGCTGTTTCTGGGAACCGCTGCTTACCCGTACGCTGCCCTATATTGCGGCGGCGATCGTTCCTCCCATCCTGCGAAGCGTACCGGGCGTGCCTGTGTACCACGACGTCCGGGTGGTTAAGACCTTCCGCAAGAGCCTGGCGTACCTTCAGGCAGGGGAGCATCTGGTCATTTTTGCGGAGCAGCCGGACGGCTTTCAGTCCCACAGCCTCAGGCTGAACGACGGGTTTTTGCGCATCGCGCCCCTGATCCACCGCAAACTGGGTATCGCGCTTAAATTCTACCCCGTGCATGTGGATGGCAAGAACCGGATCATGCGCGTGGGCATTCCGGCGCAATATGACCCGGCCGTGCCTTTGGCCGAGCAAAGCGAAGGAATGATGGAGGTCATCCGGGCGGGTATCCGGCCCGGCTGACGCAAGCGGCGCAGTGGCCGGACGTGAAGCGGGTACGGGGCTTCCGCCCCGTACCCGCTTTGTTATGCTTCTGTTTTCCGGCCCGCCTTGTTACGCGTTGAAGGAATATCCGGCCGGCTTAGTACGCCAACCCGAAATCATCCGTCTCTTCCTCCTCGCCGATGTACACCTCGGGGAGCGTCTGGACCCAGCTCGACTGTTCGTTCACGTAGTATCCCTGTACGTTATCGGCGCGGAAATCATAGTAACGGTTTGAGTACAGCGGCACCATGGGCATCAATTCCACCCACCGCTCCTGGAAAACGAGCCATTTTTCCACATAGGCGCGCATGTCGCCCGGGGCTGTTTGCGTCAGCTCGAACCCCAGGTTCATCAGCTGTTCGTCCCGCAGTCCCGATACGTTGACAGTGCCCTGATACTCGTCTCCCGTGTGGAAGTCAAAATACGGGTCAAATAAGTAGTAGAAGTTATTTGCCAGCAAAAACATGTCGTAGGCCCGCTCGCCCATGCGGAAGTAATGGTTCAGCAGCATTTCGTCAAAGGGCAGCTCCGCCGCTTCCAGGCCGATGCCCGTTTCCGCGAAAGCCGCTTCCAGCATGCCTTGCAGAACATCCGCCATCGGATAGTCCGTGGGTTTTGCCCAACGGATTACCAGCGGCTCCAGCACGCCGTCCGCAACGCGGTGGCGAATGCCGTCCCCGTCCCGGTACGCCTCGCCGGCCTGGTTAAGCGTCCATCCATCGGAGGCCAGCAGCCTCTTCGCCTCTTCCAGGTCCGTTATCTCGGCAAATCTCTCCAGCTCCGCGGGCACGTCAAGCTCCGGGATGTCCAGTTCCTCATCCGCGGGGAATATCTGGTTCACCATCCACTGCCCGCGCCCATAGTACCCGTATACCGGCAGCGCGTATTCCGTGCCGTCCAGCCCAAGCCGAATCAGCTCGTCCTTGTCCACGCAACGGGCGATCGCCCGGCGAACCGCCGCGCTGGAAGTCGGCCCCGCCTCGCAGGCGAAGGAAAGCATGGCGAACCCTGTTCTCCAGTACTGGGACGACCGGAACCCAAGCTCCGCCGCCTCCGCCGCCAGGGCGGGGCTGGTGACGCGGATCAGCACATCCACCGCGCCTTCCGACAGCTCGCCGATCATCGTGTCCTCCTGTACGGACCGGAACACAACGCGCTCCACACGGGGCTTGAATCCTTCATGATTGCCCGCGTAGTTTTCATTGACGATGAACCGCGCCGTATGGGTCTGCGGGTCGTAGGATTCCAGCGAATAAGGCCCGCATGTTACCTTCGGGTTAAACACATAGCCCGTGGCCGGGTCCAGCAGCGTTACGCGCAGCATATCCGCCGTAAACGCGCCCGGCGTATAGCCTAGCGCCGCCGCGTCCATATCCGCCGCTTCGGCGGCCGCGGCGATGTACACGCCTTCCCCGTCGTCCCGTACCTCGCAGTACGGCGCGATCACCGTTATGGGGTACGGAACCATGTTCAGCCGGGCAATGTCATAAAAATAGGAAACATGATCCGGCAGAATGCTGATGGAGATCCGGTTTCCCTGCA
>Ga0082212_10002166_pt1 | contig 28903 bp, 28 predicted proteins | sample TergutNt197P3_FD_71548 | JGI IMG/M metagenome (GOLD analysis project Ga0082212, IMG submission 71548) | Neocapritermes taracua P3 segment gut microbial communities from Petit-Saut dam, French Guiana - Nt197 P3 | ecosystem: Host-associated > Arthropoda: Insects > Digestive system > Gut ...
GGCGTTACGCAAAACGGCAGATAACTTTTTTCTCATCACTGCCGGGCGCTAAACGATTGGAAGCCTGCCGGGATGATGAAGAAACAGCCCGGCGGTTGCGGGAGGAGTTGAATGTATTTTTAACAACGAATGACACGAATTAGCGTTGTTGACTTTTTTGACGGATTGTCGCATACTAGCCCTATCAACATACCAAGGAGAGTTAAGTGCCCTGCGGAAGAAAGCGGAAACTGCGAAAAATCGCCACTCACAAACGCAAGAAAAAGCTGCGGAAAAACAGACATAAGAACAAATAGTTGAAATAAGCAAAAATCGGGATATATTTTAATAAAATGGTGAATAACGCCCTGTTTTTATCTCAACTCAACAATCCGGCTGATCTAAAAAAACTCAGCTATCGGGAACTGGATCAGCTGGCAGCCGAGATACGGGAAGCAATTGTTTCCAGAGTTGAACAAAACGGCGGACACCTCGCGTCAAACCTTGGAGTTGTAGAACTAAGCATAGCCCTGCACCGGGTCTTTGTTTCGCCTGAAGACAAAATAGTGTGGGATGTAGGACACCAGTGTTATGCGCACAAAATTCTTACCGGCCGCTTTTCCGCCTTTTCCGGCCTGCGGCAGGCGGGAGGTCTTTCCGGCTTTCCCAAGCGGGAGGAAAGTCCCCACGACGCATTTAACACCGGCCATGCTTCAACATCGATTTCGGCTGCCCTTGGCCTGCTTGCCGCCGAGCGAATGACGGGGGGAAAGGGCAGGGCGGTTGCCGTAATTGGTGACGGTGCATTAACCGGAGGACTTGCCTACGAAGCGCTTTCCCACGCCGGTCATCTGGATCTTCCGCTGATCGTCATTCTCAACGACAACAAGATGTCGATAAGCCCCAATGTAGGCGGGCTGTCGAAATACCTCAGCCGCCTCTCCATGAAAGCAAAGTACCAGAGATTCCGCAGTTCCTTTGATTCTGCGGCAAAAAAAATTCCCTTGATTGGAAATGCTTTTTTTGAATTGGTAGTGCGGCTCAAACGGGCGGTCAAGGCGGTATTTTATACCGATAATTTTTTTGTTGATCTGGGCTTTGAATATGTCGGGCCGATTGACGGTCACAATACCCGGTATCTGACAAGCGTACTTGAGGATGTGCGAAAACTTGAACGTCCGGTGGTTGTCCATGTAATCACCCGCAAAGGCAAGGGGTATGGTAATGCCGAAGATGATCCCGGCAGCTACCACGGGGTAAAAGCGCTCTCGGTTGAGGCTGGTTACCGCCCGGCTTTTACCGATGCCTTCGGCGCTGCTCTTCTCGCTCTGGCAGGGCGGGACAACCGCATTGCCGCCCTCACCGCCGCCATGGAAAAGGGTACAGGGCTTTCCCTTTTCAAAAAGGCATTCCCCGATCGCTTCTTTGACGTTGGCATCGCCGAAGCCCACGCCATTACTTTTGCTGCGGGACTCGCGGCGCGGGGTTTAAGGCCGGTAGCGGCGATCTACTCAACCTTTATCCAGCGCTCTGTAGATCAGATTATTCACGATACTTCCCTGCAAAATCTGCCGGTGCTGTTTGTACTGGATCGATCCGGCTTTGTCGAGGGAGACGGCGAAACCCATCAGGGGCTTTTTGACATCGCCCTCTTCCGGCCTGTCCCGAACATGACGATACTTGCCCCGGCGAGCGAAAATGAACTGCGCCTCATGCTGGATTATGCGCTTCGTCTGGACAGTCCGGCAATGATCCGTTACCCCAAGGCAAGCTGCCCTTCGGAGCTGCCTGCACTTTCCCTTCCTGTGGAAACAGGCCGGGGCGTGTGGCTGCACAGGGGTTTCCAGAGCCGGATATGCCTCGCCTTTACCGGCAGCCTGTACCCGCAGGCGATGGACGCAGCCCAGCGGCTTCGTGTTAAGGGGATTGAGGTAGATTTATACAACCTCCGTTTTCTCAAGCCTGTTGATGAAGATTACCTTGCCGATATTTTGAACGGGTACGATCTGGCCGCCTTTATTGAGGAAGGAATCTCTGCCGGCGGCTTCGGCGAGTACGCGGCGGCTCTGGCGCACTGCCGGAATTGCCGTGCCGAAATCATGATACTGGCTGTACAAGGTGATTTTGCCGCCCACGGTCGTGCCCTCGGAACAAGGGAAGAACTGCTGCGGAATAATGGCCTGGACGGCGAGGCCATCACGGACAGAATTATGCAGCATATACCCGAAGGGTATGTGCAGATTGATCTCTCCCTTGAAGACAGATACAAAAATTGTGTATGATAACATAACCTATGGCCTGGATTCAGCGGTTATTAGAGATATACGATTTTCTTCGTCCTGTCCTTGATGTAGCTCTGCTTGCATTCCTCCTGTACAAGGGCTATGAGCTTTTGGTAAAGACACAGGCGCTGCAGCTCGTTAAGGGAGCGGGTTTTCTTGTTCTGGTCTACGGTGTCGCCTTTCTTTTCAAATTGACAACGCTGCAATGGGTGCTGAACTTTCTCGGCCCGGGGCTGTTTATCGCCATCGCTATCGTTTTTCAGCCGGAGCTTCGCAAAATAATCATGCGCCTGGGGCAGGGCGACTTTTTCCGCTCCGACACCAAGCCGAATACCGGCCATATCGAAGCCGTTGTCACAGCGGCGGAATTGCTTTCCCATCAGCGGCGGGGAATGCTGATTGTTTTTCCCCGAAAAATAAATATCCGCAATATTATCGAGACCGGAACGAGGATCAATGCGGAACTTTCCTCAAGCCTGATTGTCGCCATTTTTGAATTTGACGGTCCCCTGCACGATGGCGCAATGATCATACAAAACGGGAAAATTATCGCCGCCGGCTGCTTTTTACCCCTATCGGAGCAGCAGGATATACGAAAGAGTTTTGGGACGCGGCACAGGGCAAGCCTGGGAATGTCCGAACAGTCCGATGCGGTAGTGCTGGTCGTCTCCGAGGAAACCGGCGCGATATCCATTGCATTCGACTCCAGGCTCTACTACGATCTTTCTCCCATTGAAGCTACCCGCAAACTCAGGGAGATGCTTGACAGGGGAAACAGGAGGTTCACCGAAAGGGAGGATATGTCATCGGTCGATTATTCCGAGCGCGAAACGCCGGTTATTGAAGAAAAGGATATTTTATTTGAATAGAAGAAATATTATTTTCAGGATAGTTGAAAACTGGCCGGCAAAGGTACTGTCCGTTGCCCTGGCCCTGATCCTCTTTGTTTTCCACCGCATGAGTACTATGACAACGCGTCCGCTTTCGGTTCCGCTTGCCGTTGAAACCCATTCAACTCTTGTTCCGGCAAGCGCATACCCGCAGAATATACGAATTCAGCTTCGGGGGGAGGACGACGGCATAAAGTCGATTGCCGAGAACGATGTTGAAGCCTTTGTGGATTTTTCCAGATATGAAACCAGGGGCACATACCGCGTCCCTGTACAGATACGCAAAAAAGGGACAGCCCTTAATGTGGAGCCGCTGGAAATTTCAGTTAATCCGCTGGAAGTTTCCATCATGCTGGATCAAAAAATCAACAAAACTCTTACGGTAACGGCAGATGTCCGCGGCAAGGTAGCGGCCGGTTTTGATTTGGTTTCCCATTCAATTTCGCCCCAGGAGATTGTAGTATCCGGGCCTATGGGTATTCTGGAAAACCTTCTGGAGATAAGAACCGATCCAATCGATCTTGACGGCAGGAGAAGCGATTTTAATGTCGAGGTAAATATTGCCAAAGAGTATCCCTTCCTCGCATTTAGAGGAAACGGGATAGCGTTGTTCCAGGGAGTTGTCCGCCCCTCGGTTCCGGTGCTTAACATTGAAGGGATACCTATTGCCATTGAAGGACTGAATTTCCGTTTCGGAGCCGATATTGGCGGCAGAACGGGAAGCGTCAGACTGGAAGGCGGACAGTTCCTGCTGGACGGCTTTATACCGGATGCGGGCTTTTTGTCGATAGACTGCTCTGCGCTGACTCAGCCGGGAACCTATACGCTGCCTGTAAAATTTCGCCTGCCCGACGGTATTTTTCTGATAAGGGGCGAACCGGAAGAGCTTAATATTACCATTTTCCCCAATGGAGAAGAGAATTTCCCGGTGGAAGAGAGGGTTCTTATTGATTAGCGGTATTGGTGTCGATATTGTAAATGTGCGGCGCATGAAACGCTGGCGGGAACGGCCGGGTCTTCTGGAACGGTACTTCCACCCGCAGGAGCTTGCATCGGCTATGTCACGGGGAAAGGCAGCGGATATGTCTCTTGCCGCCCGCTTTGCGGCAAAGGAAGCGTTTGGCAAGGCGCTTGGCACGGGGCTTGAAGGTATCGTGCTAAAGGATATTATGGTGGTTAACAGCCACAACGGACAGCCCGGGATTCAGGTCTTTGGTACCGCCCTGTCGGCTCTGGAAAAAAACGGGGCAAAACGAACGCATTTGTCCCTTACCCATGACGGTGACAATGCGGTCGCAATGGTCGTAATGGAGGTTCTGTGAAAATCGAAGAAAAGGAATTAAAGGTATCATTCATATCAAAAAAGGAATACATATGTCCCGTCTGTGCCGCCCCGTTTCATAAGGAGGAACTGCTTTCAGGCGGCGGCAGAATGATCGCCGGCCATCTTACCGAAGAACTGCACCGGCTTTTCGAGCCATCGGTTAAATACGGTGATGTGTATCCCCTGATTTATCAGGTGGTGGTCTGCCCGGAATGCTGGTTTGCATCAATGGAAGCTGATTTTCCGCTCCTCCCTGAAGACCAAAAAAACGGGGTATTCGGGGATCAGGATAAACGCAAAACAGATGCAATGCTGATTTTTCCGGATACGGATTTTGAAAGACCACGGGGACTTATGGAGGGTGCAGCCTCGTATTACCTGGCTATGCGCTGCTATGATTTTTTTGACAAGGCCGTTTCGCCTACAATCAAACAGGGGCTTGTCTCTTTACGGACGGCATGGCTCCTTGATGAAATGGAACGAAAATTTCCCCAGCAGCACTACGACTGGCTGGCGGCCCTGTTCCGCAGAAAGGCCGAGTATTTTTACAATGAAGCCCTCGCCCGGGAACAAAATGGAATCGAAACCCTGTCTGGAATAAAATACTTTGGCCCCGACATCGATAAAAACTATTCCTATGAGGGAATGTTGTACCTCTGCTCCTACCTCCGCTATAAATACGGCCCTTCGCAGGGAACGGCGGAACGGAAGGGTACTCTTGAATCGGCGCGAAGAACTATCGCCAAACTTTTTGGCATGGGCAAAATGTCCAAGGACAAGCCCGGCGCGTTTCTTGATATGGCCAGAAAGGTGTACGACGCCATTCATAAGGAATTGAATATTGAAGACTCCTAGTATGCCATGCAAACCGTTAAACTGGTAATAGCCTACGACGGCACGGACTTTTGCGGCTGGCAGAAACAGGAACAAAATCCGCCCCGGCGTACCGTGCAGGCGGAAATTGAAACCGCCCTTGCCCAAATGCACCGGCATCCCGTTGCCGTAACCGGCAGCGGCCGCACCGATTCAGGCGTACACGCCGCCGCACAGGTTGCCGGTTTTCACACCGACATCGAAAGTATCAGACCCAATCGCTTTGTTCCCGCTCTGAACGGCCTTTTGCCCCGGGACGTGCGTATCCTTGAGGCCGCCGAAGCACGGGCAGATTTTCACGCCCGGTTTGACGCAAAATCGAGAACCTACCGCTACTTTTTTGTATCCGGAAGGCATTCACTGCCGCATGAAAGCCGCTACGCCCTGCAGCTCTGGCGCCGCCCCCGCATTGACCTGCTCAATGCGTACTGCCGCATTTTTCTGGGTGAGCAGGACTGTTCGATTTTTGCGGGCGCGGGGGATGCCAGTAAAAGCCGTTCAAGGTACATCAGCAGCGCATCGTTTTTTGTTGAAGGGGACAAGCTGATCTTTGAAATAACAGCTAATGCCTTCCTGTGGAAAATGGTTCGCTCCGCAGCGGGTACTTTTCTCCATTATGAAGAAAACGCCGCCGCGCCTGAACAGCTTGGGGATATTATCAGATCAGGGGATCGCAGTCTTGCCGGACCAACCCTGCCGCCGCATGGTTTGTTTCTCTGGAAAGTCGACTATTACCGCGGATAAAACTTTACGTTTTTGATTCAATGCAGTAAAATAAAAATGCCAATGAAGGTAAGCATAATTATCCCAACCCTCAATGAAGAAACAATGCTGCCGAGACTTCTGGACAGCATTAAACTGCAGGACTTTTCCGACTACGAAATAATTGTGGCGGATGCCCATTCAAAAGACCGGACTCGGGAAATTGCCGCCGGGTACGGCTGTCGGATAGCAGACGGCGGCCTGCCCGCAGCAGGACGGAATGCGGGGGCTGCTGTGGCTGAAGGCGAATTTCTTTTTTTTCTTGATGCGGATGTTGTCATTCCTCAGGGCTTTATCCGCAATGTACACGATGAAATGCAGGATCGTTATGTTGATCTTGCAACCTGCGAAATACGCCCGCTTTCGGAATACCGCCTTGACAGGGTACTGCACCGGATGATCAACCTGGCAATTGTTCTCAATCTGCGGACCGACCCCAAGGCATTTGGCTTTTGCATCTTTGTCACCAAACGGCTTTTCCAGCGGGTAGGGGGATTTGACGAGACTATATACGTTGCCGAGGACAATGATTTTGTAAAGCGGGCATCCGTGTTCAGGACGCTGCGTTTCCTGAGTTCGGCGTACATAATGGTCAGCATACGACGTTTTGAAAAGGAAGGCCGTTTTGCCTACATGAACAAGGGTATTAAGCTGAATCTGTACCGGACTTTCAGGGGGGAGATCCGCAGTGATGAAGTGGTCAAGTACGAGTTTGACATTTTTAACAAACCGGACGATGAGGAAGATACAGATTTTCTTGACTGGCTTGAGGAACGGCTGCTGAGAATTGAGGAACGATCACGGCATTTCAATAAAAATGTTTCTCAAAAGGCCGATGACGATGCCAGGCAGACACAAAACAAGCTGGATGATTTTTCCCATCTTATGGAAGACCTGGACATCTACCTGGACAAAGAAGCCCGGCATATCCGGCGGCGGCTGAAATGGAAAAACTTTTTCAAGCCGCGCAGAAAGCAGCAGTGAGGCCGCTGTGGAGAATTTTTCCGCCCTTGGTGTAATACCTGAATTTGCCGAAAAACTCGCCGAACGGCGCATTACCCTTCCGACAAATATTCAACGCATGGTGATAAAACCGCTTTTGGATGAAAAAAGCGTCATTTTCCGTTCCGCCACCGGAACCGGTAAAACGTTTGCCTATCTTGTTCCGGCTCTGCAGCGCATACTTGCAGATGCGGACAGTGCAGCGTCTGCGTCAAAAGCCGGTCCGGCATTGCTCATCTGCGCCCCGACTTTTGAATTGTGCTCCCAAATCAAAAACGAAGCGGATTTTTTGCTGGACGGCAAACATAATGTTGCCCTGCTTATCGGCTCTGCCGACATGGGACGGCAGATCGACGCTTTGAAAAAAAACAGGCCGCTGGCAGCGGTCGGAAATCCCGGCCGGCTCTTGATGCTTGCAAAAATGGGACGGCTAAAACTGCATTCCCTGCGTTTTGTGGTGCTGGACGAAGCCGACCGCCTGATCTCAAAGGAGTGTGCCGAAGATATGCAGGAACTGGCGCGGCTTATTGCCGGCAGACCTGTTGTCGCCGCCTGTTCGGCGACGGTTTCCGCCAGGGTTGCCGAAATACTGCAGCCCCTGCTGGACGGTTCTGAAATTCTGGAAACAGACGAGCACGAAATACTGCGCGAAAGGATCGAGCATTGGGCAATATTCAGTGAAAGCCGCCGTAAAACGCAGACCTTGATTTCCTTTCTCGCCGCGCTAAAGCCGAAAAAGACTCTGGTTTTCGCCGGACGCTCTTATGATGCGGGAAAGCTGGTTACCGCCATGCAGAGGAAGGGCATTGCCGCTGCCGGACTGTTCAGCGGCATGAACAGGAAAGATCGGAAAGAAGCGCTTGACCGTTTTCGTTCGGGAAAAGCCGCCGTACTGGTTTCTTCCGATCTTGCCGCCCGCGGCCTCGATATTCCCGGCATTAGTCATGTTATCGCACTTGAGACAAACGAAAAAAAAGACGCCTATATTCACCGGGCCGGCCGTACGGGACGGGCGGGAAAACGCGGCATCATGGTCACTATCGGAGACGAGGTAGAGATGCGCCGCCTCGCCCTCCTGGAAAAAAAACTGGGCATAGCCGTCCACCCCAGGGAACTCTACGGCGGCCGCCTTTACAAACCGGAAGAAGTAGAAGAGTCAACGAATTACGCGAATGCAAACGAATGAAGAAAAGGAATTAGCTTTAATATTATTCGCGTCGTACCGCAGGTACGTATTCGCGGTCATTCGTTGATCGTTTTTTTTATTTCGATCCGATCAATCCTGTTGCCGTCCATGTCCAACACGGTAAACCGGTAGCCTTCATATGTAAAACTGTTCCCGGTGCGGGGAAGTTCTCCGGCAAGGTGAAGCAAAAAACCCGCAAGCGTATGGTAATCGCCGCAGTCGCCAAGATCGGGCAGGGAAAGAAGCTCCGCCGCATCGTCGATATGGAGGGATCCGCTGACAACCCATGTGCCGTCGTCCTGCTTTACGGCGCGTTCTTCTTCGCCGGCAGGCGCGGCAATCTCTCCGACAATTTCCTCCATTAACGCCCGCAGCGATACCATGCCGGCAAAGCCGCCGTACTCATCCATGACAAAGAGAAAATATGCCTCACCCTGCCTGAACGATTCAAAAGCTTTAAGGGCAGGCATGGTCTCCGGAACAACCAGCGCTGTTTTCATTATCCCCCGCAGCCCGGCAGGCGTATCGGAAGCGCAGTCAAGAATCACATCTTCCAGATAAGCCGCGCCGATTATCTCGTCAAGGGTGCCTGCAGCCACGGGAAAACAGCGCTGCTGGCGGTACTCAATAACTTTTGCGCGGATATCTTCGGCGGATTCGTTTATATCAAGCCATTGAATTTCGGAACGGTGGGTCATAAACGCGCCCAGAGGACGGTCGCCAAGGTAAAAAACTCCTTCCACCATTGTCCGTTCCTTGCTTTCGACAATGCCGGATTTTTCCCCTTCAATAAGGGCAAGGCGCAGTTCGTCCTCCGTCATTCCGGTTTCACTGTCTTCTGAAATAAACGCCGGCTTCAGACGTTTGCCTGCAATCTGCGCCAGAAAAAACAACGGCCGCAGCGGCTGAAAGAAAAGCAAAAACAGGGGAAAAATCCCCGCCGCAATTTTTTCCGGCGCACTGCGGGCAATGGCCATCGGTACCAGATCGCCCGCTGTCAAAATGGCAATGACAAGAGCGGCAGCAGAGAGGGCAGCGGGCAGAATGGGGCAGGATATCGCGGTAATAACGGCAATGACCCTCAGGACGCAGATCCAGATGCTGACTGCCGCGTAGTAACTGCTGGGATTTTCTGCCGCCTTTAGTACACGATGGTATCGCTGCGAGCGGCGCTTTCCCTGACTGCCCTCGTCTGCGGCTTCCTTTTTCAGCCGCGGTATGCGCGTATTTTTTAATGCCGCTTCAAAAAGGGAAAAAAAGCCGCTTGCCGCAATAAGGGCAAGGGCAGCAAGGTACCGGTTCATTGTTATTCTTTCATCTCTTCATGGGTGAGGGGGCGAACTATGTGCAGGCCGTCGGGGGATGTTTCCATAGTTCTGTTTTTTCCATCGGGCATCAGCTCCCCAAAAATCTGTACGATTGGATAACGGGGGTTTTCCGGGTTTACGTCCACAACCTGCCCTTTTCTTCCGCTGGACAGCATCACATACAGCCCGATGGGATATATCGACAGTGAATACACCAGGGCTTTGACAACAGTATCGTCGTATTGCCTGCCCTCGTTTTTCAATAGTTCAAGTATGCCCGTAGAGGCGTCTCTGGCTTCCCGGTGCGGCCGTTTGGAAGAAATTGCTTCATAGGAACAGGCGACGGCAATAATTTTTCCGTACACACTAATCTTGGAGCCGGGCAGAGACTGGGGGTATCCATTCCCGTTTTCCCGTTCATGATGTTCCAGCACCGCGACGCTGACCGTCAGCGGAAAATCATTGGCTTTCAGAATGCCGTAACCCAGAACCGGGTGGGTGTACATAACTTTTTTTTCCTGTTCGCTGAGGGGAGCCGAGCTTTGGTAAAGCAGCGGGGGCAGCTTGATCATGCCGATTTCATGAAGCAGGGCGGTAACACCCAGTTCTATAAGCCGGTGGCTTGGCAGTTTAAGATACAAACCGATCATAATGGCGAGGATTGTGGAACGTACCGTGTGGGAAACAAGGAAATCCTCGGCCCGCACCGGCTCTATGTATTTCTGGGCGCGCATGAGGAAACGGCGGTTTTCACGCACATACTCGCAGGCATTTTTAACATTCTCTGCCACCGAGTTAAAATTCAGTTTATCTTTTTTCATCGCCTCGTTAAAAAGGGTTTCGACATAGCGCTGGAACGAAACGTAGAAGCGTTCCGCCTGCTGTACCTTGTCGAGGTCTTTGACCGTGGAATTGTCGGTAATCGTACTTACCGAGGTGACAGTTACCTCGCTTTCACTGGGACTGTAGTTTTCATTCGGTTCGCCGTCGCTGAGTACCTCGGAAAAATCCCAGTCGGTCATGGTCTTGGCGAGTTCCGGCGAAAAGGGCATTTCCGGCGCGGTTATGATGAAATTCTGGTCAAGGTACACTGTTTTGGTGAAAAAACTTGACGGAGGAATCCCCTCTACCGGGAAACTATTCATTGTTGACCTGCCTGCTCTTTTTTACTATTATCATTGATCTATATATAGTTTAGCATAATTTACCGGTTTTTTCTAGGGGCATGTATTATGAAAATTATTGACAAATCATCGAAACTTGACAATGTGTGCTACGACATCAGGGGGACAGTACTCAAGGAAGCCCGGCGGCTTGAGGACGACGGCTTCAGGATCATCAAGCTTAATATCGGCAATCCGGGGGCGCACGGCTTTAACGCGCCGGACGAAATAATCCACGATATGATTGTTAATTTACGGGATGCGCAGGGTTACGGCGATTCAAAAGGACTTTTTGCCGCCCGTAAGGCGGTGATGCATGACTTTCAGACCAAGGGCGTGATGGATGTCGCTATTGACGATATTTATATCGGCAACGGGGTCAGCGAACTGATAATGACCTCAATGCAGGGGCTGTTGAACTCCGGCGACGAGGTGCTAATCCCCATGCCGGATTATCCGTTGTGGACCGCAGCGGTGACGCTTTCCGGCGGCAGGGCGGTTCATTACCTGTGCGATGAATCCGCCGGCTGGAACCCCGATCTCGACGATATTCGTTCCAAGGTCAGCCCCAGTACAAAAGCCATTGTGGTGATCAATCCCAACAACCCCACCGGCGCGGTGTATGACCGTTCCGTTCTGGAAGGCATTGCCGACATAGCCCGCAAAAACGATCTTATCGTATACGCCGATGAAATCTACAGCCGGGTAACCTATGACGGTGCGGTGCACATACCGATGTCCACGATTGCGCCCGATATTTTAACCGTCAGTTTTGACGGCCTTTCAAAGTCGTGGCGGGCGGCCGGCTTCCGCGCAGGCTGGATGGTGCTTTCGGGAAATAAAAAAAGTGCCGCCGGCTATGTGGAAGGTCTTGAGATGCTTTCCAATATGCGGCTGTGCGCCAATATGCCCTCCCAATTCGGCATACAAACCGCCCTCGGCGGCTATCAGAGCCTGAAGGAACTGATTTTGCCCGGCGGCCGCCTGCTTGAACAGCGGAATATCGCGGCGGAAATGGTCAACGCAATTCCCGGTTTGTCCGTTGTCGTCCCCAAAGGCGCGTTGTACTGTTTCCCCAGGATTGACGTTCAGCGCTTCGGCATCAGTGACGATGAAAAATTCATACTCGACCTTCTGCGTGATCAGCATCTGCTTTTGGTGCATGGTACCGGCTTTAACTGGAAAGCGCCGGATCATTTCCGCATCGTATTTCTTCCCGAAAAGGCAACCCTTACCGATGCCATGCACCGGCTTGGCAAGTTCCTCGAAAGTTACCGGCAGGGATAATTCCCCTCTAGTTCCGAAAAAGCGTCGCGCAAAAAACTGTTAAGAAAGAGCAGCCCTTCCTGCGACGGCGCGAGAGCGGCAGGAGCGTTCATTTCCCCCGTTTCAAAAAAGCCCCTTTCGTGCCAGCGGGCGATGGTGTTGGGGATGTACTCTTCAATGCTGCGGTGAAAGCGCCGCCGGAACAGTTCCGCATTTGGCCCGCCGCGATAACGAAAACCCATAAGCAGGCTTTCCCTCACAAGATCGGAACGGGACAGTTCCTCGGCGCGGACGGTGTGTATGCGCGGTTTTGGTGCGGCAAGATAGCCGCCTATGTCCCCGGGATATGAGAGTCTTCTGCCGGTGCCGGTGTTTTCATCAATAAGAGTCCCGGAGGCGGCAGGACCGGCGCCCAGCCAGTTTTCCATTTGCCAATAGCGGATATTGTGGATGCAGTGTTTGCCGCCCAGGGAAAAATTGGATACTTCGTACTGGGTAAATCCCGACGCTTCCAGCAGATCACGGCCATGTATCCAGAGGCTGTCCGCCTCTTCCCCGGAAGGAAGGGATATAGCCGCCGCGCCCTGCTGCGCCGTCTGCCTGCCTAGAGGCGTTTGTGGCTCCAGGGTAAGGCTGTATAACGAAACATGGGCGGGCTGATACGACAGCAGTGTCCTGATGTCGCTTTCCAGAATGGCGGCTGTCTGAAAGGGCAGGCCGGTGATAAGGTCGGCGGAAAACGCGCCGGGGAACAATTGTGCTGCGAGCGCAAGCCGCCGCTCCAAAAGGTGACTGTCACCTTTCCGGTGTACCGCACGGCGGGACGGCTCGTGGAAGCTTTGTACGCCAAGGCTTATCCGGCTGACGCCGCCCGAGCGGCAGGCTTGCAGGAAATTTTCATCCGCCGATTCGGGATTTGCTTCTACGGTGAATTCTGCCGGCGGCTTCTGCATGGATTTTAGAACAGCCTGCAGGCCGGTTAAAAGATGTTCCATGCGTTTTGCTCCCAGCGCGGAAGGTGTTCCCCCGCCGATGTAGATCGCCGGGACATGATCAACGCCAAAAATATCAATCTGATCTTTTATGTCGTCCACCACCGCACCGGCGAACCTGTCCAAAAGGCCGGAATCTTTACTTTCATTGACAGGAACTGAAAAAAAATCGCAGTAATCGCATTTGCCTGCACAGAACGGGATATGTATATATAGAGACGCGGTCATTGTGTTATGGGCGGCCAATTCTGGAAGGAGGCCAGAAGCGGAACACCGGCATACCGCTTATCTGCCTCGCGCTGATTGGTCCCCAGGAACGGGAATCGGCAGTAATGCTGCGGTCGTCCGAGATCACAAAATATTCTCCCGGGCCGAGTACCCTTGGATCCATATTCCCCGAAAACGGAAGTGATTCATCCCATTGGGCGGGTACCTGGGGAATGTCCGGATAATACGGCTGGTCGGAAAGTTCAAATTCGGTAAGCGTATAGGAACCGCCGGCCGGTCTAACCCGAAGGATAAAACTGCTCATGTAAATTTCGTCGCCGGGCAGGGCAACAAGGCGCTTTATATGCAGCTGTTCCGAAGCGCGGAAAATACTCAGCTGCTGGGCGGTAATAAATCTCACGGCGCTGTCGGCAGCAAGGAGCAGCCAGCTCCGGCTTTCTCCCGCATTGAGGTCAACAAGGACAATGCTTCCGCGCATGAATGGAATTGCATTGGCCGGCTGGCCGATTGCACCGAACAGCCTGGGCAGAGCCGATGAAATTACCAGAAACCGGTCGCCTGCGTGCAGTCCCGGCTGCATGGTGTTGTTGCGCAGCACCCAGGTCGAAAAGACAAACGAGGTAACGGCGTTGTACAAAAAAAATGCCGCAAGTACGATAACAATAACCCTCAGCAGCTTGTGCCGTTCGCGTTTTTGGGTCATGTAAGACAGGGTTTTGCGGGGTTTATTAAACATTTATTTTATTTGTCCCATTCTCCGGGCCGGCCAGAATATAACTGTCCCTTTGCCCAGCACTTTTGAAAGACGCACCGGTCCGAAGTAGCGTCCGTCCCTCGAATTGTCGCGGTTGTCGCCCAGGGGAAAGACCCTGCCTTCCGGAACGTACCAGCCCAGCGAATGCCGTGCCAGAAGTTCCGCATAACGGCGGTTGTGGGGCATAGCTCCGCGCAGGGTTTCCAGCCGCGCCTTTTCCTGGGCAATAAAATCCAGAGCGGAAATTCCGCTGTCCGCCGCCATTGCCGTTTGCAGCCGCTGAGGCACGGGCAGGCCTATGTCCTGCCATGCGGCGGCTCTTCCGGCAGCTTCCAGCATCGGGTACTGTTTTTGATCGATAAGGCGGCTGATTTTATGATTCCAGCCGTGTTGTGCTGCGTAAACGCGTTCATCCGTCCAGTGTGTTTCCCCGGCGAACAGAATCTTCATTTCGCCCTTTTCCATGACAAAACGGTCGCCGCCCATCCCCACAGCCCGCTTGATTAAAAAATGTGCGCGCGGCTGTCCGGTTTCGTCCCTGTCGATGTCAACAAGCGAAATCGTCAGCATAAAGATCACCCGCTGGGCGATGTCGAAAACCGGTCCCCGTGAAATATACGACGGGTTTTCAAAAATGATAATGTCGTTTCTTTTCGGCTTGAAAACGCCGGGAAGTTTCCCGATGCCGGGCAGGAGTTCCGGTCCGTAGACCAGCTTGTTGACAAACACCCGGTCGCCTATGAGCAGGGTATCGATCATCGAACCGGAAGGGATTACGTAGGCCTGCAGAAGGTACTGGTTTGCCAGCAGTACCATTCCCGCCGCCCAGACAAACGCTTCAATCCAGTCAAGAACCGGATTCTTTGCCTTTTGTTTTTCCTTTTTGATCCGTCGAATCCGGTTTCGCCGCGTAAGAAACGCCTCGGTCAGGCTTTGAAGACTGTCAAAAAAATCGCCCTGCTTGCCGGTCATGGCACATTGTAACATGGAAAGAGAGAGTAGGGGAAGGCGACATTGACACTGCTTCTGCCGGCGGACTACAATGCCCTATGCGGGAAAAAATCCCCGGAAAAACAAGCGAAACGGCAGATCAGGCGCACCTGAAACCATTTCTGGGCATTAGGCCCGGCGTATACCTCGCTGTTCTGTATTCGTTTGTTTTTATATTGATACTTTTTTTTCTCCTGTTGTATCCGGGGCTTGTTCGTCCCGGCTCGATGGTTGTTTTTACCAGCGAACCTGAGGGGGCGGCCCTGCGGGTAGATGGTATTTATGCGGGAAGTTCTCCGTGCAGGGTATTTGTACCCCAAGGCAGTCATCTTATGGATGCAGTTCTGCCGGGTTTTGAAAATGCATCCGTTAACTGCAATATTCCCGGGCGGCTGTTCGCTTCAAGGGTATTTCCGCGCCGTTATGATCTGCATATGAGCCTTTCTGCAGCAGATCCCCTGGCTGTATTGGCCGTCCATGCCGCCGAGTATGCGGCGTGGACATTTGGCGGCGAACCGACGGCGGCCTGGCAGGTTCCGCATGACCTGTGCGAGGGAGTCTACCGTATCGGCGCCGCTGCGGCTGCAGAGGAAGCCGGAGAAATAATCGCCGCCGCCGCCCGTTTTGCCGTAACGCGCTCCGCCCTGCGCGATCTTGTTCGATCGAAAATCCTTGCAGATTCCGGCGCCCTGCCGCCCGCTCCTTTGGGCATTGCACGCTCGGTATCTGATATAGCCGGGTATCTTTCCGCCGGAGTGGCAAGCGCCCTCTGGCTTGCCGACACCCTACCGGCGGAATCTGCCAATACGCTGGTTTCTTCCGCATGGTACCAGCAGCAGCTTGCCTCATTCGCCGGCATTATCGCCGAAGAGTCGCTGTCTTCTCCGCCGGGGGAATCAACTGTGGCAGGGGTAAACCAGATACGGGTCGGCGGCCTTCTGTTCGCCGCAGCAGGCGGGGGCAATTTGGTGCAGGGACAGCCGTTTCCCCATCCGGTTGCAATCGATCCCTTCCTGATCTGCGTAACGGTTGTTCCTGTCCCCGCCTGGGAAGATTTTCTTGACGCAAACCCCCGCTGGAGGCCGGATCAGAGGGATGCCCTGGCGCAGCAGGGGCTTGTCACGGACGAATATATGGCGGAATTCAGCGGCATCGCGCCAGGCGGCGGCCGCTTGATTTCGGGTGTAAACGCGGTTTCCTGGTACGCGGCGCAGGCTTTTTGCGAATGGCTCTCCGGCAGGCTGCCGGCCTCTTTCGCCGGCTGGGAGATTCGGCTGCCCACCGAGGCCGAGTGGGAATTTGCCGCAAAGTCCGCGCCCGCCTGGGGCGGCCTCGGCAGCGTCTGGGAATGGTGCGGTGATCCCTATTTACCGCTCCCCTTTCTTGAAGCGCCGGCAAATGCCGCCGCCGCCATTGGTTCGCCTCAGCGAAATGTGCGCGGCGGTTCCTGGCTGAACGCCGCCGGTTCCAACGATGTGGAAACAAGGGCATTCCTGCCGCCGGAAAGCTGTTCCCCGTTTGTCTACTTCCGTCCGGTTATCGCCCGAAAAGCCAAGAGTCTGTAAATGGCGGAAGGCGTAAAAATTATTGCCGTTAACCGCAAGGCCCGCCGCGATTATTCGGTTGACGATACCTACGAATGCGGCATTGAACTGCTGGGTACCGAAGTTAAATCGTTCCGGGACGGAAAAATTTCATTTCCCGACTCGTGGGCGGAAGTAACAGCGGGAGAAGTGTGGCTGCGTTCCCTGAGTGTTGCGGAGAATCCCTTTTCTTCGATTTTTAATCACGATCCCGGCCGTAAAAAACGCCTGCTTCTGCATCGTGACGAGATCAAGCGTATTCACCGCAAGGTCGAAGAAAAGGGCTACACCCTTATCCCCCTGTCATTTTACTTCAAAAAGGGAAGGGTAAAGGTGGAACTGGGTTTATGCAAGGGAAAAAAGGCCTACGACAAACGCGCCGACATACGTGAACGTGATCTTAACCGCGAAATGGAACGTGAATTTAGGCATCGGTAAATGATCAACGAATGACGCGAATAATGTTTTATAACAGCAAAAAGTCCGGCGGAGCAGGGTTTTCACCGATAGCTAAATTTCCATTCGTTTACATTCGTGTAATTCGTTGATTCTCTTGTTAGTTCCGCGTCGCTTTTGCGAATGTACACGGGGCCGCATGAATAGTCGATATTGCTGCGACTCAGTATCTGCGTTTCAAGGGCTATTTCCAGCAGTGTTTCGGCGTTTCCCCAGTGCGGCTCTGCCATCGCAATGCCGGATCTGTCCGGCAGCGCATCGTACAGCATCTGCGCGCCCGGCCCGGCTAGCAATACCTGTTCCGGCGGTGATTCCGGGGCAAGCCTGCCGGCTATCGCGCCGGCAATTTCTACAGGCTGCGTGTCCATATCGGGGCAGAGCCTCTCCCCTCTGCGGTAGAGGGCGCAGAAAAAAGCCTTTTTCTTCGCGTCAATCGCTGGTACAACAATTCCAGGCCGGGCACGAAAAGGACGCGCCATGCAGTCGAGAGTAGAAATCGCCGCGAAAGGAATGCCCAGCGAGAGGGCAAGGCCCTTGGCAATGGAAAAGCCGATGCGAAGACCGGTAAAAGAACCCGGCCCTGCCATGCACACAACGCCGCACAGATCCTCCGGCCGCACAGCCGCCTGTTTGAACAAACCGTCGATGCTGTCCATGATCAGCTCGCTGTGGCGCAGATCCGCATCGGATTCAAATGACAGCGTATGCCCGCCGGTACATAGGGCAACCGAGAATTTTTCCGTTGCACTGTCAATCGCCAGAATGTTCATATTGTACGCAACTCCATGCCTTCGATGCGGAAGATGCGGTTTTGTCCGCCGGAAATTTCAATGTTGATCCGTACAGCGTCCGGCGGGATGGAACGGGGTATGCGATCGCACCATTCTATGATTGTAATTCCCCCGGAGCCGATGTATTCTCCCGCGCCGGTATTTTCAAAATCATCATCCCCGTTCAGCCGGTACGCGTCTATGTGATACAGCGGGATTTTTCCGTGATATTCGCTGGCAATCGTGTAGGTTGCACTGGTAATTTCGCCGATTCCAATGGCGCGGGCGATACCCTTTGCAAGGCAGGTTTTGCCGGCGCCAAGGGCGCCTTTCAGGGCAATAACCGCCGGCGGCTTCAGGACAAGCCCAATGCTGTATCCAAGGGCTTCGGTTTCTTCAGGCGAGGAAGTTTCATGCTTAATCGGGCAGGGTTCCATTGGTGTGCATGGCATCAATATAGGTTTTTAATTCCTTAATGACGGGGAGCAAGGGATATTCAATATCGTCCAGAAAAGAGACAACGATTTCCTTTTGGCCGGTCGGCTTAATCTCAATGCTGAAATCAATGCGGAAATCCTGAGGATCCTTTGTCAATTCAATTACCGCTACTCCTGTAAATAAAAGCCGGTAGTAGATGGGTACATCTTTTCTGACGATGTCTTTAACGGTAATTACTTTCATGAAAAATATCCCCTTTTATTATTCGGCGTATTCATACACCATTGCGTTTATTGAATTGAGTGATTTTCGGGGGACTTTGAGGAATCTGACATGCATGACTGTGCTGACTCCCGTCCTTGCTGTCCTGAGGATTTCACCCAAAGCGACAACGATGGAATTATCCTCGCGGGTGAATTCAATTTTCAGCCGCTGCCCGGTTTGAAGCGGCACGCTTGATTTTATCGAACAGCCGCCAATGGAAATATCCAGGATGTTTCCGGAAAGTTTCCGTTTGTCCACTACCATTTTTCTGTCTTTTTTCCGTCCGGTGGTATCTTCGACATGCACACTGTAGAAACTGGTGGAAATGACCGTCTGGCGGCGGCGGAAACGGCGGTTGGACAGCCGTTTGATCTGGCCGGAATGAACCAGCTGCAGAGCCGGACCGCTTACAGTATCCGTAGTGCCAAGGACGCGGCTTTCAACGGAGAAGCCCTTGTTGGTTTGGGTAAAGAAGGCAAGGCTGACCTTGCTGCCCCTCGAAAAATGAACGGGGCCGCCGATGGCGCTCAGGGGGTGTTCAACGACCAGCGAGTCCCCCCGGGATGTAATTACCCGTATGGGATAATTTTTATCGCCGGCGGTAAGCACAGCCGCCGCATTATCGGGTATCTGCCGGGTAGATGTCGTGGTGGTGGTACCCGTGCTTGTTTCGATGATGTTCCTTGTGGAGAAGAGAATCGAAAGCCGGGTGTTCAATTCTTCATCGGAATGAGAGGTTCGCTCAATGATGCGGAAAGCCCGTTTGAAGTGCCTGTCCAGCAGGTTTGGGGAGCTGAGCGAACGATCGGGATTGGTCACACCGTCGCTTTTCAGCACAAACTCAAGCATTTTTGACTGTTCCTTGTCCAGTCCAAGGTTGCTTGCAATCCTGCTCATGGTAAAAATGGAGAATTGCCGCGGGTTGCTGCCTCCTGCCCGTATTGCGCCTCCGTGTCCGCCCGAAATTTTCAATTTATCCCTTACAAGGTTTACGACAACAAGGGTGATTATCAGAATACCAATGGCGATGACAAAGTACATCGCTTCATTGCTTTGACTTTGCTTGGACTTCCAGAATTCAGACACATTGTACACCTGCAATGGAAACATGGCAATATTCAATGGTAAAAAACTCATACAAAACTCCTGTTCACAGCTCTTACTTCTTTTTAAGCGTGTTGTAAATAATCAGGACAACTACCATTATCCCGATCCCAACGACAAAGAATATCACTTCATTGCTTTGATTTCCCCTTGGCCGCCAGAATTCTGATACATTGTATGTTCGCAGAAGAAGCGCGTTAAAAATTACCGGAAAGCTGCTCATGCTATTCTCCTATTATTGCATTTATTACGGCGGTATGCAAATCCCGCAGCCTGGGAGCCATTTCATATTCGGCTATATCCCCTGCAAGAACCGTGTCGCGCTGTTCATAAGCCGCAAGCAGATCCCTAAGAGAACCGCTGAATTCCGATATACAGGTGGTGATAGGTGTCTTTTCCACCATAATTTCGCCTACCGGAAAACCTTCCATTTTGAGTACATTGAACAGACGGAAAACTTTTTCCGCAATGCCGGAAAAAGCATTCACCGTCTCGGCCGCCCTTGCGTCCTTGCCGGTCTGGATATCCAAAGGAAACTCCTCCAGACGGGTACACACATCGCAGACCAGCTGCCGGGTGCGGCGCATCTCGCCGGCGGGATCATCAAGTTCCCGAAGCCGTTCTTCGGCGAGCGAGCGAAGAATTTTTGTACCGGAACCCTCGCCGGAAAAAGTTTTGAGCGCCCAGTTAAAAAAATCGGGGCTTTGTTCGGCAAGCAAATGGGCTTCGGGGCTTCCTTTCCAATGTGCGGCAAATGTGTTTTTTTCCTCAAAGCCGGCCGCCTCGAAAGCCTCAATATCCTGCATCGTATTGCACAGGGCTTCCGCAATAAGCCGGCTCAGGGGGCTGGTTATTATATCAAGCGTACTTATTGTGCTGATGTCTTTTGAAAAACATTCTTCCATCGCATCAATGCCGATCATTTTACCGTCTATATTCAGCCCGCTTGTGCGGAATCCCGAATCTGCCAGCCATGTTTCCAGGGCGCAGAGGACTTCGCCCACTGTTTTTTCCGTTTCCGGCCGAATGTCGGCATCTGCGCCGTTTATCTGTATTTTCATCTTTTACCTGTTGTTGCTGTTCTGCCTGCTGAAACTGTCAAGCGAGTTCGTCATTTGTTCCATGCGGGAGAATGCGCTTTCCATGCGGCTGTACTGAATTTTCAGTTCGGCTTCCTTTGCGGCAAGCTGACGGTCCATTGTCTCAATGCGGCGCCTGTCCTGGCTTATCCTGGAATCGATGGTTCCCGTTTTGAGGGAGATGATGCCGGTGGAGCCGGTAAAGGGTCTTGTAAGGCTGTCCAGGTTAAAGGCAACGCCGGTATCAACAAGCAAATCGCCGGTGGTGTCCGATCCGAACAACTGGCGTACTGCTGAAATATTCCGTTCAATGGCCGCTTCCAGCATCTTGTCGTCTATTTGCAGATAGCCCCTCAGCCGTGCCTGGCTGTAGCCTGTCGAATTGGTGCCGGCGATATTGGTACTTATTCCAATCTGGGCAAGCAGTGACATCTCCCGTTCCATGTCGGTGGGGTAGGGCGATGTAACAATCCTTTGTAAAGTGCTGCGCAGCTGTCCCAGTGTCGAGTCGCCCGAAAATGCCCCCAGGCGTTTTTTCAGTTCATCGGCTTCGTCTCTGTCAAGATAGGTCAGTTCATCAACTACCGCCGGGTCTGTCCGCGTCAGAATGTTCAACTCGGCCATCAGGAGGTTGTAGTTGCCCACAAGGTTCATTACCGCCGACATGACACCTTCCCGATCGGTCTGCACGTTGAGCCGTACCGGCCTTTCGGAAACACCCCGCGCCGTTATGGTAACGCCGGGGATAATGTCACCGATTATGTTGGAGGGGCGTGTCATTTCAATTCCCTCCATCGCAATAATGGCGTCCTGGGCGGTGGAGACAGCGTTAACCGGCCGGTAGTTTCCGCCCACCGCTGTCGGATCGTACACCTCTACGCCGCGCAGGGAAATGTCGCGGTGGGTGTTTGCGTTTTCTATGTTCAGGGCGGTGATTGTTTTTCCGCCGGCGATTTCAGCAAGATCATATTCCCGTGTGACAAATGTCCCCGTGTCGGTGATGGCCGGGAGCAGCGCCCTTGAGCCGTCCGAAAATGTCAGTGAAAGTACGGCAAGGTTGTCCAGCCTTTCCGGCGGGGGCGGCGGGCTCCATTCGGGAAGCGGCGCCGTTGAGGGGCTGTTTTCAACGGTAATGCCTCCGTAGCTGACAGACCCTGATGAGGGAATGGTTGGGCCGGGCGGAGGCACAGGAAGCGCAAAAGCGGCTTCCGCTTTTATCGTGGTCAAGGTTTCGATTTTCAGTTTTAGCGGCGAAGCCGCATCAACGTTCAGGCCGAAGGGGATGGTTGCCGCCGTAAGGGATGGGAGTTTCAGAACACCGTCGTCTATCGCAGCCGCCTCTGTACCCGCAAGGCCGCCGGAAAGGGCTGTTTCCCTAACCGTGTTGTCGGCTATGGGCACTTCTTTAAGAGAGTCGTTGACAGCCTCCGCAATTCCCAGCTGCACGACAAGCAGGGCGGCGTCGCCGGAAAAGCCAAGGCGGTTTTCCGCGCCGGTTACCTTTGATTCCAGAAGCAGCGATCTGCTTCCCGGCTGTACCGTGATAAGGCTTGCGCTGATTTTGTCCCGCCCCCGGCGGTTAAGCGCATCGGCAAATTCCCGCAGGCTGCCGCCCCTGAAATTCAGGGAAATTTCGTCCTTGCCCACGGTAAAAGTATAGGTTCCCGCTTCTACCCTGGTTTTTTCGTCCAGGGGAGGGGAGAGAAAGCGGTCGGCCTGGGCAAGCTGCTTAACTGAAAAGCGGTAATCCTGCTCGCTGGCCTCTCTGGTAGCTGTTGCTGTTATGACATTATCATCAGAGGAAGATGCGGTTCGTTCGTTAAAGGGATTTTGAAAGGAAAAAAGCATCCGGGCGCTTTCCTGCAGGGATGTTACCCGGCGCCCCAAACCCTGCCAATAGACTTTATGGCTTTCATAGTTGTCTATATTTCTTTCGGCGCGATCTCTGGGGAGGCGTTCCAGCCTCATCAGGTCTTCAATGAGTTTTTCGGTGTTGAACCGGCTGTTTACTCCCGGTACGTAGATATCTGACATACGACCTGACCAATCCCCCCCACTAGCCGAATCGCCAAACAGTCAGCCGGGATTTTGTAATTATTGCTGCAGTTTGGCGCCCGGCGTGGCACCTGATGAATGCGCATTGTATTCCCCGGCACACCGTGCCCGGGCATCCCGCATCTCACACCGTCTCGTTATACAAAACTCCGATGGTTTCCCTCAATTTTCTGTGCAGCCTCTGGAGTTCCTCAGGTGGAAGCACCTTAATCACCTTATCGGTCTCTTTATCGATGACCTTGACGATTACTTCCTTAGACTGCTGATCTACTACGAATTGGAGTTTTTTGTTGAAAGTCAGGCTGACGCTCTCGATATCTGCCGCTACTTTTCTGATTTCCTGCGGCCTGGAATCCGTTTGCCCGCTGTTTCCCCCCGGCAAAGAATTTGCGAATTGAGCAACGGCTGCCCGCCGTGCCGCAGCTCTTGCCTGCGTTTCCGGAAGGTCCAGCGCCGGGGCAAAGCTGACGCTGGATCCAACGCTTGAGATAGACATACTCATAGTGTACCTCCCTGGTCCTAACTGCAAGTTCCTTCCTGCAGCTTATTGCCCCGCCTTCCCTGGCAAGGCTGATATTATTGGGAACCCGGTTGGTTCCCATTTAACACTAAATAAAGGACGGGAAGGGCGCGAGCTTCTCCGTCCCCGCGTACAAAAGGCGACATCCAGAAGCCTCTTCTTACGCAATAGTCATGCCGCAATGCGGCTTGTTAGTCTGTCAGCGGCTAGCCAAGAAGCTGCAGCACGGACTGTGTCCGTACATTAGCCTGTGCCAGCATCGCACTTCCCGCCTGGTTCATGATGGCTTCCTTGGTGAAGTTCACCATTTCGGATGCCATATTCACGTCCCTGATGCGGGATTCAGCAGCTTGCATATTTTCCGCTGCCACAGAGACACCCTGAGCCGCCATTTCAAAGCGGTTCTGATAGGCGCCGAGGTCCGCCCGCTGCCGGTTAACCTGCTTCAACGCGCTGTCAACAGCGCCGATGCTCAGGTTTGCGTCCTCTACAGTAGCAATGGAAATAGTGCCCTGTTCACCTTGTGCATTTTGCAGGCCAAGAGCTGCAGCGGTCATTGTGCCGATATAGACCCTTTCGCTCTGGTCCATGTTGGCTCCAATATGGAACTGCATAGTCCTGGGACCCTCCTGGGCAAAAGCCCCGGTAAGCATATTCATGCCGTTAAACTGGGCATGACTTGCAACGCGGTCAACTTCTCTCACCAGCTGCGATACCTCCACCTGGATCATCATGCGATCTTCCTCGGTGTAGATGCCGTTTGCCGATTGAACAGCCAGTTCACGCATCCGTCCAAGAACATCTGCTGTTTCCTGAAGGTAGCCTTCACTGGTCTGGATAAAGGACACGCCGTTGAGGATGTTCTTCTCAGCCTGGTTCAAGCCGCGAATTTGGCTGCGCAGTTTTTCAGAAACCGCAAGCCCGGAAGCATCGTCGCCGGCGCGGTTGATCCGCAGACCGGAACTGAGCTTTTCCATGCTCTTGGTAATGTTCAACTGCGTTACGCCGAGCTGACGATCGGCGTAAAGGGCGCTCATGTTGTGATTAATTATCATATTACCCTCCATGTGTTGAAATGTTCCGGCTATCCTTGCCGGAACCGCGCCGCGGAAACGGTTTTTTTGAGGATGGGTTTCGCGCCGCCATCCTCAAAATTGCCGCAATACGGAACGAAACGGCCATCCTTCAAAATGAAGAATAGGCGTTTCGCGCCGCTCCGCGCTTCAACGGAAGGTGTTTGTCAAAGAACAATGACTTGTTCAGGAACTTTGTCAGTTCCCTCACAAGTCTTGCAAAATACTCTGTATTTTGCTTTTCAAACGACAGTAATGTTCCAAAGGGGGGAGCCCGATTTCCGCGCCGGAACTCCCCTCCAAGGAAATTATACTACATTACTGCAAAAGCTGCAAGACCGAAGTACCCCTCTGGTTGGCCTGGGCCAGCATAGCGGTTCCGGACTGCGTAAGGATCTGGTTCCGTACATAGCTGACCATCTGGTTGGCCATGTCCGTGTCACGGATGCGGGATTCCGCCGCCTGCATGTTTTCAGCGCCGACGTCAAGCCCGCGGATAGCATGCTCGAGCCTGTTCTGGTAGGCGCCGAGGTCTGCCCGCTGCTTGTTGACGATTTTGAGGGCTGCGTCCAGGACACCGATGGTCCTGTTGGCACTCTCGGGGGTTTCCAGGGTGATGAAAGAGCCGTCGCCGACATCGCGGATGCCGAGCCCTTCAGCAGTCATGGTACCGATGTAAACCTGTGTCCTCTGATCCATATTGGCGCCGATGTGGAACCACATGGAAGCGGTGGGGACGTTCTGGCCGGTTGCGCGGGCGAATCTGCCGGTGAGCATATTCATGCCGTTGAACTGGGCATGGCTGGCAACCCTGTCGACTTCCGCAACAAGCTGGGAAACTTCAATCTGGATGTACAGGCGGTCTTCATCGCTGTAGATGCCGTTGGCGGCCTGGACAGCCAGTTCGCGGAGGCGTTGAATGACATCTTCGCTCTCCTGCAGATAGCCTTCGCTGACCTGGATGAATGAAATGCCATTGGCGGCGTTGAACGAGGCCATGTTGAGGCCGCGGATCTGCGCCCGCAGTTTCTCGGATACGGCCAGGCCGGAAGCGTCGTCACCAGCGCGGTTCACGCGCAGACCCGATGAGAGTTTTTCCATGTCTTTGTTAAGGAAAACTTGGGTAACCTTGAGGGACCTGTCCGCAAACATTGCGCTCAGGTTGTGGTTAATGATCATATAGATCCTCCTTGAATATGTGCAAAGGCATCCATGCCTTTGTGTGGTTTGCCGTCTCCGCCGCAGTAACCGCGGAATTTCCGCAGGGACACAACGAACCTTTCTGATTTTCGGCGCGAAAGGGAGGAAACTTTAGCCTTTTTTTCGGGATTTCTTACAGGGGGGCGGCGGTAGGCGCCAAAAGGTGACAGTCACCGGTTTGGAAGTCGCTGCCGGCGACATGCGGATGGGTGACTGTCACCTAAATCCCCTGAATCCTGAATAAAGCGAATTGGGTTATTCCGCCATATACAAGGTAGAAAAACCTTTTTTTGGAGGAAAACCATGCGGAAAAGACGAGTGCTTGTGGAAGGGGCGGTGTATCATGTTACCTCACGGACAAATGATAAAGTTCGCATTTTTGAACGTAATGTCGGGCGGCGGGTAATGCTTATGGTTTTGCAGGCTGCAAAAGAGAAATACCGATTCAGGCTGCACAATTTTTGCGTTATGCCAACTCATATTCATTTGCTAATAACTCCGACAAAAGGCACAAACCTTTCGAGGATCATACAGTGGATAAAGACTAATTCGGCAAAGCAGTGGAATCTCATACATGGTTCACAAAACCATATGTGGGGCGAACGATTTTTTTCCCGTGCCGTGAAGGATATGCACGAGTACTTTTTCATACATAATTATATTGACCAAAATCCGGTAAAAGCCGGTCTCACCACAACACCCGCCGGCTGGAAAGCTTCTGGGGCGTTTTATATCGCCAACAATATCTGTGGCCTTGTGGATTTCCTTCCTTCGGATAAATTACGGTACATAAAACTGCTCCCCCTAAAAGGTGACAGTCACCGGTTTGGAAGTCGCTGTCGGCGACATGCGGATGGGTGACTGTCACCATTCCATCGGGAAGGGCAGGACGCTGTCGATGGTTGAGCGGCCGAGGAGCGCCATGATTAAACGGTCGAGGCCGAGGGCGACGCCGGAGCAGGCGGGGAAGCCGTGCTGAAAGAGTTTCCAGTAATTATGGTCGACGTTGTGGCGCACGGCATTGTGTTCTTTGGCGGCGGCTTCGCTTTCAAAAAACTCCCGCACGCGGACGGGGTCGGTTTCTTCGGAGAAGCAGTTTGCCAGCTCTATGCCGTTCCAGTACAGCTCCCAGCGTTCTACGGTTGTGCCGTTTGCGCTGCGGCGGGCAAGGCAGGGGACAAAAGCGGGATAATCTAACAGGGCAACGGGGCGTGTGTGTTTGAGGCAAGGCTCGACGGCATGGATGAAAATTACATCGTAGAGTTCGGCGGTTTTCATGCCGGCGGGGGGGGCAAGTCCCAGCCGGCGGGCTTCGGCTTCCAGCGCGCCGGGCCGTTCAGCCGCCTCGAAGAGGTCAAACCCCGCGTATTGGGCAAAAGCCTGTGCCACGGTGATTCTCTCGAAACACCTGGTTTCGGAATTCCTCACGCAGAGACGCGGAGACGCAGAGGAGGGCGCGCTAGCTTCTTTATCCCCTAATATCTCTGAGTTTTCGATAGAGGGATTAAAGCCCCCGGACGATAACTTTGCGTCCTCTGCGCCTTTGCGTGAAGAATCGGAACAAAATTCCCTGCGCCTTGGCGTGAGATAATTGAACAGTTCCTCGGTGATTGCAAGCGAATCCAGGTAGTTGGCGTTCATGGTGTAGTATTCCAGCATGGTGAATTCGGGGTTGTGGAGAAAACCGGAAGATTCCCCATTGCGGAAGCACTTGCATATCTGGTACACGCTTGTACGATGTTTGGCGATGATCTTTTTCATCCAGACCTCAGGTGAGGGGATGAGCCAATATGGTTGGCTGCCGCTTGCAGGAAGGATGCGGAGGGTTTCAAAGACTTCAAGGCAGGATTCGGGGATAAGATCGGGCGAGAGCAGCGGGGTGTCTAGTTCGAGGTAATCCCTGCTGTCAAAAAAAGCGCGAACCTGCTTTATGATGGATGCGCGTTTTTTTAACATTTCAAGATCCAACGCAAATCTCCTTTAAAAAAAACGTTTTACGGCAGCCTTCCATTTTTCTCCGCGGTCAAATTCATTTAGGAACATTCCAAAACTTGCGCAGCCGGGGGAGAGAGCGACAATATCCCCTTCTGCGGCTTTTTTTTGTACGCACAAAAGCGCTTTATCCAAATCATCAAAAGGTCCGTTATATAAAATATTGTTCTTTTTTAACAGGGCGGTTAGTTTTTCGCTGCCTGTTCCGGCAAGCAGTATCAGAGACTTTGCATCAAATGCGGCTTTTGCAAGTTCATAAAAGTCAAGATTTTTGTCAGTGCCGCCTGTTACAAGAATAAGCGGCGCTTTTGCGGATAACGATTTTATGCATGCGGCGGCGGCTTCCGGGATAGTGGCTGCGCTGTCGTTGTAAAAGCGCACTCCATTCGCCTCATGGAACAGCTCCAGTCTGTGCGGAATTCCGCGAAAATTATTTAGCGCGTCATAAATGCTTTGCGCTTTTACCGCGTTTCCGTAAGCTGCAAGGGCTGCCGCAAGAAGATTCAGTTTTTGATGGCTGAAAAAACAGGCAGGAACCAGCTCTGCAATTTCATCTGAAACTCCTTCCCAATTTAACAAACGCGCAAAGCCGCCGCCCTCGCCCTCAAGCCAGCCGCCGCTTTTTCCTTCCCCTAAAATTGACTTTGAATAAACAAGGGGGCGCGCTTTTGTTTCACCAAGAAAACTTTTCCCCCAATCATCATCGCCTGCAACAGTAATACAGCCTGAATCCTGCCCTCTGTAAATATTTCGTTTGTCATCAATATATTCATCCATTGATGAATAACGATCCAAATGATCGGGCATGATGGATGTAATAATCGAGGCGGCAGGTTTTAACAGGGGGACTCCTTCCTGTTTCTTTTTGTCTTTTAAATCTCCAAGCTGAAAACTGGAAAGTTCAAGGACAACATTGTCGTTTTCATTCAGGCTGTCAATAAATGTTAAGGGGGAAACGGTAATGTTTCCGCCAAGATAAGTTTTTCCCGATGTTTCGCATTTTTCCAAAATCCAGGCGAGAGCCGAAGTTGTATATGACTTTCCCTTGCTGCCTGTTACTGCAATTAAAGGATTTTTACAAAGAGTAAAAAATATGGAAAGATCTGTCTCAATATTTTTTGCAGCTTTTAAAAAAGGCGATTTTGGATCAACTGCAGGATTTTTTATAACCAGATCGGCGTTTTCAAAGTCCTGCATTTTATGTTCGCCAAACACATACTTTATATCAAAACCGGAAAGTTTTTCTATTGTAGGCGCAAGTATTTCCCTGGTGCGTAAATCTGTAACTGTTACATTGGCTCCATGTTTTACAAAAAAGAGGGCAGAGGCAAATCCGCCGCCGTTAAGACCAAGCCCCATGACTGTAACTTT
>Ga0082212_10002167_pt1 | contig 28894 bp, 31 predicted proteins | sample TergutNt197P3_FD_71548 | JGI IMG/M metagenome (GOLD analysis project Ga0082212, IMG submission 71548) | Neocapritermes taracua P3 segment gut microbial communities from Petit-Saut dam, French Guiana - Nt197 P3 | ecosystem: Host-associated > Arthropoda: Insects > Digestive system > Gut ...
AAATAAATATAATCTTTAAATGAATTTTTATAAATAAATATAATCTTTAAATGAATTTTTATAAATAAATATAATCTTTAAATGAATTTTTATAAATAAATATAATCTTTAAATGAATTTTTATAAATAAATATAATCTTTAAATGAATTTTTAAATTATTATTTTCTACTAATACTTAAAAATAAAAAAATAAATTAACTAAATTTAGCTAATTTTTTTTAATTTTGCTTCAACATCTTCTTTAGATAGCAAATCAAATCCTTTATCTTTAGTAACAGTAGCTACTAAAATACCATTTCCAGAAAAAGTGTCACGTTCCATTGCTGCCCTAATAGCTCTAATAGCTATATCAACACCTTCTTTAACAGTTATACCTTCTTTGACTCTGTCTTCAAGTACACCATAAGAAAATGTAGAACCTGAACCAGTAGAGATAAATGAATCTTTAATCATACCTCCTGCAGGATCAAGAGAATAAATTGAAGCACCTTCTTCATCCACCCCTCCAAGGAGTGTTTGAACATATAGTGGAGAAGAATGTAAAATATTTGCAGCTAAAGCTGAAGCAGACTCAATACTAATGTTTTCTCCATTTCTCATTTTATATAAAGAAACTTCAGCACTAATAACTTTCATTAAACTTTGTGCATCTGCAACAGATCCAGCTATAGTAGCTGCAATATGATCATCAATTTTGAATATTTTTTCTGCAACTTTGTGAGCTACTAAATTTCCCATACTAGCTCTTCTTTCACTTGCAAAGACAACTCCATCAGTACAAGTAATACCAACAGTTGTAGTTCCTTCCAATGTATCTAATGTGTTTTTATCATTCATCTAACAACACCTCGTGTGAATAGTAAACAATCTATAATCAAATAATTGTAAATAAAATATAAATTAATTTTATAATCTTTCTAATAAATGATTAATACTAGTTATATCAAAAAATTATTCAAATAAATCATATTAAATGAATAAATATATCAAATAAATAAATTATTTAAATAAATTATATTAAATGAATAGTTATTCAAATAAATAAATTCTAATTAAGAAAATTATATTAAATAAAATATATGATAATAATTATCTATTATTCATTATAATAGAAATTTAGAAAATATTATTTAAACAGATTTAAATCAAAATTTGAATAATAGTTGGAAATATTATAAAAATTAGTATGATTTTATTAAAATCCATCGAATTTCTCAAACAAGAAAAATATTAAATTAGTGTTATTAATCACATTAATAATCAAAACTAATCATGGTCTAATTTAATAATATTATTATCTAAGTATTAATAAATATGTTCTATAATATATATAATCTTTTCTATAATTTTCTCAAATTCAAACATTTGCAAAAATTAGATTATACTATTAATAATATTTTGAAAATATTAATCTGAAATTATCAATAAACTAATAATTATTTAATAAACTATTATAATATTTTATAATTTATAATATTTTATAATTAATATTATATTTATATATTTATAATTTTTAATTTATTATATAGTATATTACTTAAAGTTTGCAAACTTTATATATAAATAACAGTTGCAAATATTTGGTAATTAACTATATTAATATTTTTATTATATATAAAATAATATTATAATTTAATTTTTAGATTGTAATTATTTTATTAAAATATATACAAAATTTACTTTAATTATATAACATTTTTAAATTAATAACTATTTTATTAAAATATATACAAAATTTACTTTAATTATATAACATTTTTAAATTAATAATTATTTTATATAAATATTTAATAATAACATATGTTTCAAAATAAAAATTTAAATAATCTAATCTATAATTCTTTATTTAATTTATCAAAAATTATTTTAGCAATTTCTTTTTTAGAAGATTGTGGAATTTCAACAATATCATTATCCACTAATATAACCTCATTATCATCAGAACCAAACCCACAACCATTAATACTGACGTCATTAGCAATGACTAAGTCAGTTCCAGATTCTTCTATTTGTTTTTTAGCTAACTTTATTATTTCATCTTTAGAAATGGCATATTCAGCTTTAAAACCTATTAAAAATACATCTGGATTTGACTGTTTAATTTGTTTAATTATTTTTTCAGTGTGCTTGAATTTTAGTGATAAATCTATAGAAGAAGATATTTTAGAACTTTTTTTATTAATTGGGGCGAAATCAGAAACTGCTGCAGTTGCTATGAAAACATCAAAATCATTAATAATATTTTTGCTTATGTTATTCATTTCTTCACTAGATTCAACAAAAATAACATCAAAAGATTTAGGTATCTCTACATCTACATTGGCTACAATAAGTTTTACATTACATCCCCTACTATATGCTTCTTTAGCTAATTCTAATCCCATCTTACCAGAAGATTTATTGGTTATACCCCTAATTGGATCAATAGCTTCATAAGTTCCACCTAAACTTATTAAAATCTTTTTATTATTTAAGTTAAATGAGTTTTTTTTATTTTGAATTGAAATAATTCTTTTAGATTCTAATACTATATCTTCAATACTTGGAAATTTAGCTTTTCCCTCTTCCATACGAGGTTTTACAAAGTTTACTTTTCTTTCATCTGATTCTAACTTGATTTTTTTAATATTATCTGAAATTGACTTATACATGGAGTCATGCATAGAAGGAACAAATAAAATGGGAGTATTATGACCATGAGCAGTTATTAGAAGAGAATTAATATGATTATCAGATATTCTATAAGCAAATTTACTTATAACATTAGCTGTTGCAGGAGCAACTAAAATCAAATCAGCTTGAGCATATTTAACATGTTCAATTTCGCCAGTAAGACCTAAAACAACATCTTGACTTGTTGCAAACTCCATAGCATTTGGATGAATAATCTTAGTTCCAGCATCACTCATAAAAGATTTAACATTAAATCCTTGCCTTTTAAGTTCCCTTGCTAGTTTTATAGATTCAATAGCAGCTATGCTTCCAGTTACACACAATATAATATCCATTCTAAAACCTACTATACAAATAATCAAATATTGATATATAATAATGCTATATTATAATAATTATGCTTCATTCATATAAAATATAAAATATGTGAAAATACAATACATGAAAATATACTGAAAGTACTAAACATTAAAAAATATATGAAAATAACAAAAATTTATGAAAGTAATAAATAAAAACTTTAAGTTATTTTAAAATTTGATAAAATGAAATCAAAGTTTTTAACTTGATTTTGAAATTTATCCTTAGGAGCTGTGCATAAAATAACATAAACTTCATTATTATTCTCTATCCAAATAGCTCTATGCATTTTTACTGTTCCATTAGAGTCTTGAGTATATACAGATTCTAAAGCACTATACGATCCAATAATAACCTCTCCTTGAGCTATTGGAGTATAATCAGAGTTAGAAAAAAGTTTTGTATACGTTTGATTAAAGTAAGATTTTAAAGATATAGGAATATTTCTTCGTTCAATATTCACATTAATATTACTATAACCCGTAACAGAATCTTTAGAATTAGGATCTGCAACAGCAAGAATAGAATCATTAGATCCAGAAGTTGCAACTACCCATGTTCCAGGATACTTAATTAATACTCCATTTTTAGCTATAGTTAAAGGATCGGTATTGTTTGTAGCATTATCATTGGAATCATTAATACATCCAGAAACAAATATAACTGCTAATATAACTATAACCCCTAATAAATATTTTTTCATTAATTCACCATATATTAATAATAATTCATAAATTTATACTTGAAATAAAAACTAATAGTGTCACTATCCACCAGTACCATTACCAGATCCACCTTTACCAGAACCACCAGAACCAGAACCACCAGAACCAGAACCACCAGAACCAGAACCACCAGAACCAGAACCACCAGAACCAGAACCACCAGAACCATTACCAGTACCACCAGAACCAGAACCACCAGTACCATTACCAGAACCACCAGTACCATTACCCGTACTATTACCAGTACTATTATTGTTGATTATAGTATTGTTATTTTTACTATTTGATCCTGATGGAATGTTGTCAGGATTCACAACAATATCTGTGACATTAGATATAACTTCTGGAAAACTAGTATCATCAATTAAAATATTAGCAACAGGAACATTTGATTGTGGACCCCCAGTAAATAATCCAAAACTGATTCCAATTAAAAAAGCACCGATTAAGAAAATAACAGCTACAACCGCATATTTACTTTTATTTGATACTTGAGACGGATTTGGATTCATTCTACCGGGACTTTGTCTTACAACATATTTATCAACTAGTGCTTTATCTTCCCTTTTACTTGCTTCTGCCATACTTCTTTGGACAGCTTTAGAATGAGATTTTTGAGCATTTTTTCGCCCCTGCATGTTTCTTATCCTATTAGTAGCATCTAAATTAGCTAACCTATTAGAATACTCTTTAGACAAAAATCTGTACTTATTTTCAGAAATATTTCCTGCTTGATAATCTTTTTTAAGCTCTTGCATAATTTTTAAAAGCTTTTGTTTATCTTGACTAATATTATCCACCTCTCGGCTTTTATTATTGTTTCATTTATATTGATTAATTTTTAAATTAATAAAATTTTATAAAAAAATTTAATTTACTATAAATAATATTATCTATTTAATATTTAATAGAAATTATCTAAATTTATCACATATATAAAAAAATTATCTAAATTATTCATACAATATATAATACTCATCTAAATCATTTATAAAATTATATAAAAATTATTTTAAATATTATCATGATATATAATATTATTATATGATTTTTTATATAATATATTTTACCACATAAATAAATTTTTCTAAAATAATTTTTAAAAAAACATTTTTCTCATGAAAAAATAAATCTAGTTAAAATATTAGTTCTTGTTAAAGTCAGCTATTGGATATGAGCCTAATATTTTTATAAAAGAGGTTTTTTCTTTTAGAATGTTTAAAATGTTTTTAATTTTTTCATCATCTTGATGTCCTTCAAAATCAACAAAAAATACATATTTTCCTAATCTTTCTTTAGATGGACGGGACTCAATTTTAGTTAAATTAATATTAACTCTTGCAAATACTCCTAAAATTTCATAAAGTCCTCCAGGATTATCATCATGAAGAAAAAACAATACAGATGTTTTATCATTCCATGTTATCTTGCTTGGATTCTTAGATAAAACAATGAATCGGGTTTGATTATTTTTAATGTCCTGAATATTTTTATCAACTGTTTTTAGCCCATACAATTCCGCTGCTTTTAAAGTTCCTATAGCTGCAACACCTTTTTGACCTTTTATATACTTAGCTGCAGCAGCAGTACTTAAAGTAAAATGAGTTTTCATGCCATGGCTTTCTAAATAATTTTGGCATTGGGCTAATGCCTGAGAATGAGAATAAACATCAGTTATATCATCAGCATTTCCAATATCATAAATATCTTTATCAACAAGAAGATTATGGCTAACAGGAATAATAATCTCGTTTTCTATTACTAAATTTATTTTATGAACTAATAAATCTAAAGTTAACCCAACTGGCCCTTCAATAGAATTTTCAATAGGAACAATACCTTTAGAACATTCTCCATTTACAACAGAATTCATAACTGATGAAATAGAGCAATAGGAAACTAAATCACCTCCCAAAACTGAAGCTGCTTCATGAGTAAAAGTTCCATCAGGCCCTAAAAATGCGATTTTAGAACTTTTTTTATGGATAGAATTATTATCTATAATAAAAACCCCTCAATAATCATTAAAATTAGATAAAAATTTATTATTTTATGTATTTTTATAGAAAATGAAAATATAATAGATTTATTGTTGTTAACAAGTAATTAATAAAATAAAAAAATAAAAATTGAATAGTGAAAACTATTCTGTTAATTCCAAATCAACAATTAATCCTAGTAAATCAGATTGAGTTATAATTCCAACAACATTATCCTTTTCATTGACAATAGGATATCCATTATATCCAGTTTCCAGCATAGCATTAGCTACATCAGAAATAGTAGAGTTAGTTGATAAAGTATTCACATTTTTAGACATTACTTCTTCTACAAGAATATTTTTTATTTGAGCTTGTTGGTGATTTTCAGGAACATGTTTTCTAAATGAAGTTAATGCTCTAGCTATATCTTTAGATGTTAAAATACCCGCAAGTTCATCATTTTCATTGATTAATAATCTTCCAATATTAGAATCCATTATAACCCTTCTAGCATGAATTAATCTATCTTGGGCAGAAACAGATATTATTTCATTACTCATAATCTCGTTAGTTAATATTTTCTCATATGCTTTTCCTTTACAAATATCAATAAAATCAGACTTAGTAATTATTCCTACTAAGTCCCCATTAGAAGTAACTGGTACAGCACCAATATTTTTTTCAAGAATCAATTTAGCTGTTTTATCAACATCCATTGTTTCATCAGCCGTAATAACATCTTTTACCATTACAGTAGAAACATGAAAATGAGATGGAGCCATATTTCCATATTTAGAAGATCCTAATTTTGTAGCTATATCTTTTTCTGAAATTATTCCTACAAGCTCTTTTTCATGATTTTCATTAGTATTAATAACAGGTATTCTAGATACTTTATGTTTTTTCATTAAACGAAGAGCATCACAAATGTTTTGATCTTTATCAATTGTAATTAAATTTTCAGACATTAAATTTTTTATTTGCATAAAATCACCAAATTAAACCATTATTCCTTAAATTTTCAAACAAGTGGAAATAGTTAGATTTAATATTTCATATGTGTTTTTTATTTATGAATTGCTTTTAAAACATCTCTTTCGGTTATAATTCCCATTAATTCTCCATTTTTAATAACTGGAACCCCGCCAATATTATTTTCTCTAAAAATTTCACATAAATCACCAAGTCGAGTTAATGGTTCAACTACAGTAACATCTTTTTCCATAATTTCAGAGATTTTAGTATCTAAAACTTCCATTGCACTATTAGATTCCAATTTAGTAAATAATTTATTGTCTCCTAAGAACTTTAAAACATCACTAGAAGTCATAATTCCCTCTAATTCTTCTGTTTCGCTATGAGCAACAGTATCTTCCATAGCTTTACCAATAATAGGAACCCTTCTTAATTTATTTCTAACCATTATTTTAGATACTCCTTCAATAGGTGTTCCAGGAGTAGTAGTAATGACTTCAGTAGTCATATAATCTTTAACTAACTCGTCAGTTAAAATTCCAGCCATAGCTAAAGCAAAATCTCTTTCAGTAACAATACCAACAACTTTATTATTATCATCCACTATAGGAATAGCTCCAATTTCAGTTTCCAGCATTAAGGTAATGCACTTATTAATTGAATCTTTATGAGACAAAAATTTAACTTCACGAGTCATTATTTCTCTTACAGATTCGTTAATAGCTCGCAAGAAATTATCATGATACTTTTCTTCCATGATATTGAATTTATCTCCCCCACCTAAAAAGTTTAAAATATCCATAGCAGTTACTATTCCTAAGAGTTTTTCTGAACCCGGATCAGTTACTGGGAGTCTTCTAAATTTGTGATCTGCCATGACTTCAGCAACTTCCTTAATACTAGTACTTGGAGGAACAGATATGACTTTTTTTTTAGCCAATGACATTATGTCGCCTTCATGTTCTGACACTTTACTTTCATGTTCTATAGATCCACGGTTCATTGATTTTCTCAAGTTAATGGTATTTTTTTCTTTCATTTCTACACCTCTACAAATCAAATCAAAAAAAATTAGTATTAAACCAATAATTTTTAATTTAGAAATCTCTGTTTTTCTTATAGTTAAATATGGTTAAATATTATTTAATTAATTTTTAATAAATTTAATATAATAATTAAATTAATAATTTAATTATTTTTATTATTTTTTTTAATATAATTTAATATAATTTAATAAAAATTTAATTCAATTTTTAATAATAATAATATGATTATCTTTATTAATTTAATATAAAATTTAATTCAATTTTTAATGATAATATGATTATCTTTATTAATTTAATATAAAATTTAATTCAATTTTTAATAATAATATGATTATCTTTATTATAATTTAATTTATTTTAATTATTTATTATTTTTAATATTATTTTTAATATAATTTAATATAGAATTTGATTAATATTGTTTAGTATAACATTTAATTAGTCATTTAATTATTTTTTATTAATAAAATATAATTTATTTAATTAATTTAATTAATTTAATTATTTATAAATTATATAAACAAATTATTTTGAATTATTTAGTATTTAATTATATGTATTTTATACAAAATCCTTAGGATAATATATTATTCAAATAAATTCCGAATATTCGATAAATTTTGATTAAAATATGTAAAAGATTTGAAAATTTATTCTATATTTAAAAATTTATGAATTTGAGGGATTGTTAAAACTTCCATATATTCTCCAATTATTTCAGAAAACTTAAACAACTTATGAGTATTATTTTTCCATATTTCAATTGGGCTCACAGGCTGAATTATTATTGGGATTTTCTTATTTCCTACTTCTACAAACAATTTTTTTGCTATTTTTCTTAAAAAATTTGAATCAGTTGAAGGAAATACAACAAGTTTACAATATATATTTGTATTTTGTTCTATTAATAATTTTAGTGAGTAAATTTCTTTTTCAAAAATTTCATCATTCCAATTCTTTTTAAAATGCTCAGATAATTTAATATCAAGAGATACGCAGTTAATTCTATTTATATTATGAATTGATTCTGGTAAAGTTCCATTAGTTTCAATCATAACCTTGATATCGATTTTTTGAATTATTTCATTAATAAATTCTGAATATAATAAAGGTTCTCCTCCAGTAAATGAAATAGAATGTAAATCAGGAGTTTTTAATTTTTCGATTTTTTCTATAACTTCATTAACAGACATTAAAGTTCCATTATCAGAAAATTTGCTTTCAGGAGTATCACAGTAATTACAGTCCAAATTACATCCTGCGAAACGCAGGAATATTTGTCTCCTTCCAATCCATAAACCTTCACCTTGAAAGCTTGAAAAAATCTCTACAATAGGCACTTTCATAATATCACTGAAAAATTAATAGTCACACGACTTTAAGAGTTTAATAATGTTTGTTTAAAATAATAATGGATAAAAATAGCTATTCTTTTTTAAATAAAGCTCCTTGACCAATTCCTTCATTTACACAAACAGAAACAGAACCAATTTTATATCCTTTTTCATTTAAATCCTCAAAAACTATATTTGCAAAATATTGGGATAATTCTTCTGCAGAAGAATGTCTTAGAGGAAGAAGAACACAATCTTCCATAGGTAATTTATAATCCTTATTTTTAATAGTGAACTCAATATAATCTTTATTACAAAAATCAAGAACAGATAATTCATTTGAATCGGCGGGCACCTCATCAATATCAGCAATATCAGAATTTTCAGTTTTGAAATCATTAGATTTTGAATAATTATTATTATTATTATTATTATTAATTTTATTAATATTATTATTAATATTGTTATTAATTTTATTAATATTATTATTAATATTATTATTAATATTGTTATTAATATTATTATTAATATTGTTATTAATATTATTATTAATATTGTTATTAATATTATTATTAATATTATTATCAGAATCACTAATATCTAAATCAGTTTTATCTTCACAGTTAGTTATACCTTTAAATTTCATATTTTTATTATTAATAGGAATCAATACTCTATGATCTAACTTTTTACAAATAGATCTAACGGTATTTTTAACATCTTTAAAGTCTACAACAAATTCATATTTTCCAAATCTTTCTCCTTCAATTTCAACATCAACAAAGTAAGAATGACCATGTATAAAACCACATGAAGAATGTACTGGTATTATATGGGCTGATGAGAATCTTAACCCTGCATTAATTCCATTAATCATTATTTTCATTGTTTAATCCTACCTTTATCAAGATAATATTATTAAATATATAATTCATTTTTTGAGTAAATTATTATATATTAAGATTATAATAAATTAGTTTTACTAATATCTAATTCTATATCAATCAATTCATTATTATAATTTTTAACAACATTATTTATTAAATCCATCAAATTATCATTATTAAATTCATTATTATCTAATTCAAAAAGTCCAATGGCATCAACATCATCAGGAGTTCCATCACTTGTAAGATTAATACCTAAATGAATCTTCATAGAACTGATGGAAACAGTAGCTATTGAAACTGTGAGCTTTTTTAAAGAAATCTTAGTATCAAAAGAGTTATTAAAAGGAATATAAATATCATCCCCTTTACGAATAGAGCTAATTCCCCTATAAGATAATTCTTCTTTTAAAGCTATTACTAATAATCTTTGACGCATATATGCTAGTCTTAAGTTAGCAGGTTGTTGGTCAAAATGTTCAATGATAAAGTGAATCATCTTGTCTGACTTAATTTCAAGGCCTACATCTTCAAAATCTTTAAGGCTTTCAGGAAGAATATTCATTGATCCAATCCATGTAATTATGCTTGAACCTTTTATTTTAAATGATTTGAATGCCCAAGATTGTTCAATTTGGCTTCCATCATATTTAAAATTTTTATCAAGATGTTTATGAGTAATCAACATAGAAATTCCACAAGTAGATTTGTTTTTTAATAATAATAGTATTTAATGATAATTTTATTTAATAATAGCTTAATTAATACTAATTTTATTTAATATATCTTAATTAATACTAATTTTATTTAATAATAATCTATTATTTAATAATTTTATCTATAATAATATAACTTAATAATTTTTTAATCATTTATTAATTTTCTGATTTTTTAATAATTTGATATTATAATTCTAATAAATTTTATGATTTTAATGAATAATGTAAAACAATAAAATATAAAATAATATATGAACTTATACATTATTATAAATTTAGATATTTTTATAATTAAGCTATAATAAATTATTACTAATCATGAAATAATAAAAATTAATATAAAAAAATTATTAAAAATTGGGTAATTTTATAATGATTTCATAAAATAAAAAGTATTTATCAAGTTAAAGATTCAAATATAGTGAAACTATGAAAGTTCGAACAAGAGACTTCATCTATACAACCGATGATTTGTTTTTTGCCTCTACAAACTACATTCATCCGAAAGACAGATTCATTTCATTTTTAAGATATGTTCCTGATGAAAATGGAGATCGAGAAAAATATGGGAAAAAATACTCCAAAGTAACATCAGAAGAAGCATATGATTATCTTAGAAAAAATCACCCAGATTATTTATATTTCTGCGAAATCAGCCAAGTTGAAATGATGGGAGTTCCATTTGGAAAAATTAAAAACATTATAAAACCTGAAGAAAGACTGGCTGAGATAAAAGAAACAGAAAAGAAATATTCTTCTAACAATCCATTAATCAAAAAACTTTTAAAAGTAGCTGATTTTTTCCATTACAAAGCAGGAATTGATTACAATAATCTGGGAATATCTGGCTCCATTCTTCCTAATTTAGAAAAAACTACGGTTTCAGATATAGATTTTGTAGTTTATGGTTTAAAAAATCATAGAAAAGCTATGAAAACTTTTGAAAATTTTAAAAATAAAGAAATTGAAATTCATAAAGAAGAAGGAGAAGTAAAAAAAATAAGACTTAATTCTATCCAAGATAGCTATTGGGAGAGAATTTACAATAAACGGATGCAAGATTTTAGTTTATCAAAAAAAGAATTTTGTTGGTATGAAGATAGAAAAAATAACAGAGGAATAATTGAAGGAACTTTATTTGATATTTTAGCTACTCGTAATTGGGATGAAATAAGTGGTGATTGGGGAGATACTAGATATGAACCTATTGGAATAGCTAAAATCGAAGCCACTGTTGAAGATGCTATAGCTTCATTTGATAACCCTGCTACATATAAAGTTAAAGATTTAGATGTTCTTGAATTTGATAAATTAGAGAAAGAATCTATTAATCAAGAAAATAATCAAATATTTAATCAAATAAATGAAATTGTGTCATTTACCCATACATATGCTGGTCAAGCTATCGAAGAAGAAAGAATAATAGCTAAAGGAAAAGTTGAAAGAGTATTGAAAGATATTCAAGGTAAAACAGAAAAAAGTTATAGATTAGTTGTTGGAACTACAAGAGAATCTATTGACGAATTTATAAAACTAAAAAACATTCCATTAAATTAAAAAACTCAATTTGTTATATAAATAGTAAAAATATTAATAATAATATATTTGACATTAATACAAGACACAAATAATACATATAATTAAACTATATAAGTGAACTGTATATCAACAAATAGATAAATAAATAATATATAAGTAAATTATATATCAACAAATAGATAAATAAATAATATATAAGTAAATTATATTTCAACAAATAGATAATAGATTGTATATAATAAAAAAAATCAAAACATTAAAAGAGGGAAAACATGATAAATAAAAAACACATCCTCGTGATACTACTATCACTTTTTATAGTATGTGCGGTTATAAGTGTGACTGACTCTGTATCAGCAGCTAAATATAAAAAAATAGATTCTGGAAATTCAACAATATATAAAAGCTTCATTCTTAGTAAATGGAATACAAAATCGAACGGTAAAACTGTGAAAGTTAACTGGAAATTATATGCAAAAGACTATGAAACAAACAAATATTTTTTATATTCAAAATCAATATTATCTTTCAAAAAAAATGGTAAAACAAAAATTAGAGGAATCTTAATAAATTATAAAACAAGATATGTACAATATTCTAAAGCACCAATTAAAGATTCAACAAAATTAAGTGTTAATAAATACTATTTTAAAAAAGTAAAACCCCTATTAAAAAAACCTCCAATCATTAACCAAAATTTAATAATTCAACAAGCAAAAAAAAGTTTAAATACCTCTAAAAAACAATGCTTGAGCTGAATTTTAAAAAATAATTAAATAAAAATAAAAAATCAAAAAAATAATAAAGCTAAAAATAAAAATCCAAAAAAAATAATAAATCTAAAAAAATAATTAAATAAAAATAAAAATCTATAAAAATAATAAAGCTAAAAAAAATAAATACATAAAATATAAACTTACTAAAAAATCTAAAAAAATAATATCCATTTTGAATTCTATTTTGAGGAGATTTAATGAGTAAAAATGAAATTAATATCGGACTTATTGGTTTTGGTACAATAGGTGCGGGAGTAGTTGAAATATTTAATAAAAACCAAGATATGCTTTCTAAAAAATGTGGAAAACCTGTGAATCTTAAAAAAGTAGCTGATTTAGATATTACAACTGATCGAGGAGTGAAAATAAATCAAAATCTTTTAACTACTGATGTTAATGATGTTTTGGAAAATGATGAGATTGATATCGTTATTGAACTAATTGGTGGATATGAGCCTGCTAAAACATTCATATTAAAAGCTATGGAAAATGGAAAACATGTGGTTTCTGCAAACAAAGCTTTAATAGCTAAGCATTGGGATGAATTGATGGAAAAGGCTGCTAAAAATAATGTCAGATTTTCTTTTGAAGCTAGTGTTGGAGGAGGAATACCTGTTCTTCAGCCACTTAATGAATGTTTAGCTGCTAATCGTTTTGAATCTATATATGGAATAATGAATGGTACAGCTAATTATATACTTACAAAAATGACAGAACTTGGATCAGCATTTGAAGATGTTTTAAAAGAAGCTCAAGAGAAAGGTTATGCAGAAGCTGACCCAACATTTGATATAGAAGGACATGATACTGCTCAAAAGCTAATAGTCCTTACCAAGTTAGGATTTGGAAAATATGTTCCTCAAGAAGATTTTTATGTTGAAGGAATTACAAAAATATCTCCTGAAGATATAGAATTTGCTAATAATGAATTAGATTATGTTATAAAATTATTAGGAATAGCTAAAAAAACAACAGAAGAATTAGAAATTAGAGTTCATCCAACATTCTTACCAAAAAAACATTTATTAGCATCTGTAAATGATGTATTTAATTCAATATATTTAGAAGGGGATTTTGTTGGTCCAGTTATGTTATATGGTCAAGGTGCTGGAAGGATGGCTACAGCAAGTGCAGTGATTGGTGACTGTCTTGACATTATATTTTCTGAAGATAAGAGAATTAACTATGGTCCAGTTGATTCTGAAGTTAAATCAGTGAAAAGTATGGATGATATTATATCAAAATACTATATTAGTTTACAAGCTGTTGATAAACCAGGAGTCCTTAAAAATATTACTGAAGTATTGAATAAAAATGGAATTAGTGTTGAATCAATAACACAAAAAACAAGCTTAGAAAATGAAACAGTTCCTATAATAATTGTTACTCATGAAGCAAATGAAAAAACTATTCAAAATGCTATTAAAACAATAGATAATTTAGAATATGTTGAAAAAGAAAGTAATATAATTAGGATATTAGAATAATGGCATAATCATTAATCTACTTTATCTTAATTAAACTACTTTATTTTATTAATTTACTTTATCTTAATTAAACTACTTTATTTTATTAATTTACTTTATCTTAACTAAACTACTTTATTTTATATTATTAATCTGCATTATCTTAATTAAATTATTTTATATTAATAAACTACTTTAATTTAATTAATTTATATTATTTTATAATAATTTCCTATAATAACTATTTTAATTTATTTTAATTCTTATTTTAATTTATTTTAACTATTTCTTTATTGTTTCTTACATTTTTTATATAATTTATTTTTATTAATATTGAATAATTATTTAAATAACTGTATAAATTTTTTATACAAATGAATAAGATTTTTATACAATTGAATAACTTTTTTATACAATTGAGTAAATTTTTTATACAATTGAATAACTTTTTTATACATAAAAATTTATGTTTTTCATTGCATTAATTATTCAAATATTTTTTCAATTATATCTAATTAAATAATATAATTAGAATAAAATTTATAATATTAAATAAAATTTGGAAGACAAAATTGATTAAAACTATAATAACAATATGTATTTCAATTATAAATTAAATTATTCTATTTCACAACAATTTAACTATTTCAAAACAATATTGAGTTGAAAAAAAGGTTAAGTATTTATTTTAAAAGTAATAATATTTTAATAGTCAGTAATAACAAAGCATATTTGAAAATATGTTACTTTCTAATTTTTTAGAACTTGATTAAAATTTTTAAAAAAATAAAGTTAGAAGGTACTTAGGTTAAAATGAAAATAAAAGAAATAAGAAAAATAAAAAAATAAAAAGTGATTAAAATGATTAGTATAACATCAATAAGGACATATATGTTCTGTCCACTAAAATTATATCTTGAACAGAACTTTAATGAGAAAATTAATAAAGATTTACTTTTATATAAAACTATAAAAGAATTAAAGATTGATTTACAAGATTTATTCCAAAGAAATTTAAGAAGACTTAAAAAAGAAATGAGTTTAATTGAGATAGAAGAAAATTTAAGTAATAATATAGATGAATACATTAAAAACTCAATTAGTATCATAGAAAATAGTGTTGAAAAGCAAATGACAAATAGTAAAAATCCCCATTATATAGATAATAAAAATAAGTTAATAGAATCAAATGATTTAGAACGCCCTGAAGATATAGATTTATTTGAAAAAGAAATTGAAAATGAAATAGAAAAAATAGATGAAATAGATGAAATTAAAGTAGAAATTGAATCTGAAGCTTATTTCAATATGAAAATATTAGCATTGAAAGCACAGAAAGCTATGATATTAAATGAAAAAGATGGAAATCAAATAGCTGAACTATTCTTCCCAACATCAATGTATAGCTATTTGATGAGAGATAATCAACTTGAAATTGTAGGAAGCTGTGATAAAATTGAAATAATAGATGGAAAATATTATCCTATAAGTTTAAAATCATCTAATCCTCCATTAAAAGGAACTTGGGATGGAGATTCTATAGAATTAGTAGCAGCTGCTCTTTTAATAGAACAAGAATTTGATACTGAAGTATTTGTAGGATTTATAGATTATTTAAAGATTAGTGATAGACGGCCAGTAGTTATGGATGCAAATCTACGAAAAGGACTTTTCAAAGTCTTAAAAGAAATAAATGATATTATAAATGAAAACATAGAGCCTGAAGTTAGTGAAAATAGAGAAAAATGTTTAAAATGTGATTATAGATATATTTGCCATGAAGATGAAGGAAAATAAAATGATAAAAATAACTAATAACCTAAAATCAATTTTTAAAAATATGTAATATAAAAATATAATAAATATAATAAAAATAAAATAAAAAAATTAATAATACTATATGATAAAAAAAAATATAAAAAATATAATAAATAACAATTATTAAGTATATGAAAAAACAAAAAGAAAATTAATAAATTAAGAATTTATTAACAATTAATTAACTAAATTAATATAAAATATATTTAATATATGATAAAATACTTAAAATAGGTGTGAAAATGGAAGAAAAAGAATTAATGAAAAAAAGTAAAACTTGTGCATTTAATGAAGATAATGACTTAATGACTAGCTGTGAAGCATTATTGTCTAATATAGAAGAATCTAAAGATGATTTAGAATTAACATCTGAAGAAACTGAAAACTACCTTAACATGACTGGAAACTTAAAACAACAAGATGTTTCTCAAATTTTAACTTTAGCTCTTAAAATAAGAGAAAGTGGCAAAATCAAAAATCCAGACATTAAAAATGATGCAAGTAGATTAATAAGAGCTATTGAGATGAGTTAAATCATTCTCAATTAAATTTTTTTATAAACATTATTTATTTTTATTATTTTATATAATTTAATTAATTTAATTATTTTATATAATTTAATTAATTTAATTATTTTATATAATTTAATTAATTTAATTATTATTATACAATTTAATTATTTTATTTACCATAATATAAAATTTTATATATTTTTTACTTTTTTTAATTTATTTTAGGAAATTATTGATTTTTTTATATCAATATAATGAATTAATACTTATTTTTACTTAATTTATTAATATCAAAAATAGCTGTATCAGCTATAGCCATAACAGCCATGACTCCAGCTTGAATAGGATCAGATACAATTAGATCAGCTATTTCAGTTACACCACCAGGCATATTAAGACTTATTACAATTAAATCAGAGTTGTTTTTTACCTTAGTTATAGCTTCAAGAATTTTTCCTCCCATAAGAGATCCTGCAAGAACCAATGCACCAACTCTTGGAAGTCTAGATAAAGCTTCAACAGCTTCAGCTATATCCTCTTCACCAACCAAAGGAGTTGTATCAATACTAATTCTTTCTCCACGAATATTATGCCTATCAGCTTCAGTTATGGCACCCATTGCTACTTGAGAAACTTGAGCACCTCCTCCAAAAATAATTACCCTCTTTCCATAAATATCATTAAGAGAACCATGAATTTTAACTGATTTAACAGCTTCAATAGCTTCAATGTCCTTAATCAATGAATCGATATTATCATTATTTTCAAGTTCTAAATTAATAACACCACCATTATCTTTTTCAATAAAAAGATGAGTATAGCTAATATTAATACCATATGAAGATATTAAATTGGTTATTTCATCAAGAACTCCTTTTTTTTCCATACTTTTAATTGTTATTGCTGTATTTGACATTTCAATCATTAAAATATAAATTAATTTTATATTATTAAAAAATTTAATAATTTATGATATAAGTTTTATTATAATATTAATAATTACAATATATATTTAATTATTTTTATAATTAAGATATATAAAATAAATTAAAATAAAATTATAATTAAAATATTACATTTATAAAATATTATTATCTATGAAATATTGTTTAAAATATTATTATCTATGAAATATTGTTTAAAATATTATTATCTATGAAATATTGTTTAAAATATTATTATCTATGAAATATTATTATTCATAAAAAAGGATTATTAATATAAATATTAACTATTATTTTCTGTTTTTATTAAATCTAAATCTGTTTTTGCTTTTTTAAATAAGGAAAGAAAACTATCTTCATCATTAACAGGTATAACATCTAAACCTAGCTGTCTATGTTCATCAATCCATTCTTCATTAAAGACAGGAATTTCTACTTTTATTGGTTCAAGGGTTTTATTAACTAAAATAATATTTCTATAAGGGAAATTTCGCTCTACAATATAGCCACCGAGACTTACAATATGCTGAGCTCTAACTACAAATTTCAATAAAATCACCACAAATCTAAATCTTTTTAATTTTATTTGTTTATAATTATTAATTCAAACTATTAATTCACAATCAAACTTTAAATCCTATAACAATCCAATAGCAATAGCTAAAACACCTAAAAGAGAAGTTGCAATAACAACAGGATAAAATTGTCTATATGTGAATACTGGAGAGAAAGCACTCATTATTCCCATTAAAACTGGGAAAATAAGAGCCACAGCTATATTAACTAATATTCCAAGAGATAAAATATTTGGAGGAATACCTATAAATAAAACTGAAAACAATGCACCTAAAGTAAACATTAAAAATCCTCTTGTAATATAAATAAAAGAACGATATTTAGAAGCATACTCCATATATGGACCTTCAATAACATCTGCTTTTGATTTCAATATATTGAATGGATATTCATTAAGAAGAATCATGTATCCAATAAAGAAAACAATAGCTCCAATAGCTCCAGCTACTGTTAAAATAAATGGACCATTAGTTTGTTGAAAGACAACAATATCTCTAAGGAAAATACTTCCAGAAATAGCTACGGGTATAAAAAGTGCTAAATACAATGGAAAAGATCCAAAAGCAATCATTCTAAAAGCACGATTTGAACTTAAATCTTCAAGATAAGACCTTTCAACATTTGGATGAGCTGCACCTTTAGCTGTATCTGGGAAAGGAAGACCAAGAGACATAACTGATTTTGAAAGAGAACCCATTAAAACATAAGCAACTTCTTCTACTTTTAAAAATCCTATTATAGCTATTATGCTAGCTAAACTCTTAAAAAAGTACATTTGAGGAGTTAAAGCTAATAAAATCAAAATCACGACAATGAAACAAATAATTGGTAATGATTTATAAAGACCGGGGGCTGGAGAGTTGGGAGATATATTTTCCTTAAAGAAAAACTTTATAGGTGCCATGATTCCGGGACTAGTGACAGGAGGCCCAATTCTTTGTTGGATTCTTGCTTGAACATACTTTCTTTCAATTCCAGGAATAAGAGTTCCTATGATTAGGGCTAAAACCAATGTACCAATCACTACTAAAATCGAATTTACAATTGTGATAGCTGACATTTTATTTCCTCTTTAAATCATTTAATTTTATATTATTGATTAATTTTATAATTTTTATAATTATTTTATTTTTTTATTATTGAAATTAATTTATTTTTTAAATATAGAAAGTATTCTATTTTTTAATATTATTGAAATTAATTTATTTTTTAAATATAGAAAGTATTCTATTTTTTAATATTATTGAAATTAATTTATTTTTTAAATATAGAAATTATTCTATTCTTTAATATAATTGAAATTAATTTATTTTTTAAATATAGAAATTATTCTATTTTTTAATATAATTGAAATTAATTTATTTTTTAAATATAGAAATTATTAATTTTCTTTTATATATTGAAAATATTTTATTCTTTAATATAGTGAAATTAATTTATTATTTTTATAAATTAAAATTAATAAATTAGATTTAATTATTAATTGAATTGAGTTAAACTTTAATTTTAATTTTTAAATCTTAATTATTTTAATAGCTCTGTCTGTACAAGTAAAACACGGATCACATTGAACAATACACAGCTGTGCATCAGTCACGTGATCTCCAATACATGCAGTTTGCATAGCTCCAATATTAGACATCGATGGAGTTCTAATTATACTTCCTCTTACCCTGCCATCTTCAATAGAATAAGAATGATATAATGTTCCTCTTGGAACTTCAATATAACTTTTTATTGTATCACAATCAAACATTTCCCAAGATCTATCAACAATAGGTCCTTTAGGAATGTTTCTAATAGCTTGGCGAATGATTTTTATTGTTTCTGGAATTTCAAGGACTCTCATTAATATATTGGATTTTACATCTCCATCATCCATTGTTATAACATCAAAATCAAAATCATCATATTCTTTCATTGTGGTTCTAAGATCTTGAGCCAAACCAGTAGCTCTAAGAGTAGGGCCAGTAACTTCAAGAGATTTAGCTTGTTTTTGAGTTATCACACCAATTCCTTCAATCCTACTCATAACAATTGGATCATTTGAAAATCTATCTGCAAACTTAAGTATTCCTTTTTCAAGAGCATCCATTCCTTCAGCTATCTTTTGAATCCTCATTTCATCAAGTTCACACCTTGGCCTTACTCCTCCAATAATAGAAGCACCATATTGAACACGATTACCTCCAATCATTCGGAGTAATTCCATTACAGTTTCTCTTAAATAAAAAGATCTCATTGAAAATGTTTCATGACCTAAAACTTCACTCCCATGAGCAAGATAAAGACAATGACTGTGTAAACGTTCTAATTCTTCAACAATGACCCTAATATAATTTGCACGCTCTGAAATTTCAATTCCAAGACCCTTTTCTGCAGTTAAAACAGAGTTCCAAATATGAGCATTAGAACATATTCCACAAACCTTTTCAGTAAGGGAATTAGCTTTTTCTACAGGAAGTCCTTCCATTATCCTTTCAATTCCCCTATGATTTACACCAATTGTAATTTCTGCATCACGGACAATCTCATCTTCAACAAAAAGCCTAACTCTATATGGTTCTAAAGCAGCAGGATGAACTGTTCCCATTGCAACTTCAGTTTCTATTATTTCCTGCTTTACTGGTATATTTTCCTTTGCCATTATATCCCATTAATTGTAATAGTTTAATTGTAATAATGATTTTATAAATAAATTATGAATAATTTTTTATTTGATTCTATCAATGATTTTATAATTAAATTATGGATAATTTTTATCAATATGATTTTATTAATGATTTTAAATTAATATTATGAATAATTTTTATCAATATGATTTTATTAATGATTTTAAATTAATATTATGAATAATTTATTTGATATATATTAATTATTTTAATCCGCTTCTAATAATTTAGGAAGTGCGGCAACTACTCCAGAAAGAACATCTTCTGGTCTAACAGCACAACCAGGCACTTTTGCATCAACGGGAATAATATTTTCAACTGGTCCCATAATTTCTTCAGATGGAATATCTCCATGAATATTTTTATAGACTCCCCCCATTAAAGCACATGATCCTGCAGCTACAACCGCTTTAGGTTCTGGAATGGCTTCATAAATCTTTTTTAGAGGTTCTTCATTAAATTTAGTTACAGGACCTGTAACTACTAAAACGTCTGCTTCACGAGGGTTCCATGTTAAAAAAACCTTGTATTGTTCAGCATCAAATTTAGGTGAGAGAACACAGTTGACTATCTCAATATCGCAACCATTGCATCCTCCAGTATATACTAACATTAAATGGACAGCTCTTGCCCTTGAAAATGATTTAAGGCTCATTAAATTCCCTCATTATTTATTTATGTATTGATTATATTCTATATCATTATTAAAAAATTATATTATTAAAATTATATATTATTTTAATTAATTATTAAAAATTTTAATTATTTATAGTTAATTTATTGAAATATATATTATTATAATTTATTTAATAAAAATTTTAATTATTTATACTTTATTTATTGAAATATATATTAATTATGCTTTATTTATTAAAATAAATTAATTGAAATATAAATATATAAATATATAAATTCATATATATAACTGTATAAATATATAGATATATAAATTCATATATATATTATAATAATTTATTTACTAAATTTATGTAATTTTTCAAGTTTATTTTCACCAGTATTTTTTAATATTGTTTTATCAGACAAGTATTGAGAAATGAATGAAAGTTTTTCCTCAGAAATCTTAAATGGTTTGTTCATATTTTCTTCAAGATTTATTTCTACTTCACCAACATCATTAGGATGTATTGTAGCTTTTTCACCAAACAATGCATAAATTGGACAAAAATCATGGCAATAGTAACAAAAAACACATTTTTCACTATTGAGATTTGGAACTTGAGTCTTAGTCCAACCATCCATTAGTTCTTCTTTTTTATCTAACTCCACCATAGTTACTGCACCAGTTGGGCAAACATTAGCACAACCAGAACAACCAATACATGCATTAATAGCTACTTTATCTTTAGGTTTAACCTTACCTTGCAAGATATTTTCTCGCATTTTCATATCAGTTACTCTGTCAGAAGCAAAAAAAATCCTTTTAAAATTTCCAAAAGCTCCTTCTAGCATTATTCTTAATAAATTTTTCATTTAAACACCAAAGTGATTAATTAAATTATTATTGAATTAAATTATTAATTATTTTTAAATTATTATCGAATTAAATCATTAATGTATTATATTATTAATTATTAAATCATGAAATATCAATGGAATCATTATAGTCTTCAAATTCTCTTTCAAATATAAATGCTCTTGTAGGACAAGCATTACGACAAGCACCACAATATATACACTTATTATCGTCAACAACCATCATACCAACATCTTCTCTGTCAATAATTGCATCTTCAGGACAGGTTCTATAGCATAATTTACAATTCATACATAGTTTATTATCTATTATATTAAAACCATTAGCTATACGTTTTTTAGCCATAGTAGTTTTAGGAATTGCATCCACAGGACAATGAATTCCACAAGTTTCACATAGTATACATTTATCCTTATCTACATCTATTGTACCTCTTTTTAAAGTAATTGCATCTTTAGGACAAAGTTCACTACAAATTCCGCAAGAAATACAATCCTCTGAAACTGATCCATCCCATTTGAAAACAATGAAATTACGAGCATTTTGCCTATCACATACTTTTACACATTTTCCACAAGATACACAGTAACCAATAAGTTCAGTCCCATTTTCCACATCGTTTCTTAATGTAGAAACTGGACATCCTTCAATAGATTTTTGCTTAAGTTTTTTAGGTTCAATTTCAACTTTAAGTAATTCTTTAGCTAATATCATATCATCATTAGCAGCAATACTATCAAGTTTCCTATTTTCATCAAATGCATCATCTAAAATATTATCAAGAATTTCATTATCATACGCTATGTTATCATCAATAGCTAATTCCACAGATCCTATAACATCAAGAGATGGATCATATCTCATTTTTCCATCAATTTGTTTTAAAGCATCATTACTACTATTATCAGCACACAAACCACAGTTAAGACATGAAATTATTAATCCTCTGATTTCTTCATCAGCTTTTATAATATTAACTTCAAAATTTTCAGATTTAATTGCTCCATTTGGACAATTTTTAAGACAATTTAAGCATAGAACACATTTATCATGATTAACAACACCTTTTTCAATAGCATCAGCAGGACAACCATCAACGCATACTCTACACTTAGTACATACACCTGATTGATTAATATCTATATTAATAGCTTTAGTAGGACAGTAATATTCACATCTACCACATAAAATACATTCATCATAATCTGTTCCAACAAAGTTTCTTTTAAGTTCTTCAACCTTTATTGATTTAGATTTTTGGAGAGTTGGAATAGCTAAATTTAAAGATTCTAAGAAGTTTAGTTGTTTTTCTTCAATTAATTCAAAGCCATCTATTCTAGAACTACTTGGACATGCGCCTACACATATTCCACATCTTGCACAAATCCCTTTAGTAATACTTTCTTCAATATGGATACTGTTAACTGGGCAAGTGTATTCACAAACTCCACAACTATTACATTTAGCTCTGTCAATCACATATCCCCCATATCGATTTTTGAATATTGCTTGGTTTGGACAAGCTTCAAAACAAGACCCACAAGTAATACAACTAAAAGCTTTACCATTGATAAGGCGAATTGCTTCGGTAGGACATATTTTAATACATTCCCCTATACCTTCGCATTTATTTGTTGATAAAAACATGATTTTAACTTCCTAATAATCTAAATTTAGTTTTTTTAATAGTCATTTTCCAAATATTAATTTACCTGCAATTAAACCTTTTTAATAATCATTTTCCAAATATTAATTTACCTGCAATTAAACCTTTTTAATAATCATTTTCCAAATATTAATTTACCTGCAATTAAACCAATAGCTGCAGATACAAATCCTGTAGCAATAGCTATATCGTCATAATATGGAAATGGTCCTAATTGCCAAGCTACAATAAGGGCTACTATAAATATAACAACATATGATCCAATTGTGAATTTAATATCAGTATCAGGATTATTTTTAATCCTTGTTCCTAATATAAAACCTAATATGAAACCAAACAATATTGGACCTAAATATAATAACATTAATGAATCTCCTTAATATTTTCTAATTTTGTTAAGATAATACTATTTTATTCCTCTTTTGATTTATCTAATCTTTTAAATTGTGAAAATGCTATTACAACAGCACTTAATCCAACAAGAACCTTTAGTCCTACAAAAACATTTAAGTAAGGAACTATTCCTGCATTAGTTGGATCTGGATAATGGAATATATTAACTATTGATTGAGGAATAATACTATAGAAATCAGCCCCTAAATTATATAGATAAAATCCAGAAAATATTAATCCAGCTAATCCCAAAAACACATATCCCAAAGCACCAATACTTTCAATTGCAGATATAAAATCATGGGAAAATTTTATAGGACTGTCTTTAAGACCATAAACTACGATACAAAGAATTACTCCTCCAGCAACCATTGCACCTCCTTGAAAACCCCCACCAGGAGTTATGTGGCCACCTAAAATAGTAAGAATGCCTAAACAAATCATTACAAATGCTACTGGAAAAGCAAATAACTTAAGAATAGGACTCATTATTCATCCTCCTTAGAATCATTTAAATCATCTTTTGCACTATTTACAATTCCTCTTCCAAATATTAAAAGAACCACAACAACTGCAGTTACTAATATTAAAGCTTCACCAAGAGTATCATAACCTCTCCAATCAAATACAACTAAAGTTACCATATTAGGCTCAATTTGAGTTCCTAAAGCATTGTAAACTTTACTGATGCCAGGATTGATGATTTTTTTAAAGCCATACATTACATCAAATAATGTTATAGCAAAAATAGCTGTAGCTATTGAAAGTATAAGGGTTCTAACACTATTATGTTCATTAGGTCCACTATCTTTAGACATTAGTAGTCCCCCAGTAAATTATAGTTATTAAAATTCCTAAAGTAAGAATTGCATAAAAAGTCATTTTCTCAAATGAATCACTTTGTTCACGTTTAAGTTTTGGGATAAGTGGCATATTAGTAACTAAAAAAAGACATAAACCTAAAACTACAATAATAGTTAAAACTATGTTGATATGCCTAAGTAATAGTGCTGCAATAAGGATAGTTGAAATTAAAGTCAATTCTGCAGCTAATGCAGAAGATACTGATTCATTTGTAGTTGGATCTCTAGTTATTTTACCTTTAATATCACTTATATTCTTAAATGAATTAACAATTTTTTCATAAAGTCCCATCTAAATCAACCCCATTGCAAATTGTGAAAAAGTACCTGTAACAAATTGAGGGAAAAGTCCCAAAATAATACATATAATCAATAATACCACTATAGCTACTATCGAAGATCGAGGCACTAATTTATTAGATATTTTTAAATTATTAGGTTTTGGTTTTAAATATATTGAATGGAATGCTTTCATAAATACCATGAATGTGATAATACTAACTAACACAGCTATTATCGCCAATTCTGGAAATCCTGCATTTAGAGCTGCCTGAACAATCATTAACTTGCTTTGGAAACCATTCAATGGTGGAACACCAGCCATTGCAAAGCCACCTATCAATACCATTATAGCAACTACAGAATTATGTTGAATCATACCTCCAAGTTTTCGAATGTCAGATGTTTTAGTAAGGTATAATACTGTTCCAAATCCAATAAATAGAAGAGCAGTTATTATAATCTCATTAAGTGCTTGAAAAAGACTTGCAGTTATAGATAAAGTTGTTCCAATACCAAATCCCAGTCCAATATATCCTAGTTCTCCTACAGCTAAAAAGGCAATCATTCTTCTAAAATCTGTTTGCATAATAGCCATCGTCACTCCTAAAATCATTGCTACAATAGACAGTAGTATAATCAATGTATCAAAGAATGGGAAATAGGAAAATATCCTGAATATGATTATTCCAATTGAGATAAATGTTATAACAGTGAATGCTTGAAGTAAAGCTGATGCGTTTGGTAGAGCTTTACTATAAACAGAGGATTTTATAGTATGGAATGGAGGTAAACCTGAAGCATACAACCACCCAAAGAATATTAAACCAAATGCAAATAATAATGTTGGTGAAAAAGGATCTACCAAGTTATGAGAAATAGCATAAACAATATCTGTAATATTTACACTACCAACAACACCAAGAACAAAACCTATACCCAGAAGAAGTAATGGTCCTCCAATAGCCCCAAGTAATAAATATTTTAATGCAGTTTCATAATTATTATCAGTTTTTGAACTTAAAATAATTCCCGTTTGAGCCATAGCAACTATTTCAAAGAATATATACATGTGGAAAATATCATCAGTAAGTAAAAGTGCTGTAACAGCAGCCGTTCCCATAAACATTAAAAACATTAATGGACCTGAAACTCTTTTATTTTGACTTAATGATGTGTATATTGCAAAGAATGCGACAATTCCCAATATAAATATAAATATTTTTTGTAATGCTCCATAAAAGTAAGTAATAGCTGGATGGAAAATAGCTAAAGTAGAGTTTCCAATAGCACTAGGAAGAGTATTTAAAATTGATGGATTAGTTACAAGCGGTGCATGACCACCAAAGTAATGTAAGCCAAAGTTTGAAAGAATAGGAATAGCAGGCAACACTATAGCTACAACAATAGCTATTAAAATAACAATTTTATCTTTTTTATGTAGAAGATTTAAAAGTAAAGCAGCAGCTATTGGAATAATGACCATTAAAGGAATTAAATCATTCATCAATACCACCTTCTTTTTCATCTAATTGAGTATTATCACCTAAAATCTTAGTAGCACTTAAAGTACCATATTTCCTATATAAAACCATAGAAATAGCTAACATTACAGCTAAAGTACTTGCTCCAATAACAATACTAGTAAGAACAAGTGCTTGAGGTAAAGGATATGCGGCATTTGCAGCAAACCAATCTGCATTCATACCTGGTAAAAATATTGGAACCACTCCTCCTGATTTATATCCAAGTGCCACAATAAATAGGTTAGCTCCTTCTTCAATAAAAGCTATTCCAATAATTTTCTTTATTATATTATCAAGGAATATTGCAGCAAAAAGCCCTACAATTATAAATGCTGCAGCTGTAAATAAACTCATCAGTTGAGTATCACCTAAAATGAGTAGAATGTCAGTCATTTATCATCCATCCTTTCAGTTTTGTATATAGCCATAGCTAAAAATACTGGAACAATAGCTGCACCTACAATAGCTTGAGTTAAAGCTACATCAGGAGCCAATAAAAATTGGAAAAGAAAAGCCACACAAGCTCCATTAATTCCAGTTAGAATAGCAGCTTTAAGTAAGTCTCTTTGCATGATTGCAAGAACACAACCTAAGACTGCGATAATCATTACTACAAGCTCAATCATGTACTTCTCCCCCAACGCCTTTGTTTTTATTCATATTATTTTTATTATCTTCCTTATTATAATCACCATTATCAGAATATTTATTTAAACTACTATTTTCAATATCATCAGTACTTACCTCTTTAATAACAACACCAAGCTCATTAGAAATGCTGTTTTTAGATTCATTAGAGACATTGCCATTAAATTCAGTTAAATCATTATTAAATTCATTAGACTCATTATTAAATTCAGTTGAATCATTAGTAGATTCAAATTTAGCTTTAAGAGTAGATTTACCAAGTTCAAAATTAGATTTAAATTCAGCATCAATAGTAATATTGTCATTTATAGCTAATTTATTATGAATATTATCATCAATTCTACCTGTAAGGTCATCGCTAGTTTCATATTTACGACTATCTTCACCATAATAATAAGCATTAGCCATTGCATGAGCTACAAATGGAGCAAGAACAAAGTAAATACCTGCAAGAAGGAATTGGCCTAAACCTATCATCGCTAAAACTGCAGCAATATCAATCATACTAAGCATGTGGATTCTTACATAAATTACCTTCTCCATATCATCATCAAGGCGAAGAATTCCAATTGCAGTGATTATTATTATAACTGCTGCAATAATAAGAAAAGCTGATTGAATTAGTTCAATTAGAAAATTAATCAAATTATTTCCTCCTCAATACCATTGCAAAAGCTACTGTACCAACTACTCCTAGAAGAAGCAATGCTAGAGCGATGTCTTTGTAAAATTCAATACTATAAATATTTCCTACTGTTAAAAGGAGTACAGAAATAGCTAAAGAAAATGTGGCACAACCAATAAGCCCCATAGCTATTGTCTTATGAGTAAGTATCCTAACCGCTGCAAACATAAATATTACTAGTGCAACTATTAAAATATATTCCGAAATTAGTAATATATCCATCATTATCACATTCGACAAGTTTTATAATATTTAAGTACAATATAATTATTTTTATTAATTATTATGATTATTTAGTTATTTTTTATAATTATTATTAATATTTTAACTATTT
>Ga0082212_10002168_pt1 | contig 28894 bp, 26 predicted proteins | sample TergutNt197P3_FD_71548 | JGI IMG/M metagenome (GOLD analysis project Ga0082212, IMG submission 71548) | Neocapritermes taracua P3 segment gut microbial communities from Petit-Saut dam, French Guiana - Nt197 P3 | ecosystem: Host-associated > Arthropoda: Insects > Digestive system > Gut ...
AAAATAATCCCTTTTGCCCCTAATCCTAAGAAAGCGGCAGAGGTATGTATTCCTGCCCCTCCCTGTACATAAACCTGTATGCCTGCTTTTTGGCAGGTTTCCATAATTCCTTGAAAGAGAACAAATGAAGACTCTTTGGCTACTTTTCCGGCGCCTTCGCTTCCTTTTATCACTATGGAAGAAACTTTTTGAGCAACTGCTTGCTTCGCTTCTTCCAATGAATGAATTTGATATAGAATTTCTACGGATTTATTGCCTGGAAAATTTTTGCCGAAAGGCAATATCACTTTTGTCGCTTTGTCGGGCAGTTTTATGTTTAGTAACTCATCAGAAACGATACATACGCCAAAAGGCTGTTTGATTTTTGAGGATAATTCTTCTAAACTTTTTTCCGCTTTCTTTTTATCTCTACCGAGATGCAGTATGGGAAAAGCGCCTGCTCGGACGGTCTCAACAGCCAAGCGTACATCGGGTTGCTCAAAAGGACTAAGAATCAACAATTCTTTTTTTTCGGGATCGTTAATCATAAATGTATTATTTTGTATATTTTCAATTCTCAACTAAAACATTGGGTTGGGAGATAGTCTTAGACAGTATATTTTCTTTCGAAGGATACACCTCATTCCCGTTAATCAACCAACCGGTCGAAGATTTCCTGTATTGCTCCGGTTCGTCGAAGCAATAGAATGAAACATTTCTACTTTCAAACAATTTTTCGATATGAAAATATTTCCCCAACGATAGATACTGTGCCAAAGCCCTTAACAAATGAGTGATACCTTCGCTGCTTTTGTTTTCGATTTGTATGGTTACGGCTTTCTTGCCGAGAATGGATTCGACAAGACCCAGCAATATTCTTCCCGGACCGGTTTCGATGAATATACGAGCGCCGTCTTCATACATATTTTCTATCTGTTGGGCAAATTTGATGGGTTGCGCTATGTGTTTAGCAAGACGAGTTTTAATAGCATCTGTTTCTTTGGGATATAATCCGGCGGTCGTATTTGACCACACCGGTATTTCGGGCGATTTGAAAATAAAATTATTCAAATCTTCGGCAAATAAATTTTCCGCTTGACTCAGCAATGGACTGTGAAACGCACAATCCACATTAATTTCCCTGCAAAAAATATTTTTTTCCGTTGCTTTTTTCATAAATGAATGAATACCCTTGGTGGTGCCGGCAAGCACCATTTGCTTGGGAGCGTTGTGATTGACTGTCCAAACCTCGCTTTCCTTTTCCAATAAAGGTTTCAACTCTTCTTCGGTGATGATGACGGCTGCCATTTTACCTTTGTCTTTACCAATGGTGTTGCAGATGGCTTTGGCTCTTGCTTTGCTTATAGCCACCAAATCGTCGGCAGATACGGCGCCGGAAAAACAGAGTGCAGCTAACTCTCCAAAACTCTGACCTGCCAACATATCCGGCTCTATTCCCAAAAATTGAAGATATTCGGCAATGGCTAAATCAACCATTCCTAAAATCGGTTGGGCATTATTGGTATCTATCATTGCTTTTTCCTGTGCTTCTTCGGTTTCTCCGTCAAAAGCCGTTTCCGGGAAAAGAATCCGCAGGTATTCGCTGTGTTTATTTAATAAACGCCTCATAATGGGGAATGCAACGAAAAGGTCGCGAGCCATATTCACATATTGGCTGCCTTCTCCGGGGAACAGGAAGGCTACTTTGCCTTCTTTTATATTTCTGTGATAGATTTTAAATTCAATTTTGTCTTCCAATACAGCGTTTATTTTTGACAGCAATTCTTCGATGCTGCCGACAACAATAGATACTTGAACATCTTTGTTATTATAAAGCGCTAAACTGTAGGCAATATCTGCCATGCGGAGGGTATCATTCAACAACAGCAGTTGCTTCACTTTTTTCATCAATGCTTTTGCTTCGTTTAACGAGTCGCCTCGAAATACGAACAGTTCGGAGTGCCACATTTCAAGCGTCGTTGTTTCCGGCGGATTAGGATAGTTTTCAATAATGGTGTGGAAATTGGCTCCTCCGAATGCGAAAGCGCTCACGCCTGCAACGCGCTTATCGCTATTCCACAATCCGGCACGTTTGTTAAAGACGAATGGGCTTGTTTTCGAATCGTAAAAAGCATTCAAATTGTCGAGATGAATGGTGGGTGGAATAATGCCATGATAGACGGAAAGAACGGTTTTGATGAGTCCGCCTACGCCGGCGGCACATTTGGTATGTCCTATCTGAGACTTCACCGAGCCGATGAAAGTCTGTTTCGGCAAGGCGCCCGAATCAATAAACAAATCCGTCAAAGTAGAAAGTTCCACTCTGTCGCCGACTACGGTTCCTGTTCCGTGTGCTTCAATCAAACCTGCTTCCGAAGGGAGTATTCCCGAATCTCGGTAGGCTCTTTCTATCGCCCTGTTTTCCCCTTTCCGAGAGGGCGCTGTTATGCTCAGGTTTCGTCCGTCGCTGCTTCCGCCTATCCCTTTGATGACAGCGTATATTCTGTTTCCGTCCCGTTCTGCGTCTTCCAATCTTTTCAGGACTACTGCGCCGATTCCTTCCCCCATTACTATTCCGTCGGCGGAGGAGTCGAATGGTGCACAGTAGGCTTTTGGCGACAATATATGTACGCTTGAAAACATTAAATACGGAGCAAAAGAGTTGGTTAAATCGGCGCCTCCGAACACGACCATATCCGAATGACCGGATTGAAGTTCCATACAGGCAATGTCGAGCGTAGCCAAAGAAGATGCGCACGCGGCATCGACAGCGTAGTGCTTTCCGCCGAAATTCAAGCGGTTGGCAATTCTTCCCGTAAGGATATTCGGCAAAATTCCCGTAAAACTGTATTCATTGGCTTTGGGCAGTTCGGCTTCCAATTCTTCCGGAATTTCTCCCCATATCCGCTTCAATGTAAATCTGGTGTTTAATTTGGCATTCAGCGAATTACTTGTGCCGTTGGTACCCATGAAAATTGAAGTATTTTCATAATCACATTCGTTGTAATTTTCACAGCCGGCGTCTTTCAATGCCCGCTTCACGACAAGAAAACTCAGCAGATGCAGCGGCTCGGTCATGAACAACGATTGCGGCATAATTCCATATTCTACGGGATCGAAATCGACAAGGGGAATAAATCCGCCATATTTAGACAAGGAATAGTCCGTGTCTTTTGTATGGGGTATATGCAGCGTATCTTTGTCCCAATGCGAATCGGGAATTTCTTTTATACAGTCTTTCGCCGACAGGATATTCCGCCAATATTCGTCCACATTGGCGGCATCGGGATAAATACAATCCATTCCGACAACCGCAATATCCAAAGGAGCCGAAGTAGGAAAAAACGGCGGAATTTCTTCCAATTCGGCAATCAGTTTTTGGGTATCCGATTGCCGTTTATGCCTTGATGTTTTATCGGCATAAGCAAGTCCATTCAAGGCAGCGGTTTTGATTTTTATACCTTTAATTCCTGCGGGAGCCGCCATAATCGAGACAAAAGCCGAAAAGAAGGCATCATTGAGTTCATCGGGAAAAACAAGACTGAACTTCGAAAGGTTTTTTTCTCTACGGAGCGCCTTGATGATTTGATCTTCCCACAGCACAAGTTTAGACAGTGGAGTTTCCTGTACTTTGTTGTCAATCGCCGCTGCTTCCGTATCGTCTTCATCATAACAAATAATATCCCTGTTTTTCGCTTGATGAAGATGTCCGTAAGCCGCTTCGTGGATTGCCGCAACGAATTTTTTCAAGGTTCTATATTGTTCAGCCAACTCTTGGGCAAGTGCATCGCTTGGGTTTTCCGTTTTCGGATTACCACATTCGGGAAAAAGGCAGACTTGTGAGTCGAAGAGTATGCCGTGAGCGCCCAGCGCCAAAAACGCAGCGGAGGTGTGAATACCGGTACCTGCTTGTATATATACTTTTATGTTGTTTTTCAGCGATTTATCAATAATCTTTCTGAATATATCGAAAGCCGATGTTTTCGTTGTGTTTCCTGCATCATTACTTTCCTTAATAATGATGGCAGATATATTTTGAGAAATGGCTTTTTCGGCTTCATTCAAGGAATGAACCTGATAGAGAATTTCCGCTTGCGTGTTTATTTTTAGGTCATAACCAAATGGAACAATAATTTTTGTTATGTTTTCCGGTAAATCGAAATCCAATACCGTTGAATGTGAGATACATATCCCGAAAGGGTTTCGCATTTTTCCGGATAATTGTGCAACTACACCCTTCGCATCTTCGTCATTTTTTCCAAGATGCAACACTCCAAATGCTCCCGAACTAACAACCCTCGCGACTAATTGAACATCACGTTTTCCACAAGTTGAAAGAATCATCAGCTCTTTTTCTTCTTTCATTGCGCATCAAATTATTATGTCAAAAAAATCCTTTTCTTATGTGATTTTATAGATTTAATGATTTTATAACTATTATAATCATAATTTAATTGTCAATTATTAATTATTAATTATTAATTGTTAATTGTTAATTACCAATGGATTCCGATATATAATTAACGACATCATCAACGGATAAATTAATTAATGCGTTTAATTTCAGGCTATACAACCAAGAGGAAAAGTCGAGGTTTTTCCCATAATAACTGTTCACTTTTTCGGCAAGTGTTACAATTTCTATACTACTCAATTCCAAATCCTTAGAGAAAATAGTCCTACCCGTAATGTCCATTTCCTCCACCACATCTTCTCCAATCATTTCTGACAAGAATTGCTTCAACTGCTCGAAAATGACATCCTTCCCTTTTTGCATTTCCAATTCTTCGCTCATTTTGTAACCTTCAATATTTTATTATGACTTTATTTGGAATACGTGTCTTGAATTGCGTATTCGATGTCATATGAAAATAAAAAATAAAAATCGTGCGCAAAGGTAGTAAAATGTTTTAAATAAAAAAGAGTTTTATGATTAAATTAGATACTAAAATTTTGCAATTTGTCTTTTTTGACAAAACAAAAAAGACGAAAAAAGATAGAAACAGATGTGAAGAATTATCTTCTAATCTATTTCTATCTTCTTTATTTTTAAGGCCTTTAGTCTTTTTCTCTCTTTACATCATTGCCTTTTTAATTACATCAACATAATCAAGTTTCTCCCATGTGAACAGTTCCACTTCAATTTGTTTCGTTGGCTCGGATTCGTACCGCGAAGTGAATGTTTTTACGATTTTCTGCGGTTGGCGTCCCATGTGACCGTAGGCTGCTGTTTCCAAATAAATCGGATAGCGGAGTTTAAGTCTTTCTTCAATCGCTTTCGGGCGCATATCGAAGATGCTTGCTACCTTTTCGGCAATTTCTCCGTCGCTTAGATTGATTTTGCTTTTACCAAAGGTGTTCACAAAAATATTCATCGGTTGCGCTACCCCGATGGCATACGCCACTTGCACGAGAATTTCATCGGAAACGCCGGCTGCTACCAAATTTTTCGCAATGTGCCGGGCTGCGTATGCAGCGGAACGGTCAACTTTTGAAGGATCTTTTCCCGAAAAAGCGCCTCCTCCGTGTGCTCCTTTTCCACCGTAGGTGTCGACAATGATTTTCCTGCCTGTCAATCCGGTATCGCCATGCGGCCCGCCGATTACGAATTTTCCGGTCGGGTTCACATGATATTTGATGCCTTCTTTGAACAAGGCTTGAACAGATGCCGGATATTGGGCTTTTACCCTTGGAACCAAGATGTTTATCACGTCCTCTTTGATTTTCTGCTGCATGGCTTCGTCCGAATCGAACTCATCGTGTTGGGTAGAGATAACAATGGTGTCGATACATTCGGGTGTGTCGTTGTCGTTGTAACGGATAGTTACTTGCGATTTGGCATCGGGACGCAAATAAGGCATCAAATGCAGTTCTTGCTTCCGAATATTCGCCAATTCAATCAACAGATTGTGAGAGAGATCCAAAGCCAAAGGCATATAGTTTGCCGTTTCGTTGGTAGCGTAACCAAACATCATGCCCTGGTCGCCTGCGCCCTGATTGAGCGGGTCTTCCCGTTCTACGCCGCGGTTAATATCGTCGGATTGTTCGTGAATGGCGCTGAAAACGCCGCAGGATTCCGCTTCAAACCGGTATTCGCTTTTGGTGTATCCGATTTGCCGGATAACTTCGCGTGCCACTTCCGGAGCATCAACATACGTTTTAGACTTGACTTCGCCTGCCAGCACTACCTGTCCGGTAGTAACCAATGTTTCGCAGGCAACTTTGGAATTCGGATCATAAGCCAAAAACTGATCCAAAAGTGCATCGGATATTTGATCGGCTACTTTGTCGGGATGACCTTCCGAAACCGATTCGGATGTAAATAAATAACTCATAATTATTATTGTTTTAAAATAAATAAATACAACACCATCCGGAAAAGTAGAAATGAATGATTCTTGCAGATATAACCGGGAAGAGCCGGTTTTTAGCATTTTTTATCAGTGGTTGCAAGCATACAAATCTTTCCACTCTCCAATTTCGGTACAAAGGTATGAAATTTTTTTTATATAAACTATAATATAGTCATTATTTGTTTAATTGTATAAACAATACAAAATATGACATTAAATAAATAAATATATTAATTTTGCATTTATTAAATAATTTTACATTATCTTTGCAAAAAAAAATAAATGTCATTTTGTTAGTTGTTTTTATATTTGCTGATGGATTACTTTTGTAATTTAACTTTTTTCTAAAATAATATAAGTATTGATATTATTATGTTATCTGTCAGCTGTTGTTTGATGCCGGCAATGCCGGTCGATTATAAATGTAATTTTTAGAACAAAACTTGGTATGATGAAAGGAATTAATCCACTTTAATTATTTTTTTATGAGAAAAATTATTTTTATTTTTAGTATGTGTTTATTTTCGTTTGCTTATGCTATGGGACAAACGGATGTAAAAGGAGTGGTTTCCGAATCGGGAACCGACGATCCCCTGATTGGTGTAAGCGTGTTGGTGAAAGGTACGTCTCAAGGGACTTATACCGACCATAATGGCGCTTATCAATTAAAGGTTAAATCTACAGACGTACTTGTATTCAAGTATTTAGGGTTCAAAGAACAAGAGATTGCCGTAGAAAACAAAACCATCATCGATGTAGTAATGGAACTCGATGGGGTGATGCTTCAAGAAACCGTAGTGACCGCTTTGAACATTAAGCGCGACACGCGCGCTTTGGGCTATGCCATTTCCACTATCAAAAACGAAGACATTATCAAGGCGGGGATACCTGCCAATCCTTTGGCTTCGCTTTACGGGAAAGCGGCGGGTGTTGGTATTCAAGCCACAGCTGCAGGGCCGATGGGTGGTATGAAAATCAATATCCGCGGCGCTCAGGGCTTAGAATCTACTGCCAAAACCAGACCTTTGTTTGTTGTAGATGGCGTACCTATCTACGATACCGAATCAAGCATGGCTTCACGCGGTTACGATCCTCTGAACTCATTCGATTATGGTTCGGCTGTGAACGATATTAACGTAGAAGATATTGAATCTATGGAAATATTAAAAGGTGCGAAAGCTGCGGTATTATACGGTGGTCAAGGTGCAAATGGAGTTGTGCTGATTACGACCAAGAGCGGTAAAGGAACCCGGGGATTGGGCGTTCAGATTTCTTATGGACATGAAACGGAAGTCCCTTATTCATTGATTAAGTTTCAAAATGAATTCGGATCGGGGCTCAACGAATATGACATGAGTTTTGCTGATCCAGAAAGAACCCAACGCAGGGTCGTAAGCAGTCGGTTTAATTTCGGTCCTAAATTCGACGGCTCCCCGATCATGTTTTTCGATGGTAAAATGCGAAAATATGAACCGTATAAGGATAACTATATGGCATTGTTCAACAACGGTTCATCATCAAGCATTTCGGGCGCTGTCTCCGGAGGAAATGAAAAAGGAAGTATGCGACTTTCTCTCAGTAATTTTGACTATAAGGGAACAATGCCGAATCAGGGACAGATAAAAAACACGGTGAGCTTCAATGGTCAAATGACTGTATCGCCTTTTGCAAGATTTGAATTTATCCAGAATTTATACAACACCAAAAGTTCAAACCGTCGTCCAAATTTGCAACGGTTCATTTCTTACGGCGCATTTAACAGGGACTATGATTTGGCTTCGGCAATGGACAGTTACAAAGATGAAAATGGCTACAGAGTCGCACTTGGCGGTTTGCAGAACATTGAAAATTCGGGATGGGGCTGGCCGTCAGCGTATGCCGGGGACCAGGACGGTTTTTTTGCTTTACTTTGGAGAAACAATGAAAATCAGTATCAAGACAATCGTATTAACTCCATTACCTCGGGTACTGCCTTTTTAACTTTTTTGCCTTATCTGACATTGAGGCTGCATGGTGGTGTGAATTATACCGATACCGAATACGTCAGAAAAGATAAGGTAGAAAGAAAAGTCCCGGAAACCGGCGCCTATGAAGGCGGAATGTTTCGCTACAGCAGGGACAGAAATATGATTCAGGATTATGATGCTTTTCTGACTTTTGACAATGCCATTGCAGATAATTGGAATTTGGTTGTCATGGCGGGACCTTCATACCGGACGGAATCGTTCACCTCTGTAGGAGTAGGTACTTTAGGAGGTCTTAAATTCCCTGATTTCTATTCATTGTCGAATGGAAAAACATTTCCATCCGAATATGATGAACGGCTCGCAAGTTTCAGACAGGAAAACGAGTCCATGTATAGCGTATCCGGACAAGCTACGCTCATGTATAATATGGAGTTTATCTTTGAATTTCAAGCAAGGAACGACTGGGTTTCAACGCTGCCTAAGGTCAATCGTTCCTATTTTTATCCGGGCGCTTCATTCGTTTGGAATTTTACGGAAAGATATGTTGACCTTCCGATTATAAATTACGGTAAATTCCGCATCTCTTGGGCTGATACCGGTCGTAAAGCCGATCGCTATTATGCATTAAGAACCTATTCCATGAATACATTACCGCCTCCCAATACCAATATTAATGATATTTCAGGCCCAAATGATTTGTTCTCAGGAGATCTAAAACCGGAAAGAAAAAGGGAATTTGAAACAGGATTTAATCTCCGTATGTTTAACAAAAACAGATTGGAAATAGATATGGCTTATTATAACCATGATGTATATGACCAGATCATGGGTGTTCCTTTATCTGCAACGACGGGGGCGCAAAGAATCCGAATCAATGCAGGAAAAGTAAATAATCAAGGTGTTGAACTTTTTATCAAAGGCACGCCTGTCAAAACTTCTGCTTTTAGTTGGGAATTATCGTTAAATACTGCACGTCAATGGGATAAAGTAGTAAATTTGTATCCGGGAATTACCCAGTTTAATCAAACAGCCAGCGGCATAGACAATCGTGCAGAAGAAGGAAAACCAATGGGTAGTTTGTGGACAATGGATTATGTGAAAGACGATAAAGGAAACAGGATTGTTAATGAAAAAGGCATGTACCAAATTTCGGATAAAGCAGAAGACCAGATTTGTGTAGGCAGTGTGAATCCCGATTTTTATGGCGGTCTAATGTCTAATTTCTATTTGGAGGGGAAATGGGGTATGTTGAACCTGATGGCCGGTCTTGATTTTAAATTCGGAGGTAAAATATTATCCTATACCAATTATTATCTGAGAGGAAATGGTTTGAGCGAAGAAACATTGCCGTACAGAAATACTGAACACGGAGGTTTGACATGGACGGAAACGCTGGCAGACGGAACAACTCGTGATCGCCACGACGGCCTTATCCTCCCCGGTGTAAAAGCCGATGGCACTCCCAATGATATTGTGATAAATGCTACCGATTATTACAGATCATTTGTGCATGATGACAGCAGAAGTTGGCAGCCCGACTTGATTAAGGATAACAATTATATCAAATTCAGGGAAATGGCATTGGCATATACTTTTCCAAAGAAATTTTCCAATCAGTTGAAAATGCAAAAACTGACAGTGTCGCTGACGGCAAGAAACCTGTTTTATCTGCATAAATCCATTCCGCACATTGATTCGGAAGCCATGTTAGCAACAAATAGTTGGATAGAAAATACCAATTATCCTACCAGCCGGATGTACGGTTTTAAAGTGAATGTAAGTTTTTAAACCAGTTAAACGATTATATATATGAAAAAGTTAATATATTTATTACTAATAACATTATTATTTGTTCCATTCTCGTGTAATGAGGAATTGGACCGTTATTGGGAAAACCCCAACAAATATACTCCTGCACCGGATGAAGTTGTATCCGGATTATTTACCCACATGCAAAAAACCCGTTTTTGGATGGAAGATTATGGCGAATGGTATTGGTTGCTGTCATACGACATATTCGAAATCATACAAGTTCACGCTTTGGTAGCCTACACCGAAAGTTTTATCAATCATTTCGCCGACGATGCATACGGTGATTTGGATAGATATGTTTATAATGCCAATGGTAATACTTACGGTCGATTTAACTGGTTCTACACACAAATCGGTAATTATTACGCTATGATTAGGGATGAAGTAGATGCTGCGACAGGAAGCGAAGCCGATGATGTGGTCATTTACTTGCAATTGGCTACGGTTCTTAAAAATATTATAGCGCTTCAAACCGTTGATTTATTCAATAGTATCCCCTATTTCGATGCTTTGAAAGGTTCTCAGGGTGTTTTCTTTGCTCCTTATGACGATCCGATGGAAATCTATAAATCTGTTATCGAAGATTACAAAACAATTGCTGCCGAACTACCTGCTGTTTTTGGAAAAATGTCACCCGTTGCCAAAGGTGTTTTTGAAAAGCAGGATATTTTCTTCAAAGGCGATGTGAACAAATGGGTACAGTATATCAATTCTCAAAACTTGAAAGCCTGTGTCCGCATTTCCGGAGTGGCTGAAGATTTTGTTAAGCCATACCTTGCAGATGCAGTAAAAAACCTTCCTCAAGAAGATTTTTTCTTTGCTCCTATCCAGCTGAATCAGGCTCGTGTAGGTACTTCAGGAAACGGAGGTATTATTCAACGGGGCAGACACGAGCAATTTTATCACTTGGCTATCCCGGATGTGATAATGACCCGTATGAACCGTGGGGGCGACGAATTTGATATTAATGAAGACGACCCGCGTTTGCCGGCTATAGCCATAGGATTCACTCCCGATGGAACGACAGACAGAGTTGAGTATTACGGAACATCTATGAATTGCGATAGACAAACCTATTTGCGTTTACTTCCGATTGGAGAAGGAAGAAGATGGAATTATACCAATCCGTTAGATTCTGCTTCTACTACTTCTCATGCTTATGTCATGTTCCCCAATCAACCGATGGATGTAATGGTAAAATCCTGTATGTGGTCGTATTATAACCCTATCACTTACGTATTGAGTGAAATGCCGCATCGTATCGTTTCCCAAGCAGAAACGGATTTGTTCCTTGCCGAAGTTGCTTTGAAAAATTTGGCTTCTACCGGCAAAACAGCAGGCGCACATATCAGTGATGCAGTAAAACATTCTACCGACTATTGGTATATGATGAATGGAGTTCAAAACTATGCCGGCGAGATGTTGGACGCAACAAAGGCGATTCTTACACCGACTAAACCGGCTGCATCCATTATTAACAATTATGCCGGCGTAATTCAAAGCGAGTTTGAAGCAGCCCCTGGCTTGGAAGATAAAATGGAAATCCTGATGCAACAAAAGTATATTCACCTGAATATATCAGGGGCGCATGAACTGTTTGCCGAATTGCGTCGTACGCGTCATCCGAAGTTAGAACCGATCACCAGTACGGCAACAGGCAATAAGTTAGTCAATCAGACAATGATGCTGGAACGATTTACTCTGCCGCCCGCTGAAAGATCAACCAATTTCGACGAATATTCTAAAGTGATGGCAGACGACCATTGGGGAAAACCCGTATTTTGGGTTCCGCAGAATAAAATCGGTGAAAAGTATTTCTTGCCGACATCAATCAAACCCATGTTACCGTAAACTAAGGCTAATTAAAAATAATCGTCATTGCGGGGGCTATCACCCTCGCAATGACGATCATTTTTAATTGACTTCTCTATCAGGGGATCCCGCGTCAAGCGCGGGATGACAACTCATAATTAATAACTGCGCCTTTGCATCATCCACTAATCACCGTTTTCTCTATCTCTTCAACAGTCACCGGCAAGCGTTTTTCGTAAACAAACCGACAGCCGTTGGGCGTGATTAAAATATCGTCTTCCAAACGAATGCCTCCGAAAGTATAATAATCTTTCAATTTATCGAAATGGATAAATTCCGCATGGATTTTCTCGGCTTTCCATTTTTCAATCAACTGCGGAATAAAGTATATACCCGGCTCGACCGTTAATACATGCCCCTCTTCCAAGCGTTTACCAAACCGGAGACTCCGGTAGCCGAATCGGGTATCTCTTTGAATTTCATCGTCATACCCAACGTATGTTTCTCCCAAATCTTCCATATCATGCACATCCAACCCCATCGCATGACCCAGACCGTGGGGCATAAACAGCGCCGGAGCGCCGGCATCCAAAGCCGCTTCGGTATCGCCTTTCATCAAACCCAAATCGCGCAAACCCTCAAACAGAATTTTGTAGGCATTCCGGTGAACGCTTTGATAGGTGATTCCGGGCTTTGCCATTGCAATCGATGCGTTCAAGGCTTTCACTACGATGTCGTGAATGTCTTTTTGCTTTTGGGAATATTTTCCTCCGACAGCCGTTGTTCGCGTAAAATCGGAAGCATAATGGTTGTGATTTTCCGCTCCCGCATCGCAAATCATTAAACGTCCCAATTCGAGTATGCCGCTGTGGTCGTGGTTGTGAAGCGTTTGTCCGTTCATCGACAGAATGGTAGGAAAGGAAGTACGCGGACCTTGTGCAATCGCCAAACCCTCGATCGTGCCGGCAATCTCCTGCTCCGAAACACTCGGCTGACACATTTTCATTGCAACGATGTGCATCGCATAACCGGTTCTACCTGCCTCTTCCAATTCTTTCAATTCTTCGGACGATTTTATCAATCGCATTTTTACGATGGCTTTAGTCAATGCTACCGAAAAACCGGCTTTTACTTCATTAACTGTTTGGTTAAACAATTCAGTTAATAATAATAAATTGCGGTATCTGTAGGGTTTAAGGTAGAGAACTTCCCTATTTTTCGGAATCAGCGTCGATAGTTGTGACAACGGAAGCACTGTTTGAATGCCAACTTCGGCAGCGCGGTCATTCAAAGACGAAAGATTGCCCATCCAGATAATATCGTCGATGGTTAATTCGTCGCCAAGCAGGTATTCTTTATCGTTGTCGATATCTAAGATATAAATTAGATCAGGCGTGTCGAGCCCCACATAATAGATAAAAGAACTGTCTTGCCGGAAAGCATAATCATTACCGGCGTAATTCGCCGGCGCTTCCCCGTTTCCCAATAGCAGCACAAAGCCCGATTTCAGCGACTTTTTCAGTTGTTCTCTCCGTTGGATATAGATATTTTTTTCAAACATGGCTGTATATTTTTTTGATTTATAATTTCGTTCGGCGTTTCGTATGTCATAATTCTTCATATTCATATCTTGACATTCCGTTTTCAGGCATTTGCCCTGTTCCCCAATGTCCGTACTCGTGCCACCAATACAGGATTTCTTCAATTAGCAACTTCCCATTGTATTTTCGTTTGAACATTGAATATTCATCGTTTATTACGGTTTCTGTGAGATTTCCAATAGCGTCGTAGTAGTGCTGGTATTTTCCGGTTTGCTTCCCATTTTTATCATAATGTAACTCTTTTTCGGGCAATTTACTTGTTCCGTTATAAAATTTCTCTACATATCCATTTAAACCTTCATATTCATAGTATTCCAACTTTACTACCCTGCCTTCCCTGTCGTATATGTATTTTTGACATGGGTAGAAATCAAGAACTCCATCGGTGGTTAACACCGTAATTAACTTGTTTTGATCGTCGTAAATGTATTTCAAGCTACCTAATAATCCATAATAACGGTGGTCATAGTTGTCTGTTTTGATCAAATTTCCTCTTTTATCATATTCGTAATGTGTTGAATTTATAAGCGAACCGTAGCACCCCCTTCCGCAATATAACTCCTCCTTTACGAGTTGGTTTCCCTGATATTTGTATTCATAGTACGAACCCAATGTAGGATTTCCCGCCATTCCGTCAAATATTCTCATTTTTGTTTTTTTATTTCCCGAATATTCATATTCATTATACCTCTCAAGGACAGGCGTCGAATTACAGTCATAAAACGATTCTTTTACCATATCTCCCGCTTCATTATATGAGTACACGGTTTCACCGGTCAGTTTAGATGCTGAAGAATCTGAATACTTGAGAATTTTTAACAGCCTGACTTTTTCAGTGTCAGTGTCAGTGTCATTGAACGATAAACTATCTTCCTTGTCACAAGACGAAAAGTTCAATGCTAAAATTAGCAATAACAATTTAAATATTAATACATTTGGTTTCATATTTCTAATTTTTAAAGATTTGATGATGTTACCAGTAGGGAACACTCCCCATTTTGCGCCAAATCGTCTGTTGCAGGCTGGTTTGTTTTTGTATATTTACAAATTCAGTTCACTCAACAGTAACTTATAGATTTCAATCCAATCTTTTTCGTATAGTTTACTTGCCTTATCTGAAAGTTTTGAAAAAGTATCGGAAGAAAAGAATTTTTCCGTAGCCGTTTGCTCGTCAAAACCATAATTTATTACGAGTTTTTCAACGATTAATTCACTAATATCTTCAATTTTAATAATCGCTTTGTTGTTGTTGTTTTTTAACATTCGTAACGAATTAACTGTGCAAAAGCAAATTTGGTGTGACGGTTCAAGATAGTTTGTCAGTTGTCTGAAAAAATCTTCTCGCGAAATTTCTCCTTCCAAATATCTGTTTATTCTACGTTGAACCTTATCATCTGCCACAGGTCCTTCTATAATATCGCAATCGTGCTTTTGTTCGACGGTTTCTAAATTTCTATTCAGTATGATAAAGTCGAACCATTCATCGCTATATTCGCTAAAACGTAATACTTTTAATGACTCTTCTGTAAATGCTCTCTCGTAGAAAGTAAATTCGGTCACAACTCCGACAGTTTTATTGACTTTGCCGATAATTTCCGCCCACTCTTCCGCCTGTTTTCTGAATTTAGTAACATAAAAACCTCTTCCAAAGTCCTTGTTGGATTGGCATTTACTTAAATCTATCGATTCTATTTCCGTATAACTTCCATGAAAAACCTGCATTATCGTAGTCCTCCGTTTTGATAACAAATTCGATACAAATAATCTACTGTGTGGAACGGGTTAGCGGTATGCAACGCTTTCCAATGTTCATTAAGGAAAGTCCAACCTCCATACTTTTTTAAGTAAAAAAATGCGTCCTGCACTTTCATTTTGTACGCTGCTGCAAACTCAGGCACAATATAGGTCATAAAACTTATTTTGTCGCTTGTCGCTTTATTAATTACTTTTATTTCCATTTGATTAAACTTTCTATTGAAAATGCGAAGTTAGCATTAAATTTTGAGATTACATACAAATGCATAAAAATTATTACCGGATTACTTCGGGTTATCGCCCTCGCAACCTCATTGTGAACGATAGTGAAGCCATCCAAAGTAATTCGTATCTCATCAGATTGTTCATGTAAACTACAATCTAACTTTGGACTTCACCCGAAAATTATAAAAAAAATAAAATTGCTTGTTTTTTCATTTTGCTAAACTCAACTCAATTTCTCTTTCTCCGCTCATTGTGCTACATTGCGCCAAATCGCCTGTTGCAGGCTGGCACCTGTCATTTATACTTAATGATTTCGATAACGGGATTATCATCGGAATTGATTTTTTGTGCTACTTGTTTCAATTTTCCGTCAAGTTCGCCGTTTTTGAGGCGTTCAACCAATTGATCTGCCTGAAATAGATTGACTTCACTTTTTCCCAATATATCTACCACATGGGCTGTTGGGCCTTTACTAACACTGAAAATCTGCCCTGTCTGCATATTATATGCCAATTTTCTTGCGGGTGAGAGCATATTTGCTCGTCGTTGTCTATTTATAATTCGTTGTGATATTTCACTCCAATTATAAGTTGTAGATTCAAAAAACAGATAGGTGTCTGTTCGGAAAGAAATAGACATAGATAAAAGTTGATCTTCATTGTGAACAGAGGGTGTCCTTACAAAGAGAGGAGTTGCTTTTTTGTCCTGTGTCAATAAAAAAACTGTGTCAGCAGACCTGTTAACTATCATAAACTCATTGCCATATTTCAGATTACCTCCAAATCGGATACCAAGACCGTATGTGGCTTCTCCTGCTTGTAACATATACGAATCCGGCAATCTGTTTGGAATTGATAAATCCAAGCGCGAGACAAAACTGCCGTCTTTTTTTGAAAGAAATACATATGGCATTATTTTATTGATTTCTCCAAGAACATTATTGGCAGGTGAAAGTCGATTGTAGGCCAACAAGGTTTGTTCATAGAAATCGTACAAGTTTCCTATCCGGGAACTGTCCGGATAGTTGATTTGACGCAGGAATTTCCCATCTGACGAGAAAACAAGGCATTGATTTTTACTTGCAACATCAACAAATATTTCTTGTGCTTTTTCATCAAAAACCAATAATGACAAGTATAAATACTCATTTGGACCTGCTCCTTTATGATTAAAGAACGAAACAATCTTACCCTCACTGTTAAAGACAAAAATATCGCCTTTACTCCGATTTGCTCCGACAATGCGTTGTCCCGATACATATTCGATTTCGAAATCCTTGTCAGCCAATACATCGTCCGTTGTTTCCAACGGAATATATTCCTTGTCGGCCTCATCCGCGACAAATTCCTTTTCAGGATAATTCTTACTAAGGTCAATGACAGGAATGTCCTGACCAGAAAGCGTTTTTTCCTGATTGGAATTTGTGCAGCCCAACAGAATTACACAAATTGCTATTATGGGCAGATACCGTACCGGGGCGCATAAACGGTAATCTTTTCCGAATATTTGGCTCTTTGAACTCGCCTCGTTTTTTGTTCCCAATACGGTATCAAAAATATTGAACTTAAACATAATTTAGTTTTTATATCTTAATACTACTTATAAAGTTTTCCAATCTTTTTTTAAATTTTGTGTTACAAAGTTAGCATTAAATTATCAGATTACACACAAACGCATAAAAATCATTTGAATTGTTGAGTTGTTATTTCAAGTTTATAATTGCCAAAGCGGTTACATCAATCACGTTCATCATTTTGAGAATATCTAATGTTTCCATTGTGTCTGAACTTCTATGATAATTGGGATTGCGATAATTTGCCGTATTAGTAATCATGAGCGCATCATAACCAAATTTCCAGTAATTCTGATGGTCTGACCTGTCAATACCCCATTTCAATGGTGCTTTGATACTTTTTGTTTTAATAGTAGATCGTTTCTTGAAATTATTAGAAAATTTCCTCACAAATGTTCCTGTACCGATTTTTTTTGCAAGCAAGATGTAATTTCCTTTACTGCCGTAGATAATTTTCATCGCTTTGACTGGATAGGATTGTGATTTGGCTCGGTCATCGAAATATCCAATCATTTCAAAAGCAACCATTCCATAAACAGGTGTTTCTGTGTCGTGTAACGATTTTGCATGGATAAAACTTCCACTATTTTCAGTATGTAAAAACTGTTCCTCAAGGGTATATGCTACAATTTCAATTGGATAATTTAATTTTTCTTTTGAAAGTATTCGCACTAACTCCAACAACCCGACCACACCGCTGGCATTATCGTCAGCGCCTTCCTGATTTCCGTCAACATCGTAATGAGCGCCAATCACCACAAGAGGCTTATTATTTGCACTTCCCAAGCGACAAACCACATTTTTATACGTTTCACCCATTGCCTGAAATTGTTGATAATATGTCGTATCCGCATATTGACTAAAAACAGAAAAAATATACTCTGCCGTTTGATTGAGCAAAAGGATATTTTTGTAATTGCGATAACTGTCTGTTTTTGTAATCGTTTTCAAATGTTGCATAATTCGTATGTCATCAGATTGTTCATGTAAACTACAATCTAACTTTGGACTACATCCGTAAATTATAAAAAAAAATAAAATTGCTTGTTTTTTCATTTTGCTAAACTCAACTCAATTTCTCTTTCTCCGCTCATTGTGCTACATCGTGCGACTTGCGGGGGGATTGGTAAGGCGCGAACGAGAGCAAACGATGATGTTACCAGTAGGGAACACTCCCCATTTTGCGCCAAACTGCTCGTTAGACGCCGCCCATTCAACCGTTTAGTTCTTGTTTTAATAATTCGTATATTTCTGTCCAATCTTTTTTGTAAAGTTCGGTGCTTTCATCGGTAAGTTGAATAAGAGTTTCGGAATTGTAGAATATATTCACCGCATCTTCTTCCGTTATATTCTTGTCTTCAATGAGTTGCGTTACAATATATTCAACAATGGTTTCTATAGCACTAATTGATTTTCGGCTTGGTTTACTGATTAGTTGCAATGACTTTACGGTACAAAAACAAATTTGGTGTGTCGGTTCGTGATATTTCAATTCGTTTAGAAAATCGGCTTTTGAAACAATTTCGTCAAGATAATCGTATATGCGACGAGAAATTTTGTCGTCCGCTATTGGACCTTCTACAAAGTCATATTCGTGTGTAGGGTAATCTGTTCTGTTTCTACGGTTTAACACAACAAAATCAAGCCATTCTTCAGTATAATCGGGGAAACGCAAAATATTAAAATCTTTTTCAATATATAAATATTTGCCAAATTCAAACTCTGTAACAACGCCTGCCGTATGATTGCGATTACCAATTCTTTCCGCCCATTCGTCAGCATGTTTTTTGTTTTCGGTAACATAAAAACCTTGTCCAAAATCTTTATTCTTTTCGCATTTGGACAAATCAATCTCTACAATTTCAGTGTAACTTCCGTGATATACTTTCATCGTTTTCCTCCATTTTCATGACAAATTGCGTATAAATCTCTCAAAGCAAAATACTTATCATCGGTATGCAACGCCCACCAGTGTTTAAAAAGAAAATCCATCCCACCATATTTTTTCAAATATTGGTAGGCTTCATTTTTTTTCATTTTAAATGCCTCTGCAAATTCTATGATAATGAAAGTTATAAAACTTATTTTATCACTTGTTTTCTTATCTAATGCTGTAGTATTCATAATTTTTCCTTTTAACTACTAAAATTGCAAAGATACACTTTTTATTTAATTCATATCGTACATCTAATAAGATTCTCCTCTTGCCTCCGTTGTCGCCACTCTGTCAATTCGCACTGCGCTGTCAGCGGGTGGCGACTAACGACCTGCGGCTTGATGCTGGCGGGGCTTCCACTGTCATTCGGATGAGAGCCAAAAGATGTTGTTTTACACTGCCGCTCGTACAAGTAGCGCCCCCGCTGGCGCCAAATCGCCTGTTGCACGCTGGCATACCTAATCGTCTAAAGACACTTTCTATAGTTAGGGTTTGACGCTAAATTCGATAGCCGCATCACCTTTCTTAGGGATAATATGTATTTTTTCGGGTTTGAAGTCCTCTGTCACATCAAATGCGAAAACTTTTACTATTGCCCCTTCTGGAAATAAATACGAGTCAAATCCTAAACTTTCTGGATGAATAAGATTTGATCCAGCCCATGCAGTTGCCCCACTTGGCATTTTTAGGTCGCCTGATTCATTTGAGATTTTTTTAAAGGCGAACGACTGTGTTCTTGAAATCAACGTAACATCGTACAGTGTTTTCCCAGCAGCAATTTTTAACTTAACATGATCTTTGTCAGTGTCAATGATGGTAAAGCCATCAATTTCCATGTTCTCTTCTTTGACTTCTGCCACCTTTGTTTCTTCCGCTTTTTCTTGTTTCGGGCTTCTCTGCCCGCAAGCCCAAAACATTGTCATCACAATGCTTGCTACAATAATAATTCTAAATTTTTTATCCATTTTTTGATTTTTTATGCTCCTTTAGGAACGGTTTATATTTTATTCTCTGCAAAATTACTGCTTCCTTTTTTGTCTGTCAATCACCCAAAAGGGTGAAAGTGTAACCGCACATCCATTTTTTTTACTTCGTTGTCCCACTATACCGTTGTTGTGCCACCACGTTGCACGCAGGCATTTCCGTCTAATTGACATCGGTTTTTTTAAAACTGCCACCATTTCTTTTTGGACTTCTTTTCTTCCTGTCCAAGTATTGTATGAGAAGAAGATAGATCTTGACTGCGCATATTAACGGCTTGTTTTGCCACAAACGCCACAACCAAGTCTGTAACCAAATTGTCAGCAAGTCCGCCCAAACTATCAATCTCTGCCATTTCGTTTTGTGTAAATTCTCCTCCTATCCAAATCATTACGCCTTTCGTCATATCATTATCCGCTGATGCTGGTCCAACAGTCATATTAATACGACTTTTGCTTTGGATTTGTGAATGAATCCCTGATGATAGTTTGTCAATAGCATATTGCGCATCTTGAAGGGATTGTACTCCCAAATAGTAATTCATATATGTCATAATTTCTTTTTTATACCCCTTGCGGAGTGGTTTGTACTATTTTATTACTCTCTGTCAAATTTTCATGCTGCTGTTCACTGTGCTGTCGTACGCTTGCTTATTTTCCATTTGTAAAATCAATATGAGCCATGTATAGATTCTTTTTTGGCACAGAACTTACATTTATATAAGTTATCATAACTGTGTGTTACATAATTATCGGTCGTTCCGTAATTATCTGAATTCTCTGATGAAACAAGTTCCCAGAAATGTTTTCCTTTTTCGCATGCGTGTTTAGTTGCTGCTATGAATTTTTGTAATGTGATTGGATCTGTAATCTTTTTTGCTGCCGCTTCTCCTATTGCTGCATCTTTTTCATATACATTTTTGCGGCATGTATTTTGTGAGATAATTGAAAGCATTGTTTGATCCGTTATTTTTTCAATAACATTAATACATTCATATTGATTTCTTGCATTTTCAATTGTTCTTTTGATATATTGCTGATTTTTAATCAGTTCAGTGTCGCGATTCAATAATTTTATTAGTCCGCTTTGTTTATAAGCCAAACAAGCATGAGTCATCAGCCAGTCAAGGTATATTTTTTTTGATTCTTTGTTATTAGTATTTACATAGAGTTCAGCAACCTGTTCCCAATCAGCCGTTTTTTTTAAGAAATCTTCCAGTTTTGTTTTTTCTTTATCGGTAAGTTTTTCTAATGATGTGTCGGCTTTAACATTCCGCATTTTGCCACATCTTTTGCATACATTGCCATTCCATTGATGACCAAATAAACATTTAAAATTCATTTTCTTTATTTTTTATGTTTCTTTAAGGACGGGTTTATACTCTATTTACTTTCAAATTTTCACTTCGTTGTCTGCTACGCGCTGTTCGCCGGTTGCCTACAACGACCTGCGGCTTGACGCTGGCGGGGGTAACGCAAAGGCGCGGACGAGAGCAAACGACGATGTTACCCACACATTGTCAGTCGAGAACACGCCCCCGCTGGCGCCAAACCGCCCGTTGCACGCTGGCATTATATTGAATTTGTCAGTTGCCTATTTCTAGATTTTTGATGTATTGTTTTTCAAAATATGGGATAAATCCTGTATCGTCTGAAACACCGTACAGGTAGATTTTTTTCACTGCTTCGATAGAAAAGAAATAAGGAAAATCAGGTAGTTTGTACCAATCTGTTGATAAAATGAGTTCCTTGTCCTTCTCCAAAAGGTTTTCCCGCTTTTTATTGATATAGTCATAAATACACCAAAAACTTTCTCCATCTAGATAGGATTTGCAACGGCTGATAACATATTTAAGGGGATTACCTTCTTGCAAAATCTGGACATATAGTTCTTGCAGGTAAAGTGGGTAAAGCCGGTTGGATGGTACATTCCCAAGAGCGTTGTTGCTTAGCCTATCATGGAAATATTCGCCACCATCAAGATAGAGTTTGAGTATGGCTTGCTGTACGCCTTTAAGCAATTCAAAAGTCACAGGATGTTTTTTAACATAGTCAATCGGCACCTCTCTTGTAAATCCTTGATCATATACCAAATATGCATACTCTGCCCTATCATTATCCAAAGGCGGATTGGCAATAATTTTAGCGGCGATATCAATACCTAATGAAAACAAACCTTCCCAACCATCACCCATACATAGTGTATTCCATACCATTTTACGGAAAACATTACCTGCCTTACGGGCAATATCAGAATTTTGGTTGGTGAGCATCATTGACACAATACCGTCAAAATCATTTGTGGCAGCCATTCTTTCGACTTTTTCTTCGTCATAATCATTTTGAACAGCCATTTTTTGAGGCTTTCCTCCGAACAAATTTCCAAATAATCCCATATTTTCCTTTTTTATGCCCCTTTCGGAGCGGTTAATATTGATTTGTTTCTTTCTTTTTGTTTTCTTCAACAATCTTTTGGAAAAGATCACCTGCATATCTCGGCGTTTTTTCCAACAGTTTGGGATGATCCCCCAATTCAGCCATGAAAAACAAAGGGACGGTGCGAAGTTCTTCGGTATTGGCTATGGAGGAACTTATTCCTTCGAAATAGATAATGAGGAATTTTGCCGGTTTATCCAAAGTAACTACCATTTTGTCATGATTTCCCAAATTGCCTCTAAACTGCGAAGCAAATCCGATTTTCATATTTTTGGTATCATCAGGATCAATGAAATTCAGGAATACAGCAACTAATTGATGTCCTCTGGGATTTTTCATGATCAGATCCGAAGTGCTTGTCCATTGAATAAAAAAACTGTTCCCTGTTTCCTTGGATATGCTTTCAATGGCTAATCCTATTTTATTGTCTTCAGGTTTCACAGGCTGGCAAGCGCTGTATTTTTCCAACAGTTCCCTACCGTCAGTTTGTGCATGAAGCGCTGACATTTGTACAAAACAAGTTATGGTTATAATTACCAAACTTGCTGCTACTTTTTTGATTACATCTTTTGATTTCATTTTTTTTCTTTTTTTGCCCCTTTCGGAGCGATTAATATTATTTTTTAGTTAAACTATTTCGCTGCAAAGTTATCATATCCAACCTTACCCGTCAATCACCCAAAAGGGTGAAAATGTATTAATGTCTCAATTTTTAAGTTGTCGTTTCGACACTCTCGCTTGCGTGCAACGCACAAATATACATAAATTTCTTTTATTTCCGTTTAAAGCGTATCTTTGTCCAATAAAACGATTGTCTATGCAAAATATAACATTAGCGGGCATTAAAAATATTGTATTTGATTTGGGCGGCGTGATAATTACGTTGGATCGCGATGAGGCGGTTCGTCGCTTCAACGATATGGGATTGGATAATGCAGCCGAATTATTGAGCGCCTACCATCAAAAAGGAATGTTTTTGGATTTGGAAGAAGGAAAATTATCGCAAGAAGCGTTCTATGAAGCCGTTCGCAAAGAAGCCGGCAGATATATTCCGAGTGAAACCATCGACTATGGGTGGATGGGTTTTCTGAAAGAAGTACCCGAATATAAATTGACACTTTTGGATGATCTAAGGCGGAGAGGCTATCGGGTCTATTTATTGAGCAATACCAATCCGATAATCATGAAGTGGGCGTTTTCGCCGGCTTTTTCTCCTCCGGGCAAAAGCATAGATGCCTATTTCGATAAACTCTATTTATCCTATCAAATAGGCTATACCAAACCCAATCCCGAAATTTTCCGGTTTATGTTCCGTGATTCAGGGATGATCCCATCCGAATCATTATTCATCGACGACGGAAAAGCGAATGTCGAGATGGGACAGCAATTGGGAATGAAGACTTATCTCGCCATAAACGGCGAAGATTTTGGGTATTTATTTGATGAAAATATTTAGCTTGAGGCTGCTTTGAAAAAAACGTTTTTAGTGTAGAAATTAATAAATTTTAAAAAAAATATGAAACGGCGTGAATTTATTTCAAAAAGCTTATATGCCGGAATAGCTGCCGGCACAAGTGTTTCGTTATTGGCGAAGGATAATTATTCCGGTATGGGTGGAACGGTAACAGTTAATCCGTTAAAGGAAGTGCAACAAAAACCGCAAGGTAAAATGAAAGTAGGTTTGTATTCCATTACGTATCTGGGAATTTGGTACAAGGATCGCCCGCTCACCTGGCAGGAAACACTTCAAAGAGCAAAAGATTTCGGATATGATGGCGTTGAATTTGATGCCAAACGGCCGCATGCCAATCCGATGGACTGGAATCAGGATACCCGGAAAGCAGTTGTTAATCGTGCAGGTGAATTGGGATTGGAACTTCCGGTTCTTGCGGGAAACAATAATTTTGCAAGCCCTGTTCCGGAAGATCGTGAAGCGCAACTGTTGATGGTTAGAGAGCAAATTAAATTAGCTGCTGACTTGGGCTGTAAGATATTGCGAATTTTTGGCGCATGGCCTGGAATTACTTTTAGAGATGGTTGGGCTACCTATGATGAATCTTTCAGAGAAAGCGATCGCGCATGGGCAGGAGTGCCCCGTATGATCCGTTGGAATCATATGAAAGAGTGCATCACGGAAGCTGCCAAAATAGCGGGTGACTATGGAGTTATTCTTGCTTTACAGAATCATCCTCCGATTGTCAGGAATTGGCGGGATGCTTATGATATGATATTATCTATCAACTCGCCCAACCTTAAAATTTGTTTCGATATTCCGCACAATGAAGACTCTAAGGAAAACGTGACCGCAGCTATCAATACCATTGGCAATCTGGATGTTCATTTTCATTACAATGGAGAATTCAAACGTTTGCCGGACGGGAAGATTGTTGGCCTCCCCACGGTTTTTGGAGAACCTATTCAGAACTACCCGCATATTGTGAATGAACTTGCGCGTATCGGTTATGACGGCTACTTATGTTGGGAGTTTTGTCACAATGTAACAGATTCCAAAGGAAATCCGGGTACGCTCAGAGAAGTGGACGAACAAACCCAATTAGCCTTGGAATACATGCGTAGCTTGGTCGCAGATGCCGAAAAATTATACAAACGATGACTATAAAACGAATATAGTCTTGCCGTTATTGTTTAGATAATCCTACTTTCAAAACCCGAAATCCAACTCTTCGCGGTTGATTTCCAACATTTCTTCTTCAGGCGGTTTTTCAGCCGTTTGATGAACTTCATTCGCCAAAACATTGATTGCCTTGATGGGGCGTACCGGACAGATCGATTCACAACCACCGCAACCGATACACAAATCTTCATATACACGCGGTAGTGTTAAACCATCGATATATGGCTCCATTCTGACCGCTTGCGTAGGACAATGTTCCGAACAAGCTCCGCAGGAAGTATGATCGGTAATGACCACACAAATGTCTTCTGCAAACTTGGCAATACCTACTTGCGTGACTTTCTTTTCATCTTTTGTTAATCGCTGTATCGCACCATTGGGACAAACTTCGGAACAAACCGTACATTCATAATTGCAAAATCCTTTTTCATAGAAAAACATCTGCGGTTTGAGTGCATAATTGATCCCGTAGTTGAATCCAGCCGGTTTAAGCACTTGCTGTGGACAGTGCGTGATGCACAAATGGCAAGCCGTACAGTGCTTTTTGAAATGCGCCAAACTTTTAGATCCCGGAGGCGTGATCGGTGTCAGTTTGGTTAAATCGACTTCCTTTTCTGTTTTTGCCCATGCCGGAAGTACCGGAAGGGTAGTGGCTAAAGCGGTAGAAGTTACGATAAACGAACGGCGGGTCATCCCAATTTCATTTGTCCGAGTAGTTTTTTCCGTTGTCATTGCGGGCTTGACCCGCAATCCCCTTACAAACCGATAGTTCACGCCATTGGATTTGCATCGTTTCAGGCAATTGAAACAAGCGACACAACGGGAATGATCGACCGATTTCTCTTTACTGTTGATACATTGAGATTTACAGGCGTGTTCGCACAAGCCGCAACTCGTACATTGGGATTCGTCCAATGTAATTTTGAAGAGAGAAAACCGCGAAAACAATCCCAACAAGGTACCTACCGGACAAATGGTATTACAGAACAATCGCCCGCGAAGCAGCGCCATAATTCCTACAATCAGCAGGATAGTAGCAGCAAAAACAAACGACCAAACGGTAACTGTATAAATACTTACATAGTAGAATTTGTAAATATTCATTTTTAATGCTACAGCATTCAGCAGGTTGTTTCCTTCCATCAACACCGGGCGGAAAATATTAACTGCGATACGTCCGAAATTACTGTAAGGATCCAAAAAGAGTAGGGGAGTGGTTATGCCGAAAATCAGAAACAATGCGCATATTCCCAATATGGAATAACGCAAAATTGTCCAAGGTTTAGCATAATGGTATCGGCGTTTTTTCTTAGACTTTTTCTTGCCTTTTTTTCTAAACCGCGCTATAATATCTTGCAAAACACCCAACGGACAAATCACCGAGCAATAGACTCGTCCGAACAGGATAACTAACAAGAATAATCCCAGCAAGATACCAATACTTCCCGCCAAAATAGCAGGTACCATTTGGATATGCAAAATACCGTGCATCTGTTTCGGCAACAGATTGGCAAAATCACAGAAAAACAGAAAGATCAGAGAAAAAAACAAAATCGCCGAAACAACGCGAATCCGCTTCAAAGTATTTATCTTCATAAATCAGTTATAATATTAACCCTTAACCCTTAATTAATCATTAATCATTAATCATTAATTTACAACCTTATTCTCTTAACATTCAATTTGTCTAAATTTTGCGTACCTAATTTAAATTGCTCGCCTTTTGCAATATGAGTTACATCGTTGATATCCATACTTTCTACCTGGTTGAACAAACCTATGGCAGCCGTATCGGCAGCGACAATATCGGTAGAAACAATCAAGGCTTTCAGCACGCTGGTATCGGCAACCGATCGCCCCTGCGGACCGTTTTTGCGCATACAGCGATAAGCATCGACAATGTTTAATGCCGGTTTTTTCACCCAAGTGCAAGAATCGGCAATACACTGTTGCAAGTCGTTGGCATGGAAAAACCCTCTGTCCCAAACAATTCCCATGTAGTTTTTCATGGCTATGGACATCTTTGCCCCTCCATGATTTTTCAATACGGGCACATTGAACCAAACATCGGCTTCCAATAGCGCCTGGTGAATTTTGGCAGATTTCAATTTTACCCCCTGCGGAATACTGACTTCTTTGTAATAGACTTCATCGTTTCCGGGTACTACGGTTGCTCCGGCTGCCTTTGCCGCTTTTTCAATGCCGGAATTTTCGTAGCATTTTTGCCAGTTGTCGCAGGTATGATCAAAAACCGTTACTTTTTTGGCGCCGGCTTTGAAGCATTGTTTAACTAAGGCTTCTACCAAATCGGGATTGGTGTTGGCGGCAAATTCAGGTTTTTTGTCCCAACCGATGTTGGGTTTAATCACTACGTTTTGTCCTTTTTTAACGTAATTTTCTATACCGCCCATTTCTTTCAAAGCCCTTTCCAATAACTGAGCCGGCTCGCCTCCCATGACGGCTACCATATCAGGCGCCGTTTCAACCATTATTTGATTTTTTGTTATGGCTGCCTGTAACTGATCGAATGTCAGCGCTGCGATACCAACTGCAGCTGTTTTTTTAATAAAATCGCGTCGTTTCATTTGTAAATATAGTTTTTAAAATAAATCACGGTTAAAGTAGAAGTTTTTCGACTTCTACTTTTAGCCTCGGTAGATGATTAATAATAATGCCCCATATAATGGCATTATTTACTGCATCGTATGCGTGTGCTACACGATTTCGTGTAGCAATGATCTGTCGAGCATCGGTAATTTCAAAAGTTGAATCAATAGACTTAATTCGATTTAACGCTTCACCGATAATCATGATTTCCCGTTCAACAGCACGTCTTAGTTTCTTGTCGGATTCATATATCTCAAATCTTCGAACTTCACCAACAAAATCGTTGATAGATTGAATCGAAATTAAAATATCATAAAGCCATTTTTGTATTTCAAGATTCATAAATGGACGTTTTTGTTTGATTTATTGAACGAATAAAATAAGGATTTTGAATGGTTTCTTCGGCGACAATATCAATATTTCTATGCAGTAATTTTGAAAGTTCAGATTCTAACGAAAGATAATTATCCACATAGTTATCGAAATATTGTTTCCGAAAAGCAACAATCATATCCACATCGCTATTGTCATTGAAATCATCAGTACATGCCGAACCAAAAACAAAAGCACGCCTTACATTGTGTTTTTGCAAGATAGCCCGTATCGGTTGAATGTTGTTTTGAATAAGAGGTGTCATTATTCGTCTATTTCGCTTTCAATTTAGACTATAAACAGCAATAAAGGTTTAAAAGGCCTTTTATTCCTGCAATAGTAATTCCAAAATCGAAACGGCGGCATTCGTTACCGGTGAGCCGGGACCAAAAATAGCCGCAACGCCTTCCTTGTACAGGAAGTCATAATCCTGAGAAGGAATAACGCCGCCAACGATGACCAAAATATCTTCCCTTCCCAACTTTTTCAGTTCTGCCATCACTTGCGGAACCAAAGTCTTATGACCGGCAGCCAAGGAGGAGATACCCAATACGTGCACGTCGTTTTCGACGGCTTGACGGGCTGCTTCTTCCGGAGTCTGGAATAAAGGTCCCATATCGACGTCGAAGCCGCAATCGGCATAGCCGGTGGCTACCACTTTTGCTCCGCGGTCATGACCGTCCTGTCCCATTTTCGCCACCATGATACGCGGCTGACGACCTTCTTTCTTTGCAAATTTTTCGGCGAGTTCGCATGCTTTTTTGAACGTATCATCGCCTTTAGTTTCTGTTGAATACACGCCTGAAATAGTTCTAATGATTGCTTTATATCTTCCACACACTTCTTCGCAA